>Ga0129314_1000349_pt1 | contig 51484 bp, 48 predicted proteins | sample O1111metagenome_FD_94431 | JGI IMG/M metagenome (GOLD analysis project Ga0129314, IMG submission 94431) | Orangutan individual fecal microbial communities from fecal samples from Wisconsin, USA - O1111 metagenome | ecosystem: Host-associated > Mammals > Digestive system > Large intestine > Fecal... | reverse complement strand
TTTCTTCAAAATGGTCAGTAAAAATCTTTTGTAGTATATTCATAAGACTATTATGAAGGAAAACATGACAAAAAGAAACCCCTAATTCCCCTCATGAATGAGGGGCTAGGGGAGTTGAAGTGCAGAAGGCACTTTGTTCTATAAAACTGCCTGTCTGTATTGACATTATGGGTAAAATATGCTTAAATTAAGTCATAACAATAAAAAGGAACATTGTTCCGGTATTCGGAACAATAGGGCTGGCTGTAAGATTTACCTGTGTGAATGTGTGGGATTTAGTTGAAATGTGGATGTAACTGAAATGTGGATGTAACTAAGATGTGGATGTAACTAAGATGTGGATGTAACTAAGATATGGATGTCACTGAGATGTGCACGTTAAAATATGAAACCGTGTAAAACCATCGGCAGCCAATACAATGTAAATGGAGTAAGGAGGATTACAAATTATGAAGACTTTAGTTTATGCAGCGCCGGAAAAAGTAGAGGTCCGCGAAATGCCTGTTCCGGAGCCAAAGGAAGGACAGGTCAGGATCCGTGTATCTTACTGCGGGATCTGCGGATCGGATATCGGCATATTTGCAGGCAAGCATCCGCGTGCAAAGGCTCCCCTGGTACTGGGGCATGAATTTATAGGAACCATTGATGCGATTAACGGAGGAAGCGGCAAGTTTAACGTTGGGGACAGGGTATCTGCATATCCTCTTCTTTCCTGCGGACATTGTTTTGCATGTAAGACAGGAATCCCCCATGTGTGCCAGACACTGAAGCTGATTGGCATTGACGTGGACGGCGGGATAGCAGAGTATGTGACCTGTGATGAGGATGTGCTGTTTAAGATTGATGAGGCTGTTTCCGACAAGGCGGCAGCTGTCATTGAACCCCTGGCCGTTATCGTGCGCACCATGCACCAGGCCAATTTCCAGACAAGGGATACGGCTGCAGTCATCGGCGCAGGCCCCATCGGACTCCTTACGGGAATTGTATTAAAGCATGCGGGCGCTTCCAAAATCATTATTTCGGATGTGGATGACGCAAGGCTTGCCATGTGTAAGGAATTTGGATTTGAGACAGTAAATGTGAAGAATGAGAGCATGATAGATTATGTGAACCAGGCAACCGGAAACGTGGGCGTGGATGTGGTATTTGAGTGCAGCGGTTCTGAGCCGTCAGCCCTGGAAATCACAAAGCTCTGCCGCATAGGCGGCATGATCTGCCTGACCGGCGTACATAAGGTTCCCCATGCAGTGAACCTTCAGGATGTGAATTTCAAGGAGCAGACCCTGGTGGGCAGCCGTGTATACACGCTTCGGGAGTTTGGCCAGGCAGTGGAGTATGCAAAGGAGATTGCGCCTGAGTTGGAGAAGATTGTGACCCATGTTGTTCCGTTAGCTGAGTCTGAGAAGGTCTTTGACCTGATTAAAGATCCCGGCGAGATGACGGTAAAAGTACTGGTTGACTGCCGGTAATATCAGGAAGGAGAAGGACAGCCATGAAAATCATTGTTACGGATTGCGACCACGATAAGATGGTTCAGGAGGAAGAGGTGTTTGCCAGGGCCGGTATGACATTTACACACCTTGCCTGTAAGACTGAGGACGACCTGATCTGCCAGGCCAAGGGCGGGGAAATCATGCTGACCCAGTACGGCCCCTTCAGCCGCCGGGTGATGGAGGCCCTGAAGCCGGAACTGAAGCTGATTTTAAGATACGGCGTGGGCGTGGATACCATAGACTTAGAAGCAGCTACCGACCTGGGCGTGCAGGTATGCAATGTCCCGGATTACGGCATGAATGAAGTGGCTGACCAGGCCATGGGCCTGATGCTGGGCCTGGTGCGCAAGATATGTGAGATGAACGACTGTACCAAGTACAGGACCTGGAATTATACAGAAGCCATCCCGGTACACCGCATTCCCGGTTCCACGGTGGGAATCGTGGGCTTTGGACGTATTGGCCGCACCTTTGCCAAGAGGATGATGGGCTTTGACTGCCGGCGCATTGCATGCGACCCTGTTTATGAGGTGGGAAGCGTGCATGACGGAGTGGAAATCGTGACCCTGGATACACTTTTAAAGGAATCCGACATGATTTCCATCCATTGTCCCCTTCTGCCTGAAACCACCAACCTGATTAACATTGACGCCTTCAGGAAAATGAAGCCCACTGCCTTTGTGGTCAACACGGCCAGAGGCGGTATTGTCAATGAAGGGGACCTGCTTACGGCCCTTCAGGAAAAGCTGATTGCAGGAGCGGCCCTGGACGTGGTATCAGAGGAACCCATGGAAGTGGGGGCAGCCCTTTTCCGGTTTGACAACTTCCTGTGCAGTCCCCACATGGCCTGGTACTCCCAGGAATCCGCCCTTGAACTGAAGCGCAAGATTGCCGAGGAAGCAGTGCGCTTTGCCAATGGGGAAGCAGTGAAATATCCAGTCAACCACTTATAAGCACGGTCTGTATGGCTGAGGCAGGACCGGGTCCTAATCCGCAGGTTTGCGGCGGTTAGGACCCGGTCCTTTTTGGCCTGGGGCGCGCCTTCATGTTCCCGATTCCTTGCGCCCGCCCCTGAACTATGCTATGATACAGAAATAAACAGTAAACAGAGGATGGTGCAGGAACAGTTATGGCAAAAGAGACAATACAGTCCGTGGAGCGGACGTTTCAGGTAATAGAGCTGCTGGCGGAAAAGGGTGCCATGGGCGTCAGGGAAATCGGGCATGAGACCGGCCTTCACTCCACCGTGGTGCACCGGGTTCTGGGGACACTGGTGGACCTGGGATACGCGGGGCAGGAGGAGGAAACCGGCAAATACCTCCTTACCTATAAAATGCTGGCAGTGGGCAACAGCATCCAGGAACGCAACAGCGTGGTGAAGCTGGCCCATCCATACCTGGCGGCCTTGTCCGAGGAGTGTAAGGAAACCGTGCACTTCGTGGAGCGGGCAGGGACCAACATACGTTATATTGATAAAATCACGCCTTCAGCCAATATGTTTGCAACCGGCTCCCATGTGGGGCTGGAGTTCCCTCTGGCAGGGACCGCGGTGGGCAAGGCCATCCTGTCCGAACTGTCCGAGGCCGAGGTAAAGGCGGTGTGGGATGACAGCCAGATCGTGCAGTATACGCCCAACACGATCTGCGACCTGGACCGGCTGCTGGAGGAGCTTAAGAACACCAGGAAAACCGGGTTTGCCTATGATATGGAAGAAAGGGAAGCCGGACTGTTCTGCGTGGGAGTCAGCGTGCCGGATTATAAGGGCGATTATGTCTACGGAATCAGTATTTCCGCCCCGTTGGCAAGGATGCAGGAGGAACGCCTGGAGGAAGTGAAGAAACATCTGTGGGACACACGTGAACGGATCATAGGTGTAATCGGCAAGAAGAAAAACGGATAGGAGTCATGATATGAAATCACTTGTAATAGCTGAAAAACCGTCGGTGGCCAGGGACATTGCCCGTGTGCTTAAGTGCAATAAGAACATAAACGGGGCCATTGAAGGGGAACGGTATATTGTCACCTGGGGGCTGGGCCACCTGGTCACACTGGCCGATCCGGAGGATTATGATAAGAAGTATAAGGAATGGAAGATGGAAGACCTTCCCATGGTGCCGGACGTGTTCAAGCTGGAGGTCATCGGACAGACAGCCAAACAGTATCACGCGGTAAAGGCGCAGATACACAGGCAGGACGTGGGGGAAATCATCATTGCCACGGATGCGGGGCGCGAGGGCGAACTGGTTGCCAGGCTGATACTTAAGAAGGCGGGAAGCAATAAGCCCATAAAGCGTTTATGGATCTCATCGGTCACGGACAAGGCAATCCGCGAAGGCTTTGCCCATTTAAAGGACGGCAGGGAATATGACAGCCTGTATGACGCGGCCATGTGCCGGGCGGAGGCGGACTGGCTGGTGGGAATCAACGCCACCAGGGCCCTGACCTGCAAATACAATGCCCAGCTATCCTGCGGCCGTGTCCAGACGCCTACCCTGGCAATGATTGCAAAGCGGGAAGCAGACATAAGAAGCTTTGTCCCAAAACCATATTACGGGCTTCAGGCCAGGAAGGGCGGGCTGGTATTCACCTGGCAGAACCGTGCATCCGGAGGTTACAGCACTTTTGACAGGCAAATGGCCCAGGACCTGCTTACACGCCTGAAAGGGGAAAACGGTGTGGTGGATGAGGTAAGGAGGACGCCCAAGAAAACATCCGCTCCCCTTCTTTATGACCTGACCGAGCTGCAGCGGGACGCCAACAAGCGTTTTAACTATTCTGCCAAGGAAACCCTTAACATCATGCAGCGCCTGTATGAGAACCATAAGGTGCTGACCTATCCCAGGACAGATTCCAGATATCTGACCAGCGACATCCTGCCAACCCTGAAGGAAAGGCTGAAGGCCTGCGCGGTTGGACCTTACCGCACCCTGGCAGGGCGCCTTACCATGCAGGCCCTCCCGGCAAAACCGTTCTTTGTGGACAATTCCAAGGTATCGGACCATCACGCCATCATCCCCACGGAACAGTTCGTGCAGCTGGACCATATGACCATTGACGAGCGGCGGATATACGACCTGGTGGTGCGCAGGTTCCTGGCTGTGATGTACCCGCCCTTTGAATATGAACAGACCAGCCTGGTCATAAAGGTCGGAGGCGAGAGCTTTGTGGCCCGCGGGAAAATCGTCAAGGACCAGGGCTGGAAGGCTGCCTATGAAAACCTTCAGGATGAGGACGAAGAAGATGAAAAGGAAGTGCGGGAACAGCAGCTGCCGGATTTAAAAAAGGGTGATGTGATTGGGAATCTGGGCATTTCCGTGACAGAAGGCAGGACAAAGCCGCCTGCGCCCTTTAATGAAGCCACCCTGCTGTCCGCCATGGAGAATCCGGTGGCTTACATGGAATCCAGGGACAAGGAACTGGCAAGGACCCTTGGGGAGACAGGGGGGCTGGGGACAGTCGCAACCAGGGCGGATATCATTGAAAAGCTGTTTTCCAGCTTCCTTCTGGAAAAGAGGGGAAAGGACATATATCTTACATCCAAGGCAAAGCAGCTTCTGGAACTGGTTCCAGGGGACTTAAAGAAACCGGAACTGACAGCAGACTGGGAGACAAAGCTTTCAAAGATAGCCAAAGGAAGCCTGAAACGGGGCGCCTTCATGAAGGATATACGGAATTATTCCCAGGAACTGATTGGGCAGATTAAGGCCGGACAGGGAAATTTCCGCCACGACAACCTGACTAATACCAAGTGCCCTGTGTGCGGGAAGCGCATGCTGGCCGTGAAAGGGAAAAACAGCGAGATGCTGGTGTGCCAGGACAGGGAATGCGGGCACAGGGAGACTGTTTCACGCACCTCCAATGCACGCTGCCCTGTGTGCCACAAGAAGCTGGAGCTAAGAGGCAAGGGAGATGCCCAGATATTTGTGTGTAAATGCGGGTACAAGGAAAAGCTGACCGCATTCCAGGCCCGCAGGAAAAAGGAGGGCGCCGGGGTATCTAAAAAGGATGTGGCCAAATACCTGAACCAGCAGAAAAAAGAAGCAGAAGAGCCTGTGAACAACGCCTTTGCACAAGCGCTGGCAGGAATCAGGCTGGATCGTGAAAGCTGAGATATTTCTTGACAATTTAGTTAGAAGATGCTAATCTATATATGCAGTTAGGATACACTAATTCCCTGGCTGCATATTTTGGAATACATAGTTAGTTGAAACTTACCAAAAAACGGAATCACCCATCCATTGTCCCTATACATGAAATCAGGTAAAAGGAGGAAATCATACTATGTGGCAGAAAGAAGAGGTCATCCATAAACTTCAGGGAAGCGGCAGGCGGGTAACCAGGCAGCGGGAGATGCTTTTGGAAATCATCCTGGACGGTTCCTGGAGCAGCTGCAAGGAAATCTATTATGAAGCAGCCAAGCGCGACCCATCCATCGGCCTGGCAACCGTGTACCGCATGGTAGGTACACTGGAAGACATCGGCGTCCTGACCAGAAGCTACCATTACTGCCTGCCGGCCAAGGAGCGGCAGGATGAATGCGCAAGCGCCTGAAGGGATGGCTCCATTCCATAGCCACTGTGTTTGCCATCACTACCATAACCTAAGTTAATCTGAGTTATAGGAGTCAGGTACCTCATGTCCGGGTTAAGCGGACGGGGGACGCTGGCTCTTTTTTTACCAGATATACAAAATATCCTTGACCTTCACCCCTCTTCACCCTTTACACTATAGGTGTCCCGGGACAAGGAGGAATCATATGACAATAAAAGAAGTGGAACTTCAGGCAGGAATCACAAAGGCCAATATTAGCCCGCGGCCCGGTGACCTGCGGTCCCGTGCCCCACATTTCATCTAAACCCACAGTTGCGTTCCAATGGAAAAGAATGGTATACTAAACATAATTAGTACCGCCAGGCGTAAATACGCCAGGCGGCGCTAAGGTGTGTTTGAAAATTCATTCCCGCCATCTGCCCTAAGGAATCCACCATAGGTACCCCTTAGGGCAAAGCACTAGACTGGAAAATAAAACGAAGTGAGAGGGCTCTGTTATGGAACGGAAGGTCAGCCTGGAAGAGATATCAGACGGAAAACTTTATGGAAGCAATGATTTGGTAAAGGCGGACTGCGGTGACTGCAGCGGATGTTCTGCGTGCTGCCGGGGCATGGGAAGTTCCATCCTTCTGGACCCCTATGATATCATGCGCATGACAGGCGGGCTGCATATGCAGTTTAACCAGCTGCTGGCAGACTACATGGAACTGAATGTGGTGGATTATATGATCCTTCCCAACCTTAAGATGTCCGGCGGCGATGAAAGATGCGGTTTCCTGGATGACCGGGGCCGGTGCTCCATCCATCCCATCCGTCCGGGCTTTTGCCGGCTGTTTCCCCTTGGAAGGGTCTATGAGGACCGCTCCTTCCGGTATTTCCTTCAGGTTCACGAATGTCCCAGGGAAAACCGTACCAAGGTAAAGGTACGCAGATGGGTGGACACCCCGGACTTTAAGGCATATGAGCGGTTCGTGGCGGACTGGCACTATTTTCTGAAAGACCTGGGGGAAGCCATGAAGGACAGCAGCCAGGAAACCAGGAAAGCCGTGAACATGTACATGCTGAACCGGTTCTATGTAACCCCCTTTGGGGAAGATGAGGATTTTTATCCACAGTTCTACAGACGGCTTGAGGAAGCCGCCGCATTTGCGGCCGGCCAGGGAATCCGGACAGGCGTTTCAGCCGGCGGCATAGGCAGATAAGAAGCAGACAGGATGCAGGAAAATGGTAAAAAGAACAGGAGGAACAGATTATGGGACTGAATGAGATCTTAAGCGGGAGAAGAAGCATACGCAGGTATAAAGCCGGTACGGAGGTGGACCCGGCCCTGATCCGGGAAATGCTGGAGGCAGCTGTCTGGGCGCCTTCCTGGAAAAACTCCCAGACCTCCAGATACTATGTGGTAACGTTACGGGAAATGCTGGAAAAGGTAAAGACTTCCTGCCTTCCGGAGTTCAACCAGAGAAACTGTAGGGATGCGCCGGTGCTTATTGTCACTGCCTTTGTAAAAAACCATTCAGGACATGACAGCCAGGGCTGTCCTGTAAATGAACTGGGCAATGGCTGGGGCGCCTATGACCTGGGACTTCACGATGCCAACCTGATCCTTAAGGCCAGGGAGCTGGGTTTGGATACCCTGATAATGGGAATCCGCGACGCGGATGCGCTGAGGGAAATCCTGGGGATTGATGGGGACCAGGAAGTGGTGTCGGTCATTGCCGTGGGATACAGGGACATCGACCCTGCCATGCCGGCCAGGAAGAGCGTGGAGGAGATTGCCCGTTTTTATTAGAATGGACGGAGGGTGATATATGGACAGGATTGACAGGGTATCCATTGTAGGAATGGGCGCCATGGGAATTTTATACGGGGACTTTTTTGCCAATGCGCTGGGGAGGGAGCAGGTCACCTTCCTGGCAGACAGTGACAGGGCCAGGCGGTACAGGAATACCCCGGTATATTGCAATGGAAGGAAGATGGATTTCCGGATACAGGACGGAGCCGTGCCTGATTCCCAGGGACCGGCCCAGCTGTTGCTGTTTGCTGTCAAGGCAACTGCTTTAGGGGACGCCATCAGCGTGGCCGGAAACCAGGTTGGGAAGGATACGGTCATACTGTCCGTGCTCAACGGCATTACCAGTGAAGCCGTGATTGGGGAGGCGCTGGGCATGGACCATGTGCTCTACTGTGTGTCCCAGGGCATGGACGCGGTGAAGCTGGGAAATGAACTGACCTATTCCCACATGGGCCAGATATGCATCGGGATACCGGAGGACCAGGCATACAAGGAGCCAATGCTTTTGGCTGTCACAGACCTGTTTGACGAAACCGGATTTCCCTATACAAGGGAACCTGATATCATAAGACGCCTGTGGTGCAAATGGATGCTTAATGTGGGCGTGAACCAGACAGTCATGGTGACGGAAGGAACCTATGGCACGGTTCAGCGTCCCGGAAAGGAACGTCAGATGATGCGCGATGCCATGGCGGAGGTGGTGGCGTTGGCGGACAGGGAACACATACGGGTGACCGAAGAAGACCTGCAGGGTTATGTGGATTTAATTGATACACTGAATCCGGATGGGATGCCCTCCATGCGCCAGGATGGCATTGCCCGCAGGCAGTCCGAAGTGGAGTTTTTCGCAGGCACGGTCATCCGGATGGCAGAACGGCATGGGCTTAACGTGCCGGTGAACAGGGAACTGTACCGGAGGATAAAAGAGATGGAGGCAGGATATCCGGGGGTTGGATGAAAATCCCTGATGCATGGAAAGGACAGATATAGGGGACGGATATAAAGGACGGATATAAAGGACAGATATAAAGGGCAGGGAATGGTTGGAAATCCATTCCTGCCCTGAATCATTTTATGGTTCAAAAAAAGATTTGACAACAGTCATGATGCCTTCCGCCAAAGCCCCATGGTTTTTGGCATCCATATGGAGCTGGTCCAGGGAACTGGCCCGGGCCAGGGAAGCAGCGTCTATATACATACAGCCAAGGGATCTGGCAGCCTGTTCATAGAGCGGGGCCAGGCTCCTTGACTTAACAGGAGAAGTTTCATCAAAGCTTACAAAGGGACAATGGTCCAAGTCCTCTCCGATATGGACAGGTGAAACAACCAGGATCTGGGGAACCTTATAACCAGGGCCGTAATCAAAATGCTGCACCAGGTTACACAGGTTTTCCATGCCTTTTGCAATGATTTTAGGCGTTGCATTCAGATGGACCTTGCAGTCATTGGTCCCAAGGGCAAGGATTACCAGGTCCAGCGGCTTGTGGCTCTGAAGGGCAATGGGAAGCGCCTGGATCCCGCAGCGTCCCGGTTCCAGGGGGTCGTCCCAGACCGTGGTGCGTCCGCCCATCCCTTCTTCAATCACATAATATTCAGGGCCTAAAAGTACCTGCAGGCGTCCGGGCCAGCGGGTGTTCCATGCATGTCTTCCTCCCTTTGGATTGGTACCGAAGGTATTGGAATCACCAAAGCAGAGAATATTAATCATAAACAATGCCTCCTTCTTTTTGCTGCTTTCTATCATATCACAAGTGATGGCAAAATACAGGAATTTGTGTTAAAATATACAAAACTGTAACAGGAGGCGCCGTATATGAAGAATCTGTCAAAGGAGTTTGTGGGAAGGACAATCCGGGCATTGCTGTTCATTGGCCTGGTGGTCATACTCTGCACCGCTGTTTCCAGTGCCGGCCTGTTCCTGGCATCCCGATTCGGACTGACCAAATCCAGGGAGCAGGTTCCACTGACCGCGCTTTCCATAGAAGGGGAAGGCAGCGTGGAACTTCCCCAGCGGGGGAAGATGGTGGAAGGCGAGGGCTGGAGACTGAGGAATTCCAGGGATATTTACACCCTTACCCTGGACAACGCCATGATTGGGGATGGATCTGGGCAGCCGGCCATTTCCATAACCGGGGACCTTATCATGGAATTAAAGAAAGACAGCGGCAGCTGGATAAATTCTGGCGGCAATGGCATACAGATAGAAGCAGGAACCCTGGTCATCCGCGGGGCCGGAAGCCTGAAGATTGATGCCGGGGGCACGGCAATTGCCGGAAACAGTATGGAACCGCCCCTTCCTTTGTGCAGGATAGAGGACGGAGACATGGAAATTACTGGAAATGATTACGGCATAGCCGGGGTTGAACTGGAGCTGGCCGGCGGAAGCGGGATAATAGAGGCAGAAGCTGAAAACGGGACCGGCATCTGCGCCGGAAGGCTTGCTGCGGAGCCGTCCCTGGGCAGTTATACAATCCGCGGGAACGCTGGCGCAGTCCTTTTAGCCACTCCCCAGCCGGCCGAGCCTCAGGTATCCATACCGGACCAGGTCCGCATCCTTCCCCAGCAGGCCGGAATAAAAACAGGGGAGCCGGAGATTACATTCATAGGAAAATGATTCAGGAACACACATGAAAGAAAGGATGATGATTCAGATGAATATGACCGTTTTATGCTACAAAAAGTGCAGCACATGCCAGAAGGCATTAAAGTGGCTGGATGCCAATGGAATCAAGTATGAGGAAAGGCCCATTAAGGAAGAGCATCCCAGCCAGGAGGAACTGAGGGAATGGTATAAGAAGAGCGGGCTGCCCCTGAAGAAATTCTTCAATACCAGCGGAAACATTTACAAGGAAATGTCACTGAAGGACAAGCTGCCCCAGATGGATGAAGAGCAGCAGCTGGCCCTTCTTGCCACGGACGGCATGCTGGTAAAGCGCCCGCTGGTAATTGCAGATGGATTTGTACTCACTGGTTTTAAAGAGGCGGAGTGGAAGGAGAAGATGCTGTAACTTCCCGGCAACCCCGCAGAAGTCCGAGCCTTCCCTCCCCCCTAATCCTGCAATATTTTTATTGGGCGGCCACAAGGTCATCCAGTGACCCGAAGTGATACCCCATTTCTTCCCACTTTGTCAGAAGTTCATCCAGGATCTGTCCATTGGTCTTAGAGGTGCTGTGAAGGAGGACAATGGCGCCGGGGTGGATGCGGCCCAGAAGCTTCTTAAAAGCCTCTTCCTTGGTCGGCTGTTTGTCTTCATACCAGTCCACATAGGCGAGGCTCCAGAAAAAGGTCCGATAGCCCATGTCATTGGCCATTTTCAGGTTGCTCTCACTGTACTTCCCCTGCGGGGGGCGGTAGTATTTCTTCATGGGCTGGCCGGTGGTCTGCTGGTACAGGCTTTCCAGGTCGTTCAGTTCTTTTTCAAAGGATTCCTTGGTGGATATCTTGGACATGTCCGGATGGTGGAAGGTGTGGTTGCCCACGGTGTGTCCTTCGGCCACCATACGTTTTACCAGGTCGGGGCTGGTCTCAATGTAGTTTCCTACCAGGAAAAATGTGGCGTGGACATTGTGCTTTTTCAGGGCGTCCAGGATGGCGGCGGTATTCCCGTTTTCATATCCCGCGTCAAAGGTCAGGTAAATCACCTTATCCTGCGTATTCTGGGCATAGTAGGCATTGTACTGTTTCAGATAATCCGCAGTGGCATTGCCGATGGGCATCTGTCCCTCGCCCGGGAAACTTAAGCCCCAGTTGCCGTCCGCGGATGTGGTGACGGCCTGGGGGGCGCTGGCATAGTCTGCTGTCTGGAGTCCCCGGTTGTATTCCACGACCTGGGCTGTCAGCCGCCCGGCGCAGAAGGCCAGGGCAAACAGCAGGGTGGTCTTGAGTAGTATTTTAATAGGAAGTTTGGCTGAAAGTCTTCTAAGCCTGTTTTTCATTCTGATTTCATTCCGTTTCAGACGTGTTTACTTAAATATATAGGGGAAAGGGATGTACCATTCCACGAAAACGGAATTATATTTTCTTATACATGATGTGCCGGGGCAGGGAGCCGTATTTCACGGTGGTGTCTGCAATCTTAAAGCCCAGTCTGAGAAAATTATTCAGGCTGTATAGGTTGTCAGGATGGACCGTGCCCATAAGATGGCAGTAGGGGGTGGAAGCCAGGTAATCCTCCCCGTGTTTCATCAGCTCATATTGAAGACCCTTGCCGCGGAAATCAGGAAGCACGGCCAGGGAATCCATATAAGCCACCTTTTGCAGCTCTTCCTTCTCCAGATGTACATAATGCCCCAGATTGTCATCCCCCCCGCCAGGGTAGTGGATGATGAAAAATGCCCCGATCCGGCCCTGGTGGGCAGCTTTAAACACAATTCCCTTATGCCGGTCCGCTATGTGTTCCAGGATATAGTCCTCTGTATCAGTACAATACCAGCCCTTGTCATCCAATAGGGAACTGGCCAGGGACATGATGTGATGGATTTCGTTTGTATCAGATGGTTCTGCACGTAATATTTCCATGATTTCCTCCTGTCTGGGGTGATGGTTTTGGCAATTGCTTTTATTAAGATATAGTACCATGATTTTAAATAAATGTCATTGCGGCAGGAGGAGATTCCTGATAATCAGGATGAATGTATTGCTTATCTCAGCAGGGGAAGGTTTCCGGTCAGTTTGTTGACCAGTTTTTTGGAACCGCAGATTCCGATGCCAAGATACTGGAATTCCTTTTCCTCGGCCTGGGCAGCCTTGTCAATGAATTCATCGTAGGTCCTGCAGCCCTGGGCCACATCGGAAAAGTCAACAACCATTAAATCAGAGTAACAGGGCTGGTAGAGCTGTTCGCGGATGGAACGGATTTTTTCCTTATCCGCCTTCAGGATTGGAACCGGAAATTCTATGATTCCAAGATGTTCCCTCCCGCTTTTATCCCAGACATCCGGCCCGACTGTTTCCGGCATGTGCTTGCCAAGGGTAATCCCCATGATCCCGGCAGTATTGGCAATGACGCCTAAGGGTAAATCTTCATCCATGACCATGACACATTTCTGGTTTTGCATATCCATATTTCTTGACTCCTTTTCAGACATATTCTGGTAGACTCTGCTTATTCCTTGGTTTTTCAAGGGGGTATACTTTATTTTTCAATGGTATAGAGCTTATTTTATCATTATGATCAGGAAATTTCTTGGAAGATATGACACTGGATGGGGAATAAAAAGTAGGGGGAGGGGTGGGGGTGACCCCCCCGGGTATGATGATAACATTAAAAATATAGGGGATTTACTTAATTTGGTTGAGGAATAGGGAAAGGGGAATCATATGGGGAAGATAACCATAAAGAAACTGGAGATAGGTACATCTGCGTATTGGGCTGCATTTAATCTGAGGAATGAAATTCTGAGAAAGCCCAGGGGGCAGGACCTGTATCATGATAATCTGCCATATGAAGCATTATCCTCCCATACAGCTGCATTAAAGGATGATAAGGTGATAGGGGCGGCCTGCTGGTATGAGGACAGGGGAAATGGACTGGTTAAACATCTGGTGCTGGAGGACGCTGCCAGAGGCAAGGGCGTGGGAACTCTGCTCTTAAAGTATGCGGAAGATGAGATGGTATCCCGGGGAATTAGGAAGTGTGTACTGAAGGCAAGGATATCGGTCACGGGGTTTTATGAAAAGCTTGGCTATCATACTGTGGGGGATGTCATGCCGGATGATGTGCCGCATATTATGATGGAGAAGTGCCTGGATGTGGTATGAGAAAGATGGTACCTACTGCCGCCATCATCAGGGTTTCGGATGAGTCTGAATGTACCCCAATCATCTCCCTGACAATGGCAGACAGCAGTACCTCCGCCACTGCTTCTGAACGTATGTGTTACAAGCATCTTAATGAACTCAAACCCTATCACCAGGGCATCATATATGGCTGGTCTAAGTGCAACAGGCGTGGGTTAAGAAGCATGGTCTTTTTCCTCCCCAAGCTTGGCAAGCGCGCGTGCAATATTAAATACATGGTCGCCGATGCGTTCGTAGTCCGTAAGGATTTCTGAATACAGGATGGAAGTCTCCACATGGCATTTTCCATTTCCCATACGGTCAATCTGGTTGGAACGGTACAAGAGGGTCTTTTCATCTATTTCCTGTTCCAGGAGCGCGGCCTGTTCCAGCAGGGACACGTATTCCTGGGACTGTGCCTGATTAAGGGGTAAGGTTTTATCCGCCGGCAGGGCCTGTGCGCCAAGGCTGCTGGCAGCTAGGTTCTTTGCGCTGCATACAAGTTTTATGGCGCGCATGCTGGAGGCCCTCATATCTGCCAGTTCCTCCTGGGCCTGGGCCGACAGCTCCAGCCCCCGGTCCATCATGGTCCGGGCATAACCAGCAATATTCTTGGCATGGTCGCCTATACGCTCCACATTACCGCTGATGGTGAATATACGGCGCAGCGCATCCACCTCGGCCGGGTTGTGTTCCACGGTCAGGACCTTGGAAATCCTTCTGGAAAGCCGGGCATTGGAAAGGTCGATCTCTTCCTCGCGTTTTAGGATCTGTTCCAGTTCATCCGCGCTTTTTTCACGGAATGCAAGAAAGCCCTTGTCAACATTTTCAGCTGCCAGGGAAAGCATCTGGCTGACTTCCTCCATCAGCTGTTTCCGTGCGATGACTGAGACGCCAAGCACATGTTCGGAGGCTAGAAGCTCTTCAAACCAGTGTTCTTCATCCGCCGGTTTCCTGGGCCTGTCAGGAAGCAGCTTTTCGGAAAGACGCGCCAGCTGCGAACCGAATGGAAGCAGGAGCAGGGTGGTTACAAGATTGAACAGTGTATGTACGTTGGCAATCTGGGCAGCCGGATTGCTTGGGGTGAAGGCTGCCACCCAGCTGGTAAAGGGAATCATGATACAGACAATGGTAAATACAGTGGTACCTATGATATTAAACATCAGGTGGATCAGGGTGGTGCGTTTTGCATCCCTGTTCGCGCCGATGGAGGCCAGCACGGCCGTGATGCAGGTGCCGATGTTCTGGCCGAACAGAACAAAGACAGCGCTGTCGATTCCAATCAGCCCGCTGACAGCCAGGGCCTGCAGGATTCCGACGGATGCGGATGATGACTGGATGATGGCTGTAAAGCCTGCGCCGGCCAGGATTCCCAGGAGGGGATTGGAGAATTTGGTCATGAGCCTTACAAATCCTTCTGAATTGCGCAGAGGTATCATGGCAGCGCTCATCATGCCCATACCCAGGAAAAGAATGCCCAGTCCGGCCACGATCCCGCCTGCAAACTGGATTTTTTTCTTTTTAACAAACAAAATCAGGGCAACGCCCACAAATGCAATCAGGGGAGCAATGGCCCCGATATCCAGGGCAATCAGCTGGCCTGTGATGGTGGTGCCGATATTGGCGCCCATGATGATCCATACAGCCTGTTTCAGGGTCATGAGCTGGGAATTCACGAACCCCACGACCATGACGGTTGTTGCAGATGATGACTGGATGATTGCAGTAATCCCGGCCCCCACCAGCACCCCAAGGAAACGGTTGGCAGTCAGCCTTTCCAGGATCTGCTTCATGCGGCTGCCCGCGGCTGCTTCCAGGTTTGTGCTCATCATCTGCATTCCATACAGGAACAGTGCCAGCCCTCCCAGAAGGCTGAAAAACGATTCAATACTCAAAATGATTCCTCCTCTAAATTTGAAGATTATTTCAAAAAGACATAGCCTGCATCCGTGTAAACGAGTGCAGGTTATGTCTTCTTAATTACATAGATATTAAAATGTAACTCAACAGGAATGTGATCCGCATCGCATCCGTCGTCCATAGGTATGTCATTTCCTTTCTGCCACATATAGGTTAAGTAACTGGCCCTGATGGCATTATATGGGGACGGCAGGGCAGATGTCAATCGTATGGACGTAATATTAACAACACTTTAATGGAGGAATCCCTATCTTTAATATACAACTTCAATCATATCCTCTGATATCTCCTCAAACGGATAAAACTTCTTTGGCAGCTTCTTAAAATCCAGCCTGCACAAATCAGCAGTAGCGGATCCCGGCGTATCGGCATAAACAATGTGGTGGGAAACCTTCCTGTAACCTGCTTTAAAAGAAGTACAGGCCTTAACAACAATCAGCTGGTATAATAATGGTTCAATCCCAAAATGGCGGTAAAGCTGCAGATCGCCTGGGCCCAGCAGGAAATCAGATGTGACAATCACGTCCGTATTCCCAACCTTCAGTACGGCTGTCCGGCCAAGGTTATTTTTGAGGCCTTTTTTTGCAGGACCTTCCTGTAAATATATCCCGTCATGAAGCGACTGTACATAGGCATCTGTTTCAACTGGCTGTGTATGGACTTTGTCCAGGGAAGCGCCAATCAGAAATTTTCCGGTATTCCCAACCCCAATTTGAAACGCTTTTTCCACCGCAGGTTTACAGCAAAGCGCCATACCTGCCTTTACGGCGGAACGGCATTCACGGATTACCTGCAGGACATATGCGCTGTCCCCACACGCGCCTGCATTAGTGGAGTCGGCAGAGTCTACTAATAGGATGGGGGATTCATCCGCCCGGTTTTCTGCCAGTTGGATTACATCCTTTACAGAACTCAGGGCAGGCTTTAACTGATGACGCATACGGACCAGCTTTTGTGCAAACTCCAAGGCCCTTGTATCGTCCCTGTGTTCTGATATGGTAATGACAGATGAATTCCCGTTTTCTACATCCAGCCAGGGCTGCATCTGGAAAATGGAAAAATCAGTCAGTTCATTTGAATCCACAAGGGATTCCCCCAACCCAACCAGATCTGCAAATGGACCATCCAGGGTAGTAAAGCCGCTGGCGGGAACAATCATGGGTATTGTGACATACCTTCTATATAAGGGACGTTCTTTTTTGATGCCTGCCAGACAAAGCCTGGCTGCCCGTGTGCCTGTATCGTAAAAATCTACATGAGGGTATGTATGGTATCCGCAGAGAAAGTCTGCATTTTGTACCATTTTTCTGGTTACATTGGCATGCAGGTCCAGGGAAACCGCGATTATGGTGTCTGTTCCCACGATATTCCTTATGGTTTCCAGTATGTCACCGCATACATCATCGGATTCCACTGATTGCGTGGCACCGTGAAGTGAGAGACATATTCCGTCTAATGGAAGATTGGCTTTTAAAATATGTGAGACAGCCGCAACGAATTCGTCTGTTACCTCTTTTTGTACAGGACCTCCTGCATTGGCCCACATACGGTAGGTGGGAAGGATGTCCGCGCCATCCCCGGACAGTGCGTCAACCATTCCTTTCAGCGCGCAGGATGCGTCTGCAGAATGAATCATTTCCCAGCCCTTATGGATTCCGAATACCTCATAGTCCTTTCTGGTACTTGGGAACGGATTAAAAGAATTGGTTTCCTGGTGAAATTCACCGATGGCAATTTTCATGATGTTTCCTCCATTGCAGTTTTCATATCTGTTTCCTAATAAACGCCGTTGATTTCACTGTACAGATCCTTTAAGGCAGGAAACAGCTTTATGTAGACATTATACAGCTTATCATAGATTTGTGCATGTTCTTTATTGGGTATGAATGTCCTTTCAATACGCACATCCTTGTAGATGGCATCATAATTTTCAAGGAGGCCCAGACCAACCATGGCACAGTAATATGCTCCGATTGCGCCGGTATAGCGGGGACTTTCAGGTACCTCAACCGTAATCTGCAGTACATCTGCAAGCATCTGCATCCATATGTCGCTTACTGCTCCGCCGCCTACTACACGGATGCTGGAAAGCGTCCGTCCTGTTTTCTTTTCGTAAGTCTGCAGGTAGGACCTGTGTGTGTAACAGATGCTTTCCATGACGGCATGGACCATATGCCTGCGGTCATGGCTGGAGGTGATGTTTAAGAACAGGGCCTTGGCATTCTTGGCCAGAGGAGGAAGTTCACCTGTGAGCCAGTGGGTAGCAATCAGGTCCCCGCTTCCGGCGGGGATATCCTCCAGCTGCTTGTCTACAAATCCGAATATGTCGGCTCCGAGAATATTGCGTTCCACATGATAGAACTGGCTAAGAGCCCAGTCAAAGGCATAACATCCTGTCTGAAGTGCAAAGAGGGCGCCTTCAAATTCCTGGTTGAAGGTGAAGTACTGGGGCGCGTATCCTTCTTTGCGCGTATCCTTGATATCCACCAGCCATGAGGATGTTCCGAAGTATATATGCACCATATCCTTCTGACAGCAGCCGGTTCCGACGGTTATGGCAGGAAGATCCCCGAAACCGCCGAACACGGCTATATCGGGCACCAGGCCCAATTCTTCCGCAGCCTGGGGGGTTATCTTACCTACTTCTTCCGTGGCGGGCTTGATAGGTGGGAATTTATGTATGTCATCCCCTAATCCGGCGGCGGCAAGAATCCGGTCATAGTATTCCTGCATATGGGGATTATATGCATGGATGAAGTCATCCGATGGCTCTGTGACGAACTGGCCGGTAGCCTTCCATTTGAAATAAGTATTCAGGCCCATGATCCGCTCTGCCCTGTTCCAGATATCAGGCTCGTTTTCCTTGAGCCACATAAGGCGGGGCCAGTATTCCTGTCCGGTCCCAACAAAGAAACCGGCTGCTTCATTCAGTCTGGCAGCCTGTTTGGCAGCCCTTGAATCCATCCATATGATGCTGTTTCTCAGTACCTGCCCATCCTTTCCTACCGGTATGATGTTTTTCCAATGCGCCACGAATACCAGGCCTGTTATGCTTTGAGGAGAAATCCCCTGCTTTTGGATTACATCCTTAGTTGTCTGGCAGATACGTCCCCAAAGCACCTCCGGTTCCTGCTCCGCCCATTCGGGATAAGGCTGGATCAGGGGATTGTCAGCCCTGGATTCTCCTATTACTGTTCCATCCATACGTATCAATACGGTCTTGACTGCGGTTGTCCCACAGTCATAAGCCAGCATATATTTTTCTTCCATTCCACATTCTCCTTTATGAATTTGAATGTCAGGGCGGTGATTGGTTATGCCCTAACTGTGTTTTGGGGATTTTGTATATTTTCCAAGATAGATATTAATAAACATTCCGATGAGCGCCGGCAGCGCTGTCACATACCAGGCAATGGTCCAGTTGGTCTGACCCGCAAGCCAGGGAACAAATATGGGGGCGATGATTCCTCCGGCGCCTGCGATTAACAGTACGAAACCGACACCGGCTCCGGATGCAGCGCTGCCGAACAGATCAGCCGGAAGGGAGAGCCCAGGGCCATTGGTTGCGGGAATACCCCAGCCGGCAACCAAGGATATCAAGAGGGCCATACCCATGTTTATAGGGGCCAGGTGTGGGATGAGTGCACATCCTATTAATCCTACGAAGAGAGCCAGCCATGTATTGGCCCATGTCCTTGCCTTAAGGGCGCCCATGGATGCCACTTTTTTATCGGAAATCCATCCTACGGCCGGTGTGGAAATAATGGCAATGAAGCCGTTTAGGAATACAATCATCCCGACTTCCGCAGCCGTGTATTTTAAAGTAAATAAATATTGAGCGAGGTATGCATACATGCCATAGCAGTTAAAAAAGCAGCATAAGGTTGAAAGACCCAGGAGCCAAAGAGCAGGTTGGGCAAAGATATTTATGTTTTCCGGATTTTCTACCGGTATGACTGTCTCCTCCTCAAGGGGAGGCGCTTCCTTAACCATGAGATAGAAGACAATGGCGCCCAGGATGGAGACGGCTGATATGATCCAAAAGGTCATTTTCCACCCTAAGGCAGGGGTCAGCAATCCTCCCACGTATCCGCCCAAGGCAGAACCAAGTCCAATGGCACCCAGAAGGATTCCGAGGGCCAGACCGCGTTCTTTGGTCGGAAACCAGGAACTGACTACGGCGCTGGTAAGGCCTACCATACATCCGCACCCCTGGATAAAGCGCAGCAGCAGGATGATATAATAATTTGTTACCAGCGGTATAAGTACGGAAGCGATGATGAAGGCACAGATAACAGTGGTAAAAACCTTCCGCCAACCATATTTCCCAATCAGTTTGCCTTCAACAAAACCGCCGATTACATAACCCGCAATTAACATGGAGGATCCTGCTTGAATCAGGGAGGTGGACAGGTTGAAGGCATCAGCAAGTTCATTCACAGCAATTGACCATGAGGTAAGTGACATATAAACGATGGACAACATCAATGTACATCCTGCCAGGGCAGAATATTTTCCCTTTGTGTTTGTGGAATTTCTCATTAGTAACCTCCTGATATAATTTTTGGGATAAGTTGCAACTTATTTATATTAAGAATAACCATTTTTGTTGTAATTTGTCAATAGAAATTGTGATATTAGTTGGAGTTAGTTGCAACTTGTTGCAAGTTTACCAACAAAAATCACTGAAAATATAGGAATGACCGGCCTGTTAATGTTAAATATACACAAATGCCTTGCAGTGGACAGTTGTTTTGATTCGTTATATAATAAAACAAGAATTGGTAAAGTGAGGTAAATACATGCTTGCAAAGGAACGCCAGGATGAGATATTTTCAATTATTCAACAGAAAAAAGCAATAAAGATGTCGGATATCGTAAAAATCTTTCAAGTTTCCCACGAAACAGCAAGGAGGGATTTGGAAGTCCTTCAGGAACAGGGACTGATTAAGCGGGTTTACGGCGGGGCTGTTTTATTGGAATCCGCCATCTCGTCATTAGGAATGGTGGAAAGGTCCGGCATGGTGGACGAATCAAGTTCACTGGAAAGGGAGGCTATTGGAAGGGAGGCCGCAAAGCTGGTAAAGGAGGGGGATACGGTCCTTCTGTCGGTGGGGTCCACCATATTGCAGATTGCGAAACATATCAGGGATATTAAACACATAACGGTCCTGACGAATTCGATTTTTGTTTTGAATGAACTGATTGATACGGATGTCAGGTTATTTGTATTGGGTGGATGTGTGAACAGCAGTGAGTATGATATGGAGGGGCATCTGCCTGTGGAGGCATTAAAGCATTTCTGTGTGGATGTTGCTTTTATCTGTGCAGGAGGAATCACCAAGGAAAATGGGGTTTCTGATTACAATTGTGAGGTAGCCCAGGTGAACAAGGCGATATTGAGCCGTGCCAGGAAAACCGTACTTGTGGCTCATGCTAAAAAGTTTGGTTTGGACTCTTTCAGTGTGACCTGTCCTTTGGATAGTATCCACACCATAGTATCTGACAGTACACTGTCAAAAGAATATGTACAATATCTGCTGGAAAAAGGGATTGAGCTTATATTGGCAGATGTATGATAGGTATGTGGATTCTGTTGGATTTAGGGAATGATACGGAGGAAGGGCCATGCTGCAGGAACGGCGTAATAAAATCATGGAGATATTGCGTGAGGATGGGATTGTAAAGGTAAGTGAGCTTATGAAGCTCTTTGATGTGTCCATAGAGACAATCAGGAGGGATCTGGAGTATCTGGAAGAACACGGCATGCTGGGGCGGGTATATGGAGGCGCTGTGCCTGTTCAGCCGCGGGCTACGGAGCCATCTTATCAAACCAGGGAAATCAAGCATTATAAAGAGAAGAAGGCTATCGGGGAAAGGGCTGTGGAGCTGGTTAAGGATGAGGATGTGATTGCGGTTGATATCGGAACCACCACCCTGGAGTTTGCCAAAGCGCTGGTGGGGAAGAGGAGGGTCACGGTCATTACCAACTCCATGAAGATAGCTATGGTTTTATCTGAGGATGCTGATATCCGTGTACTTATGGTTGGCGGCGAGGTGAGGAGGGGAGAGTTTTCCGTATCTGGTTTCCTGGCGGATAATGATATGGGTCACTTCATCACGGATAAGTATTTCATTGGAGTAGGCGGTCTCAGCCTGTCCAAGGGAATAACGGATTATCATTTGGAGGAATCAAATCTCAGGAGGATTGTGATTAAAAATACACAGAAAGTCATAGCACTTGCAGATTACAGTAAGATTGGAGCGGTTGCCATGAACAAAATCTGCGGGCTGGACCAGGTGGATACCCTGGTGACTGATTCAAATGTGGAATCCTTCGTGGTTGAGGGGTTAAGGGACAACAATGTTGAAGTAATACAGGTAAAGGCATAGTAATAAAGGGGACTGTACGGCAGACAGCAGGCTATGAAGTGATGATAGCCTGCTTTTTTTCGTGCTGTAAAGACCATAATACATAAAATATTAAATGATTTATGGATAATATGGGAAAAAATAGTCAAAGTACACAAAAAAATGGATGCAATATTTGCTATAATGTGGATTGATGTGAGGTTTTTAATGGTTTATAATCAATATCAACACAAATGCATATAATGTTATCAAAAATGCAACCTAAGGAGGCAAGGATGATTATCAATGGAATTTACAAAACAGATGTAGTTATTATTGGCGCCGGAGCAGTCGGATGTGCCATTGCCAGGGAATTATCAAAATACCAGATTCAGGTAATGGTAGTGGATAAAAATGAAGATGTGGGCGGGGATGCATCCAAGTCCAACAGTGCAATCATACATACCGGGTATGACGCCTCCCCGGGGACCCTGGAATCCCAGCTGGTAGTGGCTGCAAATCCCATGTATCCGGAGCTGGTAAAGGAATTGGATGTCCCGTTTAAGCAGACAGGGGCCATCCTTCCGGCCATTACCCAGGAGCAGTTCGAACAGCTGCCGGCCATCAAGGCCAAGGCGTTTCTGAACAGGGTCTATGATATTGAATATCTGACCAAAGAGCAGATCATTGCCATGGAACCAAACATAAACCCTGAGGTAAAGGGCGGGCTTCATATACCAAGGGAGAGCATCATCGACCCATTCATACTGGTTCAGGCCCTGGCTGAAAATGCCAATGAAAACGGCGTTGATTTCCTGTTAAATACAAAAGTCACCGGTATTCAGACAGAGGACGGGAAAATAAAGGCGGTGGAGACAACTGCAGGCATCATAGAGACCGGATATGTCATTAATGCGGCAGCCCTGTACTGTGATGAGATAGCAGCCATGGTTGGCAAAGCTGATTACAAGGTGGTTGCCAGAAGAGGGCAGTTCTATATCCTTGACAAGAATACCTCCTGTAAGGTGGAACATATCGTCCTGCCCATCCCCACCAAAATAACCAAGGGCAAGCTTATGTGCCCGACCATTCATGGCAACATGCTGGTGGGGCCGACTGCTGAGGACCTGGACAACAAGACCGACAAATCAGTTACAACCGATGGACTGGAAAGCATTGTAAAGGATGTGCAGAGGCTGATTCCCAATGTGAACATCCGGGATACCATAACCCAATACAGCGGACTGCGCCCCAACCGTAATCCTGAGGGCCTGCATGTGGATGTGTATGATGACCTGGAAGGCTATGTAAATCTCTCCGGGGTGCGTTCCACCGGACTCACCCTTTCCGTTTCCATGGGCGTGTATGTGGCACAGCTGCTGAAGGAACATGGATGTGACCTTGTCTATAAGGAGGACTTTAAGAAGACAAGAAAAGGCATCCGCATTTTCCATGAAATGACTGCCCGTGAGCAGGAAGAAATCATCAAAGAGAACCCCAGGTATGGCAATATCGTCTGCCGGTGCGAAACCATAACGGAAGGCGAAATCCTGGATGCCATCCACAGGCCCCTGGGAGCCAGAAGCATGGACGCTGTTAAGCGCAGGGTACGGGCGGGAATGGGAAGATGCCAGGGCGGCTTCTGCGGGCCCAAGGTCCTTGAGATATTGTCAAAAGAACTGAACATACCGGTGGAGGAAGTCAACAAGAATGTGGCTGGTTCTTATATGGTTTCAGGGAAAATGAGATAGAAGGGAGAGAGCAAAATGTACGAAATGAAATGTGATGTAGCAATCATAGGCGGAGGACCGGCAGGGCTTTCGGCAGCAGTGGCGGCCAGGAAGGAAGGCGCTGGCAATGTACTGATCATTGAGCGCGACGAAAGTATTGGAGGAATCCTTCAGCAGTGTATCCATCCCGGATTTGGCCTCTCCTACTTTAATCAGGAACTGACCGGGCCGGAATATGCGGGCAGGTTTGCCAAAGAAGCGCTGGATCTGGGCGTGGAGGTGCTGTTTAAATCCATGGTGCTTGAGGTAAGCGCCCAGACAGGCGAAATCATCTGCATTAATACGGAATGCGGCATGACCAGGGTAACGGCCAAAAGCATCATACTGGCCATGGGATGCAGGGAGAGGACCAGGGCCAATATACAGATACCCGGAACAAGGCCGGCGGGCATCTACACGGCCGGTTCCGCACAGCGGCTTGTGAACCGGCAGAATACCATGGTTGGCCGGAATGTGGTCATCCTGGGTTCCGGCGACATCGGTATGATCATGGCCAGGAGGATGAGCCTGGAAGGCGCAAAGGTACTGGCTGTGGTTGAAATCATGGATTATCTTGCAGGCCTTACCAGGAACAAGGTACAGTGCCTCGATGATTTTAATATACCTCTGAAACTGAGCCATACCATTACCCGGATTGTAGGAGACCAGCGGGTGGAAGGCGTTTACGTGGCCCGGGTGGACGAAACCAGAAAGCCTGTGAAAGAGACGGAAGAGTACATTGCATGCGACACGCTCCTGTTGTCGGTGGGACTGATCCCTGAAAATGAACTGACCAGAAAGGCGGACATAACCATCTCGGACATAACCAGCGGGCCTGAAGTGAACCAGTATATGCAGACCTCGGTTCCCTCTGTATTTGCCTGCGGGAATGTGGTCCATGTCAATGACCTGGTGGATAACGTTACCGTGGAGAGCATGCTGGCCGGTCAATATGCAGCGCTCTATGCGGCAGGGAAGCTGGAACAGAAGCAGGAGGTAAGGACCAGGACCGGGACCAATGTAAGATATATCTGTCCCCAGCGCATCATGCCATGTGATGATGGTCAGGCAAGGCTGTTCTTCCGTGTCCTGGCACCGGATATGGATGTGAGGATAGAAGCAAGATGCAATGGAAAGGTTGTTGCATCCAAAAAAGAGCGCAGGGTAAATCCGGGAGAAATGTGCAGCATTAAAATCCCGCTGTCTGAAGTGGATTCCGACATAGTGGTCGATGTGATAAAGGAGGCATAACCGTGAGAAAAGAGATTATTTGTACCGTGTGTCCCATTGGATGCCACATCCTGGCAGAAGGAACAAAGGAAGAAATCACTTCCATTGAAGGATATACCTGCAACAGGGGAAAGGAGTACGGGACCCGGGAGTTCCTGCACCCGGTGAGGATCCTTACCAGTACCGTTAAAGTGGATGGGGAGGACCGTCTGGTGCCGGTCAGGTCCGACAGGCCCATTCCCAAGGAATTGTTAATGGACTGCATGGCAGTGATACGCAGGACCGTGGTTAAGGCGCCGGTCAGTACATATGATATAATCATACCGGACGTGTGCGGATGCGGCGCCAATATCGTGGCCACAGGATGCGCCTGATGGCGGGAGGGGTAAAAGATGTCGGACTTGGTGAAAATCACTGTTTTAAAGAAGATGGTATTGGATGACATAGTGGAGAAATACGCGGAAAAGCCCATTCCTGTCTGCGGTAAGTTTGAAGAGGGCGCCGTGTTCATCACGGATGGCAGGAAGGTGCCGGACGGCTTCTGTACATGGGCCTGGGCAGATATATTTAAGGATATTATTTTTGTCAGGAACCATATGGAGTGCATCGGGACCAAGGGGAAGAAATCCCAGGTAGCGTCCTGTACGGATGGTTTCAGGCCCGTGGTGTTTTTGATTGAGCCTTATGAAGGGTAACCACCGGGATGGATGAACGGATAAAAGACCACAATCTTGATTAGGGATTGTGGTCTTTTTGCCGTTTTTTATCGACTATTGTAATCCGCCTGTACATCCGTTATAATGATTCTGCCCTTGTTTTCTTAAGGCAACAGTTCTGTAGCATCCATATCTTTATCAGCCGGCATATTGCCCGGAATCCATATAAGCCCCATCAGAAAAAATATTATCACTTGAAGTCAAAATCAAACTCCCATATAATGAAAGGTATTAGCAAAACACATTTTCACAGAAGGAATGGCAAATGACACAATACGAAATATTAAAACAATACTTTGGATACGACACATTCAGGGACGGACAGGATGTGTTGATTAACAGCATTTTAGAGGGAAGGGATGTGCTGGGAGTCATGCCCACGGGCGCGGGCAAGTCCCTGTGCTATCAGATTCCCGCCCTTATGATGGATGGGATTACCCTGGTCATCTCGCCTCTCATATCCCTGATGAAGGACCAGGTAAGCAACTTAAACCAGGTGGGGATCCTGGCCGCCTATATTAACAGTTCCCTGACCGCGGCCCAGTATTATAAGGTCCTTGATTTGGCGCGGGCAGGCAGGTATCCCATTATCTATGTGGCGCCGGAGCGGCTGGTGTCCGAGGATTTCCTGCGGTTTGCCCTGGATGGGCAGGTGAAGATATCCATGGTGGCAGTGGATGAGGCCCACTGTGTGTCCCAGTGGGGACAGGACTTCAGGCCAAGTTATCTGAAGATTGTGGATTTTATAAACCGGCTGCCGGTGCGGCCTGTTGTAAGCGCGTTTACAGCAACCGCCACGGCCGAGGTAAGGGATGATATCATCGACATCCTTATGCTCAGGGACCCCAAGGTGATGACCACGGGTTTTGACCGTTCCAATCTTTACTTTGCCGTCCAGAACCCCAAGGATAAGTATGCCACGCTGGTGAATTATCTGGAACGGCACAAGGGGGAGAGCGGGATTATTTACTGCCTGACCAGGAAGGTGGTGGAGGAGGTCTGCAGCCAGCTTATCAGGGAAGGTTTTTCCATGACCAGGTACCATGCCGGATTAAGCGATGGGGAGCGTAAGCAGAACCAGGAAGACTTTATCTATGACAGGGCCCAGATCATGGTGGCAACCAATGCTTTCGGCATGGGAATCGACAAGTCCAATGTCAGGTTTGTGGTGCATTATAATATGCCGAAGAATATGGAATCCTATTATCAGGAAGCAGGAAGGGCCGGCCGTGACGGTGAACCTGCGGAGTGTATCCTTTTGTACGGGGGTCAGGATGTGGTGACCAACCAGTTTTTTATTGACCATAACCAGGATAACGAGGCATTGGATGCAGTGACCCGTGAGATTGTCATGGAGAGGGACAGGGAACGGCTGCGCAAGATGACATTTTACTGCTTTACCAATGAGTGCCTGAGGGATTACATACTGCGCTACTTTGGGGAATACGGCAGCAATTACTGCGGGAACTGCTCCAACTGCCTGAGCCAGTTTGAGGAGGTGGACGTGACGGATATTGCAAGGGCGCTGCTTGGGTGCGTGGAGAGCTGCCGGCAGAGGTATGGGACCAATGTGATCATTGATACGGTCCATGGGGCCAACACGGCTAAGATACGCAATTACAGGATGGATGAGAATCCCTATTACGCAGAACTGGCAAAGGTGCCCACATATAAGCTGCGCCAGGTGATGAACCATCTGATGCTTGATGGGTATCTGGGGGTGACCAATGACGGGTATGCCATTGTACGGCTGACCGGGAAGTCCGGGGATGTGCTGCATGAAGGCGCGGCCGTGTCCATGAAGATGGCCAGGGAACAGGAGCATCCGGCCAGGATGAAGAGTGAGAAGAAGGGGAAGAAAGGCAGGGTTCCGGGTGTTTCCCTGTCTGAAACGGACGAGGGCTTATTTGAGAAGCTGCGGGCGCTGCGCACAGAGATTGCAAAGGAAGAGAATGTGCCGCCCTATATTGTGTTTTCCGATAAGACGCTGGTTTCCATGTGCATGGTGAAGCCAAGGACAAAAGCAGAGATGCTGACCGTATCCGGGGTTGGGGAATTTAAGTTTGATAAATACGGCGGGAGATTCCTGGACTGTGTAAAAGCAGCCGCAGGAGGGCCGGAGGCTGAGGAAGCCAATTTGGATGCCTCCTGTTATGATGGGGATGATTTATATTTCAGCAGTGACAGCGATGAATTTGACGACTGGAACCTGGAGACGGCCATGGATGCCTGGGATACTGGAATCCAGGACAGGGAGACAGAAAGCCATAAGCATGCGTCCGGAGGCGGGGCTGCGGAGACGGGCGCGGTTAAGAGAGGGAAAAGCAGGAAGTCAAAGACAGAGTTTGCGATGACAGAGGAATTGGCAGAGCAGATCCATTATTCAGAACGTGTCACGCTCAGTGACTTTATTGGACAGATTAATGATTTGCGTGACGGGGAGGCCATGAAACGGCTGACCATAAAATCAGTGGAGCAGTGGCTGATGGACAGAGGATACTTTGAAGTGTGGTTTTTGAACGGGACTCCCCGGAAACGCCTGACAGAAAAGGGGGAGGAGTTTGGGATTACGGCGGAGAAGAGACTGAGTGACAAGGGAAATGAATATGATGTGTTCTTTTATTTGGAAGAGGCACAGCACGGCATTGTGGAATGGCTGTTGCAAAAACTATAAAGTTTTAATAGTAAATGCTTTAGGGAAAGGATTAACCGATATATGACTAGAGTGGAATTATTAAAAGTGTTGGTAGAGGACTATAATGAAGATATATCGACAATAAAATCTTTAACTAAAGAGGAACTGGAAGAATTGCTGGAAGAATATATAGATGAGGATTTATTTCAATTAAATACAAATGAAAATGAGGACTTTTTAGATTAAACTTAGTAAGATTTTTTACGAAGTTTTTTGATTCTATGTATATTAAAGAGGGGAAAATAATCATGCTGGAAAGATTTTTGGTGAAAAAATTATTTGGCTTCTTAATTTTATATCTACACAAAGGGCCAATAAATATGATGATGATTACTTAACGGAATTGCTTACGTTAGCTTATAATATTGAACCGGTAAAATTGAGTCAAAATAGTATGGAGCATGGATTATTAGATATAATTTGTGATTACAGTATGGAAATGGAGGATGGATTGTCAATAACTTAACATAATCCAACTATTTTGTTTTATTACATTTCCATGATATAATAACAGAAAAATGCAGAAAGTGGAACCAATGGGGATATGGGGATGCAAAAGAATAAAAAGTGGTATAGAAGGTTTTATTATACAATTTTTTTTCTGCTGGTAAATGTATTGGCTGTTCTGATACTGGGCAAAAGGGAGGCCGGATTTGTGGATGCCGCCATGACGGGGCATGCAGAAGCCTCCATGGATGGGGTGGAGGACGTGATGGGGAACTACATACACTCCTTTCAGCTGTTTGCCCATATCATGGCACGTGAGATTGAGGAACATCCGGATCCGGATGAAATCTGGGATTATCTGAAGAAGATTGATTCCCGGATGCTGGAGATAGAGGGGGATACATTTGACGGGCTTTATATGTATTACAAAGGACGGTACCTGTACAGCTGGGATACACCGTATTCGGAGTATGAGGATACGGGGTATGCGGCCACATCACGTCCGTGGTATACGGACGCGGTAAAGGGAAATGGACAGATTGTGTTCACGCCGCCTTATATGAGCTATGCAAATAACTACATACTTTCCACCATTTCCCAGCTGCAGCCGGATGGGGAAACCGTGTTTGCCTACGATATACGCATGGGGGACATACAGAAGCTGGTGTCCTCAATGAAGGCATATGACGGGGAACAGATGCTGCTGTTTGATAATAACGGCACGATCATCGGAAGCATGAATGAGGATTATCTGGGCGGTAACCTTTATACGTCCCCAAAGGAGGCTGGGTCCGCACTGGCTGCCTCCATTGAAGCTTCCCTGGAGCTGACCGGGGAGCAGCGGGAGAAGATGGATGGGCAGATCCGTTCGGCCTCTTCCTTCCAGGTCTTTTGCGAAAGCTTTAACAGCGGCCTGCCAAGGCTTTTGGAGCAGGAGGGCACGGCGCTGCGTGTAAAACTTGGGGATACGGATTACTATGGTTACCTGCGTCACGGGGACATGTACCATGTGATCCTGCTGGTGCCGGTATGGTCCATGCTGAAGGCCACGGTACAGGTCTGGCTTGTCCCGTTCCTGCTCCTGGAACTGCTGCTGATTTACGGGGCGGGGCGTGTGGGCAAGGAACAGAAGAACAGGGAGCTGCGTGCGGCTTATGTGGAACTGGGACAGATGCAGAAGCGGCTGGAACTTGCCCTGCACGCGGCCCAGAGGACTGCCGCGGTTGATGACCTGACAGGCCTGATGAATTTCAAGTCATTCCGTGAAAATGTATCAAAATGCATTGAATCCATGGAAACAGGTCAAAGCGGGATCCTCATCATGCTGGACGGCGACCATTTTAAAGCGATTAATGATAATTACGGGCATCTGGCCGGTGATGAGGTGATTAAACTATCGGCCCAGATGATAATCGGGCGGATCAGGACAATCGATTTGGCGTCCCGGCTCCATGGGGATGAGTTTTCCATATTTGTGGCTAATACAAATGACTATTCGGTTGCAGCGCGGATTGTGGAGGATATCAACCATACCCTGTCGGAAGAGGCGGCCAGGAGGAATATCCCGCCCATAACATTATCCGCAGGCGCTGTGATTGCACATGGAGGCGACAGCTATACGGAGCTGGCTAAACTGGCAGATACCGCCCTGTACCGGGCCAAGGAAACCCACAATGGAGGGTTTGCCGGCGCGGCTGTATCCTGACCGGGAGGAGGAGTCTATGAAACTGCACCAATTACAATATTTCTGCGCGGCCTGCAGAAACGGCAACATAACAAGGGCTGCGGCAGAGCTTCATGTCTCCCAGCCTTCTATCTCCATGGCAATTAGGGAACTGGAAAATGAGTTTGGGATCCTGCTTCTTCAAAGGAACAACAAGGGGTTTGAGATAACCAGGGAAGGCACGTATTTTTATGAAAGGGCCACGGTGCTGCTGGAACAGGCAGATGAGCTGAACCAGATGATGTGCGACATGGGGAATCAGAGAAAGCGGATTAACCTGGGGATCCCGCCTATGATCGGAACCTTCCTGTTTCCTAAAATGTATAAGGAATTCAGGAAGACATTCCCGGAGGTCATGCTTAATTCCAGGGAAGGAGGAAGCCGGTACCTTCTGGAAATGCTGGATGACAGCGTCCTTGATTTTGCTATCCTGCCCACCAACCAGCTGTCGGAGGACGCTTATAATATCTTAAGGATGACGGATACGGAAACCGTGTTCTGCGTATCCAAAAACCATCCCCTGGCAACCCGGGGGACCGTGTCAATCAAAGAGATAAAAGAGGAGCCGCTGATCATGTTTAATGATGGGTTTTATCAGAATGAGGTCATAAAAGAGCGGTTTGGGAAAGAAGGACTCCGGCCAAATATCCTGCATTATTCCAGCCAGTTTTATACGATTAAGGAGTTTATTTCCGATGGGATTGCCGGAGGATTCATGTTCAGGGATATTGCGCAGACCGTGCCGGATATCAGGGGGATATCCCTGGAGGACCCGCTGCATATCCGGATCGGCCTGGTCTGGAAAAAGAACCAGCACATGTTCCACGATGCGGCCAGATTCCTGGAGTTCACGAAGAAGTATATCAAATCCAATCCATGACTCAGGTTTAGGCTGTGTTTGATGTTGGGGGCAAAAGAGGGGGATGGGAAGCATGAAACAGCTTTTGGGGCTGGGGGCATTTAAAAACGCGCCCATCCGTAAGAAGTTGATACTGTCCACATGGCTGGTGGCCATTGTGCCGATTGTGGTTATATTTGCAGTGGTTTTCTTTGTGTTTGTCAATACCGGCGCGGAAAGCGCCAGGCGTCAGGCGCAGCTGCTGTTAGATAAGACGGTGGAGGAGATGGACGGATATTTTAACCAGGCCCAGGAAAGCCTGGCGTTCATGGTTACGGACATGAATATGCAGACAGCCATTGATAATTATGTGTCCGGAACCTATAAAGAGCAGCTTGATTTAAGGGATTTCTTAAGGAACCGCCTTGCCAATGTGTCCACGGTGGGCAGAAGGACCGCGGCCATATCCATCTATATCAAGGAAGCGGACAGGACATACTCCAGGGATTTTTCGGACCAGCCGCTGTCCAGGATATACGGTGGGGAGCCCTGGTTTGAGGATCTGCTGGCTGGAAAGGAATCCTTTGCGCAGACAGAAGGGGTTTCCGTGCAGGACCAGAGACCGGTATGGATCCTGGCCTCCAATATCATCAGCGTGCGCAACGGCGGGGTGCTGGGGCTGGTCTATATGGAGCTGGACAAACAGGCAATGGTTCAGCCTTTTTATGAACTGGCCGCAGGGGACGGGGACTCCATTGTATTTGAGGGGAACCGGATCATCCCGGCAAATGAGGGGAAGGAAGGCCATTATGTATCTCTGTATTCCTACTCCAGGATGCTTGACAGCCAGGTGGAGTACAGGCTTCAGATGAAGGAACTGCGGCAGGGGTATACGGCTGCTTTTATTTACTTCATGGCAGGCATGGCAGTGCTGATAATCCTGATTTATCTGATGGATAAGATGCTGGCCGACTGGGTGGCCGGAAGGATCATACGGCTGGGGGAAGCAACCAGGCGGATTGCTGCCGGGGACCTGGAGGTGGAGGTTAAGGACGGGCTGAAGGATGAGATTGGAGAGCTTGCCCGCAGCTTCAATACCATGGCCAGGGACATGAAACAGCTGATTGAGAATGAATACCTGGTGAAGATTGAGAGCCAGCAGGCAACCCTGCGCGCCCTTCAGAGCCAGATTAATCCGCACTTTGTTTACAATACACTGGAGAGTATTTCCATGATGGCCCTGGTAAAGGACCACTATGAGATCGTGGATATGACACAGGCATTTTCACTGATGATGCGCTATTCCATGGAGCCGTCCCCGTTGGTGACGGTCCGGGAGGAACTGGAGAATGTAAGGAATTATGTGACGATCCAGAAAATCCGTTTCCCGGACCGGTTTCAGATGGAGTACCAGGTGGAGGAGGCGTGTCTTGAGGAAAAGCTGCCCAGGCTCACCATACAGCCCCTGGTGGAAAACGCCTTCCGGCATGGGTTTGAGGACACGCCCAACCACAAACAGATCCTGGTGTCCATATGCAGGCGCAGGGGTTTCCTGGAGCTTCGCATATTCAATGACGGGGCCACGGTTTCCCATGAGCGGCTGGCCAGGGTGCGGTTCCTGCTGGACCCGGACTGCCAGGAGAATACCATGGACTGTTATGCCCTGCGCAATTTAAGCAGGAGGCTTAGGCTGCTGTTCGGGGAGAAAAGCCGGGTGACCCTGCGTTCCGGCGCAGGGACAGGCACCGTCGTGTCGCTGAGGATTCCATTGGAAAAGGGGGATGGGGAAAATGAAACGGGTTCTGGTTTGTGAAGATGAGGATTTAATCCGCAAAGGTATCTGTAAAATCGTGGAGGGTGTCTGCAGGGACGTGCAGGTGCAGGAGTGCGACAATGGGCTGGAGGGCTATAAAGCCATTGCAATGTGGAATCCCCATGTGGTGATTACAGATATCCGTATGCCGGTGATGGACGGGCTTGCAATGATTGAGAAGGCCCAGGCCGACGGGGCGCAGTGCAGCTATGTGATTATCAGCGCGTACCGGGATTTTGAATATGCCAGGACAGCCATCCGGTGCGGGGTGCGGGAATATATCCTAAAGCCCCTGAACCGGTTTGAGGTAGCGGCCTGCCTGGAGCGTCTTCTGGACATGAAGGCAGAAACCATGCGGACAGAGGACGGTGAAAAGGAGGAGGCGGCAGAAGACGGGGGAAGCATTGGCAAGGCAATCCAGTACATAGAGCATAATTTCTACAGGAGCATCAGCCTGGAGGAGGTGAGCCAGGCAGTCCATATGAACACGGCTTATTTTTCCACGCTGTTTAAGAAACAGACCGGAAAGAAATACATTGATTATGTGACGGACCTGCGCATGGAAAAGGCGCGCAAGCTGATCCTTAACACGGACCTTAAGATTGGAGCCATTGCGGAGATGGTGGGATATGGGAGCACGAAGCATTTTACAAGGATTTATAAGGAAAAATTTGGAACCACGCCCAATGCAGACCGTTGATTTAGACAAAAAAATAACATATTATCAACATAAACTATAAAAATAGCACTAAAACCAAATTTTATGTCCCTTCAACTTTGGAGGGACTTTGTTTATAATCTAATTACAGTATATGAAACGGGGTTATATAAACCGCAGCACTGACTGCTGCAGAGAAGAGGAGGTTTCTTATGAAAAAAACACTTGCAATCATGATGTCGGCACTGATGGTTGGGGGATTGGCCCTCAGCGGATGTGGAGGCGGGCAGACGTCCACCACAGCCGCGCCCACTGAGGCTGCTAAAACAGAGGCGGCCAAGACAGAGGCGGCGGCAGAACCCGCGGCAGCAGAGGCTGCTTCGGGAGAACAGGTTACAATTACCATCAGCAACTGGCTGGAGGCAGAGGAGGCGACATCGGCAATCTTTAAGGAACTGCTGGATGATTTCATGGCTGCCAATCCGGACATCAAGGTTGAGTCCCAGGCAATCCCATTCAACCAGTACAAGGACCAGGTCCTGATAGCCGGTACATCGGGCAATGCGGCGGACGTGATCATGGGCAATTCACAGATGATGAGCGCGTTTAACGGGGCAGGCATCCTGGCAGAACTGGATTCCCTGGCTTCCAAGGATGTGCTGGATGACATCTATCCAGGTTATCTGTCCGGCACCACGTATGGCGGCAAGGTAAAGGCATTATCATGGGCGCCCCATCCGATTGCCATGTATTACAACAAGGATTTATTTACCAAGGCCGGTCTGGATCCGGAGAAGGCGCCGGCAACCTGGGATGAGATGACAGAGGCAGCCAAGTCAGTGGCGGCCCTGGGCAAGGATGATTCCGGCAATACCATCTATGGCCTGGGACTTCCCACCGGAAAGGTGGCCCACACCGGAACTGTTTTTAACGGTATATTCTATGCCTTTGGCGGACATTTTGTGGATGGGGACGGTAATGTGGACCTGAACAATGAAGGCAATGTGGCAGCCCTTACCTGGACCAAGGAGCTGGTAGATGCCAAGGTGATTCCGGCCGGACTGGAAATCAAGGATTTGCGCGGACTGTTTGCATCCGGGCAGATCGGCATCATATTTGACGGCGACATGGGCCGCGGCGCATTCCGCGCCAGCAGCGGCATCGGCGAGGAATTTGATAAGAAGATGGGCATTGCCATTATTCCGGCAGGAGAGACAGGAAGAAGCGAGACTGTTTATACGGAGCATCAGCTGGCTGTGTTTGAGAAATCAGAGCACAAGGAAGCAGCGGTCCGGCTGATAGAATACCTCATCGGCAAGGATGCAATGTTAAAATACCACAAATCCAATGCGGTCCTCTCTGCAAGGAAATCCATAGCCACCCTGCCTGAGATGAATGAGGACTACTTCATGGAAGTATTTAACAAGCAGTCCGAAACAGCCAGCCCCCTTCCGGCAACCAGTGCAATGTTTGACAATGCCATGAATGAGGTGACAAAGGCCATCGAGCGTATTGTTGTGAACAATGAGGACATTACCACGGTGCTGGAGGAGACCAACGCCACCATCAGGGAGATGTATGGACAATAAGCGCATGCAATAAAAGTACTGCGCGCAGAAAGATAATCCAGAAGTCAGGGAAGTATCAGTCTGAATCAGGAGCGGCTGCAGATTATCCTGCATCCGCTCCGCTTTTATCAATGGGAGGGCTAGCATGGGAACAAAGAAAAAAGTCAACTGGTTTATGGTGATGCTTCTGGTGCCTGCGGTGGCAATGCTTACGGTAACCATCATCATACCTGTGTTTGTTGTGATTGGAATGAGTTTTTATCACTATAACCTGTTGGACATGAATAACATAACGTGGAACAATTTTGCCAACTACAGGGCAGTGTTCAAGGACGCTGAATTCATCCGCACCTTTGGGCGGACCCTTATCTATGTGTGCGGCACGGTGGTATCCCAGTTTTTTATCGGGCTGGGCGTGGCGCTTTTGCTAAACAGCAGGAGCCTGAAGGGAAGAAAGATGTTCCGCAGCCTTTTATTCCTTCCCTGGACCATTCCGTCCCTGGTGGTGGCGGTTACCTGGATGTTTATTTTCCAGCCCCAGTACGGTATTGTGAACTATCTGCTGAACCTGGGGGATTACAGTGTGCTTGGCAGCCCGAAGACAGCCATGGTGGGCGTGGTCATATCCGCGGTTTGGAAGCAGATGCCCCTTATGATGATCATGCTCTTATCCGGGCTTCAGACCGTGCCCGAGGATTTGAAGGAAGCGGCTGAGATAGACGGGGCCACCGGACTGCAGAAATTTTTATGCATCACGGTTCCCTGTATCATGCCGGTTGTAAAGACAGTGACCCTTACCTCCATTGTCTCCAATTTCCAGATGTTCGTGCTGTTCTTCATCATGACAGGCGGCGGCCCGGTAAGGGCCACGACCACACTGCCTCTGTACACTTATGAGACCGCGTTCTCGGGCTTTAACCTGGGCAAGGGCGCTGCCATCGGCGTGTGCTGGCTGGTGTTCCTGATGATTTTCTCCACAATTTACAATAAGGTCCTTTCCGCCAAAGAAGTGGAATATTAAGGAGGTGCGCGGATGAAAAAGAAAACATGGCGGTCCATTTTGAAATATGCGTCCATAACAGCCATTACCATATGCTTTGTTTTTCCCATATACTGGATGCTGCTCACTTCCATTAAGCCCAATGAAGCCATTTTAAAGCTTCCGCCCCAGTTTGTCCCGGTTACAGCCACCATGGATAATTACAGGGGAATCCTGACAGACGGTAAGTTCCTTATATTCTACAGGAACAATGTGATTGTATCGGGAGTCACCACCCTGGTGACCCTTATCCTGGCGGTATTGGCAGCCTATTCATTTTCCAGATACCGTTTCAAGGGCAGCAGATTTGTGATGATGCTGTTTTTGTCCACCCAGATGTTCCCGGCCATGACGCTTCTCATTGCCCTTTACAACATGTACTTCCGCCTGGGGCTTTTGAATACGTATACGGCTTTGGTGCTGGCCTGTTCCACCAACGCGCTTCCCATGTCGGTGTGGATCCTCAAAGGATTCTTTGACACCATATCAAAGTCCCTGGAGGAGGCGGCCTACATTGACGGCTGCTCCAAGGGAAGGACCCTCATACAGGTGATCCTGCCCCTGGTTAAGCCGGGAATCCTGGCAGTGGGGCTGTATTCCTTCCTGATTTCCTGGGAGGATTTCCTCTGGGGCCTGACCCTGGTCAACAAGACCGGGATGCGCACCCTTGCCTCGGGCATTGCCATGACTTATCTGGGCGAGTACAATTATGACTGGGGACGGGTTATGGCGGCAGCGGTGGGCGCGGCCATCCCCATCCTGATCATCTTCATCTTTTTGCAGAAATACATGATAGCAGGCCTTACCGCCGGGGCGGTCAAGGAATAGGGTGCCTGAAGAATGGCACTGTGGTTTGAGAAATGGAGGATGTCATGAAACAGAAGCAGAATATTGTTTTTTTCTTTTCCGACCAGCAGCGGGCGGACACCCTGGGGTGCAACGGGCAGCCCCTGCCGGTCACACCGTGCCTGGACCGGTTCGCATGTGAGGACGCGGTGAATTTTTCCAATGCGTTCACACCACAGCCGGTGTGCGGCCCGGCCCGGGCCATGCTCCAGACCGGGCTGTATCCGACCCAGACCGGCTGCTACCGCAACGCGGTCTCCCTTCCGCTGGGGCAGAAAACCCTGGCCCGTTACCTGAAAGAGGGTGGGTACCAGGTGGCTTATGTGGGAAAATGGCATCTGGCTTCGGATGAGCATGGGAACCACTATGAAACCATACCGGTTCCCCCGGAACGCAGGGGCGGATATGATGACTACTGGATGGCGGCGGATGTGCTGGAATTTACCTCCCATGGATACGGCGGTTATGTGTATGACAAGGATGGCAATAAACTGGAATTCACAGGATACAGGACTGACTGCCTGACCGGCCATGCGGTCCGCTATATAGAGGAGTATGACAGTGAAAAACCGTTTTTCCTCATGGTTTCCCATATTGAGCCCCATCATCAGAATGACAGGGGGGACTATGAGGGACCTGAGGGCAGTAAGGAACGGTTCGGGGACTTTGTGCCGCCGCCGGACCTGGAGCCCGGGAAAGGGGACTGGGAAGAATTCTACCCGGATTATCTGGGCTGCTGCCATGCCCTTGACACCAATTTCGGCCGGGTGGTTAAGGCGCTGAAGGAAAAGGGGATTTATGACCGGACCATGGTGATTTACGCCAGTGACCACGGCTGCCATTTCCGCACCCGTACAGATGAGGTGGCGGAACATGGATATGATGACTATAAGCGCAACAGCTTTGAGGGAACCATCCATGTCCCCATGCTGATTAAGGGGGATGGATTCGGGAAAGGCGTAAACGAGGAACGGGTGGTTAGCCTTTTGGACCTGCCAAGGACCATCCTGACAGCGGCCGGGATTGAAACCGGGAAACTGGACCTTCAGGGGCGGCCGCTCCAGGAACTGGACGCGCCTGACTGGAAGGAGGAGGTCTATATACAGATCAGCGAAAGCTTTGTGGGCAGGGCGTTGCGCACCAGACAGTATAAATATGTGGTATATGCCCCTGAGGCCAATCCCTGGACGCAGAGCGGCAGTGATGTCTACCGGGAAAAGTATCTGTTTGATTTGGGGCAGGACCCGCTGGAGAGGAACAACCTTATTGCGGATCCCCTCTATGCCGAGGTAAAGGCAGGTCTGCGGAAACGGCTTTTGGAGCTGGGGTTAAAGGCCGGGGAACGGTTTACAGTAGTGTAAAGAATGGGTATGGCTGTTTCAGGTATGGAATATACCGTGGAAGGGTCATGCCCTTTCTTTTTTTGCCGTTTTTTGATATAAGATTTTCTGATGATTTCATCAGAAAAAAATATTTTACTTATGACAAATAAATGTTTACGATATAAGCATACAAAAAAACAAGGGGGGATACGGCATTGAAGAAACATAAGATTGCTGTGATTGCAGGTGATGGCATTGGGCCCGAAGTACTGGCTGAGGGGGTCAGGGTTTTAAAACAGGTGGCTGAATGCGACGGAGGATTTTCGTTTGAATTCACATTTTTTCCGTGGGGATGCGAGTACTATTTAAAGACAGGGAAAATGATGGATGAGGACGGGATTGAAAAGCTGAAGCAGTATGATGCCATCTTTTTAGGGGCAGTGGGATATCCTGGTGTGCCGGACCATATTTCACTGTGGGACCTGCTCCTGAACATACGCAAAAGTTTTGACCAGTACGTGAACCTCAGGCCGGTAAGGCTGCTGGAGGGGGCGCCCTGTCCACTTAAGGATGTGGACAGAAAAGACGTTGACATGATATTTGTGAGGGAGAACAGCGAGGGCGAGTATGCGGGGAGCGGCAGCTGGCTGTTTAAGGGAAAACCTCATGAAGTCGTGCTTCAGGAAGGTGTGTTTTCCAGGCATGGATGTGAACGCATCATCCGTTATGCCTATGATCTGGCAAGGGAAAAGGGCAAGACCCTGACCAGTATCAGCAAGGGGAATGCACTGAATTATTCCATGGTTTTCTGGGACCAGATATTTAAGGAGGTGGGTGAGGATTATCCGGATGTAAAGACATTTTCCTATCTGGTAGACGCGGCCAGCATGTTCATGGTAAAGGACCCTGCACGGTTTGAGATAGTGGTCACCTCCAACCTGTTCGGGGATATCCTGACTGACCTGGGCGCTGCAATTGCCGGAGGCATGGGGCTGGCGGCAGGAGCAAACCTGAACCCGGAAAGGGAGTTCCCGTCCATGTTCGAGCCCATCCATGGCTCTGCGCCGGATATTGCGGGACAGGGAAAGGCCAATCCCTTAGCCACGGTCTGGTCGGCAAGCCAGATGCTGGATTTCTTTGGATACAGACAGTGGGGGGAAAAGCTGATTGATATCATTGAGGAAATCCTGAAGGAGAAAAAGGTGCTTACGCCTGACCTTGACGGCACGGCAACCACAAGTCAGGTGGGGGACGAAGTTATTTCAAAGCTGAGGCAGTAAAAGCAAAACGATTGTATGGAGGATGCATATGTGGAGAGACAAGAACTGGGGAGATTATAAGTTCCATTTGGTGATTTTGGTTTGCTGTATCCTGGCAGAGGCCGTTGGCCCTATCAAGATACCGGTTGGCGGGGTTACGGTTACACTTCTTCCGCTGCTTTATTCCATGATTTTTGTCCTGATTGTTTATATGATTAAGCCAATCCGGTTTGTAAAGGAAAAGCAGGCAGAAATCGGATCCGCGCTTCTGACATTGAGCGTGGCGTTCCTGATGGCAAAGCTGGGGATTACCAGCGGCGCATCCATCAAGGATGTAATCAGTGCAGGCCCTGTACTGATTCTCCAAAACCTGGGAAATGTGGGCACCCTGCTGGTCGCGCTTCCCATTGCCCTTCTGCTTGGGATGGGGCGTGAGGCAGTGGGCATGACCCATGCCATGAGCCGCGAGCCTAACGTGGCCCTGATTTCCGATATGTTTGGGGCTGATTCCGCTGAATTTAAGGGAGTCATGACATGTTACATTGTGGGAACTATTTTTGGAACCATTTTCATGAGTATCGTGCCGCCCATATTTGTCAGCCTTGGCATCTTTTCGCCGGAATCAGCTGCCATGGCAGTGGGGGCGGGCAGCGCGTCCATGATGACGGCGGGGCTGGCTGGTGTCATGGAGGCCGCGCCCGCAGCCAATCCGGATGTGCTGACTGCATTTGCCAGCATCAGCAATGTGATTTCATCATCGATTTCAGTGTATCTGGGACTGTTCATCACAGTGCCGCTGGGGAACGTTATCTATAAGGCCATGAAAAAAGGAAAATAGGGGGATTTCAGATGGATAAGGAGAACAGAGTCAGTTTTGGGAGTGAGTTTTTTGACTGGGTCATGACATTTATTATCGTGGCAATCCTGTCAGTTGCCTGTAACATGGTTGGTTATGGAGGAATGCTTCTGGAATCCATACCGGGGATGCTTATCTTTGCTGCCATCAGCCTGGCCGGGCTCACGGTAAAGCATTTTATTCCCGGGAACCTTCCGGCGGTTGCTTACATAGCGCTGATCGGTATGCTGGTTGCAATGCCATTTTCACCTATATCCGGGTTTGTCATCTACTGGGCCAATAAGGTGGCCCTGATGGCGGTAGTGACCCCGATCCTTGCATATGCAGGTGTGATTGTGGGCCGTGACTGGAGGGAGTTTGTGAAGATTGGCTGGAAGGGGATTCTTGTCTCGCTGCTGGTCATCCTGGGAACGTTCTTTGTATCGGGCGGCATGGCAGAAATAATGGGACGGATATTTGGTATGTGACGGATCCGGCAGGGATTGTGCGTCATGCAGAGGAAAGGAGAGGGGACATGGAGAATTTCCCATTGTTAGAAATAGAGGGGACACCCTATGAGATCGGATATAAGCACGGCGGGGCTTTTAAGGAAAAGATAGCAGGGACCATTCAATGCTACCGGGAAATGTTTAAGGATTATTCGGATTTGGAATGGGAGAGGGCAAAGGAACTTTCCACCCGGTTCGTGGATATCATTCATGAGTACAATCCGGATTATCTGGAGGAAATAAAAGGCGTTGCAGCCGGTTCCGGGTTTTCCTTTGAGGATATCCTTGCCCTTAACTGCCGGAGTGAACTGGTATTTGTGGGCAATGAGATGGATAAGGCAGACGGCGGATGTACGTCCATTGGAATCAGCAGTGATGCCGGGGCGGGCGGCGACGCCTTCCTGGCCCATAACTGGGACTGGAAGACTAGCCAGAGGGCGTCCATGGTCATGATGAAAATCAGGCAGAAGAACGGGAAGCCGGATATCTTCATGGTGACTGAGGCAGGGATTATCGGCAAGACCGGCTTTAACAGCGCGGGAATCTGCCTGTACCTGAATGCCCTGTCCACCAACCAGGCGCCAAAGGGGCTTCCGCTCCACCTGGCCATGAGGGGGATTCTGGATTGCGGTTCGCTGGCAGAGGCCATTGGCGCCGCCACCAGGTTCCCGCTGGGGTGCTGTGCCAACTTTATGATTGGCCACAAAAACGGGGAGTGCGCTGATATCGAGATAGAGAACGGGGATTTTGATGTGTTATATCCAAGGGACGGAATCCTGGTCCATACCAACCATTTTATCAGTCCCCGCCTCCCTATCCTGCCCAGGAAGGACACGTCCAAGCAGAAGTTCCCGGATACCTTTGTAAGGCTGGGAAGGGCGGATAAGCTTCTGAGGAAGAAAGGCAGGGATATCTCGGAAAAGGATATCATGGAAGTGCTCAGGGATCACGTGGAATATCCGTCCAGTATCTGCAGGCACGAGGATTTGGCTGCGCCAAAGGGGAAACGGATGGGGACCGTATTCTCCATGGTGGTGAACCTGACCCAGGGGAAGATTTATTTCTGTAAGGGGAATCCTTGTGAGCAGGGATATGAGGAGTATGGGATTTGAATTGGACGGTATGGAAATTTTGGTTAATTAAGATAGGTTGGTTAAAAAAGATATTTTGGTCCAATAAGATATTTTGGTTCAATAAGACAGACTGCGCTGCCCGTTCCCGGGCAGCCTTTTTTAAATCCGTATGAAGGAAAAACGGCAATAGAAGAAACCCTAAAATAAGAAATCTTGTAATAATTTGTGCATAATACACTATTTATGTCAAAAAATAACAAGAAATATAATAATACAGCTAAAAATTCGTATATAAGTAAATGCCCTGGTCTGCTAAAATTCTGTTATAACCATTTACAGATAAGAGGAGGATGTATGATGAGGAAAAATTTTGTAAAACGCACATCGGCCCTGGCGTTAGCTGCATTCATGGCAGCATCAGCAGCAGGCTGTTCATCGGGAGGCGGCAGCCGGACCGCGGCAGCGCCGGACACAACGGCCCAGGCAGCTGCATCCGGTGAGGAAGCCAAGGCAGATGGGGATAAGGGGGAAACAGAAAGTTCAGGGGAACCGGTTACCATCCGTCTGGTACACTATATGGGCGAGCAGGCCAAGAGGGACGCGCTGGATGCCATGCTGGCTGCATTTAACGAGGCCCATCCTGAAATCCATGTGGATGTGGAAGTGGTTGCATCCTCATCCTATATTGCAACCTATAAAAACTATATTGCTGCCGGGGAGGCGCCGGACATCATGTTCGGAAAACCACAGACCATGCAGGAGTTTGTGGACGGCGGATACTTCATGGACCTTAAGGATGAAGCGTGCATGACCAATGTGCTGCCCATGCTGGTGGATGAGTGTACGGTGAACGGCGGCGTATATGGTTTTCCCATTGATGCCCAGGTAAAGGCAACCTTTTACAATAAGAAAATGTTTGATGAGGCAGGGGTGGAGGTGCCCAAGACCAAGGACGACTTCTTCAAGGTATGTGATACGTTCATGGACAAGGGAATTTATCCCATGATCCATCCCTATAACTTCATACACGGCGTGTTCCATGAACTGGATTCCTTCTTTACCAGCATGGCGGCGGGCACGGGCAATGAAAATGTATGGATGGATTCCCAGAGCGGCGTAAAGGATTTATCCGGCAACCCGGTGGTTGTGGAAGCCATGGAGATGTTCTCAAAGTTTGCCTCCTATAAGGATGCCGGGGATACGGCGGTTGACCAGACCCAGGGTATCCAGAACTTTGCGGCAGGCCAGAGGCCCATGTATATGAACGGCGGATGGCTGATGGGGGATGTGATTGCCGCTGCCCCGGACGGGGACTTCGGTATGTTCCCCACGCCATGGTCGGATGATCCGGAGCAAAACAAGCTTTGGATCGGCATTGATGACGTGTTTATTGTTTCCCAGCAGACCGAGCACAAGGACGAGGTCATGACACTTCTTAATTTCTTTGCCGGTGAGGAATGCTCCAAGACATGGATGGGCACTGCCAAGCTGATGACCAGCAACATCACGGTGCCAACCGATGATGCCGATGCATTCATCAAGGAAATAAAGACCTATATTGACAATGACATGATTGTGTCAAAGAGCCTGGTTCCGGATTATACCTCGGAGTACTCCACTGCATTCCGCACCAAGCTGCAGGAGTTTGTCACACTGGATGACAGCCAGAGGGATGTGACAAAGCTGCTTAAAGACATTGATGATGAGATAGGGTCCATCCGGCAATAGTTTTTCAACTTCATAAAAACCGGTGGATTGTCCATGACAAGGTGACATACCGGTACGGAAGGTCAGGGAGGTCCGGTTGCCGGGCCTCCCTGATGGACGGTGGACTCCCGGATTCCGGCCCCAAAGATGGGGGCAGGGGAGACGCCGGGAGTGCACATAGTGAAATGGAGGAGAGAATGAACCATAAAACGAAAAAAAGGTTTCAGGAATTTACATTCATATTGCCGGCCCTAATCATGTTTTCCATTTTTGTGGCCTATCCATTTTTACAGGGCTTTCCCATATCGTTTACAAAATGGGATGGCATGAGCCCGGATAAGACATTTGTGGGTATGAGTAATTATCTGAGGATCTTTAAGGATGCAAATGTAATCAATGCCACAAAGAATACCCTGGTATTTACAGCAGTGACCATGATAGGCTCCAATCTTCTGGGCCTTATGTTCGCCCTGATGATTTCCAGGGTATCAAAGCTTAATAATGTGCTCAGGACCTGCATCTTTGTACCCTACTGTCTCAGCCTGGTACTGTCGTCCTACATATGGAGATATGTGTACAGCGATGTATTTTATGATATATTCGGAGTGCCCAGCCCTCTGGGAAGCACCACCTGGGTCATGTTTGGCCTGGCCGTGATATCCGTGTGGAGGGATGCCGGTTACTGTATGGTGGTGTACATTGCGGCCATACAGGGCGTGTCCCCGGATTACTATGAGGCGGCTGATTTGGAAGGCGCCACGCGCTGGCAGAAATTTAAAGATATAACATTCCCCATGATTGCCCCGGCAGTGACCACCAACTTCACCCTGCTCCTGGCCTGGGGCATGAAGGTGTTTGATTATCCCATGGCGGCAACGGCAGGCGGCCCGGGTCGGGCCTCGGAGACAGTGGCCATGCTGATTTATAATAATCTGTTCACCTATTTCCGGGCCGGCTACGGCCAGGCCATTGCAGTGGTGTTCACCATTGCCATATTTGCCGTGAGTACCATTGTGTCCAGGACTTTGAGGGCCAGGGAGGTGGAAATATAATGAAACAGACCGTAAAAGACAGACTGTTCCTGGTGTTTAAGCTGGCTGTTACCTTATTTGTGATCAGTCCGTTTTATATTGCAGTCATTTATTCGGTAAAGTCCAAGCCGGAGATGGTAAGCAACAGGCTGGCATTTCCCAAAATCATCCACTGGGACAATTTTACAAGGGCCGTTGAGACCTCGGGCTTCGGGCTGGCCATGAAAAACAGCCTTGTGATCACGGTGGCGGCCGTGCTGGCCATCACATTGATCTGCACCATGTCGGCGTATATGATTGCAAGAAAGAATAACCGGTTATACAATGCCATTTATTATATTTTTGTGGGAGCCATGATCATTCCCTTCCAGTCCATCATGACGCCTCTGTACATTGATATGACGAAATGGGGGCTGCTCAATACGCTTCATGGGTTCATCATGGCCAAGATAGGGTTCCAGATTGCATTTACAGTGCTGCTGGTGTCGGGATTTGTTAAGAGTATTCCCAGGGAACTGGAGGAGGCTGCGGCCATTGACGGGGCCGGCCTGTATTCCGTATTTTTCAGGATCGTGTTCCCGCTGATGAAACCCATCATCCTCACATCCGTGGTACTTAACACCCTGAATGTGTGGAATGATTTCCAGATGTCCCTGACCCTGCTTCAGAAGAAAGCGGTCCGCAATGTGCCCCTGACCCAGTATTTCTTTTTTGGCGAGAACAGTATTGAACTGGGGCTGGCATTTGCCTTGTTCATCCTGTCCATGATTCCTATCCTGATCCTGTACCTGAGCCTGCAGAAATATATCATCGGCGGCATTACTTCCGGGGCAGTGAAAGGATGAGCATACCTGTATAAAAGCCCCCGCACGCATTGACATGATTAAGGCCAGTTGTTATATTTGGGAAAAAAAGGAGCGGGACATGACAGGTGTTCCCGCGAAGGCGGAGGTACGGGGGATGGAACAGCCGGGGAACAGGATACATTTCAGGAAGACATTATATTGTAAAATGATTGTGGTCACCCTTTTGCTGGGTATCACGTTCTTCATTGCCCTTTTGTGGATTTATAAAGCCAGCTGCAGCCGGTTTGAGGAAGAGCTGACATACCACTCGGATACGCTGACAGGGCAGATCTGCCAGAACGTGGATATTACCTTAAAGGAGCTGGCGGAGAAGACAGTGCCGCTGACAGCCACCAATGAACGGTTCGGCTCTCTGCTCAGCGGGGTGAGGGAGGAGGATAAGGGAAAGGAAATCCCTTTCCAGCGCCTGAGGATCCGGAACCATCTGGAAGAAATGCTGAGCATGAATGATGACATCAACTGGATTGCGGTGATTGACAGGAGGAACGAGGTTTATATGGCCTACCGTGATTCCCGGCCTAAGGGCACTGTGCCGGGGAGCATCGAACTTCTTTCCCTATACATGGATAACAAGGAAAACCTTTCGGACAGGCCCGGCAACATTGTGTGGCTTACAAGCGCCAATGAGGATGGGATTGTGCTGATGCGCAGCCTTTTTGACACCAATACCATGAAGTTTTGCGGATACATTGTGGCGGAGGTGAAAAACAAATCCCTGAAAGCCATATTTGAGCACATTGACAGCAGCAAAGTGGGAAGCTTTACCCTCTATGACAGGAATGGGGTTCCCATATATTCCACGGATTCCTCCTATGGGCAGGGAACCCAATCAGGGAATGAACCATGCAGTGAAGGGCAGCCCTCCCGGGGACACCGGCGCGGTTCTCTTTACGCTGAATACCCCATTAACAGGGGGAAGCTTAAGATTGCCCATGTCATAGACATGGCGGAAAAGAATAAACGGTTCTCAGACCTTTTATATCTTATATCGGGAATCGGGTTGCTTGTGTTCCTGGTAATCATCATTTCCCTGTGGCTGATGTTCGGGAACATGGCAAAAAACCTGAAAATACTCCTGGAAAACATACACCGGGTATCCAAGGGCGACTTTGACCTGGAACCCACATTGTTCCGCAAAGGGGATGAGATGGATGTGCTTGCATTCAATATCCAGGAAATGTCAGGCAGGATTAAGGCATTGATGGACCAGGTCGTGCGCGATAAGGAGATACAGCAGCAGAACCAGTACCAGCTGCTGGAATTCCGCTATCATGAACTCCAGTCCCAGGTCAACCCCCATTTCCTGTTTAATATCCTTCAGTCCATTAACGGGATTGCGCAGATTAACGGGGACAGTCAGGTCAGCAGGCTGATATGCATGCTGTCCAAGTTCTTCCGGGGAAACCTGGAGAGGAGGAATGTTTCCTGCCAGCTCAGGGAAGAACTGGAATATTCCCAAAACTATCTGGAGCTGTATAAGGATATATACCCTGACAGGCTGAATATTGAATGGGATGTGGATGAACGCTTCCTGGATGTGGGGATACCTACCTACATATTGCAGCCCATTGTTGAAAACTCCCTGGTCCATGGCATGGAACCCATGATTGGGACCTGTACCATCCGGATCCGGGTCCGGGAGCAAGGAGGCTGCCTGGTCATCTCTGTATGGGATGACGGCGGGGGAATCGCACCTGAAAAGCTGAAACAGCTGATGGACGGAATGGGTGAGTCCAGACATATAGGGATACGGAATGTGCAGGACCGCATCCAGATGCTTTATGGAAAAGAATATGGGCTTTCCATCCGGTCGGAACACCACGAATATACGGAAGTCAGGCTTACGCTGCCGCTGAAGTGCGGATCATGACCGGGTTTTGCCGGCAGCACATCCTGAGGCAGGAAAGGGAGGGATGAAGAATGTATTCAGTGGTAATCATAGACGACAATAAGATAGCAGTGGAGGCAATTTCCAAATCCACGGACTGGGAAAAATGCGGCTGCCGCGTGGCCGGTACCGCATACGACGGGATTGCCGGACTGGAGCTGATCCACGATGCGGCGCCGGATATTGTGATAATTGATATACAGATGCCTGGCTTTAACGGGCTGGATGTGATAAAGAAAATAAAGGGCGCCAGGAAGGATGTCCAGTTCATCATCATTTCCGGTTACAGCCAGTTTGAATATGCCCAGCAGGCCATACGTTACGGGGTATGCGATTACCTTTTAAAGCCCATTATGACGGAAGAGATGGAACAGGCGCTTATACATGTGGCAGACACCCTGCGCAAAAAAGAGGCGGAGTCCATGCCCGCCCGGATGGACAGCCTGGAGGCCCGGCTTTACGCAATCCGCTCCGGCCTGCCGGGTTACTCATCCATGGTATCCCGGGCAATCAGCTATGTGGACCGGAATATCCACCGCAATATCTCGCTTAGTGATGTGTGCGACGAGCTGCTGGTTTCCATGTCACACTTCAGTAAATGTTTCAAAAAGGAGACAGGAGCAGGTTTTTCCTCCTATGTCACCATGTTGAAAATGGAAAATGCCCGTATCCTGTTAAGGAACCCCAAGAACAGGGTCAATGAAGTGGCCCGCATGCTTGGGTACAGTGATTACGCGTATTTTTTCCAGGTTTTTAAAAAGCAGTTTGGCTACGCGCCCAGCGATATAAAATTCAATGTAAAAAAGGAGGCCAGGAACAATGATTCAGATGCCGGAGAATAAAAGGAATGTGCCGTCGGTCCTCACCTGTCTGGACGGTACGGATGTGAGTGACAGCAGGATATGGTATGAAAAACGCAGGCCGGAAATCCTGGAACTGTTCCGGAGTCAGGAGTATGGACGTCTGCCTGACATGAAGGATGTGGAAATAAAAATCCGGGTGGCGGATTCCAGGCAGGGAATGGAGATTATGGAGGGCCGGGCCCTGCGCCGGACAGTGGAAGTGGAGGCCATCCGGGGAGGAAACCATTTCAGTTTTAACTTTGTCGTGTTCATCCCGGTGGGACAAAGCCGGCCGGTACCGGCATTCATAACAATCTGCAACCGGGGAATCAGGGACAGCGATCCTGCCAGGCATTTCCTCAGCCCGTTCTATCCGGCTGAGACAATCATATCCAGAGGATATGCCTGCGCGGCCTTCCGTACCCAGGAGGTTGCACCGGATTACGACGAGGGATTTAGCACCTGTTTCCACAAGTTGTTCCCGGAATACAGGGAGGACCGGCCTGGCGATGCCTGGGGCGCCATAACCGTGTGGGCCTGGGCTGCCAGCCGGATTATGGATTATTTTGAAACAGACCCTTTGATTGATGAGAAGAGGGTGGCCGTGGTGGGGCACTCCAGGGGCGGGAAGACAGCCCTGTGGTGTACGGCGGTGGACCAGCGTTTTGCCATGGCTGTGAGCAGCTGCGCAGGAAACAGCGGGGACGCCATTGCACGGGGGTCCAGGGGAGAGCGGATAAAGGACATTGTTAACCGGTTCCCCTATTGGTTCTGTCCTAATTATCAGAAATATAAGGACAATGAGGAAGCGCTTCCTTTTGACCAGCACATGCTGCTGGCCCTCATTGCCCCCAGGCTGGTATATACCACCTCCAAAACATTTGACAGCTGGGCGGATCCGGAAGGCCAGTTTGAATCCTGTGTACAGGCAGACCCGGTCTACCGGCTTCTTGGTGTGACAGGGATGGCCTGGCGGGAAAAGCCCATGCCGGAGCATCCGCTGCATGAAGGCAGAATTGGGCACCACCATAAGACCGGGAACCATGATATGGATGAGTATGACTGGAATTGTTTCATGGATTTTGCGGACCGGCATATGAAGTGAGGAAGGATTCCTATAATACCGTAAAGTTTCCTCCCTGATGATACGATAATATAAGTAACAGAAAAAGAAATTTACTATCGGCCAAGAGGGAGGATACAGGATGAGGATTCAATTTAGTGCGGGACAGCCCCGCAATACGGTCATCAATGCTGCAAGGGTCAATGCATCTTTTGCAAAAAGGGGGGCTGCCGGCAGCCGGGAAAGCCAGGGGAACAGGGCCAGGAAGGACCGTCTGACGCTTTCGCCCCAGGGGAAGCTGATGAGCATGATAGACAACCTGACAAAGCAGAAACAGTCCATCATGGACCGGAAAAACAGCCTGATTGAGGACACGCTTAAAAACGGCGGCAAGGTGGAGGATATTAAGGACCAGCTGAAAAACTACGGCAGGCAGCTGGCTGATATTGATAAGCAGATTGCAGGACTCTATGCCCAGCAGGCCAAAGAGGCCGCTGGCCAGGACGATAAGAAAAAGTCAGGCAGGTCCCATACCGCTAGGACGGAAGAACAGGCTGAGACAGAATATCTGAGCAACCTGGCCAATCTGTCTGAGGGCATTAAACATGCGCAGACGGTTTCTTCGGTGAAAGACCGTGTGGAAGGAGAGATTCATGTCAAGGAAGCCGAGCTTGGCATGGGGGAACTTCATGTGGATGTGCTGTCAAGCAAAGGGGAGGGCGTTACGGTCAAGGACATGATTGATAATGAAATGGGCGCCCTGGAACGAAAGGAAAGGGAACTTGCCGGCTTAAGGGACCAGGCGGACCAGCTGGCCGAAAGCCAGGGTAAGGAACTGAAGGACTCTGTGGAAGAACTGAAGGAGAGCAAGGAGAGCGCCGGCCATGCAGACGAGGAGGAACAGGCCAAGGGGGCGCTGCCGGAAGGACAGGAATAGGGACACCCATAAAGGGGCTGATGCAAAAAGACTGGCGGGCCGGAGGAAAAAACCGGAGGATGCCTGTCTTTTTGCGCCAGTCCTTATTTACTGTAATATCCAATCCCCATCATGGATTGCAGTCTCTGTGCAGAGAAGACTGCAGTCTTTGTCCCGGGAAGACCGCAGTCCCTGTCCCGGGAACTGTCTCAGCCCTGTCCAAGCCCGGCCCGGTACAGTTCCCAGGCAATCCGCGCGCTTTCCTCCAGCTCTTCCAGACAATAGAAAGCGTCCATGACGGATCTGCCCGGTACCACCGGCCCGTGGTTTTTGAGCAGGTATCCGTTGCTGTCACCGACCCGTTCCCTGAATGCTGAGAAAAGGGCTTCGGAGCCAGGCTTTTCATAGGGAATCAGGCCCACGGTCCCCAGCTTCATTTTCAGATAAGGTGTGTGGTCCGGTATGCAGTCAGACACTGACCGGGCAGGGACAAAACTCCAGAGTACGGAGTAGGTGCTGTGGGTGTGGATGACCGCCCCTATATCTGCGGATTTTCCATAGAGCGCCAGGTGAAGGGGCCACTCCTTGCTGGGCTTTTGGTCCCATACAGGTGTGCCGTCCATCCTGACTGCAGCGAAATCTTCCCTGCACATGGTGCCGAAACAGGAACCGCTGGCGCTGATATAAACCAGGTCATTGTACCTGAAACTCATATTTGCGGAAGAACCAGCGGTCTTTCCGCGTTCAAACAGGCTGTGGGCAGCCCATACGGCTGCTTCCAGTTTTTCTATTAATAGTAAGTCTTCCATGTTTCCTCCTTTTGGTTATTGACCCGCCCCATGGGACGGGGTGTTTGGTTTTGCTGTCATTGCCAGGGCGCGTCCAAAGAAATCCTCCTGCCCAAAGTTACCGCTCTTAAGGATCAGGCGGATATCCGGTCTT
>Ga0129314_1000348_pt1 | contig 51542 bp, 41 predicted proteins | sample O1111metagenome_FD_94431 | JGI IMG/M metagenome (GOLD analysis project Ga0129314, IMG submission 94431) | Orangutan individual fecal microbial communities from fecal samples from Wisconsin, USA - O1111 metagenome | ecosystem: Host-associated > Mammals > Digestive system > Large intestine > Fecal... | reverse complement strand
TTCTTCGGTAGCGGTGTCATTTTGTTCGCTTTCAGTTTCAATGTCGGCGGTTTCTTCCTGCTCAGCGATTTCTTCAAAAGCCTTTACTGCGTCCTCGACTGGCTCGCTTACGGGTTCTTCGGTGGCAATGTCATTTTGTTCATCGTCAATTTCGCTGTCGGCAGTTTCTTCCTGCTGTGCGATTTCCTCAAAAGCCTTTACTGCGTCATTGACAGGCTCGCTTACAGGTTCTTCGGTAGCGGTTTCATTTTGTTCATCGTCAATTTCGCTGTCGGCGGTTTCTTCCTGCTCGGCTATTTCTTCAAAAGCCTTTACTGCGTCCTCGACTGGCTCACTTGCATATAAATCGAAAATGCTCTCATCAACAGGCAGATTTACGTCTTCGATCTCTTCATTATCCTGTATAACAGACGGCATTTCTGCAAGCTCCTGAACCGCATTTGCTATCGGAGCGGATGTCATTATCCCCTTTTCAAGCAGCATCTGCTTCGGCATTCCGACTTGCTCGTCAAAATTTTCCTCAACTGCCGTTGCCGTTACTGCGGGTAAGGCTTCTTCGGCTGTATCCTCCGCTTTTTTGCCGCTTTCGCCTGCATCCTCGCCTTCATTACCGACGGACGATTCAAGCCTGTTGAAATGGTCGAATACACGCTCAAAGCTCACACCGGTATCGCCGTCATCTTCACTCTGAGTAAATGTAAAATTGACAGGCGCTATCTCAGGCTCGGTTTCGGTTTCGCTGTTATCTCTTTCGGACATAGGCTTATACCGGCGTACAGCCTCATCAATGCGGCTGTTTATCGCATCGGTCTGTTCTTCCTCGCTTATAGGCTTTCTGATTATCTCCTTATGAGTTACCTCGCCGTTTTTCCATACGGTCAGGCTTTTCTTTCTGAGCGGAGTCTGCGTTTCCTCCAGCTTTTTCTTGGCGTATACAGCCGCACCTACGGCAGCCGCCGCACCTACAGCGGCAACAATCGCCTTACTTATCTTCATATATTATCAACCTCCCGGCTAACGCCGAAATATTATTCAACACTCTTTAGTGCCTCGACCATATTGACCTTCATAAGCCGTCTGTGCATAAACAGCATTACTATCACGGCAAAGCATATCGTTATAAGACCCGAAAATACAAAACTCATCGGATGCACCGTTCTGCCGAACATAACCATATCAATTTCAGCCGTCTTTACAACAAAGTCAACAAGGAATCTTCCGAATACCATACCTGCCGCTGTTCCTATAAGGGTAAGTATCACCGTTTCCCTGAACACATACATTGATACTTCCTTATCATAGAAGCCAAGCACCTTTAGCGATGCAATCTCCCTTATACGCTCGTTTATATTGATGTTCGTAAGATTATAAAGCACTATGAACGCAAGCGCACCTGCACTTACTATAAGAACCACTATTACAAAAAGCAGTGAATTGAGCATAGACCTGAATGTTCCTGCAACGCTTGTCTTGAAACTCACTCCCATAACTCCGTCTATCTTCATAAGTTCCTGTGCAAGTTCGTCCCTGTCGCTTTCGGTCATATCGTCGCCGTCCTCAGAGTTGAAGAAGAAGCAGTTATACGGCAGTCCTTCCTCGCCGCTAAGTTCCTTGTACAGCTTTTCCGTGATATACACATAGTGATGAGCGTAGTTTTCGCATATCTCCGTTACCGTCGCAGTGACCCGCTTCGTTTCCGACAAAGCTATCGTTACTGTATCGCCCTTCTTTATACCGCCGAGCAATGTTGCCAGCTTCTCGTTTATTATAACGCCGTCGTCGGTTACTGTGTACTGTTCGCCTGTCCGTCTGTCCTTTACCGTCACAAACTGTGCGATGGTTTCGTTGTCCGCTCCGCCGAATATATACGCTTCGGTGCTTTTCTTGCCGTTATATACCGTTATCTGCTTTTGATATATCCTGTTGCCCTCGCAGTCATAACGCTCAAGCATCTTTTCTATCTTAGCTGTCTGTTCGTCGGTCACGGTATTGTCATAAGCGGTAATACCGGTATAATTGCTTATTTCACCGAACTGCTTTTGCAGAATATCGTTTACGCTGTCGTACACGCCGAATCCCGTCAGCACAAGTGCCGTACAGCCTGCAATGCCCACTATCGTCATAAGCATTCTTCTCTTATAGCGGAATATATTACGCATCGTTACCTTATAGCTGAACGAAAGCCTGTTCCATATAAAGCCTATACGTTCAAGCAGTATCTTCTTACCGCTCTTTGGCGTTTTCGGCCGCATAAGCGCCGCAGGGCAATCGTGAAGTATGCCGCCGCACGAGAAATAGACCGTAACAGCAGTAAGCAGTACAGCCACTCCTGTGGTACAAATCATAAGTATATAGTCATATGGCAGAAGAATATCGGGAATAACGTACATCATTCCGTATGCGGTAATAATGATCGCCGGAAATATCTTCATTCCCACAAGCATACCCGATACAGCACCCACCGTTGCCGCTGTCAGTGCATAAAGCAGATATTTGAATATAATAGCGCCGTTTTTATAGCCGAGCGCCTTGAGCGTTCCTATCTGGGTACGCTGTTCCTCTACCATTCGTGTCATTGTGGTAAGACATACAAGCGCCGCCACCATTACAAAGAACAGGGGGAACACCATAGCTATATTGCCTATTCTTTCGGCATTCTGACCGTATTCACTGTATCCCGGATTATCATCACGGGTAAACAGATACCACTCAGGTTTACTCGTCTTTTCGAGTTTTTCCCTGCCGTCGTCTATCTTCTTCTGAGCATCGGCAAACTGCTTGTCCGCATCGGTTTTTGCCGTTTCAAGTGCCGTCTTGCCCTCGTTATACTCCTTCAGTCCCTTCTCATAATCGGCATAATTCTTGTCATACTCCGCTTTACCGCTGTCATACTTTGCCTTGCCCGAAACATACTGTGCGTATCCTGCGTCATACTGTGCCTTTCCTGCATCATACTGTGCCTTTGCGCTTTCGTACTGTGCAAGTCCGCTTGTGTACTGAGAATATCCGTCCTCGTACTGCTTTTTTCCGTCCTCGTACTTGGCATAACCGATTTCGTACTGCAGCTTTCCGTCATTATATTGCTTAAGCCCGTCGTTATACTGCGCAAGTCCGTCCTCATATTGCCGCTTCTGCTTGTCAAGCTCCGCCTGTGAGCTGTCGAGCAGTTTTATGCCGGCATTATATGCCTCTTTGGTGATGTTACCCTTCTTGTAGGAATCCTCCAGTGTATCACGGCTCGTACTTATCATTGCCTGCTGACTTAATATCTTTGAATTTGCATCATCAAGCTGAGCCTTGCTTGACTTTAACTGTGAGTCTGCGTTTTCAAGCTGTATTTTAGCCGTAACAAGCTGTATATAGCTTTCGTCAAGCGTTTTCTTTCCGTCTTCAAGCTGTGCCTTTGTTTCGTCCAGCTTCTTCTTTGTGCTGTCAAGCACCGCTTTTGTCGCCGTCAGGGTAGCACCGTTTGTATCAAGCTCCTTTTTTGCCTCATCAAGCTGTTTTTTCGATTCATCAAGCGTTTTCTTTCCGCTTTCAAGCTGAGGCTTTGCTTCGTCAAGCTGTTTTTTTGCATCAGACAGCTTCTTTTCGTTTTTCTCTATTTCTGCGTATGCTTCGCTCTTCTTTTTATCAAGCTCCTTCTGCCCGTCGTCAAGTTCCTTCTTTGCATCGCCTGCTATTTCGTCAAAACGCTCTTCTTCTCTTACATCCGCTATTTTCTGTATCTTCTTTTCTAGAGCGTCACGGGCATCCTCATATTCATCGCTGTAACAGCTGTACTGCTTTAATTCGTCCGAGTTTATCATGACCTGCGTATATACCTCTGTCTTAAAACAGCTTTCCGGTATATAACAGATCATATAGACTGAGCCGCTTCCTATGGTCGTGTTTCCACGTTCCACATCGGATATATACATAGGCGATACGAATTTTCCGACTATAGTAAATTCCTTGACCGACAAAGTTCCGTCTATATCCGTGTCTTCATCGCCGCACAGAGTCAGCTTGTCCCCGACTTTATAATGAGCAAGCAGTTTACTGCTGTCGATAACGCACTCGTTTTCTTTTTCGGGAATTCTGCCGTCAACTATCTGCAAGGAGCTGTACGGATTGTTCTCGCCCGTTTTGTCAAGAGAATATACCCTTGCGACCTTCTTTTCGCCCGCATCCGTGTTGACGTATGCGTCCGTGAAATATCCGGGGTAAATATCAACATCCGGAAGCCCTTTTTTCAAAGCGTCTATATCGTTATCGTCAAATCCGTATGTAGATACCAGCCTGATGTCCGACAGGGAAGTCCTGTCGTAATAATGATCCGATGATACCTTCATCGCAGGAGCGCTCTGCAGAAGTCCCGCAAAAAATCCTGTGCCGATAGCGATTATACCGAATATCGAAAGAAAACGGCTTTTCGTTTTCTTCATCTCGGCAAACGCATTTTTCAGCATTGCATTTTTCATATCCGTTCCCTTTCCCCGCTTACCACTCTATTTCTTCAACGGGTGTCGGATGCTCGTTTACGACTATTTCGCTTACCTTACTGCTTTTCATATGTATGACCCTATCAGCCATAGGGCATATCGCCGTATTATGCGTTACGAGTATTACAGTCATATTTTCACTGCGGCAGGTGTCCTGAAGCAATTTCAGTATCATCTTGCCGGTGTTGTAATCAAGCGCACCCGTAGGCTCGTCGCACAGCAACAGCTTGGGCTTTTTCGCAAGTGCTCTCGCTATAGCCACTCTCTGCTGTTCACCGCCCGAAAGCTGAGCCGGGAAGTTGTTTATTCTGTCGGTAAGTCCTACCTTTTCAAGTATCTCTACAGCAGGGATATAGTCCTCCACCGTCTGAGTAGACAGCTCTATATTCTCCTTTGCCGTAAGGTTCGGGATGAGATTGTAGAACTGGAATATAAATCCTATATCGTATCTTCTGTAGTCGATAAGTTCTTTTCTGCTGTAACCGCTTATCTTACTTCCGTCTACATAAAAACTGCCCGATGTAGCGGTATCCATACCGCCGAGTATATTAAGCACCGTAGTCTTGCCCGAACCGCTCGGTCCTACGATTATTGCGAATTCGCCTTTTTCAATGTCAAAGCTGACCTTATCGTTTGCGTTGATTATTATATCGCCCATACGGTACTGCTTTGTAATATCGCTCAGCGTAACAAAACTCATTGTAATTCCTTGCAACCTTTCGTCCGTTGTTTCCTGAAATCGTCACTCTATTAAATTATACCATTTTTCACGGTACAATTCAACAGCCGTTCTATATTTATTTATAGTGTATTCCGACATTTTTAACTCCCTTTAAATTTCAATGCCGTTAAAATAAAAATTATTCTCATTTTACTTGACAAACGCATTTGCTTATGCTACAATATCAATCGGAAAAATCCCTTATCAAGAGCGGTTTACATTTTCTGCATTAAATGCAGATCGGGAGTCAGGCTCCGTAAACCCAGCAACCGTTTCGCTTAAGTTTTCTTTGCGAAAAATGGTGCTAATTCCTACGGCACGGCAAGGGCTGTGACCGAAAGATGAGGAGCAGGCAGTCAGCAAGCTCCGAAAGGGGCTTTTTTTAATGCAGTTTTACGCAGATATATGCGTATGGGATACGGTTTAAAACCGCTATATGAAAGGAAAAATCAATGGCAAAATACTTATTCACTTCCGAAAGCGTAACAGAGGGTCACCCCGACAAGATCTGCGACAGAATCTCAGACGGTGTGCTTGATGCGATATTAGCACAGGACAAGAACGCCCGTGTAGCCTGTGAAACCTGCGCCACAACAGGTATGGTTCTGATAATGGGCGAGATCACGACAACGGCAAACGTTGACATTCCTGCAATAGCAAGAGATGTCATAAAGGAAACAGGCTACGATAACAGCGACTACGGCTTTGACTACAAGACCTGCGCTATACTCACAACGCTTGACAAGCAGAGCCCCGATATAGCTATGGGCGTTGACAACGCTCTTGAGGGCAGAGATAACAATGAGTTTGACACAGGCGCAGGCGATCAGGGTATGATGTTCGGCTATGCGTGCGATGAAACCGAGGAGCTTATGCCCCTTACGATCTCCCTTGCTCACGCACTTTCAAAGAAGCTCACAGCAGTAAGAAAGTCAGGCGAGATACCCTATCTTCTCCCCGACGGAAAGACACAGGTAACGGTAGAATATAATGAGGACGGCACTCCCTCAAGAATTGACACTGTCGTTGTTTCCTCTCAGCACAAGGCAGAGGCTACGCAGGAACAGCTCAGAGCCGATATTATCGAAAAGGTTATAAAGACTACCGTTCCCGCTTCTCTGCTTGACGAAAACACAAAGATGCTGATAAATCCCACAGGACGCTTTGTAGTAGGCGGCCCTCAGGGCGACAGCGGTCTTACCGGCAGAAAGATAATAGTAGATACATACGGCGGTGTCGGCAGACACGGCGGCGGTGCATTCTCGGGAAAAGATCCCACAAAGGTTGACCGTTCAGCCGCTTATGCCGCAAGACACGTTGCAAAGAACATTGTAGCCGCAGGCATAGCAAAGCGTTGCGAGGTCGAGCTTGCGTATGCTATCGGTGTTGCACAGCCCGTATCTGTCTTTGTTGATACATTCGGCACAGGCATAAAGCCCGACAGCGAAATTTCAGCCGCTGTAAGCAAGGTGTTCGACCTTCGCCCCAGTGCGATAATCAACTCACTGAACCTGAGAAGCACCAAGTACGGCCCTCTTGCCGCTTACGGTCATATGGGACGTACAGACCTTGATGTTGCATGGGAAAAGACAGACAAGGTTGACGAGCTTAAATCAGCGCTTGATATAAAGTAATCAGCATATAGCACTAAAGCCGTTACGGAAATACCGCAACGGCTTTAATAATAAAATCCAACGGAGAACAGAAATGACACATATCCGCCCCGCAACCGAGTCCGATGCTTCACGCATCGCAGAAATAATCGTCACAAATTACAGGGTAAATTTCTACCCGTTTTTCAGAAATGACACCTTTTACTTCGGTGAACTGAACGTACTTGACACTGCCAAAGAATATTTTGCAGGCTCAGCCGCACTTGAAAACACATTTGTCTATGACGACGGTGTAATAAAAGGTATTATACGCATTTCGGGCAACGAGGTCGAAAAGCTGTATGTAGAGCCGCTTTTTCAGAATCAGGGCATAGGCGCAGTGCTTCTCGGTTACGCAATCAACAATTTTGATGTCGATGAACTGTGGGTGCTTGAATACAACAAGCGTGGAATAGATTTTTATCGCCGCAACGGATTCAGCCTTACAGGCGAAAAAATCACAGAATACGGATTTGTGCCGCTTTTAAAGATGAAAAGAGAATAAGCCGACATTATTTCTTAAGGACAGCATATTGTACAAGATGCCTTTTAATCCCCAATATCCTTCTGCAATAAAGCCGCCGATGAACTGCTCATCGGCGGCTTTCGTATACGATTTTTATGCGAACACGGTGAAATTTTCGTTTTCGGCAACGGGCTTTCCGTCGGGGGCGTCGCTGTACTCTATGCGGTAATCTATACCGTGCTCTCTCAGCATATCAAAAAGCGGAGCGTACATATCGAGAATACGTCCTGCGTTTTTCGCATTCAGCCATATACGGCTGTTTTCTTCGCATTCGGGCGGTGTAGGCAGTGAATCAAGCACGGGCATCATACGCTTTAATATCTTCTGCTCACGGTTTGTGAGAATACGTCTGTGGAATATCATCTTCATAAAGGCGACTATATCGTATTCACGTTCTTTATGCGGTACGAACACACGGATATATCTTGCGTAAGGCTCGCCGTTCACACGGTGGTCATACAGCATATCCGGACGTTTTCTGCGGGTTACTTCAAGAGCGGTTTCTTCCTGCCATTTTGCAACGGCATCGTGTGCGCCTGTCAGCAAAACGGCGGGAACGACTCTGTCGTGCCATATCTCCGGACGGGTATACTGCGGATGCTCAAGCAGACCGTTATAATGGCTCTCTATGCTGTAGGCATCGCTGTTGGGAAGCACTCCGTCCTGAAGTCTTGCTATCGCATCGGTCAGTATAAGTGCAGGAAGTTCGCCGCCGGTCAGAACGTAATCTCCTACCGAGATTTCCTCCGCATTCAGCTCGTCAAGCACTCTCTGGTCAACACCTTCATAATGTCCGCAAAGTATTATAAGGCTGTCCTCTGCGGCAAGTTCTTTCACAATATTCTGCGTCAGTACTCTGCCCTGCGGCGACATATATATCACACGGGGAGAAGCGTCCGACTCCTGCTTTATTGCGGTTATGCAGTCATATATAGGCTGTGCCTGCATGACCATACCCGTGCCGCCGCCGTATGCCTTGTCATCGACACGGTTATGCTTGTTTCCGGCATAGTCACGGATATTGTGGCAATGTATATCTATATGACCTGCTTTTCTTCCTCTGCCGACTATGCTTTCCGACAGGTACGATTCGCACATATCGGGAAAGAGGGTAGCTATATCAATCCTTATCATAGGTTCTCCGTTTATTCTTCGTCAAACAAGCCGTCAAGCGGTCTTATAACAAGATAGCCGTCATCTATATTCTTTTCGAGCAGAACCTCAGGGATCGCAGGGAACATCAGTTCCTTGCCGTCGGGGGTCTTAAGTTCGTATACGTCCGCCGCACCGTGCTGGTATATGTCGGTGACCTTGCCGTAAACCTTGCCGGTATCTGCGTCACGGACTTCAAGGCCGATAAGATCCTGAATGAAGTTTACGCCCTCGGGAAGTTCCACATCGTCACGATCCATATACAGCATTTTGCCGACTATCGTCTTAGCCTCGTCAACATTATCTATACCGCTGAGTTTAAGCACGGCGAGAGTTTTATGGGGACGTGCCTTTTCGACCTCAAGTTCCTGCTTGTCCTTTCCCAAAAACAGCCTGTCAAAGCTGCATATAACATCGGCGCTGTCGCAGTAATACTGTACTCTGACCTCGCCGCCAAGTCCTTGTGTCGCTACTATCTTACCTATCTCAAGAAACTGTTTTTTCATACTATTCTTTCTGTCCTCACTTGCTCATTATTTCAAGAATGTCTGCGGGCTTACGGGCGATATACTTTGCGCCGTTGTCACGAAGCTCCTTTTCGGTGCGAAAGCCCCACAAAACTCCGCAGGAGGTGAAGCCTGCATTTACGGCGGTTTGCATATCTACTCCGCTGTCGCCTATGTAAAGCACCTCGCAGGGCTGTACGCCCAGCTTTTCCGCTACGTCAAGCGCACCGTCGGGGCAGGGCTTCGCCTTTATCCTGTCGTCAAGTCCTCTTATATAATCGAACACACCGCCGCCTAAAAAATGTGGAACGACCTGCTGTGCTATATCGTGCGCCTTATTGGTTATGACACCGAGCTTCATACCTTTTTCACGGGCAGAGCGTAAAAGTTCGGGTATGCCGTCATAAGCGGCGGTCTTATCCTCGCTGTGAGCGGCATAATACTCCATGAACATAGCGAGCGCCTGCTCCTTATACTCCTGCCTGTCGGGCGGCAGGCAACGCTCTATCAGCTTAGGTATGCCGTTTCCGACAAAATATTTGTATTCGTCTATCGTGTGGGTGGGAAATCCTAATTTGCACAAAATGTGATTTGCGCTGTCGCCCAGATCGTCAATCGTGTTCAAAAGCGTACCATCAAGGTCAAAAATAAGTGCTTTACAGCTCATAAAAATACCTCTTTCCTTGCTACTGTCTTTAAATATTATATAGCTTTACCCTGTTTGTGTCAACCGAGCTTACAAATTAAATTGCGGAGATTTGCACAAAAAGTTATTGATAAAGGAGGGGCGTTATGATAGAATTAAGCCATACGGCAGAAAAAACCGTAAAACGCTACTTGCACAAAACAGCACGAAAGGAAAAGAATATGAGCATAAAAATGTACGTAAACGGCAGTGACAGAAAGGGGCATATAAATCCGGAGATCTACGGTCATTTTTCGGAGCATCTGGGCAGATGTATCTACAACGGTATCTATGTCGGGGAGGACAGCAGTATTCCGAACACGAAGGGTATCAGAAACGATATTGTCGAGGCTTTTAAGAATATTAAGATGCCTGTCCTGCGCTGGCCGGGCGGATGCTTTGCGGACGAGTATCACTGGAAGGACGGCATAGGCAAAAAGTCACAGCGCAAGAAGATGATAAATACCCACTGGGGCGGAGTGACGGAGGACAACAGCTTCGGCACGCACGAATTCTTCGATTTCTGCGAGATGGTAGGCTGTGAGCCGTATCTGTCGGGCAATCTCGGCTCGGGTACGGTGCAGGAAATGTCGGAGTGGATAGAATATATCACCTCGGACAACGATTCGCCTATGACGCAATTAAGAAAGAAGAACGGCAGGGAAAAGCCGTGGAAGCTGAAATATCTCGGAGTCGGAAACGAGAGCTGGGGCTGTGGAGGAAATATGTCGCCAGAGCAGTATTCCGCACTTTACAGGCAGTATCAGACGTATTGCAGGAACTACGGGGCAAATCAGCTTTACAAGGTCGCCTGCGGACCGAGTGCGGATGATTATAACTGGATGAAGGTTATAACAGAGAATATCAAGCCGTGGCACACTAATGCTGTGAGCCTGCACTACTATACTCTGCCTACGGGAAACTGGGAGGATAAAGGTAACGCTACCGGATTTACCGACGAGGAATATTACAGGACGCTTGAAAAAACGTGGTATATGGAAACGCTTGTAAAGCGTCACTGCGACATTCTTAATGTAAATAATCCCGAAAATAACATAAAACTGGTTGTAGATGAGTGGGGAACGTGGTATAATGTAGAGGAAGGCACTAACCCGGGATTTTTATTCCAGCAGAATACGATGCGTGACGCTATGGTGGCATCGATCAATCTGAACATTTTCAACAGCCACTGTGACAGGATCTCTATGGCGAATCTTGCGCAGGCGGTAAACGTTCTTCAGGCGCTTATCCTTACGGAAGGCGAGAGAATGATACTGACACCTACATATCATGTGTTCGACCTTTATAAGAACCATCAGAACGCAGAACTGTGCTACAGCAGTATAGCGGACGAAAAGCAGGAGGGATATAATCTTCCCGTTATTTCGCAGAGCGTATCGGTAAACAGCGACAACGAAATGACTTTAACGGTTTCAAACTGCTCGCTTACGGAATGCAGAACAATTGAAGCGGATATATGCGGATTCAGTTTTGACTCTGTAAGGGCAAGGATACTGAGTGCAGAGAGCAATGCTCACAACACCTTTGACGAGCCGGAAAACGTTACAATCACGGAATTTGACAAGGTAACAAAGAGCGACAGAGGAATAACATTCACGCTTCCGCCCTGCAGTGTTGCTGAAATAATTCTTTCATGAACGTCTGCAAAAGATGTCTGCTGAGCCGTATGAGTGCCGAAGCGTTTCAGAATATCAAAGAGAATATAGAACTTATTCCCGACGAGAAAAAAGCTGATGAAGCGCTGTACAAAAAACGTCTTGAAATATGTACGGAGTGCGACTGCCTTATAAACGGTATGTGCAGTAAGTGCGGTTGTTTTGTGGAGATGAGGGCAGCTTTCGCTGTCAGCCGATGTCCGCACGAAAACAAGCTCTGGTAAGTGAAAGGAAAAATGTTATGGCTAATATGGAAAAACTCGAGCGTGATTACGGCGAAATTCTGTGGACCGGCAAAAAGTGCATAATGGGTATGCCTATCTCATTTACAAGATATATAATTACGTCAAGCGTATTATATACGAAGGTGGGATTTCTCAATATCAAGGAGGACGAGATCGAACTTTACAAGATAGTAGACAAGACTATGAAGCTGTCACTGGGTCAGAGAATGGTAGGATGTGGTACTATCGTAGTAACGTCAAGGGATTGCGATACTCCGAACAAGGAGCTTAAATCCGTCAAAAAGCCGAGAGAAGTTAAGAAGATTCTTGACGAGGCGGTAAAGCTGGAGCGTGACAAGTATATGGTAAGAGGCAGAGATATGGTCGGTGCAAACCTGCACGGTCACGGCGATATGGGCGAAGGCAATCTGCACAGCGAAGATTTTGACGAAATGGCGGATATGTAATTGGACAAGATAAAGGAAATATTTAAAATGGCTCTGCACCCGTCACAGTGGAAGGAGCTTTTCACAAGATACCGTGAGATAATAATGTATGTTATCTTCGGGGCACTTACAACGCTTGTGTCGATAGTGACGTACTTTGTAATCCGCTGTATATTCCCGAGTGAAGAAAGCGTACCTCTGTTTTTAAAATGGACGTACAGGCTCAATTTCAGCGGAGGGGATTCTTCAACGGTATTGCCCAACATCATATCGTGGATAGTGTCGGTGACATTTGCGTATATCACGAACAGAATATGGGTATTTCAAAGCAAGGTAAAGGGCTTTGCAAAAAACACCCTTCAGGCACTGTCATTCTATGCGGCAAGGCTGTTCACGCTGTTTGTTGACCTTATAATAATGTTCCTGCTTGTAAATCTTCCGGGCATCGAGAACGGGCTTTATGAGTTCTGTGCGAAGGTGTTCTCGAACATTGTTGTGCTAGTGCTGAATTATGTTTTCAGCAAGGTGTTCGTGTTCAGGAAAGAGAAGAAGAAAGAAGAAGACAAGAATTAGGGTGATGATGCGAAAAAAGCCGGGCTGATGCCCGGCTTTCGTTGCTATGTTGTGCGGTTAAGAAAAAAGGACGCTTGTATTTATTACCTGCTGGTTATAGGGTTACTTTAATTTGATTGCAAATGATGAAGAAACGAGGTCTGAACGTCTCATATAGACGCCGGAAACGTATTTGTAATATGTGTTTCCTGAATTCGTAAGAGAGCCTGAAGAAGTGCCGAGATACAGCTCAAGATGAAGCATAGCACAACCGTTATAGGTGTTGAATTTCATATTTCCGATTTTATCGCCTTTGCGTACATGGTTTCCAACACGTAAATTTGTGGAAATTTCACAATATCTAGCAATTGAACCGTCTGAGTGCTTGATCGCAACTGCTGACGTGCCTGCCCAGAAATTTCCAATATATTCAATTACCGTTCCGCTCTGCATGGCATAAACCGGACTTTTGGCATTTGTTACAAAATCTGTTCCTGCATGGTAACGATTTGAAGCTCTGTAACTACCGAACTCTCTTCCTGAGCCTGTGTATACATTTAATACCTTTGCTTTTACAGGCCGTACCCACTCATTCAGTGCCTTTTTCTGAAAAGCCGCAACTGACGTGTTTGTAGAAGCACCGGATGAATTTTTCTGCACTTTAAACGAGACAGATGTAGATTTGGAAGTTCCAGGTGCCTTTGCAGTGAACGTCAGCTTATAGCTTCCGGCAGAAAGCTTTCCAAATGAAAGCTTATAATCAAGGTTGCTGTCATATAAACTGTACTTATAGGTATTCGGTGTGCAAGATGCAGAAAGCTTTACTTTACCGTTTGAATCACTGACTGTTGCAGTTATGCTACTTATCTTTCCGCCGTTACAGGTGATGTTGCCATTAATATGTGTACCGGTACCTTCCTTTATAGTAGAGGGGAACGAAACACCGCTGATCGAAATTGTGGCTGTAGTTTTGGAGCTTGATATCTTTGAACGGGCAACAGAAATTAGCTTTTTCCATGTGCCGTTGCCCACTATACCGTCTTTTGATAAGCCGTATTTTGCCTGGAAATTCTTAACAGCCTTTTCTGTGCCGTTTCCAAAAGTGGAGTCGATTGTAAGATTAGCGTTGTTGGTGAAATTAAGCATAAGCTGTAAGTCTTTTACACACTTCTTGCCGGTCGAAGTCTTGTTGTTCGCGCTGAACTTCTTCAGCACATATGGGTGCTTGTCCCAGTCACGCTGAAATTCGTCTATGTTTGAACTTGTCAATGCGGTTGTTGCCGCAGAAGCGGTAACGGAAAGTGTGATGGGCGAATTGGTGTTTGCCAAAGTGTCTGTGCAAGTTGCTGTCAGCATAAGCACTGCCGTAGCTGTGGCGATGATTTTCTTTACAATTTTGCTCATTATATAATTCCTCCTATAAATTGGCTTGAGTTTTCTGTGGTGGGTTGCATGTGTTGACTATGATGTGTTCATGGGAATCAGCTCCTTTCGTTTTCGCTATGATTATTATAGCATGACGATTTTCGGCTGTCGAGAATATAAATTTGAATCAAATTTACAATTCTGGAACATGAGTCCCGATTTGATGTACACACTCAGAACATAAGTCCCGGTTTTGGGAACAGAGATTACTGTTTTTTACATTGTATTGATTAGCAAAAATAAATGTGATATACTTATATCTGGAGCATCTGGAGTTTGAGTGCAAACTAAATTTTGAAAAGGAGATTGGTATATGAAAAGTAGAGAAGAATTTTCTTTTAAAAACATTCTTAGCCGAATAGTCGTAGATAACGACAATGAAATTATAAATATTTTTAATGTGACAGAAGACGATGACAAAATAACTTATAAAGAAATATTTGACAAAATGTTCAAAGCTAAAACATATTGCGGATGTACTCATTACTCTATTGAAAAAATACGCAGAAGTTTGTTTAATAGAAATAGCAATTACTTAAGTAGCACGGGCGATATACGTTTTGATCAGAAGCCAGCTTTAAATGATTTCAAAAATGCCATGAAAGATAATATCGATGAGTGGGTAGAGCACCTTAAAGAGATCATCGAAAACAAGCAAAAATCCAAATGGCACATTAATATAAAAGACAACATGGACGTCTTTGAAATGATTGAATTTGCAAGCTGCGAATGGTATGAAAAAAATAAGCTGGTTTATCTTATTAATGAGCTTAAATCAAACGAAAAAACTCTCGCTGAAGCTCTGCTGTACCTTTTGATTGTTTCTCTGTTTCCGGTTTGCAAGGATGAAAATGAACTTTATAAAGATAATCCCATAACAAACAAAAAGACTGTTTCTGCCGATATGAAAAATTCCATGTCGATGAAACCTTTTTTGGAATTGCTGGAAGAACGGTATATAGAGTTACTGAAATCGTATGTACCTGTATTTGATTTGCAATACTTGATTTTTACAATTGGAAATATTTTGAAAGTCGACAACAGCATGATTATTAAACTTGTTTTTATCGATTATAATAAAATGAACAATAACGGTGATGAATTCAAGTATTCAAAATCCGGAAGCAACATTCAAAAAATGTTGACCGAGTATAAATGGGAAGATTTAACCGAGAATCCGTTGAATTGTAAAATTCCTGATATACGTAAATACTACAACAACAAGTTCGGCAAATATGGAGCTAGCAGTCAGTTCTCAGTAGAAGATTGCAGTTATGTATGCAAAGAGATTAAAGAATTAACCGGAAATGACAATGCGACAGACGAGGATATAGCATACAAACTTAAAGAAATATTGGATACAATTCTTGATGAATGGCTGCGACTCGATTGTCCGATTAACACTAAGGTCAAAAAACTGAAAACAAATATTGATAGTATAGATTTTTTATATTGCGATATCAGCGAATTGAAGTTGAGGCTTGCAAACTATTTTCTTAAGACAGTTGCAGCTTGCATTCAGATAAACGGTGATCCGACTGCAAATATATCATTTGACTTATATGATAAATTGCCGGCTAATAAAAAATATATAGATTCGTGCTTTAACAAAATCAGACGGTATATAGAAAATGACAAAGATTTGAATGATGATTCACTTCAGACAGAACTGAAAGATTATATCGATTATTTAAATCAGTTGTCCAGAAATCTCTTAAACGGTACTTATGAGTTTTTATCATTTTTTAATTCTGTCGCAAATAGTTTTACATCGGCAGTCAATAACAAGTATATTCAGGAAAAGATTATTTTTAAAGATTCAGAAATTTATACACCGATTTTCAACGCATACGAAAAAATATATGATTATTATGATTTTGAGGTCAGAAACAAAATAAATCAGAGATATATTGTACATCCTGAAAATGATCTGTTGCTGTCACATATAGCATATGATTATTATCAAAAATACTCACAGAATAAAAAAGCGGTATTGGAATTTTCTATGGTAAACCGTAATAATGTAAAAACAAAATTCAGATTAAGACCGGCTTCTGAAAATGATCTAGAGGGGCTTATAAAGATAAATTCGCCTTCTTCACCGTTCAGTAGGAAAATATTCATAAGAAGCGAAGAAAATGAATTAGAATACGGAATAGATAATGGATTTATCTGGGTGATCGAAGATGTTTCAGGCGGTGAAAATATACTTGTGTGTGAAGCTATAATCATACCTAATATCACAAAAGACAAAACGGAACTTTGTGATTATTATCAGACAAGTAAACTTGTAATTGATTGGATGGAAAAAAAGGAGATCGATGAATCATCAAGCTTTTCGATTTATGATGCTGTGATTGTAAATCCGGGAGAAAGCGGAATGACGTATCGAGGTCTTGGCTTTCAGAGACTTACTTTGAAATTGTGCTATTATCTTTCAAAAGACAGCAGTAATTTTATAGCAGCTACCGTCAGCCCTTCAAATCTTTACAGTCATAGAAATTTCGAAATAAGCAACTACGAAGTCATGAGCAAAACTTATTACACATTTAATGATGAAAGTCCATATTATAAGCAATATATTGAAAAGCATAAAGAGGAATACATAGCTTCCATAGATGAAATTACTAAGAGTTATCTGAAAGAAAACCGGATTTCATATGATGATTACATCAGCGAAAAAGTTGCAGTGAGAGATTTTCTGGTATATGAAATCAAATAAAGAGCAATCATATTCAATCAAATTAAATGTTCCGAATTTAGCTGAACGAGGCTAAAAATACTCCAAAAATTCAGAAAAGTTAACCTATCATATTTATGCGGGTGGCGGTACAATAAAAGCATAGCCGGTCGGCTATGCTTTTATTGTATATTTTTCTGCAAGGAGGAACAGAATTATGTTATTTGAAAAATATGATACTTTTATCGGTGTGGTTGAAGAATGTAAAGGGGTACGTTATTGGGTGAATTGCGGAAATGAAATGTTCAAAGTAGTTTGTAAGGCGAACCTTGCTAAAGGCGAGAAGGTGCTTTTCGGAGTTACAAATTATTTAATTTCAAGAGAAGGAATTACATACTATGCCAATGTCGAATCGGTTTATGAAAAGACGGCGTAATTGTATTTATTTGCATCAAGCAGACCGTAGGAAGAAAGCACATCCTGTTTTTATATCATGGAGATATTAATCGCTCTGTGTTTTTTCGTCATCGGTTTCTTCGGTGTCCTTGCGGTTCATCTCTATTTCGAGCAACGGTCTTAACAGCGAATAACGCAGCATCTTCCTGTTGTTATCCACCATAGTTTTCACAAGTTCCTTTGTGCCGATAACTATTATCATTTTCTTGGCACGGGTAACCCCCGTGTAAAGCAGATTTCTGTAAAGCAGGTTGTGCGTGAAGGCGGTTATCGGAATTATCACCGCATCATACTCACTGCCCTGACTTTTATGTATCGTGATGGCATAGGCGTGTTCGAGCCTTCTCAGCATTTCGGAGGTGTATATCGCTACTCTGCCCTCAAAGTCTATGGTCACATTCTGGGAAAAGCGGTCTACCGAGCGGATGATTCCTATATCTCCGTTGAAAATTCCGCTTCCCTTTTCATTGTTTTTTGTCCACAGCACATCGTAATCATTCTTCGTCTGCATTACCTTGTCGCCTGTTCTGAAAATAACATCGAAGAATTTCAGTTCCGCCTTATTCTGTGACGGCGGGTTCAGTGCCGACTGGAGCTGTTTATTAAGCTCTTTTGTTCCTGCCATACCCATTTTTGTGGGGCAAAGTACCTGTATATCGTCTATGGGCGAAAATCCGTAGGTGTCGGGCAGACGCTGTTTTGCAAGCTGTATCACAAGTTCGGCAATATCGCTTTCAAGCGACTTGTTCATAAAGAAGAAGTCGTTTTGTCTGTCGTCAAGCACGGGAAATTCGCCATTTACTATTCTGTGGGCATTTGTTACTATAAGGCTCTGCGCCGCCTGTCTGAATATCTCTTTAAGTTCCACTGAAGGAATATAATGCGACGCTATAAGATCCTTCAGCACGTTTCCTGCGCCTACGGACGGAAGCTGATTTGAGTCGCCTACCATAATGAATTTAGATGTGGGCTTTATCGCTCTTACAAGCGAACACATAAGAAGTGCGTCTACCATTGACATTTCATCGGCTATGACAACATCAGCCGGGAGCGGATTTGTTTCGTTGCGCTTGAATTTAAGTTCGCCCTTTGCGGTAAAATCGACCTCAAGCAATCTGTGGATAGTTCTTGCAGGCTCGCCTGTGAGATCGGACATACGCTTTGCCGCTCTGCCTGTCGGGGCGCACAGAAGTATGCGCTTTTTCCGTGCTTTAAGAATCTTGATAACACCGTTCAGGGTGGTGGTTTTACCGGTACCCGGTCCGCCTGTCAGAATAAATACAGAGCCTGTAAGACAAGCGCTGATAGCCGCACGCTGAAGCTCCTCGTACTGTATATTCTCCGAAAATTCCACTCCTCTTATTTCATCGGAATAATCCTTTTCGTACTGTGCAGAGGTTCTCAGCATAAAGGCAAGTTTTTTCGCAATATAGGTTTCGGCAAGGTAGTATTCGGGGAGATACACAAACTCACGCTTTCCGAGCGTTATTCTTACTACCCATTCCTTCTCCTCGCAGTCGTCAAGGCAGGATTCAAACTGCCTGCGTTCAATCCCGAGATTATCGCAGACGGATTCACGCAGTTTTTCGGTCGGCAGGCAGGTATGACCTGCGTTTGCGTTTTCGTGCAGGACATACACTATCCCTGCCCGTACACGATCGCTGTTCTCCGCATCAAAGCCGAGATCTGCCGCCATACGATCGACCGAACGGAAATCTATATCTATGCCGCTTGTGCATAGTATATAGGGGTTTGTCTTAATCTGCTTTATGCTGTCGTGCTCAAATGCAGACCATACGCTTATTGCGTGGGCAGGTCCGAAATTATATTCGCCGAGAAATTTTATGACCTCGTTTACGCCTGTTATCTTGTGATATTCGTTTGATATGTACAGTGCCTTATCGGAGGTTATGCCTTTTATCACGGTGAGCTGCATACAATCGTTATCTATTATATCCAGTGCTTCCGTGCCGAACTGCTTTACTATTTTCTTTGCTATGGCGGGGCCAAGCCCTTTTATAACGCCTGAGCCGAGATAGGCGGATATTTCACTTTCCGTTTCCGGCATTGAACGCTCGCACATTGCCGCCTTGAACTGTCTGCCGTACTTCGGACTTGTTATCCATCCGCCACGCAGACTAAGCCGTTCGCCCTCGTTCACATCGCCCAGATTTCCGACTACGGGTATAAGCCCTTCGTCACAGCCGAGATTTATGACAGTGTAGCCGTTTTCGGCATTTTTATATATAACGTCCTCCACAGAGCCGCTCAGCTCTACGGAAATATCGACCTTCTGATTATCCAACACGCAACCTCCGGTTCTTCAGATTCTATATCTGTTTTTTCTTTATCGCTCTTAATGTCACTCTCGGACAGTCAGTGACAAGATTATGGCATATAACGGCGAACTCGCTGTCGCTGAGCAATTCTTCGCCGGCATTTATTATAACCTTGCCGTCTGTCGCTTTAAGGGCGGCTCTTACCTTTCCCTCCACATCGTCACAGCCGTCGGGCGTTACGCTGACAGGCGGTGCGGCAGGCGTGCCGAGATTTCCGATGAAAAGAATAACGTTAACAGCCCCCATAATACCGAGAAAAATCATAGCGAAAAGCATTAAGTATGCACCACTCATAAGATCAACTCCTTCTGACAGTTTATCTCATTATATGGTGCATACGCATTTTACGTTACGGATTGCAGGTGCAGAGAATAGCGTTCCAGCCCTCTTTTTCCGATATGCTTTCAACCTTTATATTGTTTTCTTTCAGCGCCGACAGCACCTCGTCAAGTCGCTCGGTGATAATGCCCGACACTATCAGCCTGCCGTTCTTCTTTAAAAATCCGCTGAAATAGGGCGACATTGACACGATCACATCGGCCACTATATTGGCGGTAATTATGTCAAAGCCTGTGCCTATCTTCTCTCTGAGCGGCTCATCATCGCTGATATTTCCTATGTAAGCGGAAACCATATCACTGCCGAAGCCGTTCTTTTCGGTATTTTCCTTTGCGGTGCGTACCGAGTTTTCGAATATATCCACCATTACCGCCTGCTTTGCGCCGAGCAGAAGTCCTGCAATGGACAGTATGCCGCTTCCCGTGCCGAGATCGAGCATTCTGTCGCCCTCGTGTATCTGCTTTTCGAGAAGTTCCATTACAAGACGGGTTGTGTGGTGCTGACCTGTTCCGAATGACGAAGCAGGGTCGATCTCAAGTATCTTTCTGCCGTCTGTGTTCTCAACTTCTTCCCAGCTCGGCTTTACTATCAGCTTTTCGCCTACCGTGAACGGCTTGTAATACTGTTTCCAGTTATTTGCCCAGTCCTCCTCACGCACGCAATCTATCGTTACGTCAAGGCTTCCGTAAAAATCATCCGTATCGTTTTCCTTAAGCTCATCAAGAGTACCGCCGAGCGCAGAGAGCATTTCCGCACCCTGTTCATTGTCCTGCACATAGCAGGTTATGTGCGGTTCTACGGTTTTAAGTCCCATAAGGCTGTCGTCTACATAATCCCAGTTATATTCCTTGTTTTCGAGGAATTCCTCAAAATCGGCGGGATCGTGAATTATAAATCCGTTAAGTCCAAGTTCGGACAGGCGCATTACAAGCACCTGTATCGCTTCACTTTTCGTATATACATCTACCTGTCTGAATTGCATAGTAATACCTCTTGTTTTTTATTTGCCGGCGGGGCATAAATATCTATAGTATATTATCCTACATTTCGGGGAAAAAAGCAAGTGGTTAACGCAAAAATGCACCGCCCTTATAAAAAGGACGGTGCAAAACATTCAAGGAAGAACCTATGTTAAATTTGAATTGCCGTTAATCGTTATCCTGCAGAGCCTCGTAAGCCTCTTCGCCTGTACGAACCTTGATTACGTTTTCAACGTCGTATACGAAAATCTTACCGTCGCCTATCTTACCGGTATAGAGTGCGTTCTTGGCAACCTCTACGACCTTTTCAACAGGAACCTTGCAAACTACGATCTCGACCTTCATCTTGGGAAGAAGTCTTGCGTCTACGGGAACACCACGATAGAACTCAGTTGAACCCTTCTGCATACCGCAGCCCATTACATGAGATACTGTCATACCGGTGATGCCGATAGATGAAAGTGCGTGCTTGAGAACTTCGAACTTCTCCTGATTTGCGATAATGTCTACCTTTGTCATCTTTACATCGCTGTCGCTGATAGGAGCCTTTGCCTTTGAAACGTGCTGTACGGGTACAGAGGTTTCAACAGGAGCAGCCTCAGTAACAACTGCAGTATCTTCTGCGGAAGAACCGCTGTATACGCTGTCGCCTGCGATAACGAAATCTGCGTAGGAACTGGGCAGACCGTGTTCTGTTGTATCAAGACCCTTGAGCTCTTCTTCTCTTGAAGCTCTGAGGCCGATCGTGTGCTTTAAGATATAGAATGTCAGGAACATCGTTACTGCTGTGAATGCACAAACAGTAACTACGCCGAGCGCCTGTATGCCAAGCTGATTGAATCCGCCGCCGTAGAACAGACCCGTGATGCCGTTCTGACCTTTACCTGTTGCGAATAAGCCTACTGCGAGCGAGCCCCATACGCCGTTGAAGAAGTGTACTGCTACTGCGCCGACAGGGTCATCAACTTTGAGTTTGTAGTCGAGCAGCCAAACACCGAAGCAAACCAGTAAGCCTGAAACAATACCGATTATTGCTGCACCGAGTGCGTCTGTGTCTGCACAGGGAGCCGTGATAGCTACAAGTCCTGCGAGCGATGCGTTAAGGCACATCGAAACATCGGGCTTGCCGTTCTTGAGCCAAGTGAATATCATCGTTACTACCGTTGCAACTGCGGGAGCAATTGTTGTGGTAAGGAATATATCTGCGAGGTAATCTACGTTGGAAGCTGCGGCACCGTTGAATCCGTACCAACCGAACCAGAGGATGAATACACCGAGTGCGCCGAGAGGGATCGAGTGACCTAAGATTGCTCTGGGCTTACCGTCCTTGCTGAACTTGCCGATACGGGGTCCGACCATTGCGGCACCGATAAGAGCCGTAAGACCGCCGACCATATGTATTGCCGTTGAACCTGCAAAGTCAACGAAGCCGAGCTGTGCGAGCCAGCCGCCGCCCCAGATCCAGTGAGCCTCGATAGGATAAACAACAAGGCTGATAACGAATGAGTAGATGCAGTAGCTGATGAACTTTGTACGCTCTGCCATAGCACCTGAAACTATCGTTGCTGCGGTAGCGCAGAATACTAAGTTGAATACGAACTCTGCACATCTGTCAAAGCCCGAAAGCTGAGTCAGTATGTCAATGTTGGGAACACCGATAAGTCCGAAGAATGTATCTTCGCCAAGCATCAGACCGAAGCCGAGAAGTACGAATGCAATCGTACCGAGGCAGAAGTCCATTAAGTTTTTCATTATAATGTTGCCGGCATTCTTTGCTCTGGTGAAACCTGTTTCAACCATTGCGAAACCGCACTGCATAAAGAATACCAATGCGGCACCGATAAGGTACCATATACCGTTGCCGTCGCCGACGTTGAACATCGTGGCGTTAACGGTTTCCTGAATTTTGTCTGCCGACTCGGCAGCAAGAGTTAGCGTGGATAAGAAATCCATTGATAACCGCCCCTTTCAATAGGTAATTTTCTGACTGCGGCTGTGCCGCTTTTTCTTGAAACGGGTCTGAAAAAATTCTATCTGCACCCCTCTGCGCCTTTGCAGATACTGCAGAACTTTTGCAATCCCGCTTAAAGCAAAAGGAGCCGCACGAACTTTTTGTGTTCGTGTAGCTCCGTTGCTTACAAGTATTATTATACTGACGGCGGGGTGATTTGTCAACGCTTTTTTGCAAGTTTTTTATCTGTTTCTTGCATTTTGTGAAATCTGCATAATATCTTGATGAATTTTTCGTAAAGCGGTTATGCAGTTGTGCCAACAGTATATCGGAAATCGGATTGCGTATATGACTTGTTTACGGGTTTTTCGCTTCTTTTTATCGGAATCCGGGCGTTATTTGCCAATTATGACGTATGAATGTAAATATCCGTCATACTGCAAATTCCTGCTGTTTCAATTCATTTTTCGTTGTTTATTCTGGATAACGGGCAGATTTTTGCAACAGGAACTTAAATTTCTCGCAATATTTATGTAAAAACTGCCGCCTGTACGGGTTCTGAGATCAAAAAAAGCGACAGGTAAAGCCGTGTACGGCAATTCAAGGGCGGAGCCACCGTAACTTCTGTCGCTTTTTTAGTATTATATGCTTTTTATGTCACGCTGTGAATATGCTTATTCCTCGCATCTTTGAGCCATATACATTCCAAGCTCGGCAAACACGGGCGGTATATCGTAGACTGTCCTGCCGTCCTGTTCGCACATCGTGCATTCGCCCGGAGTTACAGGAGAGAGCATATCCGATGCAGTGACGAGGTTATTCTCCTTGCGTATGCCGGCATTTTCGAAAAATCCGTCATAAAGGGTGCTTTGCTCATCGTTACGGTACAGATTGACGATATTGTACTTGCATATCATCATTTCATCGTTTGTTATATGAGAGCCGACACCGAACTGCGATATTCCGTCATCAAGAAGTATTTTTCCGACAATATCCAGCACATCTCTTATCATAGCGGAGGTGCAATCATCAAGATAATAAATATCCTTGTGGATAGCGTCGATATTTCCGTTTTCGTCCTTAGGCTCGGCGGTTTCGGGAGTGGGAAGCTCCAGAATAAAGAACAGCCTCTCGTTTTCGTGCAGTTTTATGAAACTTTCAAGCAACGGCAGAGTTTTTTGTGCCGATACGTTTGCGGTGAAGAATTTTCCGTCCGTTTTATAACCTTCGCTGAGTTTATCGGCAAAGGAAATCGAAAAACCTTTTCTCATAGTAAGCATAATTTATACCTCTTATTTTCTTCCTGCCAAATACATTATGACCGTCATAGCAAGCCCGGACACAAGTCCGGACGCTCCGAACGCACAGAGGCACTCACTGTCAGCTATCGCTTGTAACGCCTCAACGGCACTGCTCCCGGCGAACATTTCAAACAGAAACGCAAAAATCATCATACCGAGCGTCCATAAAACGCCGAAAATCAGTCCCGTCAACATTCCGACAAGAAGGAACGACAAAAAATTCTTATCAAAGTCTGCCACTTCACATTCCTTTCGTGTAAGCTTTTTCAATTCTGCTCTCTTTACGGCTATTGCGGCGGCTTGTGAAATATCCTCGTTTCCTGCACAGCACGCAAAATTGTTCGAAATACGATAACCGCCATTGCGGAACATACTCGAATAAATATCGGCGGTGTCACTGTCAAAGCCGTCTTTCATTATAATAGTTCCGCTTCTGAATATAATTACCGGTTCTCCGTCGGAGCACATTTCATCGCAGTGCACCATATAAAGAACATTCTTTTCATTACCGACAAAATATGCCGTATCATGACTTTGGGCAAGATGTACACCTTTAAGTTCACCCGTTTTTCTGAAATCGGGATAAACGCCCTCATAGCCGGCTTTATAAAGCATATCGGTGATATTTTTTCTTATCCGAATGTTTTCGGGTTCAAGTCCGATTATTTCCGATATAGTGGGATAATCCTTGCAAAGTCCCCAAAAAATCATATACAGTTCGCGCCAGAGCGGTTCATATTTCACATCATCAAGCCCGCTGAAACGTTTATTTGAAATTCCTGTTTTAGCACGTCTGACATTCTTTAAGATGCTTGCGGTAAACTCATTCAAGCCGTACTTTTCGGCATAAGCTGTAAGAACCGGTAATTCAGGTTTCGCTTCAGAACTGTCTGCAATTTCCATAAGTTCAAGCACAAGCGGTAGGTAATTACGCTCAGCTTCGCTGATAAAAGTTTCATCAAAGCTGTATCTGTCATATATATTAGCCGCCATACAGACTACTATAGCCCATACACCATCGGAGTTATATGTTTTCCTGCACGGCATCATTTCCGCATTTGCCCGATCAAACTTCAGTTCAAAATCTTCTTCACCTCGTTCTTCGCTCCATACTGAGAAATGAATCACATTTTCATTTTCATCAATGCACATCTCATAGACAAGCACATAGCTGTCTTCAGGCATTGTATATTCGGTTTTAACTTTGTCAAGACAAACCTTTAAAATGAAACCTTCCATATCAAAGAGAACAACCGCATTGTTTTCTTCCGTTCCTGTCAGATATATATCATTATAGAATAACGAATCGTCATTGAATTTGCTGAATATTTTTTGCGTAAGCTTATCAATATTATTCATAACTGCCTCCTGTATTATTTTGTACTTACATTTTACCATAACTGCCCCGACAGTGCAACCGTAAACGCAAAAACACCGCAGTGGAAACACTGCGGTGAATGTTAATGTGGGAATCTCCGGAATAAAGAACAGCCTCTCGTTTTTGTCATATTATCCTGCTTACTTCTTCTTTATAACCGTTCCCTGTCTTGTTTCCTCAACGGTGTAGCCCATTGCGGTTATCTTATCTCTCAGTTCATCGGCAAGTGCGAAGTTCTTATCCTTTCTTGCCTGCTTTCTCTGCTCGGCAAGTTCAAGAATTTCGGCAGGAAGCTCATCATTTGTATCGGCGGGCTTTTTGTTTACTGCCTTTGCCTTTTCGATAAGCGACAGTGAAAGCACCTTGTCGAAGTCGGCGATAAGCGCCAGCTTTGTTGCAGGTGATGCGTCAGCCTTTAATACGTCATACAGTGCAGTGATTGCAAGCGATGTATTTATATCGTTGTCCATAGCGGCGGTGAAACCCTCACGGAGTTTATCATAAGCCGCCTTGTCAATCTCGCCCTGCTCTGCCTTTAAAAGCTGTGCTATCTTAGCTACCAGCTTTTCATATGCGCCCTTCGCATTATCAAGATTCTCGTAAGTGAATACGAGCGACTTTCTGTAGTGTGACAGCAGGCAGAAGAAACGGTATATCACGGGGTCGTAACCCTTGCTCTCAAGCAGGGATACCGTAAGGAATTCGCCCTTTGACTTGCTCATCTTGCCGTTGTTTGTATTAAGGTGGTGAACGTGGAACCAGTAGTTGCACCACTTATGACCGAGGTAAGCCTCGCTCTGTGCTATCTCGTTTGTGTGATGGGGGAATGCGTTGTCGATGCCACCGCAGTGAATATCAAGATATTCACCGAGATGCTTCATACTTATGCAGCTGCACTCGATATGCCAGCCGGGGTAGCCTACTCCCCACGGGCTGTCCCACTTGAGTTCCTGATCGTCAAACTTTGACTTTGTGAACCACAGAACGAAGTCCGCCTTGTTTCTCTTGTTTCCGTCCTCTTCAACGCCTTCACGGACACCTACCGCAAGGTCTTCCTCCTTGAAGTCGTTGAAAACATAATACTTTTCGAGCTTGGAGGTATCAAAATAGATATTTCCGCCTGCTTCGTAAGCGTAGCCCTTTTCGATAAGAGAAGAAATTACCTTGATGAAATCTGCGATGCAGTGTGTTGCAGGCTCTACAACGTCAGGACGCTTGATGTTCAGCTTAGTGCAGTCCTCGAAGAAAGCGTCTGTGTAATACTTTGCTATCTCCATAACCGTCTTATGCTCACGCTTTGCGCCCTTCAGCATCTTGTCATCGCCTGTGTCGCCGTCGCTTGTCAGATGTCCTACATCGGTAATGTTCATTACACGCTTTACATCATAGCCGACATAGCGCAGGTACTTTTCAAGCACATCCTCCATAATGTAGCTGCGCAGATTTCCTATGTGTGCAAAGTGGTACACGGTAGGTCCGCAGGTGTACATATTTACCTTGCCCTCGACATTCGGCACGAATTCTTCCTTTTTGTGTGACAGTGAATTATATAACTGCATTTTCTTATCCTCGCTTTTATTTAATATTGTTTTCTTTAAGTTCTTCTCTGAGCAGATCTATCTCGCTCTGCATTGTTTCAAGCCTGCTCTGCAAGGCACATATCTGCTGTGCCACAGGGTCGGGAATGTGTATCTGGTCAAGGTCGCAGGCATTTACCCTCTGACCGTCACGGCGGACTATCCTTGCCGGAACGCCGACCGCAGTTGAATTAGGCGGTACCTCCGACAGCACAACGGCATTTGCGGCTATCTTTGCGTTATCGCCCACCTTGAAAGGACCGAGGACCCTCGCTCCCGAGCCAACCATTACATTGTTTCCGAGCGTCGGGTGACGTTTACCGGTATCTTTACCCGTACCGCCGAGCGTTACGTTCTGATAAAGCGTGCAGTAGTCGCCTATCTCGGTAGTTTCGCCTATTACAACGCCGCTTCCGTGGTCGATGAACAAGCCCTTTCCTATCGTTGCGCCGGGGTGTATCTCTATACCCGTTTTTCGCAAAGCACGCTGTGATATCCACCTTGCAATGAAATAATGCTTTTTAAGGTACCATTTATGCGCCCTGCGGTATGCCCTTACAGCCTTGAAGCTGGGATACAGGAAAAACACTTCAAGATCGCTCTTTACGGCAGGATCTCGTTCTCTGACCGATTTTATATCCGCTTTAATTTTATCGAACATATGTTTCCTACCCTTCTCCGAAAATAAAAACGCCCTCGTCTGCATAACAGACGAAGGCGATATTTCTATCACGGTTCCACTTCGCTTCGGAGCTTACACTCCCTTTATGTCTTTAACGCAGACTACACGGGCAGAGATACTGATAAGTCTAACGTTCCCTCTGCCGACCCGGATAAATAATCCGTACAGCCGCACTTCACCGCAAATCAGTCTGCCGTCTTTCACCTTACACGGCTCTCTGTGAAACTTTTTCCCGGTTACTCTTGCCATACATGGTCTTTGCACTTATGCTTCATTATATGTTTAGTGTATCATAAATGCAACGCTGTGTCAAGCGTCGGCAACCGTAAATTTCACATAGGCAGGCTATAAAGCGCCAAAAACACGCATCTGTGCACCTTCAGGCATTTTTATTATTCAAATGCCTTTTTAAGATCGTTGAAGCTGATTTCTCCGCTGATGTCCTGTATCTGAACGGCACCCGAAATTATCTTGAAGAAGAAGTCGGCAATATTCTCTACAGTCAGCTCTTTTTTCTCACCGTCAGCCCTTGTAAGCGAATACGCTTTGAGAATCTGGCTGTTAAGTGCGCCTGCCCCGATAAGGAAATGGTTTTCGAGCTTCTCGAAATCTATAAGATCGGCTACAAGCACTCTGCCCGAAACAGAGTAGCTGTTTACTGTCGTTGTCGAGCCGTCATCATTGTCAAGCAATACGGTACGCTGATGATCGTCGTCAATATCCATACGGATCTTGCCCGTATTTTCATTTTCCGGCTCGCCTTTATACAAGGCTCCGAGATGTGCCATAGAAATATTATAAAGCTCTGTCTGCGGTAAAAACGCAAGAGGCTCGATTGAAAATGCAGCAGGATACAGCATATAATTCACGCCTGAGATCTCAATGCCGGGCGCATTGAATGTGCCGAATACACTGTTTATGATGTTGATGCTCTTTGTTGCGAACACGCCGCCAAGTACAACACAGTTTTCAAGATATACCTCGTTGCCGAAAACACTGCCGCCTATATAGCAGTTTTTAAGCCTTACGGTCGGTGCGTTGACATCGGAGCAGAAAAGCACCCTGCCCTTCACCACAAGAGCCGCTATGCTTTGCGCACCGGCAACAGCCTTGTTGAATTTTACCGTACCGGATACATCGGTGCCGACATGAAGCTCGGTGTTTGCGAATACCGCACCCTTGAATATTACACCGCCGTCCTCTATCTCAACGTTATTGCCGAAAACGCTTCCTTCAAAAACAGAATTCGCCTGTACCTTTATATTTCTTTTCAAGTCCTTTGTGCCTTGCGGAAGAATGCTTGTTTTCACAACATTGTCATTGAAGAAAAGATCCTTATCGTCAAATCTGATCTCGTTTAAAGTATTCATTTGTTCCTCCTGAATCAAGTATTAAACCTGTTTGATGTTAGGGCAGTCTGATTTCCACATTCTAAGCATTTCGGAATAAACACGTTCCTGAAATTCATTACGATCGGATAATCCTGTGTAATTATCCTGTACCATATTTGAAAAAGCCTGCTCTATCAGATTCAGCTCATCATCCGGTATCGGTCTGCTTACATTACCGTTTTCCCTTAAATATGTACTTGTCGCCTCAAGAATCCGTTCTTTTCCTGTAACGTCAGACGAAAAGCATCTGCTGACTACCTGACTGTTTTCCAGGCCTTCCGAAACGCAGTATGCAACAGGTATATAAGCCTGCTGTTCGTCTTGTTCAACGCTCCTGTTCCATAAGGCATTACGCATTTCTTCACGGTAATGAAGATTATTGAACAGCAGATCTCCGAGTCTTTGCAAAACTCCGGAAACCTTTTCCCTTATGCCGCTTATCGCTATCTTTTCTCCCGAACCGCTCTGACTGCCGAGCGAATCGGCAGTTTCGGCAGCCGCTGACAAGAAGGGCGCTACCAGAAGCTCCTGCTTTACTTTTCTTCCTATCCTGAACGCAGGCTTATTAAGCTCGGTAACACGTCTTTCAAGCTCTTTGTCAAGCTCGGAAATAACGGCACTGTATTTAGCCTTCTCACGCTCAAAATCCTTGAGCATTCTGCTGTGCATAGAAGTAACAGCTTTTGAGTGTTCCAGCAAAAGTGCCGTCTTTGTCTGGAGCAATGTGTTTGTTTCGGCTTTCTTCGTGGAAATATCATTACGGATCAGATTATAGAATCCGCTTATTATGCCGTCGGAAACCTGTTCGGAGCATTCGGCGATAGCCGCACAATTTGCCGCATTCATTGCCGCAACGGACGCAGTAAGACCGTCAACGTGATAATTTGCGGACTGAACGCTCTGATCGAATGGCGCAGTGTTTACTGTGACATTCATATTGACCGGAACGTTCTGCTGATAATATTCCGTTACCGTGCCGCCGTGTTCACTCGGCGGATAATGTACTGTCACCGAACCCGACACGTTTAGCACACTTGAAAAAGTCTGAATATAACTCATCAGCAGCCTCCTTGTCGGAACAGCCTCATCATCTGCTCAGCAACTCTGCGGTCTACCGCCGATGATGAAATAAGAGACTGGAATTCATCGGATATGGTGCTTTTTTCAAAATCGCTTTTCTTATCATCTTTAAACAAGTCTTCACGATTAAGGATATTAAGGCTTATGCTGTTCTTTGCCTGCTCGGAAAGATAGTCGGGAAAGTTCAGGCTAAGCACATACGAATCCTCCACCAGTGAGCTTTGCTTTGAGGAATATATCACGGGTATATATTCCTGAGTCGTTTTTTCGGTGCTGCTGTCTTCCAGCATTGTATCCATAAGAGATCTGTACAGCTGATTCTCGCTCACCTTTCCCGCAAGATTGTCAAGCGATCCTGCGGTCTTTTCCTTAATTCTGGAAACCGCAATTTTCTGCTTCGAATTATCTACCTCGCCGGACGTTACGATAACCTCCGGAATATGATGCTCGAACATACCGAGTATTGTCTTCTGTCTGGTGCCGCTTATTGCAACGGCATTCTTGTCAAGCTGTGATATGCGGTTTGCCAGTGCCTTGTCAAGGCCTTTGAAAATCTGGGAATACTGTCTTTTTACACGGTTGAAATCCGATTCCATACGATCCCTTGTTTTTCTTAGCGTCTTGCTGTATTCAAGAAGTAACGCCAGCTTTGCCTGCATTTCAGTATACGCAACCGATATTTTCATAGACAGCTGAGAACGGATAAGGCTGTGGAAGCCTGCGTCCACGTTGTTGCATATTTTTTTGGCAGACGCTTTTTCGGAGGCTATGACCGCTGTCTGCATCGCAACAACAGCCGCAGTGGTCGCCGTAACGTGATTGGATACGGACGAAACTGTTTCAGCCATTGGTGTTGTATCAACAACAAAATCAAATTCAGCCATACTTATCCCTCCTCATTTGTATCCGTTAAGGGATCTGTTTGCTGTGAGGCGGAGTTTTCGGTTTCTTCCTGCACCTGTGACGCACCGTTTGTGCCTTCGGCAGAAGATATATCCTGCTCCGGCTGAGCGTTCTGCTCCGGCTGAGCAAAGCCGGGTGCAACGGAGGCTTCGTCAAGCAGAGAGTCGTACATATTGCCGCCCTCAGCAACGTTACCGCTGTCATCGGTGGGATTGCCGTAAAGCGGAGCTGAAGAATAAGGCGATCCGATATTATCGTTGACCATACGGACAAGGTCCTTGCCGAGATTGTCATATACATCGGGGCTTACGACAGGTTCGGGGAGAAGTACGGCCTTATCCGCAACAAACGGGCTTACGCTGACAAGATTTCTGTGACGCATATCGAGCGAATTGATGTCGGAGAAAGCTATCGCCGTATCGTGCGCCATAGAATCTCTCAGAGAGCCTTCGTAATATTCTATATATTCGAACTGCTTTGTGCTTTCGTCTATGCTCTCGTTTACACGATCCATAAAGTCTGCAAATTCTTCCTGCTGCTGATTGCACTGGTTTGCCTGTGCCTCAAATCCTGCAATCATCTCTGCCTGGGCATCGTTTTCGGCAACCTCGCTGTTCGAGATGCTTTCAGCCATATTTTTGCCCTGCTTCATAGAATCGCTGGTCTTTACCAGTGACTGATACATATTGTATGCGTTCATATAGCTTGCATACGTTTCACGCATATGAGTAATCAGATCGTCCGCAGTCTTACGGTTATCTCTGAAGTAGTTGCCTATCTCGGACTTCCATCTTTCGACATACATTCTCTTCTGATCGTCTATGTTGTTGTATATCTTCAGACGCTCTACACGGTTTTCTTCCATAAGAGCGGCTATTACAGGCATAAATATTTCTTCATCGATCTGGTGCATACCAAACGGCATTGAAGTTCTTGAGCCGTCCTCGGCGATCCAGCTGTCTGAGAAAAGCTCATATTTTACCTGCGAGCTTGCCTTGAGGTTAAACGGAACATAATCGTTGACAGCGGTATGATAATCGAAAAAACTCTCAGCTCTGGCTCTCTCGATCTCCTCCGCTTCAAGAGTGGGTGAGTACTGAGTATATCCTGACTTCAGAACAAGGTTGAATATGGAGGATGTATAGTTTGCAAGCTTGCTCTGCGAGGAAATCTTTGATTTTGTAAGCATCTGTACAGAGTCTGCAAGACGCTTCATAAGGCGCTTGATGTACTCATTGCTGTCGGAGTCGCCTGTCGATTTTATCTGATCCTTCAGGGCGTTGAGCGACGCAAACTTTTCAAGGCGCTCTTCAAAGTCAACATCGAATACGTTGATTGAATCGTGTGCGCCTATGTCAGTGGTCGAATATTCATGCAGATATTCCGAATCCCTGCTGTCGGGGCTGACGATAGGAAGTCTTACGGAGGCGTTGCTGCTGTCGGAAAGCAGGAAGCTGATATTTCTTACCTGACGGTCTATATTTCCCATATAGTCGTACAGTGTAACGTTCTGTATAGACGTAGAATAGTCTGAGGTGTTGACGCTTTCCGCCGAGCTGTTGCTTTCGACAACGGGAATGGTTTCAAGTGCATCTGAAAGCTGCTGAACGGAATCCTGAAAATCATCGGGCTGATTGAGGATATTGAGCTTGAAGTCGGTGTCTTCCACGCAGCCTGTATGATCAAGCACAATGCTTTTATCCTCGAACGGAACCTTTGTTGCTACAGGAACATAAACAACACCGATCTTTTCGACCTTATAGTCCCTGCGTATATTGCGATGACGCTCGTTGCATTCAGCGATAAGGCCGTCAAAGCGGTCTACCTCCTGCTGATATTTTTTACTTTTAAGAAGCTGTGCTATGCCTACGGGGAAGGTGATGAGCAGACAGAACATAATCGTTGACATTTTCTTCGCCTTGTCACGAGCGTCTATCATCTGATTCTTCTGCATGACCAGATCCTTCATGTTCTGCTCTTCCTGCATTTCCGCCGCTACTATGGTTTCTGCGGCGGATTTATAATAATCAAAAAGAATTTTAGCCTGATCCTGATAAATATTGGAAGATGTATTGAATACCTTGCCTGTCATATCTTCAATCCTCTTTTCTTATAATATACTTTTACGTTCTTTGTAAAGAACATCAAAATCATTGAACTTGCCGCTGAGTGACGCATTTTCGGTTCCTGCCGACGATGTAAGAAGCGGATCGTTTAATATCGCATTCAGCTTTGCGAGCATCTGCAGCTCGATCTCACGAGCCTCAGGGTTATCGCTCGGAGAAAGGTAACGCATATTTTCTTCGATCTTTCTTGCATTTGCACGGATCTTGTTTTCGCTTTCGAGAGAAGATGTCATTGCAGTAAGCTTTGCAGCTCTGTTACGAAGCTCTGTCACAACGGACTTCTTTATCTCTTCGTTACGGAGAGAGTCGTCTATATGCTCCTTCGTGACCTGTCCGAGAAAAGCCCACAAAAGAAGAACAAACAGAGCTATGCACTGTATTATTATCGAAACCGCAAGCGGCATAAAGACGAATACCAGCGCAATATTGACAGCCGAAAGCAACGCATATATCGTCAACCCACGATAATAAAACGTTCCTCCGAGAACAGTGCCTGCGACATCGCCTGTGAACGGGCCGAAAAACATCGGCAGGAAAAACAAAATGTATGTCAGTAAAATGCTTACGAATGAAAAGGTATATGCCACCGGATTGAACGAGAACAGCGGCATCAGAAGTATATATGCAAGCACTATTATCAATGCGCCTACAACAAAGGTGATCAAACCGAATACGGACGAATTACGTTTTTTCATAATTACCTCCCGACAATTACTGCAGTTTATTTCCGCAGACAGGGCAGAACTTCTGTCCGAGCTGAACAGGCTTGTGGCACTTCGGGCAGACATTTTCGTTAACGGCATTCTGATTTAGTACCGAGCCGCACGTTACACATCTTGTTGCATTGGGCGAATTATCGGCTCCGCACATGGGGCAAGGATTGTATTTGTTGCCGCAATAAGGACAGAAGGCGGACTCGGTGGAGAATTTTTTACTGCAATTGGAGCAGAATACCTCTCTTCTCTGCACGCCCTGTCCCTGAGGAGCGCCGTAGCCCATACCCTGAGGAGCACCGTAGCCCATGCCCTGAGGAGCACCGAACTGCTGAACGGGCTGAGGCTGCATCATAGCACTGCCCATAGAATTGTTTCCTGAGAACGCACCTGTCATCATAGCGACGCCGAGAATACCCATAGAAGAGTTGTTGTCCATTGCTTTTCCGGCAACGTCAAACGACTGTTTCTGCTGCCATGTGTAGCCGGCGATAGCCTGAGCGGAACGATCCGACATAGCCTCTGCGATCTTCTGTCCCTCGGCAGACGAGGTATCGAGATTTACCTCAGTGATATAGAAGCCTGCCAGCTCAAAGCCGTACTCCTCCCAGAACTCAGCCATAGGCTGTTTTATGAATCTTGAAAGATCGTCAAGGTGCATAGCTATTGTATTTATGCCAACACGGTTGGCTGTCATAAATGCAACGATAGTCGAGTTCGTCTTGGAAATCATAGCTCCCTTGAAATGATCGGTAAGCTCTGCAGATGTGAAGGAACGCAGTGTTCCCACCAGTTTTACCAGGAAACGCTCGGCATCGGTCACCTTAAGACCGTATCTTCCCTTTGCCACAAGCGGCAGCATCTGTCCGTAATCGGGATCCATAAATCTCATCGAAGATGTTTCCCAGTCGATGTTGAGCGGAGCTACCTTGTTTACGAACCAGACCTCCGCCATGAACGGATTCTTTCCGCCGAAGGGTATGCCGTACAGATTTCTTAATAACGGAAGGTTCTGAGTGGAAAGGGTGTGCTTTCCGGGTCCGAATTTTCCGAGTATCTGTCCTTTTGAAAAAAGTACAGCCTCCTGCGACTCATGTACTATAAGCTGAGTATATGTACTGAGATTGCTGTGCGGAAAGCGATATGCAAATTCCGCATTGTCCTGTGGGGACCATTCCACCACGTCAATAAATGCCATAACGGTTCCTCCTTTATTAAAATCCGTTTATGAATTGTATTTTGCAGCTGATATTCATATAATATTATATTACTGTGAAACAGTGCAATAAAACTATCGTTTTGCGTAAAATCCCGAATCATACGAAATTATATAAGCTGTCGCATTTACGGTAAAACTGTAGAATTATACACAAAAAGGCAGTTTAATGTAATTATTATATCATCAAAATTATACAATGTCAATTTGATTTTTGCAAAATTTCTGTTAATTTTGCTAAAATGTAAAAAACAACCCCATTATTTTCTTCGTTTTGAACAGAAGAAAATAATGGGGTCTGAATATGCGTATAGTTGTATGTTGCATTACTCCGAAATATTCTTTGCGATAGGCAGTCTTACGCAGACAAGAGTACCTTTGCCAAGCTCGCTGTCAAGCGTCACCGTGCCGCCGTAGCAGTTGACGATATGCTTTACTATGGAAAGGCCGAGTCCGGTACTGCCCTCTTTGGTGCTTCTGCCCTTATCCACTCTGTAGAAACGCTCAAATACACGGTTAAGCGACTCCTTGGGGATGCCTATGCCGTTATCCCTTACATAGATACAGCCTATCTCGCCCACATTGTGAAGCGTTATCTCTACCCTGCCACCGTCCTTGTTGTACTTTATGGCATTGCTGACTATGTTTTCGACAAGCTCGTATATGTGCTTGTATGCGGCACGGACGGTAAAGCTGTCGCCGGACAGTTCTATCGTGACATTTCTGGCAGAAGCCGCAGGCTCCAGACATTCCTTTACCGCTGTGCATATCTCTGACAGCTTGCAGTCGGTCACTTCTTCGGCTGTCGTTTTGTTTTCGAGGGAGGATATTTCAAGAATGTCGCTGATTATCGTTGACATTCTCTTTGCCTCGGTAAGAATTTTTCCGATGTAATAATCCTTCTTATCCTTAGGCACAAGTCCGTTTTCGAGAAGCTCTGCAAAGCCCGAAATTGCCGTGAGAGGCGTTTTCAGCTCGTGACCGGCATTTGCGAAGAAGTCGGCTTTTAGCTGTTCGGACATACGCTTGTCGGTAACGTCACGGATAACCATAAGTCCGCCGTGCATTGCGTCTATTCCGCTCTTGGATACGGGGAATACCTGCACGAGCAAGATCCTGCCGTCAACTGTGCTTTCTACAGTTACTGTCCTGTCTTCGTTTGCCGCTTTTTCCGCTCCGCTGATTATCTCAGGCTTTCTTGCAAGTTCTGGTACGGTCAAGGCACCGCTTTCCTCAGAAGCACCGAGCAGCTTAAGTCCGGCACGGTTTATTGAAATTACCGAAAGATCGTTATCGTAAAGAATTACGCCGTCCTGAAGGCTTTCAAGTATGAAGCGTTCCTTTTCACGCTCGTTTTCAAGCGTCTTCATATTATCCTGTATGCTTTTACGCATAAAATTGAACATTGTGACAAATTCGTCAAGTTCGGGGTATTTGTGTGAGGGTATCTCGTCAAGTTCCGCAGAAATTTTTTCGTCACCGACATATTTCATACCGCTCATAGCCTTTGATATGCTGTTTATCGGCTTCATTATCTGACGGGCGACACTGCGTACCGCTATAAGTCCTGCTATTATGCCTATTGCGGCGGCTATCAGCATAGGTGCTATGAACATTGACGCAAAATCCATATAGCTGTTTATATTGTAGCTTATTCTGATTATATCGTCGTCCTTGACCTTCATAGCGGCATAGATCTGATTTTTGCCGAGCGTCTTTGAATATCTTACGGCTACTCCGCTTCCTGTAAGCTCTGCCTGCTTTATCTCCTCACGGCTGCTGTGGTTATCGTCCGGCTCACCGTCGATATAGGTATCTACAAATACAGTTCCGTCCTTATTGATAAAGCTCACTCTGGCATTGCCGACAAGTGAGCTTAATCTGTTCGCAAGGTCATAGTCGTGGTCGGTTTCGTCCTCATAAATAACGCGGATAAGTCCGAGAGAAGTCAGCATATCGCTTTTTCTGACGTTCTGCTCCGTGCTTGAAAGAAGTGCGGTAGCAGATACAACGCACACTGACATAACTATCGCAATTACTATAAGAAAACGTACTATAAGCGCTTTTTTCATCTGTACGTCCTCCTGTTATTCTCCTATAAATCTGTAGCCTACTCCTCTTACCGTTTTGATAAGATGAGCGTTCTCGGCATCATCGCTGAGTTTTTTTCTGAGCGTTCCTATGTGCATATCAAGCGTTCTTGTTTCACCGACAAAATCTATGCCCCACACTTTCGTGAGAAGCTCCTCACGGCTGACTACTCTTGCCCTGTTTTTAAGAAGATACAAAAGAAGCTCATATTCCTTCAGCGTAAGTTCTATCGGTCTGCCGTCACGGCTCACCTCTCTGAGCGAGGTGTTTACTGTTATGCCACCTGCCGTAATCTTATCGGAAGTGCTGTCCGATGTGCTTCTGCCGGAACGTCTTAAAAGCGCCTTTATTCTTGCGGCAAGCTCCATAATGCCGAAGGGCTTTGTGAGATAATCGTCTGCGCCGTTTTCAAGCCCGAACACCTTGTCTATCTCGGCTGATTTTGCTGTCAGCATAAGTATCGGCGTATTCTTTGTCTGCTCGTTCTCACGAAGGATCTTCACCGCCTGCACACCGTCCATACCCGGCAGCATTATGTCGAACAGGAATATATCCGGCACCTGCTTTTCGGTTGCGGCAAGACAATCCTCCGCGCTGACAAAGCTCTCCACCTCATATGAATAAGCCGAAAGAGCGACCGTCACAAGCTCTCTTATACTGTCATCGTCCTCTGTAATATAGATACGTTCAGCCATTGTATCAGCCTCCAAAGTTTATATAATACGGGTATTCTTGTATTCTCCCGTCTTGAAGAATTCCACCCACTCGCAGATATTTACCGCATGGTCGGCTATTCTTTCAAGATATTTTACTATCATAAGGGCATCGACCGCAACATCGCCGCTGCAATGCTCGCTCTTTATAAGCTCTACTATGCGGTTTCTTATAGAAACGAACAGTTCGTCAACCTCATCGTCAGCCTTTATCGTTTCATTTGCAAGCTCCATATCGGTTGTTACGAATGAATCTATGGAGTGTGAAACCATTATTATTACCTTTTCGCTCATAATCTGAATCTCTTTTACTATGTGCATGATAGCGGATACGTCTGCTGTAAGGCTGATCTCCGCAATATCTGCGGCATTGTCGGCTATACGCTCCATATCTGTCACCATTTTGAGCGCCGCAGAAACCTTACGAAGATCTCTTGCGACAGGCTGTTCACGAAGTATTATAGACAGGCACTGGCTCTCGATGTTCTTTTCTTCCTCGTCTACCGCTCTGTCGCCGTCTACTACCTTTTTTGCAAGAACGGCATCGCTGTCACGCAGTGCTGTGATAGCTGAAGCTATCGCCTCCTCTATCATTCCGCCCATACGGATAAGATCGTTATTCAGCTTGCCGAGCTTATGTTCAAATGTTTCTCTCATTTCTGTTTGCCCTTTCTAATATAATATCACACATAACGTATAAAATCAACCGAAACGTCCTGTGATATAATCTTCCGTCCGCTTATCAACGGGACGTGAGAACAGTTCTTCTGTCGGTGCGTACTCGACCATTTCTCCTACAAGGAAGAAAGCCGTGTAGTCCGAAATTCTCGTCGCCTGCTGCATATTGTGAGTTACAATAGCTACCGTGTACTTTTCCTTGAGCGTGTTCATAAGTTCCTCGATCTTAAGCGTTGATACAGGGTCGAGTGCCGATGTAGGCTCATCCATAAGAATGACCTCAGGCTGAACGGCGATCGCTCTTGCGATACAGATCCTCTGCTGCTGACCGCCCGAAAGACTGAGTGCGGATTTATGAAGTCTGTCCTTTACCTCGTCAAAAACAGCCGCACCGATAAGGCTCTCCTCGACTATCCTGTCAAGCTTTGCCTTGCTCTTTATACCGTGTACTCTCGGTCCGTATGCTATGTTATCGTAAATGCTCATCGGGAAGGGGTTGGGCTTCTGGAACACCATTCCTATCCTGCGGCGCAATACGTTAGTATCAACACCGTCAGCGTAGATATCCTCACCGTCAAGCAGGAACTGACCTGTTATCTTACAATCCGGCACAAGATCGTTCATACGGTTAAGGCTTTTCAGATATGTGGATTTGCCACAGCCCGAAGGACCGATGAAGGCGGTTATCTTATTTGTCTTTATATCAAGGTTTATGTCCTTGAGAGCATGATTTTCTCCGTAATACAGATTTACATTTCTTGTACAGAGCTTCACATCGCTCTGAGGTACGATTATATCTGACATTGTTTATCCTCTTTTCTTTTACGGCATTATACCGAGCGTTTCTTTCTTATTCTGTAAGCGACCAACTTTGCGCATATATTGATTATAAGCACTGTTACAAGCAGTACAAGCGCTGTAGAGAATGCGTACTTCATTTCGGCACCGCCACGCTGTGCGTACTGGTAAAGCTGAACCGTGAGCGAGCCGCCCTGATTCATCACCTTGCCGAAAATATCGCCGAGCGAATTTATACCTACCTCAGCGGCAATACCAGCCGTGAAGATAAGTGCCGCAGACTCGCCTACTATTCTGCCTATGGACAGAATTACCGAGGTCAGTATACCGTCTATACAGCTGGGAAGAACAACGGTCCTTATAGTATGCCACTTAGGTGCGCCAAGACCTATCGCACCCTCTCTGTAGCCCATAGGTACGGTCTTTATCGCCTCCTGCGTGGTACGGATTATGGTGGGCAGTACCATTATTGACAATGTCAGCGCACCTGTAAGCAGTGAGTAGTTTACCTTGAAGATATTGTAGAAGAACACACTGCCGAAGAGTCCGTATATAATTGAGGGGATACCTGCAAGCGTTTCGGTAGTGAATTCGATTATTCTTGTAAGTCTGCCCTGCTTTGCGTATTCGGTAAGATATATTGCCGCACCTACGCCGACAGGTGTTGCGATGATAAGCGTTATCACTACAAGATAAAGCGTATTGATTATATTGCCGAGTACGCCGTAGTTTTCATAAGGATATGAGAACGCAGGAGTTGTAAGGAAGTTAAGGCTCATTCCCTCTGTGCCTTTTACGGCTATGTATATAATCATACCGAGCGTCAGCGCAACGACTATGCCCGACGAGAGAAAAATCAGAGCCTTCAGCACTATGTCGCTTACTCTTCTGCGCTTTTTAGTAAGAGAATTCGTAACTGCTTTTGCCATAATCTATCACGCCTTTCCTGCGGTCTTTGCCGCTTTTTCCTTTTTGCCGCCCTTTTTGAGAATACCGTTGAGTATCAGATTTATTATCATAATGAACACAAACAGCACAAGTCCTATCGCAAAGAGCGCCTCTCTGTGAAGTCCGCTTGAATACGGGAATTCGGCAACGATACCTGTTGTGAGGAATTTTACAGATGAGAACAGCTCAGGCATATTTGCACTGTTGCCTGCGACAAGGATAATAGCCATAGCCTCACCTATCGCTCTGCCGACACCGAGAACGACACCGGACGCAATACCCGACTTTGCGGCGGGGATAACTACCTTGAAGATAGTCTGTATCTTGGTTGCTCCCAGTCCGTAGCTTGCCTCTCTGTATTCGGAAGGAACGGCGGATATTGCGTTCTCCGAAATGTTTATGATAGTGGGGAGTATCATTATGGCAAGTACGATTATTGCACTTGCGAGATTTGCGCCGCCTGTGAACTGATGTGTAGGATCATTTGCATAAATGACCTCCTCCAGTGCGTACATAAGCGGCTTTACAAGATTTGCACCGAGCAAACCGTATATAACCGACGGGATACCCGCAAGAAGCTCGACCGCAGGCTTTACTACGTTCTTCATAGCCTTAGGTGCAAGCTCGGACAGGAACACCGCTGTGAGAAGTCCTATCGGAACACCGATCACTATTGCGCCGAGAGTACCGAATACCGACGTGAGAATCAGCGGAAGGATACCGAACTGTTCTTTCTTTGCGTACCATGTGTCACCGAACAGGAAATCGGTCAATCCGATTTTTCCGATGGCGGGAGCACCCGATATTATCATATAAATTGTTATCATCAGGACGCACGCTACCGCTGTGATCCCACACACGGTAAATATGTACTTCATTACACGCTCTGTAACGTTTGTGAATCCCGACTTTTTACTTCTTATAGCAGATCTCTGCTTTCCGACCGAGCCTACCGCAACTGCTGCGCCGCTTGTCTTTTCCAAGTAAACCATCCTTTCAGGGCTATACATACTTATACAGCAAATTCCGGTAACGGATTGCTACCGGAAAAGTGCTTACTGTACAGGAATTATCGACTTGTTTTTTACTTTACGGGAACTGCACCCTGTGCAAGTACGAGTGCCTGACCTTCTTCTGAGAGAATGAAGTCAAGGTAAGCCTTAACGAGTTTGTTGTCGGAGCCCTTGAGTGTTGCACAGATGAAGGGTCTTTGTACCTCATAAGCGCCGCTCTTTACGTTTTCTTCTGTAGCTTCAACACCGCCGACCTTAAGCGCCTTTACGGTTTCGTCAACGTTTGCAAGTGAAGCGTAACCGATAGCGCCGTCTGTAGTTGCAACTGCGTTGATAACCGAACCTGTAGACTCAAGTTCCTGTGCGTACTTCGGCTCCTTGTCACCCATTACGATAGACTCGAAACCGTCTCTTGTACCTGAACCGTCCTCACGGCCGATAACTACGATAGCCTTGTCATCTCCGCCAAGCTCCTTCCAGTTTGTAATCTCGCCGGAATATACCTTTGCAAGATCCTGGAGTGTGATGTCTGCGAGCTTGTTTACGGGGTTTACTACGAGAGCAATACCGTCAAGTCCTACTACTGTAGCGTCAAGCTTCTCAGCTTCTTCATCCTTGAGCTTTCTTGACGAGTTACCGATGTCACACTTGCCTTCTGACGCTTCCTGGATGCCTGTACCCGAACCTGTGAGGTTTAAGTTAACTGTTACGCCCTTGTTCTTTTCCATAAATGCGCCGTTAACAGCCTTGATAACCTTTTCCATTGATGTAGAGCCGTTCATTGACAGTGTGCCGCTGAGCTCTTCTGTAGCTGTAGATGATGCTCCGGAAGATGTGCCTGCTACGCTGCTTGTTGCAGTTTCTGAACAGCCTGTTGCTGCAGCAACTATTGCTACGCCTGCGATAAGTGATATTAACTTCTTGTTCATGTTGTTTCCTTTCTTAAGGGTGATACCCCTCGGAGTTTTCCTGATACTCCATAATGTTTATCTACATTTTTTATCTGTCGTTCGGTTTCCCTCCCGACTACATTTCATATTATAGTCGCAACGGGCTTTACATTAAAGCAAGGAATAGTATAAAATCGGTAAAGTTTTTGTAAAACCGCATATTCCGCATAGCAAAGCCAAACTATACACTGGCTTTACATTTTTGCCATGCGACTTTACATTTGATTTTTAACGCTTTACAGTTTTCACCCGTCACTCAGAATAGCTTTATATCTTGATTTGACGGTTAATTTATGGTAGAATAATATCAAAAGTCACACGAAAGAAGGTATAATATGCCACACTCATCGGGCGGAGGCTCTCACGGGGGCGGAAGCCACCACTCCTCCTCATCGCACAGTTCGTCACACCGTTCATCTTCGGGAGGCGGCTCAAGCAGAATAAGAACCAGCCACACATATTTCCCCGGTGCAAGAAGATTTGTCTACTACAGAAACGGCGTTCCGAACTACGTCTACTCGGATACCGACCTTTCAAAAGGTCCGAGCAAGCTGAGATTTTTAATGCTCATATTCTATGTACCGTTTGTTCTGGCGGCATTTTTGATGATATTCACGTCTTTCGGCGTACCCGAAAAGCTAAAGGTAGATTATAACTCGCAGATAGTCATACAGGACGATGCTAACGTACTCGGAGATACAACGAAGCTCAGCGACGCACTTGAGGATTTCTTCAACACAACGGGTATTTCTCCTGCGGTAATGACTGTGTACAACTCCGACTGGGAGGATAACTATACCAACCTTGAGAAGTACGCTTATGAGCTTTATGTAAACCGGTTCTATGACGAAAAGCACTGGCTGATAGTGTATTCTCAGCCGAAAGATCCCGACGACGAATTCAACAACTGGTACTGGGAGGGTATGCAGGGCGATGATACCGACAGTATCATTACTTCATCCGTAGCATACGATTTTACAAACGATCTGCACAAGAGGTTACTTGTCGAGGGAACAAAGGTAAATGACGCTATCACCGACAGCTTTAACGCACTTACTCCTACTGTAATGAAGTTCAGATTTGATGGCGAAACCTTCGGAATAGGAATCTTTATGCTCCTGTTCGTCTGCATACACGCATTCTTTATGGTATTCTTCCGACCTGACGCAAATAAATACAAGGGGGCAAAGGAAGTGCCTCTTGACGGCTACTATGCTCCTCCTCAGCAGACTGCACCGCAGCCGCAATCTGTCGTAATGAAACAGGCATCCTGCGAATACTGCGGAGGCGTTTATACCGTAGGCAGCTGCAACGCCTGCCCTCACTGCGGCGCACCTATTCAGCCGCAGGATTACACTGTTCCTGTACATAACGGCACGAGTACAGCAAGCACACCAGACACAACAAACACAAACACGCATTAACAATCATTGAGGTATAATATGAACGGCTCAAGGATAACCGATTCACCAATAGGCGCTGTACTGCTGATAATCGGCTCGGTCATAGCGGTTATGGCGCTTGTCTGTGTCATCATTCAGCTTTACAAAAATCATATTTCAGACAGAAGTATGTATCGTGAAATTTACGGTACAGATAAGCCTGCCAAGCATAAAAGTGTGCCGAAAAAATTAAAGGCTCTCGAAGAACGTTTTCGGGAGCTTGATATTCCGCCGGTTTATTCGTTCACGGGTAATTGCTACTGCGAACATTTCACGATAACGGCGAAACGTGAATTTATATTTTATGTATGCTGTCACACGGTTGGCGGCAAAACGCTTGACAAAAAGCTGTTTTTAAATTCCGAAAAAGCAAGGCGGTACATTTTCCGTGAGGTTATGGATATAGTTCTGAACAGTTACGGAGAAGAAGGGTATTCAGTATACGCTTCAAAGCTCACCGCCGAAGAAAAAGCAATGCTCGGTATATAATCCGCAGGATTTAAGCTGCATATAAACGCAAAAATCCCCTCCGCTTTTGCGGAGGGGATAGTTTTATGCTTTGTCTGTAAGTCAAACACTGCTGTGCTTCTTAACGTAGTCTACAACCTCGTCAACAGTTGTGAATGCCATGCTTACGCAGGTATCTGCACAACCGTAGTAGATAGCGATTCTGCCTGTATCAGCGTCGCAGAGTGCTGCGCAGGGGAATGTAACGTTCTGAACGTCGCCTACGCACTCATAGTACTCTCTGGGGTTGAGAAGGTACTCAGCGCAACGATACTTAACCTTCCAGGGCTTGTCGATGTCGAGGATAGCAGCTGAGAAGCTGTATACATAGCCGTTGCAGCTCTGGAGAACGCCGTGGTAGAATACCAGCCAGCCTTCGCTTGTTTCTATCGGGATAGGACCTGCACCGATCTTGAGTGATTCCCAGCCCTTCATAGGAGCCATAACATGTCTGTGTTCGCCCCAGTACTTCATATCGGGCGACTGTGAAAGGTACATATCGCCGAAAGGTGTGTGACCGCTGTCTGAAGGACGGCTGAACATAACGTACTTGCCGTTTATCTTACGGGGGAACAGAACACCGTTTCTGTTAAAGGGGAGAAATGCGTTCTCGCACTGGTGGAACTCCTTGAAGTCCTTTGTCCAGCCCACACCGATCGTAGGCTTCCAGCCGTATGCGTTGCACCATGTGATCCAGAATCTGTCCTCGATCCATACGCATCTGGGATCGTAGCCGTACTGCCAGGGGTTAGCTTCAGCAGTTTCGGGATCGTCATTTATCCATTCAACCTTTTCTTCGTTGAGGTTCCAGTGTACGCCGTCCTCAGAGAAGCCTGCGTGGATAGCCATGTTTCTTTCCTTGTCGTCAACACGGAAAACACCTGCGAACTTGCCCTTTTCGCTCTCGAAAGGAACAACTGCGCTGTTGAAGATAGAGTTGCTGGTAGGAAGAAGGTCACGGGGGATTATGGGGTTGTTGTCTGCACGCCAGATAACGTCCTTACAGCCTGCGGGTCTGTCCTGCCAGGGAATGTTCGGTAATGATGTACCGTTGATAACTTTTACGTTCATACTTGATTCTCCTTGATAAGTCATATTTCCGTTAAGAAGCGTAAATCGCTCTTTGTATTAAGTATATCATAGCCATTCTTCAAATGCAATAGTTTTTGTTAAAATTTTTTACTTAATTTTTAGGCTAATAAACTAAAATTAAATTAAATTTTGATTGTAAATCTACATTGCGTATTAAAGCTGAGCATTCTGTGATGTGGTTTATATCCGATGCATTGAAAAAACGCAAATGACAAAATTGCGGATAAAATTACAGCACCTGTAAATCGGGTGTTCGGAAATTTTCACAAACGAGCAGTTAGAATATACTAACGATTTGAGTTAGAATAAACAAACTTTTTGTATTTGCGTTAGTCGGTTTGATTTTTGCTTGACAAACTGCTCTGCTGTGAGTACAATATTTTTTGTTAGCAGGTGCTAACCTTTTATTTGGCAATCAAGTTAGCTCGTTCTAATTTGATTAGTATTAACTAATAAGGTTAGCCAAGACTATAAACAGACAGTCGGAACAAAAGAAAGGATGACGTTCTATGATGCCGCTCATACTCGCATCTGAGGGTGACGAAAATATCATAAAGAAAATCGGCGGAAGTCCTGAGGTCAAGAAGCATCTTGAAAACTTAGGATTTGTAGTCGGTGGCAACGTAAAGGTCGTTACAACGGTAAACGGTAACCTTATTGTGAATGTCAAAGAGGCAAGGGTTGCGATAAGCAAGGAAATGGCACAAAGAATCATGATATGATTCTTACAGCTTATAGAAAACAGTTTATTTTTTAAAAATATTGCAAATTCTCTATCCCTATCCCCAAACCCCTTCCCCTCGGGAAGGGGCTGAGTGTGGGGCTGCCGCCCTCACCCCGCTTGGGGCTACGCCCCAAACCCCTTTTTGATAGCGATAGAGGTTTTTCGACAGACTTAAAGAATCATGATATGATTCTTATTATAGAGGAGGATAACCGATGAAGACATTAAAACAGGCAACTGTCGGAGAAACCGTCAAGGTTGTCAAGCTGCACGGCGAGGGCGCTATCAAGCGCAGAATTATGGATATGGGGCTTACAAAGGGCGTAGAGGTATACGTCCGCAAGGTAGCGCCTTTAGGCGACCCTGTTGAAGTAACGGTAAGAGGCTACGAGCTTTCGCTCAGAAAAGCCGATGCCGAAATGGTAGAGGTTGAATAAACCTTATCTGATTTAAGCAAGTAAACGAAAAGGTCTGAACAGCCTTTAATCGCCTTTTATGGAAAGAGAGGAATTTTCCCGATGAGTTTAAAAATTGCGCTCGCAGGTAACCCTAACTGCGGCAAAACCACATTGTTCAACGCTCTGACGGGCTCAAACCAGTTTGTCGGTAACTGGCCCGGCGTTACCGTTGAAAAGAAGGAGGGTAAGCTCAAAAAGAGCGACGGAGTAGTAATTACCGACTTACCCGGTATCTATTCGCTGTCACCCTACACACTTGAAGAAGTAGTTGCAAGAAACTATCTTATCGAGGAGCGTCCCGATGCTATACTCAATATCATTGACGGTACGAACCTTGAAAGAAACCTTTACCTTACAACACAGCTTACTGAACTTGGCATTCCTGTTGTAATCGCCATCAATATGATGGATATAGTAAAGAAGAACGGCGACAAGATAAACATTGAAGAACTTTCAAGAGAACTTGGATGTAAAGTTGTCGAGATCTCGGCTCTTAAAGGCACGGGAATAAAGGAAGCCGCAGACGCTGCGGTTGAAGCGGCAAAGAACGGCAAGACAGTTCCTATGCACACATTCTCAGGTCCTGTTGAGCATACGATAGCTCACATAGAGGAAGCCGCAGTACACAATATGCCCGAAGAACAGCAGAGATGGTACGCTATAAAGCTGTTCGAGCGTGACGACAAGGTTATTGAAAAGCTGAATCTTGACAGTGCGGTCATGGCTCACATTGACGAGGATATAAAGAATGTCGAAAAAGAGCTTGACGATGACGCAGAAAGCATTATAACAAACGAAAGATACGTTTACATAGCCGAGATCATCAAGGGCTGTTACAAGAAGAAATCGGCAGGCAAGCTGACGACCTCGGATAAGATCGATAAGGTCGTTACAAACCGTTTTGCCGCTCTTCCGATATTCGCTGTGATCATGTTCCTCGTTTACTATATTTCAATGGTAACGGTAGGTACAGCCGCAACAGACTGGGCTAATGACGGACTGTTCGGTGACGGCTGGCACTTGTTCGGAATAGGCTCGTCGGATTATGAGGACGCATCGGGCGCTTACTCTGACGCTTTGGAGGCTGTTAACGGTTTCGTTACAATAGAGCCTGACAGTGAGGATTTTGAGCCGGGTACTGCTCTTGAAACGCTCAAGGCATACAAGCCCGAAGGCGAGAATCCTTCAGTGCAGATAGATGTAGAGGACGAAGAAACACTTGAAGTAAGCCAGCTTACAGTTTACTACAAGGAGATCCCTGCAAACGCAGATGAAGACACGACACTCGGCATCACATATCTTGACGCTGTAAAGTATTTTGAAGAAGGCGGCGAAAGCGCATTTGAAGAACCCGATCCCGCAAGCTACGGCGTATGGGTACCCGGTATCCCCGTACTTATCGAGCAGGGTCTTGACGCTGTTAACTGCGTAGACTGGTTAAAGGGCCTTATCCTTGACGGTATTGTTGCCGGTGTAGGCGCTGTACTCGGCTTCGTTCCGCAGATGCTCGTACTGTTCATTCTGCTTGCTATTCTTGAGGCTTGCGGTTATATGGCACGTATCGCATTCGTGCTTGACCGTATCTTCAGAAAGTTCGGTCTTTCCGGTAAATCGTTCATACCGATACTTGTCGGCACAGGCTGCGGTATCCCCGGTATTATGGCATCAAGAACAATTGAAAACGAGCGTGACCGCCGTATGACGATCATGACAACAACATTTATCCCCTGCGGCGCTAAGCAGCCGTTCATAGCAATGATAGCAGGTGCTATCTTCGGCGGTTCTCCCTGGATTGCAACAGGCGCATACTTCTTAGGTATGGCGGCTATCATCGTTTCGGGTATCATTCTTAAGAAGACAAAGATGTTCGCAGGAGATCCCGCTCCGTTCGTAATGGAGCTTCCCGCATACCACATTCCTACAGTCGGAAACGTACTGCGTTCAATGTGGGAGCGTGGCTGGTCATTCATCAAGAAGGCAGGTACTATCATCCTCCTTTCAACTATCTTTGTTTGGTTCACATCATTCTTCGGCTGGGTAGGAGACTCGTTCCAGATGCTTAAAGCCGATGGTTCACAGATGGATTGCAGTATCTTAGCTAATATCGGTAAGGCTATCTGCTGGATATTCGCACCTCTCGGCTGGGGCGACTGGCAGGCAACTGTTGCGACTGTTACTGGTCTTGTTGCAAAGGAAAATATCGTTGCGACAATGGGTATCCTTTACGGAAGCGGCGATGCTACTGTATGGCAGACGCTTGCAAGCAGCTTCACAGCCGTAACCGGTATGTCGTTCCTCGTATTCAACCTTCTGTGCGCTCCCTGCTTTGCAGCAATGGGTGCTATCAAGCGTGAAATGAACAACGCTAAGTGGTTCTGGTTTGCTATCGGTTATGAGTGCGGTTTCGCTTATGTAATCGCTCTTATGATAAACTACTTCGGTAAGCTCTTCACAGGCGCACTTGCAGGCGCAGGCGACATAATCGGTCTTATAGTTGCATTCCTTCTCCTTGCCGCTCTTATCTACCTTCTCGTTCGTCCTTACAAGGAGAGCAAGAAGCTCGGCGTTAAGGTCAAGGTTACAAAGTAAGGTTTTATTTCAGAAATAAAAAGGAGTGATCTTTATGGATCCTGTTATCGGTTCAATAATCGTAGCGGTAATTTTACTTGCGGTGATCATACTGATCATTCACAAGCTGGTAAGCGACAAGAAAAAGGGCAAGTTCTCGTGCGGCGGCTGCGTCGGATGCAGCGGTCACTGCGCCGAGTGCCACAGCTGCGGTTCAGCCCCTGAGTCGCAAGCAAAGAAAAGCAAATAAGTAATCAATAAAAGTATGAAGCGGAGCCGTGTGGTTCCGCTTTTGCTTTGAAAAGGAAGATAAAAAAATATCCGCACTGCCGTGTAGCATCTGTGGCAGTGCGGATAAATTTATCTGTTTATTTCAGCTTTTCAGCATCGGGTATGGCATCTGTTACCTCTACCTCAGCCTTCTGCTTGTAGCAGGAGAATATCTCGTCAAGTTCTAACTTTTTCATCTTAGGTGTAACAAGGCTCACAAGCGGTACGATTATAAGTCCTGCAACCATAAGGAACATACCGAAATTTACGGGAGATGCAACGTTGAAGCCGAGTATAGTACCTGCAGGCTTGAATATCATGTGCAGTACGGTGCCGATAACGCCTACGCCGAAGCTGACGTAAACGCTTATCTTGGTAACGCCCTTCCAGAAAAGTCCGTACATAAACGGTGCTAAGAACGCACCGGCAAGCGCACCCCACGAATAGCCCATAAGGTCTGAGATAAGAGCGTTCTTGTTGAGAGCGATTATTACCGATATTGCAAGGAAGATTGCTATGAAGGCACGCATTACTATAAGCGACTTCTTTTCGTCGAGTTTATTCTTGCAAAGCGGATTTATAAGGTCGAGCGTCAGCGTTGAGCTTGATGTAAGCACAAGTGATGACAGCGTTGACATTGATGCGGAAAGAACGAGGATAACAACTATACCGATAAGTATTTCGGGGAGCGATTCGAGCATCATCGGGATAATTCCGTCCGAGCCTATCTGCGTAAGCTCCTCATCGGATACGAATATTCTGCCGAAGCCGCCGAGGAAGTAGCTTCCGCCTGCAACTACAAGCGCAAAGACGGTTGATACAATAGTGCCTGTTCTGATAGAACGCTCATCCTTTATCGTATAGAACTTATGCACCATCTGAGGAAGTCCCCACGTTCCGAGCGATGTGAGTATAATTACGCCGAGCAGGTTTATCGGGTCGGGTCCGAAGAACGAAACGAATCCGCCGTTAAGGTCGGGAGAAGCCGTACCCTCCGTGCTGATATGCGACAGCTGATTTACAGCCTCGCTGAAGCCGCCCTTTGAGGCAAGTGTAGCCGCAATTACCGCAACTATGCCGACAAGCATTATAATTCCCTGAACGAAGTCGTTGAGCGCCGTTGCCTTATAGCCACCGACAATAACGTATACTGCGGTAATTACCGCCATACCGACAACGCAGAACGAATAATCAATATTGAACGCCATTCCGAACAGTCTTGACAGGCCGTTATAAACGCTCGCTGTGTACGGGATAAGGAATACGAACACGATTATCGCAGATATTATCTTCATAGCCTTGCTGTTGAAGCGTCTGCCGAAAAATTCGGGCATTGTGGCTGATTCAAGATGCTTTGACATTACTCTTGTTCGTCTGCCTAAGATAAGCCACGGCAGAAGCGAGCCGAGTATTGCGTTTCCTATGCCTATCCAGGTTGAAGCAAGTCCGAAGTTCCAGCCGAATTTGCCAGCATAGCCGACAAAAATTACGGCAGAAAAATAAGATGTACCGTATGCAAAAGCCGTGAACCACGGTCCTACGCTTCTGCCGCCGAGTACGAAGTCATTAACTGTGGAAGCCTTTTTACGGCAGTATATGCCTATGCCGACTACCGACAGAATGTACAGGATGAGTATTGCTAATATCATTTTCTGTCCCCTTATAAAAGAAATAATTATGACCGTTTAAAGTGTTATCACTTTCAAGTTACGTCACTTTAAACGGCTAAAATGATTATATACGAAAAAACCCTCTTTGTCAAGCGAATGACAGGAGGGTTTTGAATAATCGTTATTTGTTACAAAAGAGGTAGGGGGAAATTATGCAAGATTACATCTTGGCGAAGCGTAGGAATAGTTTTTAGTTTGATGTGCTTCTATTATATCCTTTTAACATTTTTCTATCGTGGAAAGCTACCGATAGCTCTTTTTGTCGGATAGCACTTCTCGGGTTCGCTATTCTAATCAATACACCTGTCAATATGAAAGAGGGAGACAACCAAAGGGATCAGGTACAAGTCTGAGCCTCGCTCACGCAAGGCTCGTGCACTCCGCTAAAGCTCCGCTGGACTTGACAGCCCCTCTCCCTGTCCCTTAGGTTTTCTCCCAAATCAGTTATTCCTCTTGAGC
>Ga0129314_1000347_pt1 | contig 51598 bp, 43 predicted proteins | sample O1111metagenome_FD_94431 | JGI IMG/M metagenome (GOLD analysis project Ga0129314, IMG submission 94431) | Orangutan individual fecal microbial communities from fecal samples from Wisconsin, USA - O1111 metagenome | ecosystem: Host-associated > Mammals > Digestive system > Large intestine > Fecal... | reverse complement strand
GTTGATAGATGTCACAAAATCATGGAATTGCAGTGATGTTACCTATACAACGGTGAGGTTAGAAGATTTTTTCGCAGATATAAAGGAACAGGCACTCGGACTGGCAGAAATCTATCACCAGAAAATAGATTGGAAGGTGGGACAAAGTGATAAAAAGGTAACGATTGCCCATGATCCAATGTTTCGAGCCGTCATGAATGTGATTCAGAATGCAGTGGAGCATACAAAAGAAAATGGAATCATTTATATTGACGCAAAGGAGCAGGATGGCCGGCTGACATTCATTGTGGAGGATAGTGGATCAGGATTTACAAAAGAAGCATTATTGCATGGCACAGAGCAGTTTTTTATGGATGACACAAGTAGAAATGGTGAAGCCCATTATGGGATTGGGCTATTTTTTGCAAAAACTGTGGCTGAAAAATATGGCGGTGGGATTAAACTTTCAAATTCTGAAAATACAGGTGGGGCGAAGGTAGAAATATTTTTCCTGAGTAGTCGGGAAACAAGCTAAATAGACCGCAATGTTGCCATATTGTATCTTAATAAAGAAAATGACAATTAGAGAGATGAGTTTATAATATGCAAGTCAATCAGTATAGCATTCGCTTTATTGAAAAGGACTTGCATATTCTCTATAGAAGTATTATTATGAAGCTAACGAATGATAGCCTACAAGCTATTGGATGATTATTTTAATGGAGAATGACAATGGGCACAAACAGAAAAGAAGAAATCATTCTGACAACGTTAGAGTTAGCCGCTGAAAAAGGACTTGCAGGAGTTTCCATGAGCATGATTGCTGATAAGATTGGTATCAAAAAGCCATCGCTTTATAAGCATTTTTCATCCAAGGATGAAATTGTGGAAGCAATGTATCAGTTTCTCAGAGAACAGTCCAAGAAAAATGCCAATATAAAGCCTGTGGATTTCAGCCAACTTTTTCAAGGAAAAACGGCATACGAAGTATTGCAGGGAGTGGTGCAAGGTTATGTCAATATGAATCATCAGGAAAAACTGCTTACATTTTATAAGGTTATATATTCTGAGCGTAGCATCCAGCCGATGGCAGCCAGAATTGTTGCGGAAGAAACTGAGAGAATGATCATTGCAACAAAACAGCTATTTTATGCAATGGAAGTACATAAGCTGCTTCATTTTGAAAATGCAGATATGAGTGCATTAAGCTTTGCAATGACAATTCATGGTCTGATGGACTACGAATTGGATCAGAAGTATGGATATGATGAAGCTCCTAAGAATCTCTTAGATGAATATCTGAAATGGTTTTGTGAGCAAAATCATGTGGAAGCCGGTGATTAGTGTGAAAAAGAAGAACTTTTTGAACTATTGCGGACTACTTGGGATTGTAGCATTGCTTTCTTACACAGCAGCGGTTGTGTTTTCTCCACTTGCCTATCCGGGATATAACTGGATGGCACAGGCGGTCAGTGACCTGAGTGCATCGAGTGCTCCGTCTCTTGGATTATGGAATCAGCTTAGCAGCCTGTATAATATCTGCACTTTAATCTGTGCCATGATGGTTTGCGTAGGGATACAGGGAAAAGGAAGCCGGTTACTGCGAACCGGAATCTATCTGTTTACCGCAATGGAATGGATATCGGCTGTCGGATTTTCCATGTTCCCTTTAAGTGATAGTGGATATGCGGGAACCTTTCAGGATAAAATGCATATCATTTCAACGGTATTAGTTGTAATGCTATCCATCGTTTCACTTGTTATACTTATCATAGCAGGAGTGAAGACGAAAGAATATCGCAGTTTTGGTGTGTTTGCAGGAATTGCTCTGGGAATGATGTTAGTTGGTGCACTTGGAATGAATATCGTACCGAAAGAATATTTTGGTGTTGTTGAGCGGTTCAGTGTGTTTGCGGCTGTGGGATATAATGCGGTACTGGGAGTAGAATTGTTCTGGATGGATTTAGGATAAAATATCCCAGTGTGACGATTCGTATGGTTGCCTTGAGGAGTGCTTCCGGAGACTTGATCGGATACTACGAGAAGCATGAGTACCGGGATAGAGAAACTATGAAGATGTATGATATGGGATGATTAACTTTGATTTTAAAGGATTAGAATGATGGTATTATTAAACGATTATTTCCACCAGAATAAACTGGAAAATGAAGGAAAAATATCTGTTTCTGGTAAACTGGAAGCTTTTGTTGGAAATTGCTTCGTTTCCGGTGAAGGCTGTCCCGGCGAAACGATATTACTGATATACTATGATCCTAAAATAGATAGTCGTTATAGTGCTGTTGAATGTATAAAGGAAAACTTGATAGCATGTATGTCGGCTGACTATGAGTATGCGTTTGTCAGGGAGTCATTATTGCAGAAATTCAGAGATGACATTAAGGAATATAATACCACTATCATTCCTATAAATGATTTTGATATACAGGAATGCCACATTGATGAATCGGTTCATCTTCCGGAGTTTCTTTCAAATATATGCTGGATAAGAGATGACTTCCACGGTATTTCAGGAGGAAATTTTTAAGTGATTAAAATATTATTTATCTGCCACGGCAACATTTTCCGAAAACGCTGAAAACCTTGAATTTATAGTATGTTTTTGAACTCTGAGGGAGCAATTTACTAAGAATTTACTAAGAACAAAAATTAGTAAGAAATCCCTGGCACGAATTTAGAAATGAATATGAAACTTAGGACTTTATTAGTTGTGAAAAACAATTAGTAGAGTCCTTTTTATTTTAAAAAAAGGAGGTTCAGAACATGAACAATACAGCGTTAGGCGCAGAGAGCATTATTTTTATAAGCGAAGCACATGAGAAATTCTACTATGGCTAATTGTGAATGGAGAAAGTTATATTGATATTACAGCAACTCAGTTCATGTTTTGTGGAGCATTTAAAAAGGATATATATGTAGGAAAAAGCTTTTATTTTTATGAAGAGTTAGAGGATGTAAAGATTTATAGAAATTGCGATATTACACGGGATAAACGTTTATGGAAAGATTATCAAATTATTATGGAGTATTTGCCGGATGATTTGTAAAAATTTAGGTTTGATATTTCGTTTTGAATAATTCACGGATTGGAGTTGAATGATATGAGCAAAAAGAAGGATGGACTTATCGAAATCCTTGCAGACTATTTTTGGCCTTATAAAAGTTATGAATTAGATGGAGTTTTAAAAGGATATGGCATATCTCCAGATGAAACACTTAACCCGAATAGCAGTAAAAAAGTGTATGCTCGGTCTGGACTTGTAAAAATGACAGAAGAAGAGATAGTAGAATTATCGAAACGAATTGCGAGAGATGCAGAGAGTATTTCTTTTAATAAGCAGATGGAAGAATATTTTGGTGACAGTATATTTGAATTTACCTATATTACTAGAAGAAAATTGGCAGAATATTTCGATACGTGTCCGAATTTTGAGGGCAAGATGAAATTAGATGAATTATTACAGGGTATCTGGGATATGAATGAACCTTGTACAAGGGATGAGGATTTATTTATATTCGATAGGATGACTCTTGGAGAATACATCATTAAGCATGTGGTAATAAATGATGATATGTCATATAAAGATATGTTGCTTGATATTTTGCAAATAAAATACATTAGTGACAACTCGATAATCAAATTCCTTGAAAAAATGGTTAATCCAGAAGTTAGGACAGGTGAGGAACAAACTCAATATGTAAAGGGAATTAATGAAATTATTGGCGCAGATGGCTTTGAGTTGGTTGTATCGGGAAAGATATCAAATGAATTGATTTATAAAATATATAAGCGACAAGCAGCAAAAAGCAATATGAAAAATCTTATTTTTGCTCCGTTGGGTAAAAAGCCAGATATAGTTATTGATGATGCCATTGCTAATGATATAAAAATTGTAGGAGATACAGACAATTGTCTGTTGTATGATTTTGAGCCTAATGCAGATGGATTATTATGGAACACACTTGTAAAATGGTGGGGTTCCGCACATGCAAGCGAAAATATTCAGAAAGATTTATTTAAGCGTTTACTTAATTCTTTAGATTCTCAACCGGAAAAAGATTTTTTTACTCAATATTATACAATATATCAAAATGCGAACGAGTACCCGGCACTAATTCCACAAGTATATTTACACTATGATCCTCATGCAAGGACTTGGAGAGGAAGTAATGTAGTATATACACATCAACGCATGGATTTCTTAATGCTTTTACCCAATGGTATAAGGGTGGTTATTGAAATTGATGGTAAACAACATTATTCAGAGCATTATGTATTGCATCAGCTTAGAAATGATCCGGCATTTGTTCCGGAACTGGATTTTGTGATGCTTTTAAATGAAAATGGCAAAGAGGAAAAGCTGATTGGTCAGAACATGTTTATGAGAACGAGTATTAAAGCGGATGATGGAAGAAATATCCCAATTATGACGATGGGACCAATCTGTATTAAGAATGAATATAAGCGGAAAGGATATGGTAAAATCCTGCTTGATTATTCATTGGAGAAAGCTGCAGAGCTTGGCTGTGGAGCACTATGCTTTGAAGGAAATATTGATTTTTACGGTAAGAGTCGATTCAAACCGGCAAGCGAGTATGGTATCAGATATCATGGATTGCCGGAGGGGGAGGATGCATCGTTCTTTTTGTGTAAAGAACTTGTACCTGGTTATCTTGATGGGATTACCGGAGAGTATGCCACACCGGAGGGCTATCTTGTAGATGAGCGGGAAGCAGAAGAGTTTGATAAGCAGTTTCCATACAAAGAGAAAAAGAAACTGCCGGGACAGATTTTTTAGAAATATAAGTGTCAGCAGTACGAATCAGATAAGGTTTGTACTGCTTTCATTTATCTATGAGATCTTTCAATACCTGTAGTAATAGTTTGAAAAAGGGATAGGCTTTTTGACAGTATAGCCAAAGTGGTGGCAGAAATACTGGAATATGACTATCCTTTGGAGGCAGAAAAGTGTGCAGAAAGATATATACAGATAAAAAGTGATTGAGTATTGTTGATAATTGAATTATCATGCATCTTGGTACCGATTTTGTGCACGTTAGTTGTCTGTATATAGACAATGAAATCAATTAACGATAGAGTAATTGTGGTGGTAAATTACCTAAAATGTATATGGAGGTTAGCTGATATGGAAGAACGAGGAGGAGTTCTGGTACAGAATGAAAAGCACGCGAATAAATCGGTTGCCAAGGTTATGAGAATTACATTCTTGATTTTCTCGATTGTTTTTCTTTTAAATGTATTGGGGATTTTTGTTGTAGATATGAAAATAATGTCAATTGCATATATATTGGGGTCAATCTTATTGTGGGTTTCGACAATCATTGTTAATATTGCAAAATTAGATGGTGTATACATCAAATATACGATATCAATTAAACAGGTGAATGTATTTTGGGGAATATGGTAACTGGATAAAAAATATTTTTTCGGCTAAAATATAATGAAAATATAAAATGGCCGAAAACAACTTGATTTCTTGTCTTGCTTCGGCTAAAATATAACCAGAATATAAATTAGCCGAAAGAGGATTGAAAATATGAATTATATAAAACGAAATTTGGAGAATGTAGTAAGTCAGGTGACAAAGGAATACCCGGTAGTCTTAGTTACGGGACCGAGGCAGGTGGGCAAGACAACAATGCTTCAGAAATTAATGGAAGGAACAGAAAGAGGCTACGTAACGCTAGATGATTTGAATGAAAGAAATATTGCAAAAACGGATCCGGAATTGTTTCTGCAGTTGCATAAGCCACCTGTATTGATTGATGAAGTCCAGTATGCACCGGAATTATTTACTTATATAAAGATGCATGTAGATAAGAATCATGAACCGGGAGCATTTTGGCTTACTGGTTCTCAAGTATTTAAATTGATGAGAGGGGTGCAAGAGTCCTTGGCAGGAAGGGTGGCTGTTCTATCACTTACATCTTTATCACAGGCGGAAATATCCGGTGGAGAGATGGAACCATTTTCAATTGAAATGGAGGCTTTAAACGAAAGAAAGAAGGGAAGAGAAGAGGCTGATACAAGAGGGATTTTTGAACGAATATATAAAGGATCTATGCCGGCAATTGTAAGTGGTGCTAACAGTAATAGTCAGATTTTCTATAGTAGTTATTTGTCCACTTATATTGAGAGAGATGTAAAAGAATTGTCAGATGCTATAGATTCGCTTAAGTTTCTTAGATTTATTACTGCAGTAGCTGCAAGATGTGGTCAGATGGTGAATGTGGCAGAAATCGCTAGGGATGCAGATATTAATCAGACTCAAGCAAAGAATTGGTTGGCTATTATAGAAACATTAGGCATAATTTTTTATCTCCACCCGTATTCTAATAATTTATTAAAACGTCTTGTAAAAACACCTAAGATATATTTCTACGATACAGGATTAGTGTGTTATTTAACGAAGTGGAGTAGTGCAGAAACGTTAGAGAGTGGAGCTATGAATGGTGCAATTCTAGAAAATTATGTAGTAGCTGAGATTATGAAAACCTACTTAAATTGTGGAAAAAAACCATACTTGTATTATTATCGAGATAAGGATGCCAAAGAGATTGATGTAGTTCTTGAGCATGATGGCGTTTTAAATCCAATTGAGATTAAGAAAACTTCAAATCCGGGCACTGAGCTGGTAAAGGTGTTTGATTTGTTAGATAAGTCATCTACACCTCGTGCGAAAGGAGCTGTTATTTGTATGAAACCAGGACTCGGTGCAATTGACAGAGAGAATTATATTGTACCGATTTGGATGATTTAGGATTAGGGTGAATGGTGTAATGGAATTAGTATTTTTTTATATAAATCAGACTTCATCAAAGTTCATAGAAAAGAAAGGTTTTAATTTTTCTGCCAACTATAATTTTAATGTGGAATATTTTGATGGGAGATATGTATTAAAACAAAATGAATGCAATGTGCGGTTGCCAGAATATTTTTTCGATGATAAAGGTTGCATTGCAAATATTACAGCTATTGTAGGAGAAAATGGTGCCGGGAAAACTACGCTGTTAAATCAAATTTCAAATTATTATGGAAGTGTAAAAGATAAACCCCACGATTTACAATACGAAGAGTTTTTTTCTCAAAGATATGAAGAGGATAAGACGATAGCAATATATCTTGATGATGCAAAATTAGTGTGTTATCACAATATAGATAATTTTGAGAATGAAACAAATGTTGAGACTATTTTTTTATATCAGGGTTCTGCTGAGTTAATGAATATTGTTAAAAATAATAGAGCGTTTGAGAATGTTAGTAAAATTTGTTTGTCGAATAGTATGTATTCATTGGAGGATGGAGTTTCTACACATCGGAGCATTAGTAAAATTGCTCTTAATGTGAACTCTTTAAAAACTCTAAAGAATATATTTTATAAAAAGAAATGTAGAAATGTATCTTCTTGTGCTGGTGGGTATTATGAATTTCAGGATATTCTTTGTAATGCTAAAAGTGTGAATGAATTTCAGCAGATATTAGATATTTTATATTTACAGTATATTAAAGAGCAGAATATAAAAAGCGTGTTTGCACATAATATTGTTGGAAATTTGGAGATAAAGTTCCAAACATTTAAGCATTGTTTGGATGAAAAGTTTGATGATTTTGCAGGTGAAAACAACAAGGAATCGTCTTTACGTCCATTCTATGAAGTGTTGGTAAAAGAATTATTATGTGATTTTGATTTTACTTTATTGAAAACAGATATCTTTGCAGTTATATATATGAATTTGTTATTTGAAATAATAACCTATCTTAGATTTGATACATATGAGGGAAGATCCTTAATAACAGATAAAGAAGGGCTTGTAAAATATGTGAGAGGTATTATTTTTGAGATGGTAGATAAAAAATCTGCATATGCTTTCTATTTTGAACAGGCATTAGAAGAAATTCAAGAATATGAAGAGATATTAAATAATTGCGAAATGTTTCCGTGCCAATTACCAGTATTAGATTATGCATATATCTCGTACAAACAAGTAATGTATGGAACAAAAGAATACGGACAATTTCTTGATTTAGTTAAGCGGTCTGTATTTGAACGCGAGTACTCTTATGTACTTAAATATATAGATATAGGAGGATTACGCCTTGCTTCCGGAGAGAGGGCATTGTTGAATTTCTTTTCTTGGATGCATCTGGTTCCATATTTCAATTTCATAAGTAATGATGTAGAAGAAAGTTTGCGTGATAATGTGCTTTTGCTTATTGATGAGATAGACTTGTATTGTCATCCCCTTTGGCAACAAAATTTGTTATGTTATTTGATAGAAGAGGTAAGTGCACAATATTCGGGGAAGAATGTGCAAATTATTTTTACTACGCATAGTCCCGTGGTGTTGTCAGATATGCCACTAAGCAATGTCATATTTTTGAAAAGAGAAAATAATAAATGTTGTATTGATGAAGAAAGGTATCACGAAGAAACATTTGGAGCTAATATATACAAGCTTTTTAATGATGCCTTTTTTCTTGGGAAAAAGGGACAAATGGGAGAATTTGCCAAAAGAAAGATAAAAGATATTATTGATAAAGTAAAGCCTGATACGAGAAATATAGATGAAGTGAGTTATCCTACATTGACAGAAGAGGAAATAGCTTCATTAGAACAGCAAATTGCTATGATTGGTGAAAAAATAGTACGAGATAAATTGTATGAGATGTTATTAAAGTGTAAGTATAATTCTTTAGAAACACGGGAAAAGAAGATAAAAATTTATGAAGAAAAAATTAAAAGGTTAAAAGCGGAGAAGATGTATGATACCAATTAAATTTAAGGAATTAAATGACAAAGATAGGCTCTACCATTCTTTGCTTAATGTAAAATCCAATCAAAGAAAAAAGACAGAGTATGTGAAAAAAATACGAGGAATAAATGATTGGTGTCTTAAGAATATAGTGGTAAAAGGGAGGAAATATTCTTTTCCAGATATAATTAAGGCAGATTATGAAGAGATTGTTAAAATTGCCAAGGTGTATCAAGCTAGTAAAAATAAATTATCAGATTCGAAAAAGAAATTTATAATAGATACGCTATACAAACAAAGATTTCCTAGAGTAGAATTTGTAGAAGCGCTACAAGTTACTGTGTGTCCATATTGCAATCGTAATTTTGTGAATTCAACATATAAAAGGACACTGTGTGATTTAGATCATTTTTATGATAAAGAGAAATATCCGTTATTGGCTGTATCATTTTATAATTTGATTCCTGTTTGTCATGCCTGTAATCATGCTAAGTTAAATAAAGCTATATTATATTCACCGCATGATACGAAGTTTGGTACAGATGATTTGTTAGAGTTTGATTATTTTATTACAGGACCAGATTACTTGTATGATAATAAGCAAATTGGGATAGAAATAGATTATAGTAACCAATTTAAAGAGAATGTAAAGATATTGAAACTACGAGAAGTATATCAAGTACACTCAGATATTTTACAAGAATGTGTTAAGAAGGCGATAATATTTAATCCGGAGTATTTGTCTGAGTTGTTGGTTACATATGATGGATTATTTGAATCTGAAGAAGAGTTGTATAGAATTGTATTTGGAAATTACATAGAAGAATCTTCATATGGAAAGAGACCATTATCCAAAATGACAAAAGATATATTGAAAAAGTTATTTGAGGATATTTATGGACTTAGCATTTAAAATATAAGCAATGTGGAAAACTACTTTGGGCATTTCAGCACTCGCCGTATGCAGAGATAGCGCAAGAGGCTTTTTCTGTGTGGGAATTGTTTGAAAATTAAAAATACCCTTGAGGAAAATCAAAGCAATATCCTCAAGGGTATTTTTATACGTTTTTCTCGACCAGCAAATCAATTTTCTGCCCATCCATCCCTATCGCATTATCGCGTTGCTCCTTGCATATGAGCAAATCGGGATGTTCTTCATCCAGAAATTTATGGAATATGCTTTCAGCCTGTGCGTACCTCATGGGCATTCGGATATATCAGTTACAATGAATGTGTACACGCATATCGGATTCGATGATGCTGAAGAAGAATTGAAGCGGATGGAAGAGTTTAGGAAGGCACAGGCGGAGGTTGAGCAGAAGAAAGAGAAACCGATGTCGCAGAAAATGTTTAAGGTAATTTAATACAGATGATAGGTAGCGCTCTGGCTTTTGATGGCTGGGGCGTTATATTGCTATAGAAAAAACGAAAATAAGATTGTATAATATATTTGGGAAAAATTTTGCCTTGAAAAGGATGTGAATAGATAAATGAAAACTTTTTATTTGATTGATTTTGAAAATGTTCATAATGATGGCATTGCGAATATTGAAAGTATGACAAAGGAAGAACATGTGCATATTTTCTCAACACAGAATGCAACAAATATAAGACAGGACATTTTTTGGTTAAATGGAGATATCAAACCTCATTTAGTTCCAGTGCGAAAGCAGTCATTGGATATGCATCTGGTTTCTTACCTAGGCTATTTGTTGGGAGTGAATGGTAAGAAATGTAGTTATGTGATTATCAGTAAGGATAAGGATTACGATAACATAATTGAGTTTTGGAAAAAGGAAGGCTATCCTAATATTTCACGAAAAGAGAAGTTGCCGGGAACTGCTTCTACTCAGAGGCAAAAAACACAGACAGTATCTCAAACAAAAAGTAATGTGCAGACTGTGAATAGTAAAATTAGTGCAGGTATGGCATATGAATTTGAAGGTGATGATAGAAGTGAATTAAACCTGTTTATGCAGCGTGGACTTGTGGCTATAGGATATGATAGAAATTCGGCAAATAGAATCTGCAAGTTTGTTATTGCTCATTGTAATGATGAAAGAATGCTAAATGGAATTCACAATGACATCAAGAACTCTTTTGATAACTATTCCGAAGTATATGAGGATGTTAAGTCTATTCTTGAGAAATTTGTGCAATCAAAGAGTAAAGTTGCAAAAAGAGAATCGCAGGTTCGTTCTTTCTTTGGTCAGCACTTTAAGAAGAAAATATATGTGGATTGCAAAGAGGAAATCATTCAGATTATTTTAAAGTCAGAAACTAAACAGCAAGTGAATAATGGATTGTTAAAATTGTATTCAGATGGAACAGTGGTTTCACACATTTATAAGACAATACAACCATTGATTAGTGAGTTACCAGGTAAGTAGTAAAAATCCTTAGTAGTAAGAAATTTCGTTTTACTATCAATTTTACTACTAACAGGTAGTAACAACGTGCTCAATTCTGCTCTGATTTGCCACAACCTGTAATTTCAGAGCGGATCACCATAATCCCAGAAATCCTTGCAAAACAGGGCATTCTAGGGCAAAACAAGGAGAAACAAAACAATGATTAAAATATTATTCATCTGCCACGGCAACATCTGCCGTTCTACCATGGCCGAAAGCGTCATGACCCACCTGGTGCGTCGGCACAATCTGGCAGATCAATTTGAGATCAATTCCGCCGCAACCAGCCGCGAGGAAATCGGCAATCCACCACATTACGGAACCGTCAGTAAATTACGTGAGGTTGGAATTCCTTTGGTGGCACATCATGCGGTACAGATGACGCGCAAGGATTATGAGCATTATGATTATCTGATTGGTATGGACAGTGCCAATATTTACAATATGACACGAATTGCCGGAGGTGACGCAGACAAGAAAATTCACAAGCTTTTACAGTTTGCCGGAATGGACCGTGATGTTGCCGATCCCTGGTATACCGGCGATTTTGATACCACATATCAGGATGTTATGATCGGTTGTGAGGCATTGCTTCAGTATATTATAAAATCAGAATACGCGAGTTCGGGAGATTAAGTGATAAAATATCTCAATAGGCGAAAAAACATGGAAGAATGAACATGGGAGGGTTATAATAAGTATCTGGTAATCACAAAAGTTTAAATCGTGATGGAGGTACAAAAATGAATGTTTTTAAAGGAAAGAAAGCTAAAAATACAGGCTTGTTTGCAGCCGGAGTTTTGTTTGGAACAGCGGGCATCAAGATATTGACCAGTAAAGATGCTAAAAATATTTATACAAAATGCACAGCAGCTGTTCTCAGAGGAAAAGAATGTGTGATGAAAACCGTTACAAGCATTCAGGAAAATGCAGGAGATATTTATGCAGGAGCTCAGCAGATCAATGAAGATCGGGCGAAAGAAGAGCAGGAATTTGCAGATGAGAGCAAAAATGTCGAGGATAACTCGGAATTAGAAGAATAAAGCAATTGACAGACACCTGCAGGATATGCAGGTGTTTTCGTTATACTTTGATCAAAAAGGAAGGTTATCCAAAATGAGATTTCAGATCTTACATGAAATACAAGGACGTATGAGGATTCGTATTATGCAGAAATCGCTGATGGATGAGCAGGCGGATGCCTTGCAGTATGTGTTGAGTCAGCGTGGAGAAATTATCAGTGCAAAGGTTTATGAACGGACTGCTGATGTGGTGGTGCAGTACCATGGAAAGCGTCAGGATATGGTTCGGATGTTGCAGGAGTTAGCATTAGACAACCTTTCGGTTCCGCAGTCCGTGACTGAGCTTCCCGGTAGAGCGACCAACAGGGAATATCAGGACAAACTTGCGGAAAAGATCATGCTCCGTATGGGAAGCAAGCTGTTTTTGCCATACCCGGTACGTTGTGTGATTGCAGCGGTCAAATCCGTAAAATATATCTGGAAGGGCTTGCAGTGTGCACTTAGCAGACGAATTGAAGTGCCGCTGTTAGATGGTATTGCTATTGGTGTATCAATCCTTCGCGGAGATATGGACACCGCCGGTTCGGTTATGTTCTTACTGGATATCGGTGAGATTTTGGAGACATGGACGCACAAAAAGTCTGTAGACGATCTGGCGCGAAGCATGTCATTAAATATTAGCAAGGTTTGGATGCTTTCTGATGGTCAGGAAGTTCGGGTTGATCCGGACAATATCGTGGCAGGAGATATGATTGTTGTCCATATGGGCAATATGATCCCGTTTGACGGTATTGTCATTCGTGGAGAAGGTATGGTCAATCAGTCGAGTCTGACCGGTGAATCGATGCCGGTTGAAAAGAAAAACGGCGGCTATGTTTATGCCGGAACGGTACTGGAAGAAGGGGAGCTTGTTATTCAGGTAAAAGTGACCTCCGGTTCTACGCGGTATGAAAAGATCATTACTATGATAGAGGGGACGGAAAAGCTGAAATCCGGAATGGAGAGCAAGGCAGAGCATCTGGCAGACCGTCTGGTATTATATACTTTATTAGGGACAGGTGCCGTTTATCTGCTGACCGCTAATCCGACTAAGGCATTGGCTGTTCTGATGGTAGACTTTTCGTGTGCTTTAAAGCTTGCTATGCCAATCACGGTTTTGGCCGCCATGAAGGAGGCTGGCAGGCATCATACTACCGTCAAGGGTGGTAAATTCATGGAGCAATTAGCAGAGGCTGACACAATCGTTTTTGATAAAACCGGAACGCTTACCAAGGCCCAGCCGGTCGTACGGGATGTCGTTTCCTTTAATGGCGACAATCCGGATGAGTTGTTGCGTCTTGCTGCCTGCTTAGAGGAGCATTTTCCTCATTCGATGGCAAAGGCTGTCGTGCATGCGGCCAAGGAAAAAGGGCTGACTCACGAGGAAAAACATTCCAAGGTGGAATATATCGTAGCACATGGCATTTCGTCGCAGGTGGATGGCGACAAAGTCATTATCGGAAGCTATCATTTTGTGTTTGAAGATGAGGGCTGCAAAATTCCGGACGGAATGGAACAGAAATTTGAAAATCTTCCTATGGATTGTTCACATCTGTATCTTGCTATCCGCGGAGAGTTAGCAGCGGCTATCTGTATTTCCGATCCTATCAGGAAAGAGGCAAAAGATGCGATCAGTCTGTTGAGAAAACAGGGATTTACCAAGATTGTCATGATGACCGGGGACAGTGAACGTACTGCTGCAGCTGTTGCAAAAGAGATTGGTGTGGATGAATATCATTCAGAGGTACTTCCTGCTGATAAAGCGGCTTTTGTTGACAAAGAGCATGAGCTGGGCAAAAAAGTTGTGATGATTGGTGATGGTGTCAATGATTCTCCGGCGCTTTCAGCTTCGGATGTTGGAATTGCTATCAGTGACGGGGCTCAGATTGCGAGGGAAGTCGCGGATATTACGATTGAAGCCGATGATCTGTATGAGCTGGTTGCGCTCCGGTCGATCAGTCAGAAGCTGATCCGCCGGATTCATCAAAATTACAGAATGATCGTATTGATCAATTCGGCGTTGATTGTTTTGGGAGTGGCGGGAATTGTGCAACCGGCCACGGCTGCATTATTTCACAATACATCGACCATTGCAATCAGCATGAAAGGAATGAGCGGCTGGAAAACAGAGACACCGGGAATAAAAGAAGTGGAGAGAGAAGATGTCTGATTGCACATTCTGTGAAAGTGAAATAGATTATCATGAGATTATAGGCTGTATCACCTGTGCGCTGGATGCCAGAGATCCATACACGGCGGGGCATTCCGAGCGTGTCAGTGATATGGCTTTGATGGTCTGCCGGTTGATTGGATTAAAAAAGGACGATACATTAAAAATACACATTGCTGCACACCTGCATGATATAGGAAAAATCGGTGTTCCCGATCAGGTTTTAAATAAGAACGGAAGGCTGACGGATGAGGAGTTTTCATATATAAGAAAACATCCGCAGATTGGTGCTGAAATTTTGAGAAAATCCAATAAACTGAGTGAACTGTCGGATATCGTGCTGATGCATCATGAACGTTATGATGGAAAGGGCTATCCGCTTGGACTGGCCGGAGCTGATATACCAATCGGAGCAAGGATTATCGCTGTGTGCGATTCAATTGATGCCATTACTTCCAATCGTTGCTATCGTAAGGCGCATGATTTTGATTATTGCTATTGTGAAATTGAAAAGAATCTCGGGAAAATGTATGACCCGATAGTGGGGCAATATGTTCTTGATCATTGGGATGAGGTAACTGGTGTTGTGCGAAAAAAATAGAAAATATACTGCGGTAAATAGCGCTGTTATGCAGAAAAAAAGTTTTTTCGATTGATTTTAATTATTTTTTTATAAACTGCTTGACAAATACGTTAAAATCATTATATACTAGCAAAGCGGGTTGCGGAAAGCATCCTTGCACAAATGGGATCTTAGCTCAGCTGGGAGAGCATCTGCCTTACAAGCAGAGGGTCACAGGTTCGAGCCCTGTAGGTCCCATTTATATGGCGAGATAGCTCAGTTGGCTAGAGCATACGGTTCATACCCGTAGTGTCGAGGGTTCGAATCCCCCTCTCGCTACTATATATGAAAAGCACGAAATCCTGTTATGAGATATCGTGCTTTTTTTCTGCTGTTTTATATCATATAGATTTTTCTCTTGTATACATACCGATAATAGATGATTTCGGCAAGTGCTGTGAGAAGCCATGAAAAAACATATAAAAGATAGAGCGAAGGAATGGTATGGAAATAAGCAAATATCGTATAAATCCATGCTACACGAAATACGCATGATCCCATGATGACAATGACCATGGGAATAATGCTCTTGCCCAAGGCTCTTGCTGCAGCAATGGTATTATCCATAAACGCAGATACACAGTACGAAAATCCCATAATGGAAAGTCGTTTCATACCGGCATTTATAACAGCCGTATCCCTGGTGAACAGAGATAAAAAGGAAGGTCCGAAAAACACCAGTGTTATTCCCATTAGAAGTCCGATGACGAATGCGTATAACAGGCATATAAAATAACTGTTTCGTATCCGGTCTCTTTTTCCGGCACCAAAATTCTGGCTCATAAAGCTGCCGCATGCAGTATAAAAGGCTGCCATCACATCATATACAAGGGTGTCGGCATTGGCTGCCGCCGCATTACCGGCTACCATGGTGGCATCAAAGGAGTTGATGCCCATCTGTACAAATCCGTTGGCAAAGTAAAAGACGACATTCTGCAGACCACAGGGGATGCCGAGCCTTAAAATGCGTTTTGTCAAAAAAACATCCGGCTGCAGTCTCTGAAGGCGCAGGGCATAGATATCTTTGCTGCGAAATAGTGAAAAGAGGATCAGTCCGGCCGATACATATTGGGAAATGATACTTGCAAGGGCCACGCCGGCGACATCCAGATGGCAGACGATGACAAAAAATAAGTTTAAAACAATGTTCAACACACCGGAAATGCTTAAATAGCACAGGGGTTTTTTGGTATTGCCGATGGCGCTGTAGACAGCGTTGCCAAAATTGTAAATGGCAAGTGCCGGCATTCCGAGATAGTAAATCCGAAGGTATAATGTGGCTTTTGACAAAAGCTCGGGTTTTGTTTTTAAAAGGGACAGCATCCATCCGGAGAGACCGGTACCGCAGATTAACAGTAAAATGCCGATGATTGCACTTACAATGGCTGCAGAATGTACGACCTTGGAAAGCCCTTCTTTATCGTTTGCTCCATAATAGAGTGCCACGAGCACATTGATGCCGCCGGAGAGACCAATCAAAAAGCCGGTGAACATCATGACGAGAGTTGATGTTGAACCTACGGCTCCTAAAGAAATCGGACCGGAAAAGCGGCCGATGACCGCAAGATCAGCCATATTGAAAAGTACCTGCAATAAATTGGATAAAATAAGAGGGATGCTGAAGATGAGTATTTTGCGAAAGAGATTTCCCTGCGTCAGATCATTTATTTTCTGTTTCATTTCATGAAATGCCTCGATTTTGTAAAATATTTGGATCTGCGTCGATTTTGGGCGCGACACATATTCTAGCACAATTGGAAATTACTTTCTATAGAAAAGGAAGAATTGCTTTTTTTTATATAACGATTGTGCTATACTTGACTGGTATTTTTGATTTTTATCATTAGGAATATCATAGGAGGAAGAGTAATGGGTGGATTTTTTGGCGTAGCATCTAAAGAGAGCTGCACATTTGATTTGTTTTTTGGAACAGATTATCACTCACATCTGGGTACAAGAAGAGCCGGTATGGCGGTATATGGTGAAAATGGATTTTCCAAGGAGATTCACAATATTGAAAATACACCGTTCCGTACCAAGTTTGACAAGGAGCTTGCTGGTCTGGAAGGACGTTACGGTATCGGATGTATTTCAGATTACGAGGCACAGCCGATACTGGTTCGTTCGCATCATGGAAGCTTTGCGATCACAACTGTCAGCAAGATCAACAATGCCGATGAGATCGTGGCGGAAATTTTAAAAGGCTCCACACATTTTTTTGAAATGAGCAATGGAGAGATCAACTCAACAGAGCTTGTTGCGGCACTGATCAATCAAAAGGACAATCTGATCGAAGGAATTCAGTATGCACTGGATACCGTTGATGGTTCGCTTTCCATGCTGATTCTGACACCTGTCGGTATCTATGCTGCCAGAGACAAGATGGGCAGGACACCGGTGGTGCTTGGTAAAAAAGAGGATGCAAGATGTGCCTGCTTTGAAAGCTTTTCCTATCTGAATTTAGGATATGAAAATGACCGGGAGCTGGGCCCCGGCGAGATTGTGGTATTTGATGAAAAGAGCTGCCGGACATTGGTTGCACCGGGAGACAAGATGAAGATCTGCACCTTCCTCTGGGTATATTACGGATATCCTTCTGCAAGCTATGAAGGTGTCAGTGTGGAAAAGATGCGTTACAACTGTGGCAAGCTTTTGGCAAGACGTGATAATGTAGACGTTGATGTGGTAGCCGGTGTTCCGGACTCCGGTACGGCACATGCAATCGGATATGCCAACGAATCCGGTATTCCGTTTTCACGTCCGTTCGTCAAATATACACCTACATGGCCGCGTTCTTTCATGCCGACGATCCAGCAGAAGCGTGATCTGATCGCACACATGAAGCTCATTCCGGTACATGACCTGATCAAGGATAAAAAGCTGTTGTTGATCGACGACTCGATCGTTCGAGGTACACAGCTTAGAGAGACTACCGAATTTTTATATGAAAGCGGAGCCAAAGAGGTGCATATCAGACCGGCATGTCCGCCGTTGTTGTTTGGATGCAAATACCTCAATTTCTCACGTTCCAAATCTGAAATGGAGCTGATCGCCAGACGTGTGATCCGGGAGCTGGAAGGCGAAGAGGTATCCAAGGAAGTGCTGCAGGAATATGCAGATCCGGACAATCCCAAATATCAGAAGATGGTAGATAAGATCTGCGAAAAATTAAACTTCACCTCTCTGCGCTATCATCGTCTGGATGATATGCTGGAGTCGGTCGGAATTGACCCTGATAAGCTCTGCACTTATTGCTGGAACGGCAAAGAATAAAATGTACATATCAAACGGTAATGATGTCATTGACATGAGTGCCGTTTCTTATTGTAGTTTTTTCTTGCGAAAAACTATGATATAATGAGCGCAAGAGAGCCGATGTGCTTGCACAATCGGCGACCGGCGAATGCTGATCATGATAGTTGCGGAGCAACGTAAAGCACGGGAAAAGCATTTGCCGGCATCCCAATTGTATGCTTCAAATGAGTATATGAAATCTGAGTTAAGAAAGGGAATTAGATATGGATGAACAAACACTCAAAGCAACCCAAAAACATTTTTCAAAGCTGGGAATTTCTTATGTGATCGGAACAATTCTGATCATTGCACTGCAGATCGGGATCGCATATGCAGGACCGCTGCTGTTTTCGCAGTTATATGAAAAATATACATTTCTGTTTATGATGCTTCCGATGTATTTCATAGCGGTACCGATCATGATTCTTTTGATCAGGCGTGTACCGGTCGTGCAAAAGATCGAGCCTCGTAAAATTAGCGTAAAAGCCCTGCTCGGTTATTTTCTGGTCGCATATGCGGGTATGTATTTATCCAATATTGTCGGTAATGTACTGGCATCCGTAATTGCGGTGTTCAAACAGGGACAGGTACAAAACAGTATTGTACAGATCGCGGGCAGTAATGAGATATGGATGAATATTTTGGTTATGGTTATCTGTGCACCGGTTTTTGAAGAGCTTTTGTTTAGAAAGCTGATTATCGACCGCACAGTGCAGTATGGTGAAAAGCTTGCCGTTGTATTGTCGGCATTGATGTTCGGCTTTTATCATGGCAATATTTACCAGTTCTGTTATGCCTTTGTTTTAGGCTGTGTATTCGGCTATATTTATGTTAAGACCGGCAACGTCAAATACACCATTATCTTACATATGATGATAAATTTTCTGGGATCTATTGCCAGTATTATAGTCATGAAGGCCAGCGGACTGACAGAGCTTCTGAATGGAAGTATTACAGATCCGGCAGAGATGACCACTTATCTGATGTCGCACCTTGGCGGACTGGCTGTTTTTGCCCTTTATTTTCTTGTTATTATGGCATTGGTTATCGGCGGAATTGTTGTTATGGCAGTCAATGCTAAAAAAATATCATTTCTGCCCCCGGCAATACCGATTGGAAAGGGACAGACATTCAAGGCTGCAGTTGGAAATGTGGGAATGGCAGCATTCTTTTTTATCTGGTTTGCATTTATTATCTACGCAACTGCTATATAAGGTTTTCCTTCATATGCCAGCTGGTTTACATAACAAATTTGATACGGGTTCATATATAATATGTAAGAAAATAGGGATAGGATAAAAATATAAATCACACATCATAATATTTGAACGGAGGTTTTACAATGGAGAAAGCAGAATTAAAAAAGCTGATTGAAGTAGCAGCAGGAAGAAGAAAAGCAGACCTTGTTTTGAAAAACTGTAAGGTTGTCAATGTCTTTTCAGGAAGGATTGAGGAAGGCGATGTCGCAATCAGTGATAAATGGATTGCCGGTGTCGGTAAATATGAAGGCGAAAAAGAGATTGATGCACAGGGCCGATATGCAGCCCCCTGCTATATTGACAGTCATATCCATATCGAATCATCTTATGTCTGCCCGGAAGAGCTTGGAAAGCTGTTGGTTCCTCACGGTACATCGACTATCATTGCCGATCCTCACGAGATTGTCAACGTATGCGGTATTAAGGGACTCGATTATATGATGGAGGCTGCCAAAAATACAGCTCTTGATATCAAATATATGCTGCCGTCCTGTGTGCCGAGTACACCGTTTGAAAATGCAGGTGCCGTGATCAATGCACCCGAAATGGAAGAGCCTATTTTGCGGGACAACATTCTGGGACTTGGCGAGTTTATGAACTCCGTTGGTGTGATCCAGTGTGATGATAGTGTACTCGACAAGCTGATGGTTGCCAAAAAGGCAGGAAAACTGATCGATGGACATGCTCCGGCTACCTTTGGTAAAAATCTGAATGCATACTGTGCTGCCCGTATTCTGGCAGATCATGAGTGTGCAACCGTTGATGAAATGGAAGACCGTATTGATAACGGTATGTATGTATTGTTAAGACAAGGGTCTGCATGTCACAACCTGCGCACCTTATTAAAGGGAGTGACCCCGGAAAACAGCCGCAGATGCCTGCTTTGCTCCGATGACCGCCAGCCCAAGACCATTTTGGAAGAGGGACATCTGGACAATCATCTGAAAATCTGCGTAGAAGAGGGCATTGATGCTGTTACCGCCATCCGTATGGCTACCTTAAATGCCGCAGAGTGCTTTGGCTTAAAAGATAAGGGTGCCATTGCTCCCGGCTATGCTGCAGACATTGTTCTGTTAAACGATCTGATTGATTTTAAGGCTGAGCAGGTATTTTTAGGCGGCAGGCTCACAGCAGAAGCAGGTGAATATTTACCAAAAGTAGAAAGATACAGCATTGATTCTGTAAAGGGAAGTGTGGTACTCAAAGACTTTTCGGCAGACAAATTCAAGATGCATTTAAAGAGCAATAAAGTCAATGTGATCCAGATCTTACCGGGCGGTGTGGTTACCGGCAAGACAACAGCTGAGATCAGGCTGGATAAGGACGGTGAATTTATTTACAATCCGGACGAGGATATTGTAAAGGTTGCGGTTGTGGAAAGACATCATATGACCGGAAATGTAGCCTGTGCTTTCTTAAAAGGCTACGGTCTTAAAAAAGGTGCTGTTGCAATTTCTATTGCTCATGATTCGCACAATATCATTGTGGCCGGAACCTCCGACGAAGAGATGGAGGCAGCAGTTCTGCATCTGAAAGAGCAGGAGGGCGGTATTGTTTTAGTCAAGGACAAACAGGTTATTGAAAGTATGCCGATGCCGATAGCCGGTCTGATGAGTGAGAAGAGTGGAGAATGGGTAAAGGATAAGCTGACATCTATTCACAATGTAGCAAGAAACGAGCTTGGTATTCACGGAGAAGTAGATCCGGTAATGACTCTCTGCTTTATGTCATTGCCGGTAATTCCTGATCTGAAGCTGACAGATGAGGGACTTTTCGATGTGACAAAGTTCAGCTTTATTTCGGTAGAGGCCGATGAATGAAAAAAATAATAATCTTAATGACCGGAGGTACCATTGCTTCCGTTTCGACGAAGCGGGGGCTTGTTCCGGACAATGAGGGGACACTGCTCTGTTATGATTACGGACGGGAAAAGGAAAAAAGATGTCCCGGAGACGGGCGTCTCTCACAACAGGTTTTGCTGGAGTGGAAAGAGGTTTTCAACCTGGACAGCAGCAATGTATCACCAACCGGGTGGAAACTTCTGGCGCAGGAAATAGAAACTGTTTTTCAAAGTAAAGAATATGACGGGATTGTTGTTACGCATGGGACGGATACTATGGCATATACGATGGCTGGGATAAGCTTTTTGTTAAAAAAAGTTCCAATTCCGGTTGTGTTTACCGGATCCCAGTTGCCATTTGAGGCCGAGGATACGGATGCTGTCTGCAATCTGACGGATGCCATTACAACAGTGCTTGACAGTGTTCCGGGCATTGTACTGGTCTTTGCCGGCAGGATTATCGATGCTTTGTATGCAAAAAAAGTTTATTCCAGACAAAAACAGGCATTTGAAAGTGTATATATGCCGGAAGTGGGATGCCTGGATGCACAGGGCAGGATTATCCGCAATCATGCGCCGTCCGGTGTGCCGGATATGGATTTTCTCAGAGATGAAATTGACAGGAATCCATGTGTGAACCCGCAGAAGGATGCACAGGGTGATGGTTTAGCCAATAAGCAGAATCGACCTGTCTGTATCAGGCTGCTTCCGGGAATGGATGGATCACTGATCGATATACTGGTGCAGGCCGGTTATCGTGTTCTGATTCTGGAGGTCTTTGGCTGTGGGGGAATCCCGGAGTGTCTACTGCCGGCCATCCGCAGAGCCAGGGAAAAGCATACTGTTGTATTTGCAGTTAGCCAGTGCTTACATGATGGTACGGATTTATCTGTTTATGAGGTTGGATCAAAGGCATTGGAGGCAGGAGTGATATCAGCCCGGAATCTGACAGTGGAAGCATTGAGTGCATGGATTATATGCGAAAGCTTAAAAGCATGATTTTTTACCATAAATAAGACTCTTTTCAAACGTATATGTTATATCAGGGACAGATAGGACTGTCCATAATAGGGAGGATGAAGTTATGATGAAGAAAAAAATGTTGTGTATTGGTATTACTGCTTTAGTTATGTCAACTTGCATTACCGGATGCGGTTCTGTTGATAAAACATCTATGATGACAGAAAATGCGGTTGCGGATTCCGGTTATTATAGTGGAAGCGGGGATCTTTATGTCAACCAGGAAAGCTCTGCAGCCTATGATACCGAAGATGTTGCGGAGGTGGCAGAGGAAGATGTCAGCGGTGATGTCAATTCGGAAATTTCAGAGGTTGCAGAAGGTGACGCTTCTGATAATGAAGCGTCAGACAGCCGCAAGCTGATCCGTAATGTTTCCATGGATGTTGAAACCGAAGAATTTGACACATTGATACCAAATCTGGAAGCAAAGACCAAAGCTCTTGGGGGCTATATCGAGGACAGCTATACATATAATGGCAGAAGCTACAATATGTATGATACCAGAAATGCTACTCTGACAATCCGCATTCCGTCTACCGCTTTGGATGATTTCTTATCAGCCGTTTCCGAGCAGTCCAATGTGACGAGCAAAAATGAGACAGTAACGGATGTGACATTGCAGTATGTGGATCTGGAAAGCCACAAAAAGGCTTTACAGGCGGAGCAGAAACGTCTGCTTGATCTGATGGAGCAGGCGGAAAGCGTGGAAGATATCATTACGATCGAAAGTAGGCTTTCCGATGTTCGTTATGAGCTTGAAAGCCAGGAATCACAGCTCCGTGCCTATGACAATCAGATCCAGTACAGCACGGTATATCTGAATATCAATGAGGTGGAAAAATATACACCTGTTGCCGAAAGAGGATTTTTTGAAAAGATCAGGGACGGTTTTTCAGACAGTCTTTCCGGCGTGGGTAAAGGTCTGGTCAACTTTATCATCTGGTTTATTTCCAGCCTGCCGTATCTGGTTGTATGGGGAATTATCATAGCTGTCATAGTTAAGATTGTTATGACGATCATCCGCAATAAAAAGGAACGGAAAGAACGCGGAATTGACAGAAAGACCCAGAGAGCCGAAAGAAAGGCACTGAAAAAACAGCGCAAGGAAGAAAAGAAAAAAGCGCGCGGTGAGCAGGCGGTAAAAAAAGAAGAGCCGTAAGCTAAAAATAAACAGGAATGCAAGCTGAAAACAGTGATAGAAATGCAGGCCGGAAACAGAAATAGAAAATGTGAAAACGGAAATACAAGATGTAAGCAGAAAAAATGAAAGCTGACAGAAATGTGAACCGAAAGCAGAGATAGAAATGCAAGCCGGAAGCAGAAACAGAAATGTAAACGGAAACAGAAAATGTAAGCCGGAAGCAGAAAAAGAAATGTAAACGGAAACAGAGATGTAAACCAGAAGCAGAAATGTAAACTGGAAACAGAAATAGAAATGTAAGCCGGAAGCAGAAAGAAATATAGAAACAGGAACCGGGCAATAAGATGGTTGTAGAAAGCACAGATTTATATTTACTGAGTCATTATGAATACGGAGAGGCCTTTTATGGGAGCGTCAGCGGCATGAACTATCGTGTAAACCGCAATCCCATGGCGTTTGTAAAGTTTAGTTCGCCGGAGGAAAAAGCAAATGCTACATTGATTGCCTATATCTGGCCGGGACCTAAAAATTTTATCAAAACAGATCCTGAAAAGATTTATTCCAGGGAATTTCCGTATTCTGATGAAGGGAAAGCAGAAATGGCTGCCTGGATCAGTGAACAGTACGAAAGCAGAAAAAAAGAATGGGACCGGATAGCGGAAAAAGGATTACTGGGATAATATGAATATTTTGACAGTGGACGGGATAACAAAGGCATATGGAGAACGTAAAATATTTGATCAGGCGTCCTTCTTTCTGCATGAAGGAGAAAAGGCTGGAATTCTGGGAATCAATGGTACCGGTAAGACGACGCTTTTGCGCATGATCGTCGGTGAAGATGAGCCGGATATAGGAAGTATCATCACGGCAAAGGGCAAGGTTATTTCTTATCTGCCGCAGAATCCTGTTTTTGATCCGGATGAAAATATGCTTTCTGCCGTTATGCATTTTGAAAATTATGATTCTTCAATTGAAAAAACAGATCAGTTAGCCGGTTCGGAAAGTGATGCCAAGGCCATGCTCAGTAAGCTTGGGGTAACGGATTTTGATAAGTCCTGTGGGCAGCTTTCCGGTGGAGAGAGAAAGAGACTGGCATTGGTCAAGACGCTGATGGCACCGGCGGATATCCTGATTTTGGATGAGCCGACCAACCATCTGGACCAGTCAATGGCAGACTGGCTGGAGGAGCGGTTAAAGAGTTTTAAAAAGACCATTTTGATGATCACGCATGACCGTTATTTTCTGGACAGTGTGTGCAACCGGATTTTGGAAGTTGACAAGGGGAAAATATATTCCTACGAATCCAATTACGAGGGCTTTTTAAAATTAAAGGCAGAACGGGAAGAGATGGCTGCTGCATCCGACAGGAAGCGTCATTCCATATTACGGACGGAGCTTGCGTGGGTACAAAGAGGCGCCAGGGCGCGCTCAACCAAGCAGAAGGCGAGACTGCAGAGATATGAGCAGATGAGCCGGACGGCAGATGCTGCAACGGACAAAAATGTAGAGCTTGGCAGTGTCGCAAGCCGTCTTGGCAGGACAACTGTTGAGCTGCATGATATTACCAAAGCATATGGAGATAAGGTACTTTTGCAGGACTTTACCTATTCCTTTCTGAGAAATGACCGGATCGGCTTTATGGGAGCCAATGGCTGCGGTAAGACTACTCTTATGAAAATGATCATGGGAGAGGTCATGCCGGATAAGGGTTATGTGGAAATCGGGCAGACAGTTCGGATCGGATATTTCGCACAGGAAATCGGTGAAGCTGAGATGAAGCCGGAGCAGAAGGTCATTGATTACATCAAGGATGTTTCGGAATATGTAGAGACAAATGATGGAAAAATATCGGCAGCAAAGCTTTTGGAGAGGTTTTTATTTGAGGGAGAAGACCAGTATGGTCCGATCGGAAAGCTTTCCGGCGGACAACGCAGGAGACTTTATTTGTGCAAGGTTTTGATGGGAGCCCCCAATGTCCTGATTCTGGACGAGCCAACCAATGATCTGGATGTTACGACATTGACGATTTTGGAGGACTACCTGGATCAGTTTGCCGGGATCGTGATCACAGTCTCACATGATCGGTATTTTCTCGATCGTGTAGTAGGCCGGATGTTTGTATTTGAAGGCAATGGCGTATTATTCCGGTCCGAGGGAGGATACACGGATTATGTAAACCACAAGCGATTGGAAGAGCAGGAAAATGACGGTGCTCTGACGGATGATGGTTTACATAATATAAAAGAAAAGCAGAAGTGGAATACCGGCAGGGAGAAAAAATTAAAGTTTTCTTATCAGGAACAAAAAGACTATGAGACTATAGAGGCGGATATTGCAAAGCTTGAAGAAGAGATCGCATATCTGGAAAAATCCATGCTGGATTGTGCACATGATTTTGTCAAACTACGTGAAATATCGGAAAAAAAAGAATTAGCAGAAACAAATTTGGAAGAAAAGATGCAACGATGGATGTATCTGGAAGAACTGGCAGAAAAAATTGCCGGGCAGAATGAAAAAGTCTGAGGCTACAGAGAAAGATATTGCCGGGGATAAAGATACTGCCGAGGATAAATATGCTGCCGAAGATAAATATACTGTCAGAGATAAATATGCAATTCTCAAACATTCGAAATCCGCTGATTTACTTCGTAAATCGCTATTTTCTCATGTTTGGTGGGTCCCAAGTTCAAAAGTCGTTCGTGCTTGCACGATAAGACTTTTTGACCTTTTGGCCCTGATATCATATTAATAAGGGTGAGATATCCTTCGAACTAAACATTAAAAACTATAGAGCAGAAAGAAGAAATACATGCAGAAACAAAACGAGCAAATGCAGGAAGAAAAGAAACAAGACGGACAAAATCAGAATGAACAGAAGCAAAGTGAATGGGAGCAAAGTGAACGGGATCAAGGTGAACAGAAGCAAGGTGAACAGAAGCAAAATGAGCAGGCGGTGAAAGAACTGGTTTCCCAATATATGATCAGGGGATATTTTCCGGAAGGCAAGATCCGTAAGCTGTATCAGGATGCTGAAAGTCCCCGGGAAGCAGAAAAAGAGATAAAAAAACAGTATGAAGAGGCCAGTCAGAAGAGAGAGACCGCATATCAGACCCGTTTGAAAAATTTTAAAAATGCCGAAACAGCCAAGGACTATGAAAATGTAAAAGAAAGCCTGGAAGCTTTGGACGGATACAAGGACTGTGAGACCTTGATAAAAGAGTGCGCCAAAAAAGCCGAAGAACTGCGGCAGGAACAGATTGCTGCAAGAAGAGAAGAGGAAAAAGAGCTGGAACAGGATCTTAAGGAGCATTTTATCAAAGATAAACGTACTCTCAGGTGGAATGTACTGGGAGCCATCCTTTTTATCATCATCAATACCATTGTTTTGCTCTGGATCGGTGATAAAATTATGTGGATGTGATGACCGGTGATTCATAAAAAATTCTGTGGATGTGATGCCCGGCGGTTGACAAAACAAAGTTTTTTGCATATTCTAATAATGATAAGAAAAAGGCGTTGAGCGGATAGAGTAGTTTTTGTAAAAGCATCAGAGATGGATTGTCACCGGCTGAAAGCAATCCTTGCAGGAGCAATGATGAAGTGCATTCGTAAGCCTGCTTTTGGAAAAGAGATTCTGAGTATGAAAGCACGTTTTCCGCGTTAAGGAATCAAGGTGCCGATGCATGTGCCTTTGGGCAGATGCGCGGAAGCAGAGTGGAACCGCGATATGATCGTCTCTGGCAGTTTTCTGTCAGGGATTTTTTGTTGTTAGCATGTTAGCAATCTTTCATTATGGCGGCTATATATTATTGTTGATCATTTTCTAAATCGGGAAATGTGTATGTGACAAGGAAGTAAAAAATGGGATTTATAAAAATTATTAAAGAAGAAATTGCATTGATCCGGGAAAGAGACCCGGCAATCCATTCGGATATGGAGGTTTTTTTGTATCCGAGCTTTAAGGTTATGATGCACTATCGTCTTGCACACAGGTTGTATAAAAAAGGTCATTATTTCTGGGCGCGTTATATTTCACAGCGAGGTGTCAGAAAGACCGGAATTGAAATTCATCCCGGTGCAGAGATTGGTAAAGGTTTTTTTATTGATCACGGAAATGGTGTTATTATCGGAGAGACTACAATAATCGGTGATAATGTGACCCTGTATCAGGGTGTGACACTTGGTGGTACCGGAAAGGAACAGGGAAAGCGCCATCCGACAGTCGGCAATAATGTGATGATTAGTGCCGGTGCAAAGGTACTTGGCTCTTTCAAGATTGGAGACAACAGCAAAATCGGAGCCGGAAGTGTTGTTTTAGAAGAGGTCCCGCCCAACTCGACGGTAGTCGGTGTGCCCGGGAGGGTTGTAAAAAGAGACAACATCCATCTGCCCCAGGAGGAGTTGGATCAGATCCACATGCCTGACCCGGTACGAGAGGAGCTAAACAATCTCTGGCAGATGAACCGGATGCTTTCCGAGAGGCTGGAGCATATGGAAGATCAATTAAGGGAAAATACAAAATAGATCATAATATAATTAAGGGAGGATATAAAATAGATCACAATATATTAAGAGAAAATACAAAACAGATCACAATGTAATTAAAGGAAGATATAAAATAGATCACATTATAATTGAGAGAAAATACAAAAATAAATTACGATATAATTAAGGGAAAATACAAAATAGATCATAATATAATTAAGGAGACAGGAGTATGAAGATTTATAACACGTTGAGTAAAAGAAAAGAAGATTTTAAACCGATAGAGGATGGTAAAGTGAGAATGTATGTTTGCGGTCCGACCGTATACAATCTGATCCATATCGGAAATGCGCGTCCAATGATCGTATTTGATACTGTCAGACGCTATATGGAGCACAAAGGCTATGATGTCAACTATGTATCTAACTTTACTGATGTTGATGACAAGATTATCAAAGCTGCCAACGAAGAGGGTGTGGATGCATCGGTTATTTCCGAGCGGTATATTGCAGAATGCAAAAAGGACATGCAGGGAATGAATGTAAAGCCTGCCACAACCCATCCAAAGGCAACAGAGGAAATCGATGGTATGATTGACATGATTGATACCCTGATTAAAAACGGTCATGCCTATGTGGCTGCGGATGGTACTGTTTATTACCGTACCAGAAGCTTCAAGGATTATGGTAAGCTTTCACACAAAAATATCGATGATTTACAGGGCGGTATGAGATCGCTGCTTGTCAGTGGTGAAGACCAGAAAGAGGATCCTCTTGATTTTGTATTGTGGAAGCCTAAAAAAGAAGGAGAGCCTTATTGGGAATCACCCTGGTGCGAGGGACGTCCGGGCTGGCATATAGAGTGCTCTGTTATGAGTAAAAAATACCTCGGAGATCAGATTGACATTCATGCCGGTGGAGAAGATTTGATCTTCCCTCACCATGAAAATGAGATCGCACAGTCAGAGGCTGCTAACGGAAAAGAATTTTCCAGATACTGGATGCACAATGCATTTTTAAATATTGACAATAAAAAGATGAGCAAGTCTCTTGGTAATTTCTTTACTGTCCGTGATATCAGTGAAAAATATGACCTTCAGGTACTGCGTTTCTTTATGCTGTCTGCACATTACAGAAGCCCGCTCAATTTCAGTGCAGATCTGATGCTGGCTGCCAAAAACGGACTGGAACGTATTGTTACCGGTACGGAAAATGTGAAGTTTGCACTTTCCAATGCAACAAAGGAAACAATGGATGATGCAGAAAAAGCATTGCTTGCAGAAGCAAAAGAATTTGAAACCAAATTTGATGATGCCATGGATGATGATTTCAATACAGCAGATGCTATTTCTGTTATTTTTGAACTGATCAAATTTGCCAATATCAATGCAACAGCAGACAAGTCCAAAGAGTTTTTGCAGGCAATTCTGGATGAGATCAAAGAGCTTGCCGATATCTGCGGACTGATCGTGGAAAAAGAAGATGGTATTCTGGATGCCGACATAGAAGCACTGATCGCTGAAAGAACAGCAGCCAAAAAAGAAAAGAATTTTGCAAGGGCAGATGCCATCCGTAATGAATTGCTGGAAAAGGGAATTATCCTGGAAGATACACGTGAGGGCGTGAAATGGAAGAGAGCATAAGCTTACTTGATAAGATAAAAGAGACATTTGACTGTAAGGAAGTGGACGTAAGGGCATATTCACCTCTGACACTTGCATTTATGGGAGATTGTGTATTTGAGATCATTATACGGAGTGTCGTTGTGGAAAGAGGCAACCGCCAGGCCGGAGGTTTACATAAAACCAAAAGCGCGGTTGTCAATGCCAAGGTGCAGGCACAGATGGTTGAAGCCATGATGGACAGGCTGACAGATGAGGAGCGTGCGGTGTACAGGCGTGGCCGAAATGCCAAGCCTCACACGGTCGCTAAAAATGCCACCATAAATGATTACCGCAAGGCAACCGGACTGGAAACTTTGTATGGGTATTTATATCTTTTAGGGCAGGAAGACCGGATACTGGAGCTGACTAAGCTTGGACTTGATTTGATCGGTGTGAGGATTTGATCGGTGTGAGGATTTCGAACAAATCGAGTGTATCTGAGGCGTCCGCGGCATGCAAAATGAAGAATATAGCGAAAAAGCATGCCGGTAGCCAGGTAGATCATGCGTATCCCAGACATTCGCGGCATGCAAAATATAGAATATAGCGAAAAAGCATGCCGGAAGTCAGGCAGATCATGCGTATCCCAGGCGTCCGCGGCATGCAAAATGCAGAATATGGCAAAAAAGCATGCCGGAGGTCAGGCAGATCATGTATATCCTAGGCCACCACGGCATGCAAAATGAAGAATATAGCAAAAAAGCATGCCGGTAGCCGAACAAATCGAGTGTATCTGAGGCGTCCGCGGCATGCAAAATGAAGAATATAGCAAAAAAGTATGCCGGTAGCCAAACAAATCGAGTGTATCTGAGGCCACCGCGGCATGCAAAATGAAGAATATAGCAAAAAAGCATGCCGGTAGCCGAACAAATCAAGTGCATCTGAGGTGTCCGCGGCATGCAAAATGAAGAATATAGCGAAAAAGCATGCCGGTAGCCGAACAAATCAAGTGTATCTGAGGCATCCACGGCATGCAAAATGAAGAATATAGCAAAAAAGCATGCCGGTAGCCAGGCAGATCATGTATATCCCTGACCTCCGCAGCATGCAAAATGAAGAATATAGTAAAAAAGCATGCCGGTAGCCGAACAAATCGAGTGTATCTGAGGCGTCCGCGGCATGCAAAATGAAGAATATAGTAAAAAAGCATGCCGGTAGCCGAACAAATCAAGTGTATCTGAGGCGTCCGCGGCATGCAAAATGAAGAATATAGCGAAAAAGCATGCCGGTAGCCAGGCAGATCATGCGTATCCCAGACATTCGCGGCATGCAAAATGAAGAATATAGTAAAAAAGCATGCCGGTAGCCGAACAAATCGAGTGTATGTGAGGCGTCCGCGGCATGCAAAATGAAGAATATAGTAAAAAAGCATGCCGGTAGCCGAACAAATCGAGTGTATCTGAGGCGTCCGCGGCATGCAAAATGAAGAATATAGCAAAAAAGTATGCCGGTAGCCGAACAAATCGAGTGTATCTGAGGCGTCCGCGACATGCAAAATGAAGAATATAGCAAAAAAGCATGCCGGTAGCCGAACAAATCGAGTGTATCTGAGGCGTTCGCGACATGCAAAATATAGAATATAGTAAAAAAGCATGCCAATGGTAGTATAAGCAATAAAGAGCCGGTTGGTCAGGGGAAATTATAAGTCCATGTAAATTGTAAGCCATCACGTTTCACTTGCGTATCGGATATATTATTGCTATGCTACGATTTGAAAGATATCAGGGTCAAAATGAAACCTTCTTAAAAAATATGAGTAGTAATTTAGGATAGTAAGAAGTACCCCTATCAAAAAAATAATAAAAAATAATGATGCCAACCTGAATGCAGGTGTAATATAGCAGTGTAGTAACAAATGTAAAAAATAAAGGAGAGACACAAACAGCATGGCATATGAAGAATCGTATATCGAAGGGAGAAATGCAGTCATAGAAGCATTTCGTTCCGGAAAGACAATTGATAAATTATATATTCTGGATGGCTGTCAGGATGGACCGATGGCTACCATCCGCAGGGAAGCAAAAAAACATGACGCCCTAATGAAATTTGTACCCAAGGAGCGTCTGGATCAGATTTCACAGACCGGCAGGCATCAGGGGGTTATTGCTGTATGCGCTGCCTATACCTATGCAGAAGTAGATGATATCCTCGAAGCTGCCAGAAAAAAGGGAGAGGATCCGTTTGTCTTTATTCTGGATGGAATAGAGGATCCGCACAATCTGGGTGCCATTATCAGAACTGCCAATTTAGCAGGTGCCCATGGAGTGATCATCCCCAAAAACAGAGCTGTCGGGCTGACTGCAACGGTAGCCCGTACATCAGCCGGAGCACTCAACTATACACCGGTTGCTAAGGTGACCAATCTGGGCAAGACCATGGAAGAACTCAAAAAAGAGGGACTTTGGTTTGTATGTGCAGACATGGACGGTACGAAAATGTATGATCTTAATCTCAAGGGACCGATCGGACTGGTGATCGGAAATGAAGGTGATGGCGTGAGCCGGCTTATAAAAGAAAAATGTGATATGACAGCGGCAATTCCCATGAAGGGAGATATTGATTCCTTAAATGCATCGGTTGCTGCAGGTGTACTGGCTTATGAAATCGTGAGACAACGGATGGATTGATATGAAGGAATTTTCGGATTTTACCGATGAGGAACTGATCATCCGGTATCGGGATGGAGACAAACAGATCATGGACTATCTCATGGACAAATACAAGCATGTGGTGCGCAACAAAGCGGGCCGGATGTTTATTTTGGGTGCAGACAAGGATGACCTGATCCAGGAAGGCATGATCGGGCTGTTTAAAGCGGTAAGAGACTATGACAGCGGCAGAGATGCAAGCTTTTTGACCTTTGCGGATCTTTGCGTATCCCGTCAGATGTATACCGCCATTCAGGCAGCAAACCGTAAAAAGCATCTTCCGTTAAATTCCTATATTTCTTTGTATAAAAATTCAGAGGATGAAATTCTTGAGGGACAGTTAATTGGTGCAATCCGGGATTTTTCAGAACAAAATCCGGAAGAAATTCTGATTGACCGGGAAAACGTAGAGGCGCTGCAGACGATCATAGATCAGGAGCTTAGTACCTTTGAACGGCAGGTTCTTGAGCTTTCCATGACGGGAATGGGGTATATCGATATTGCAAGGCTTTTAGGAAAGGATCCGAAGTCAACGGATAATGCCTTAAACCGTGTGAAAACAAAAATAAGAAAGGCCATTGAGAGAAATCGGCATGTATCTTGATACTGGTCTGTACCGAGGTCTATACATACAATAAAAAAGCATATATCCAATAGGATATATGCTTTTTAGTTATCTTTGTGCATAATAAAAAGCTGATAACGGGACTCGAACCCGTGACCTCCGCATTACCAATGCGACGCTCTACCACCTGAGCTATATCAGCCGGTTAACTCACCGACGTTCATTGTAGCATGGTGGGATTTTTTTGTCAATGAAATGTTTTGTTTGTTTTAAAGTTTGTTTCAAAAATTGTTCTAAATTTGTTTTTAAATAAAAAAATGTTTCTAAAACGTCCGTATTTCCCGGCTTTTTATTTTCTGAGATGATAATGGAGAAAACAAACTTATTCTTCCTCTTCCTCAGACTCTTTCTTGACGGGCATTATTTTTTCCCGGTACTTATCTTCAAAGACCTCCAATTCGATCCTGTATGCATCTTTTTCTACGATCAGCTCTTCAATATGATCATCAATCAGTTTGATTTCCGCTTTTACTTCATCAAGATGTTGCCTGATCAGTTTGCTTCCTTTTTCGAGAAGATGGTCATCAAGACATTGGTTGTACAGATCCGCTCTGAATTTTAAAAGTTTTTTTTCTTCCTTTTGAGCCTTGATCTGCTGTTCAACGGAAGTAAAGGATACTTTTAATTCTTTGTAAATTTCATCCTGAAGTTTGGTATCTTTTTCCATTTGTATATCTCCTTTACACGCTTTTTTATACTATATGCCGTACACCTTAAAGTTAAAATAATTATAGCAAATGTTTTACAATCTGCATAGTGGTGTGTTAAAATTATTTTGTGAATAATTCCGGGGAGAACCGTTTATGACAGGCATGGACAGCAAAGAGATTTTTAAAAAAGCAAATCAGAAAATATCTTTTTCCTTATTGGGATTTTTATTGTTGATTCCATTGGTTATCATTCTGTATCTGACGAAGGTTCTGCCATATGAATCCAATGAAGTGATAGCATTGGGTGTATTCATTTTTGTTTTGTCGGTTGTCCCGTATTTTATAAACAGATTTTCATATGATGAGAGCTTCAACTGCTCCTGCAACCTCTACAGTCTGGAGTTTTTACTTCTGACTGTTGCATTCAATCCATTATGGGATCTTACCCTTGTATATTTGATTATGCCGATTGTCAGTCTGGTTTATTTTAACCGTGGTGTTTTGCACAAAATGTCCATTATCGCATTTCTGGGCATGCTGTTTGTAAAGGGTGTGAGACTGGGGACGATTTTTTTTGGTGATATTGCCGGGGGCAGTGAGCTTCGGCCGTATTATATTGATCTGCTGATCTTATCCATAGAATATATAATTGTATCCATCATTTTATTAAAGGCTTTTGAAATGATGGAGAATGCGTACAGCAAGGCTTCTTATGTGGCTATGCTGCATACAAAAGAAGCATCAGAGAAGTCTTTATCCGACAGCAGTTTGCCTGCTGGGCTAGCCGGAGGATCCAGAACGGACTATGGTGATGTTTATGATGTTCAGCATTTTTTTGCTATTCTGGCTGCCGATATGGAGACGCTTATTAAGGGCAAAAACAAGCAGTTTACACTCGATCTGGATAATCGTATGCCTGTGGCTTTATATGGCAAAAAGGCATTGTTGCGGGATGCACTTGTCAATATCTGTTCAGACCTGCTCATGTATAAGTCCGAATCAGATGTCAATATGTATGTTACTTATGAGACCGGTATCAATTTAAAAAAGAAAGAAAATATTACCATGCTCATCCGGATTGACAGTAATACGGAGCTGAACAAAGCCGCAGCGGACAAAAAGGCACTTGGTTATTTTCTGAGTAAAAAGATTATCGACGAATTGGAAGGTGATCTGATAGAGTTGGATGACGATGGCAAGACGATCTTTAAGATACGACTTTTACAACGTGTTGAAGATGACCGGACTATTGAAGAAAGGCAGAATAAGCAGAAAGAAGTCCTTCTGGAATTAAAAGAGGCAGCTGTTGCAGATAAGGCTGGAGAAGCGATCGGAAATATGTTTCACAGCGATGTACATGTTATGGTGGTGGATGATAACAGAGAGGTCAGAAAGCTTGTTGATTCGATTCTGACGGCGGTCGGGGTCAGTGTGACATCAGCCAAAAGTGGTGTTGAGTGTCTGGAGCTGTTAAAAACACAGGAATATGATCTTGTTTTTATCGATGATATGATGCCGGACAAGAGTGGTGTTGAAACCGTCAAGGAAATCCGCTTTCAGGATGACGAATATTATCAAAAGCTTCCTATTGTCATGATGTCCATTCATGGTGGTTTGGAAGATGATAAAAAGTATCCGGCACAGGGTTTTACAGATTGTATCAGAAAACCCGTCAATAGCGAAGATGTCAAGACCTGTCTGAAAAAATGGGTCAAGGATGATTATCGTATGAGCTATGAAGAATATATGAGGATTCAAAATGAAGGTTAATCAGAAGTGTTATTCTTTACAACATAAACTGACAATCCAAAGTGGGGCAGAAGCGGTGGCTGCTGCCTCTTTTAGTGTCGTGCTTTCAGCCCTGGCGGCATTTGCCGCATGCAGGTGTATCTATGGCAGCTGGCCATCCTATACCGGTTTTGTGGCCGGCGGAACCGTATATAGCGGGTACAACAAGCAGGGAGATCTTCTTCTGTTTTATATACTCTTGATCGGCATACCGCTTTTTTTTGCCGCTTTTTTGTGGGTAAAGCATACCCTTTTTAACAACCGCGTACCGGTGCAAAAGGTACGAACACATGACTGTCTGTACAATCTGATCGATTATATTGCAGTGACGGTTTTAGGCTGTTTTGCAATTATGGCGGTGGAAACTGCAGTAAGTGGGAGACTGGTTCTTTATCGGTCAAAGTTAGTTACTCTGCGCAATATTGCAGTGATTCTTTATATCATATGCATGGTGGTTTCTGTGGTCTACGCAGTCTGCCGTAAAAAAAAGATCACCCCCCTTATGCAGTGGATCGCCGGTGCGGCACAGCTGTTATTGCCGTTTGTTTTTCTTGGATATTTTAGTTTTTATTATCAATATGAAAATGAGGAAGGACTGATCGCTCTTTTTGCATCAGACAGATGGAAGTGGACGTGTATCGGACTCTTTGTCTGCCTGCTTCTTTTGCAGGTGTACCGCCTGTTAAAAATGAAAACCGGTATTTCCATAAGCTCCCTTGCGATCATTGCTACGATGTTAGCCATAAGGACACCGGAAGGCATTATGAGCGTGGACTTCTTTCATAACGGAGAAATGGCTTTGCCGATGCAGCAGCTGATGTCCTATCATAAGCTGCCGTATTTTGATATTGACCCGATACATGGACTGTGCGATTTTGTTTACAGTTTTTTCAATTATCTGTTTTTTGATGGAACATATTTGTCGCAGAATGCCGGTATGGCTGTTGCGGGTATTTTTATGGCAGCATTTTTAGCAGTCGTGCTTTCATGTTGTCTTGACAATAAGCAGACCGCATTGCTGCTTATCTGCCTGTTTATGCCATATCTTACAGAAAAAGCCGGTGTACGTTATGTGATGTTTTTAGCCGCATTTCTGATTTTGTTAAATGATAAGGTGCGTAAAAATGATCTGTGGTTTTTATGGTGGTGGGTTCTGTTGTGCATGATTGCCATTGCGTACAACGTGTCTATCGGAGCTTCCATGGCAGTTGCTTTTCTGCCGGAAGTGCTCTGGCGGATTTTCATGGACATCCGTTATAAGAAAAATCCATTGCGGGACATGGATCGGAGGCAGAAGCGGAGACTTTTGGTCTCATGGGTCTTTTTGTGCGTGATGGGGGTATGTTTTATCCCATGGTTTTTACAGATTTTACGCTTTTTACATGAAAATGCGGGGACGACACTCTGGGTAAACGGAACGGCCGTCTTTGGAGAGGAATTTAACGGAATTGCCACATTTGCCGTATTTATCCCGTATCTGTGTATCCTTGCTTTGGCGCTTTCGAAAAATCGCAAGGCAGGATCGGCATTTTTATCCATGACATGTGGTCTTTTTGTGATTTTTAATTATACCTGTGTCCGTTATGATGAGGCGCTGCGTCTTGCTGTTATGGCTGTCCTGTTTTGCCTGATCATTATTGCATATTTTTATAAGGATTTTCTTTCAACGCGGAATGGTATATTGGCACTTGGCGTGATGCTTCTGCTAAGCGGATATCTTGTCAGAGATTATCTGCCTCTTCGTACAGAGCCTTTACTTGCTGTGGAAAAAGTACCTGCTGTAAAAGAGGTTGAAATGAATGAAGAGACGGTCGGGGATCCGGTTGTTTATGTGACAGGTGAAAGCGTCAATATGCCCAATCTGGGGAATGGGTTTGTACAGGGGCTGACCTTAAACAGTCTGAAAAATATACAGTATGTATTGGAAAGCGAGAATGCAGAGGATTCATATCTTGATCTTACAAATAAGATTTCCCATACGGTGATCTTTGATCTGGAGGATGGCTATTCCTATACATCCGCTTATAATATCAGCAATGACCTGATGCAGGAAAAGGCAATAGAGCTTTTATCGGATAATCCGCCGAAAATGATCCTTCTTGCCCCGTATATCCGCTTTGACGAGGCTCCGGTCAGCCTGCGTTCGCCAAAGATGTACCGGAAGCTTTTGCAGATGGGATATGAGCCATATATATATGAAGATGTTGTATATCTGCTGCAGGAAAAATCACAGTGTGAACAGGCCATGGATGGAAAAAGAAAGCTTGGAATGCTCAATCACAGGACGGACCTTGGAATGCTGCCCTATCTGTGGGGAACGGCCCTTTCGGACGAACAACAAAAGCTTTCAGAGGTCGATTGTGCGGATGGAAGGATAAGTGGTACAGAAGTGGATTTTGCAGATCTCAAAGTGGATGCATCAAAGCTTACAGGCGATACATTTACGGTTTCTTTCCAGAGTGGGGTTGATGGAGAAAATTACAGCTTTGTCATTAGTACCGGCAAGGAAAAGCTGAAAGAGAGTGATAATAGTAATAAAGGTAATGCTTTCGTGCATTATCTGATACCGGTCTTTTCATCACCGTTTTTCTATTATTCCGATCAGGTGGAATTGCAGATCGATGGAGTAGAGCCGGAGGAGATATGTTATTACAGATATAAATGAGATCGGAAAAACGTATGATATCAACAAGCATATGGTTGGATTGATATGACAATCTATAAATAAAAATACCGTGTCGGAAGCACTGATATGAGCTGCATTCTGACGCGGTATTTTTAATCTGCTTTATTAAACTTGCGGATTCCCTATGAAGCCGGCGGAAAACTACTGCGTTTTCCCTTGCCGTGACATCATTGTGTGCCTTCCGGGGTGCCGGTATCCGGTGTTGGCTGCGCGGCTGCAGCATTGGCCGCATCCTGAGCTGCCTGAGCCGCCTGAGCTGCCTGAGCCGCCTGAGCTGCCTGGACAGCGGCCTGTTGCTGAGCGGCCAGTGCTGCCTGACTGTCGGCTGCAAATGCATCCGGGTTGTTGGCGTAATATGCTGCATTGTGAGGACATATCTGCTGGGAAGAAGGAGTACCGTCAACACTTGGTGGAATCGTAACATATCCGGGTACCTGGAACGGACACGCGGGATCGGCGGGAAGACCGGTCACGGAACATACAGTACCGGCGTAATGTGCATCACAGGTTTCGGTAGGAACGGTTCCCTCCGCAAAGTATTCGGTATGCGGTGTACAAATTCCGGCTACCGGAAGCTTTCCGGAGTATTCACATACAGAAGCTGTTACAATCCCGTCCGGTTTGGTAAATTCCTTGTTGGGCAGATTTTCATGTATTTTGCTCATGACTGCACGCCACATGGTCTTGGACAGATTTTTTTCGGCGCTGTCGTGCATGATTTCGTTGTTGTCATAACCGGTCCAGGTTGTGGCCGTATAATAAGGAGTGTATCCTGCAAACCAGACATCACGGTAGCTTGATGTTGTACCTGTCTTACCGGCTATGGACATGTTGCCGAAATTGACACTTCTACCGGTTCCCTTTGTAACAACATCGACCATGGCATCTGTTAACAGGAATGCGATTGTTTCCTGCAATACACGTCTTGTTTCAGGATTGGTGCGGTCTAAGATAACATTGCCGTCATGATCTAAGATTGTCGTATATAAAGCCGGCTGGATATATACACCGCCGTTGGCAATCGTAGCATAGGAGGCATTTAATTCCATGTTGGTAACACCGTCTGTAATACCACCAAGTGCAAGAGCCTGTTGGATATCGGAATAGATTTCGGTTTTGCCGGTAACGGAATTGGTAACCGCGCGACGTTCTACCAGTGTCGTAAAGCCGAATTTTTGCAGATAATCAAAGCCAAGCTGTGGCGTGATCTGTGTCAATGTCTTAACAGCCACGATATTTAAGGACTGTTCAATACCATAACGCAGTGTACAGATACCTTTGTATGCGCCGCCGTACCAGTTGGATACCGGACGACCGTTATCATAGTTGAAAGGAGCATCATTTTGAACAGACGCAAGTGTCAGCCCTGCACTGTCAAGAGCCGGAGCGTAAGTTGATACAATCTTGAAGGTAGAACCCGGCTGACGCGTGGTGGATGATGCACGGTTTAAGGAGCGGCTGGAAGATTTTGTGCCGCGGCCGCCAACCATAGCAACGATATAACCTGTGTGCTGATCTTCGATTGTAAGAGAAACCTGCGGCTGAGGTGTCAGTACGATGTTTTCCGCTTCAACCTTGTCGCCGATTCCCATAACTGCCGTTTTGTACTGTTCAATTGCCTCATAGGCTTTATCCTGTGAAGAGTAGAGCAGATCAAAGTTGGCATCGGACTGCCTGAAATAGCTTTTAAACATTTCTGTGCTGTGGTTTTCAGTCTCACCGTCGGCCTTGTCAATGGTCAACTCATAATGAAGCAGCCATTTGACATTGGAAGGATAGTTGGATTCATCATTGTAAACCTCATCGCAGATCTTCTGAATTTCGGGATCCTGTGTGGTATTGATCTGGAGACCACCGCTGTATACGAGGTTATAAGCCTGTGTTTCATTGTAGCCGAGCTGATTCATCAGATCCTCAATGACCTGGTCGATCACTGCATCGACAAAGTAGGTGTTGATCGATTCAACATCCTTGCTTTCATTGACAGTCTTGATACGGGAATATACATCATCATCGATTGCCGTGTTGTATTCGCTCTGTGTGATATAGCCCTGTTCGAGCATGTTGTTTAATACCTTTTCCCGTCTTTCCGCATTTTTGTCAGGGTGGGAAATGGGATTGTACTTGGACGGATTTTGTGTAATTCCGGCAATAACGGCACATTCCGATAAAGTCAGGTCAGAGACATTTTTGTCAAAGTAACGTTTGGAGGCTGCCTGCACCCCAAGCGTATTCTGACCAAGGTTGATGGAGTTCATGTAAAGCTCTAAAATGTCATCCTTGGACATCCGCTTTTCCAGCTCCAGAGCCAGATACTGTTCCTGAAATTTACGCTTGAATTTGTTGACAAGGTTGGTCTCTGTGACCCAGGTGTCATCAAATACATTGTTTTTTAAAAGCTGCTGGGTGATTGTGGATGCACCCTGACTAAACTTAAATTTGTTTTTGACAGCTTCCATACCGGCACGGGCAATACCTTTGATATCAATACCGTTGTGCTCATAAAAACGTTCATCTTCGATAGCCACAAAAGCATTTGCCAGATTTTTGGGAATGGAATTCATGTTTACATAACTTCTGTTGGAATTGGTGGCAACAAGCTTTGTCAGCTGGTTGCCCTCAGCATCGTAGACGAAGGTTGCATATCCGGAAGGTGTAACATCCAGAGTGGAAATATCCGGAGAGGATGCCAGGATACCGTTGAACATGCCGATACCCATACAGCAGCCCACAATTCCGATCCCGATAACGCATACAAGAATTGCTTTTAAAAAATAGAGTAAAAACATTTTCTCAATCTTTATGGAAGTCGAGTTTAACTGTTTTTGTTTTTTCTTTATGCCTTTTTTACTATAGTTCATAAAAAAGCCTCCTAATTATCATATGATCCTGCCCGGATGCAGGAAATTGTATCCGGAGCACAAGTAAACATATATTCTTAAGTATACCAAAATATAGTGCTAAAATAAAGTGCTGAGTTATTTTTCTTCCATATATTGGATTGTTGACAAATTGTTATACTTTTATTCCGTGATGTGGTAAAATAAATGTGTTGCGCAGTGATCGGGTATCCGGACAGAAAATATTGTTGCCCGGATATCAGATTGCTATATACTGTGCACTATCGTAGTTTAAAAGAGAAAAGAGGTGATGATGTATGCCAGACACTGACCGATCGATATATAAGGGCGGAGTGGGAGAAATCGTGGAAAAGAAATCACGGTTTATTGCAACCGTTCAGCCCGTATCCACAAAGGAAGAGGCGGAGGAAATGATAGCCGCCTGCAAAAAGAAATATTGGGATGCCAGACACAATTGCAGCGCATACATTATTGCCGATAATGTTGATATTATGCATTCTTCGGATGATGGAGAGCCGTCCCAGACAGCCGGAAAGCCGATGCTCGACATTCTGGTTTCGGAGGGACTTCGCAATGTCTGCGTCGTGGTGACCCGGTATTTCGGGGGCACATTGTTGGGAACCGGAGGGCTTGTGCGCGCCTATCAGGCGGCGGTCAAGGAAGGTCTCAGACAGTGCACCTATATCGAAAAGAAAAAGGGTATGAAAGCAGCTGTGGCTCTTGATTACAATGACGTGGGAAAGCTCCGGCATCTGTTTGCAACCAACAAGGTTGAGACACTGAGCTCGGATTATGGAGAAAAGGTATCCCTATCCCTGATCATTCCATCTGAAATTTATGAAGACATCAAGGAAAGAGTGGTTGACATAACAAATGGTAAATCGTCATTGCAGGATGTTTCGGAGGCTTATTATGCTCTTGTAGAAGGAGATATTAAGCTATGGATGAAAGACTAGAAGAATTATATACGACATTGAAAGAGTTTCTGGACCAGAAGCAGTATGTGAAGCTGCGCGAATGGATCCGAAATGTGAACGTTGCCGATATTGCGGCAATGATGGAAGAACTGGATGAAGAAATACAGCTTAAAATGTTCCGTATTTTACCAAAGGATATGGCTGCGGATATTTTTTCATACCTACCGATCGAAGTAGAACAGCAGATCATTACTTCCATTTCCGACCGTGAAGCAGGAAAGATCATCGATAACCTGATGTCGGATGATGCAACTGACCTTTTGGAGGAAATGCCTGCCAATATCGTAAAAAGACTGCTTGCCAATGCCAGTCAGGAGACCAGAAGGGATATCAACCATCTGCTCCGGTATCCGGAGGATTCGGCAGGAAGCATCATGACCGTCGAATTTATGGACCTGAAAGAAGGGCAGACCGTCCAGCAGGCCATCGACCGTATCAAAAAAGCAGCCTTTGATTCGGAGACTATCAATATCTGCTATGTCTTAGATTATCAGCGCAGATTAAAAGGAACTGTTGCCTTACGCTACCTGCTTATGAAAGATCCCGATGAAAAGATCGGTGATATCATGCATGAAAATGTCATCAGTCTTCATACCCTGATGGATCAGGAGGAAGTAGCAAGACAGTTCCAGAAATATGACTTTACGGCCATGCCCGTTGTTGACAATGAAAACCGCCTTGTCGGTATCATTACAGTCGATGACGTTGTCGATATCTTACAGGAAGAAGCGACAGAAGATATGGAAAAGATGGCGGCTATCGTCCCCAGTGACAAGCCCTATCTGAAAACCACCGTTTTTGAAACATGGAAAAAACGTATCCCATGGCTCTTACTGTTAATGATCTCAGCCACCTTTACCGGAAAGATCATCGCATCCTTTGAAGATGCACTGAGCGTTTATGTTGTTCTCACGACCTTTATCCCGATGCTGATGGACACCGGCGGAAATGCCGGAGGACAGGCCAGTGTGACCGTTATCCGCGGACTGTCTCTCAATGAAATATCTTTTTCAGACACCGCGAAGGTGCTGTGGAAGGAAATCCGCGTAGCTGTCCTGTGCGGTATCACATTAGCAGCCGCTAACTTCGTAAAGCTGATGATTGTCGACCGCGTCACCCTGCCGGTCGCAGCCGTTGTCTGCCTGACCCTCGTCGCAGCCGTATTCTTTGCCAAGATCGTCGGAAGCATGCTCCCGATCGCAGCCAAAAAAATGGGCTTTGACCCCGCCGTCATGGCAAGCCCCTTCATCACCACAATCGTAGATGCCTTATCCCTGCTAATCTACTTCAAAATCGCCACCATGCTTTTAGGCATCTAACATAATCAGGCAAAAATGCCACATCAGCAAATGAAATGCAGCTGATGTGGCATTCATTGTTTTTATCAATCCCAAAGCCATGAAAAATCGCGCAGCCAATTTTTCATGCTGCCCGTCGCCAAAACACTCCCGGGTAAACCTAAATCCCCTCCTCAAAAAACTTAAAAGAACAAAACGACGAAATAAATCCCCAAAATCAGGAAAAGCACAAAAAGGAAAAATCCCATTTTATAGTTTTATTGGCGGTCGAAAAGAGCTGGGTATTCTGTTTTTTCTGCATGCCTCGACGTTGTTGCCTTAGTTTATCTTAATAATCCGCCCTCACTATCAGCCACTTCGCGACATGGATGTCGCGAAAGCACATACAGAGGCAGGATGCCGATTATGTGCTGCGTGGCGTCCGAAACCAACACACCACACGCGGATTATTTAGATAAACTTAGCCAACAAAAGTCCATGCAGAAAAAACAGAATACCCAGCTCTAACCTCCCAAGAACCTATCCTGCAAACTCTATTTTTTGAACCCCGCTCTTTTCCTCAGCGTAGGATCCAAAATCTTCTTACGAATACGCAGACTCTTCGGCGTAACCTCCAAAAGCTCATCCGTATCAATAAAGTCCAAAGCCTGCTCCAAGCTTAAAATCTTCGGCGGAACCAGCTTTAACGCCTCATCCGAGCTGGAAGTACGCGTATTGGTCAGATGCTTTGTCTTGCAGACATTGATCTCGATATCTTCGGCACGACCGGTTTCACCGACAACCATACCGGAATAAACCTTTTCACCGGGACTGATAAACAGCGTACCGCGTTCCTGTGCATTAAATAAGCCATAGGTAATTGCTTCGCCCGCTTCAAAAGCAATCAGAGAACCATTAGCACGATAATTCAAATCTCCCTTATAAGGACCATAACCATCAAAAATCGTATTCAGAATACCATTACCCTTGGTATCCGTCATAAACTCACCACGATAACCGATCAGACCACGGGAAGGAATGGAAAACTCCAGTCTCGTATATCCGCCGGAACCTGTGCCCATATTTAAAAGCTCACCCTTTCTGGCAGAAAGCTTCTGGATGACAGCACCGGAAAATTCATCCGGTACATCAATATAGGCAAGCTCCATAGGCTCAGTCTTTTTACCATGTTCATCTTCTTTGTACAATACCTCTGCTTTGGATACCGCAAATTCATAACCTTCACGACGCATATTTTCGATCAGGACAGAAAGATGCAGCTCACCACGTCCGGAAACCTTGAAAGAATCCATGTTTTCAGTTTCCTCCACACGGAGAGAAACGTCGGTATTTAATTCGCGGAACAGACGGTCACGCAGATGACGGGAAGTAACAAACTTACCCTCGGTTCCTGCAAGAGGAGAGTCATTTACAACAAAGTGCATAGCAATCGTCGGCTCGGAAATCTTCTGGAACGGAATCGGTCTGACATCTTCGGGAGAGCAGAGCGTATCTCCGATGTGAATATCGGAGATGCCGGAGATTGCGACAATGGAACCAATGCCGGCTTCCTTGACCTCAACCTTATTTAAACCGTCAAACTCATACAGCTTAGAAACCTTAACCTTGCGCATCTTGTCAGGCTCATGATGGTTGACCATCACAACATCCTGATTGACCTTGATTGAGCCGTTGTCGACCTTGCCGACACCGATACGGCCGACATATTCATTGTAATCGATCGTACTGATCAATACCTGTGTTCCGGCATCCGGGTCTCCCTCAGGAGCGGGAATATAGTCAAGGATCGTATCAAACAAAGGAATCATATCGGTTCCTTCTTTATCCATATCAAGGCTTGCGTAGCCGCCTCTTGCCGATGCAAATACAAACGGACAGTCAAGCTGGCTTTCATCAGCCTCCAAATCAATAAAAAGCTCTAACACTTCATCCACAACCTCGGCACATCTGGCTTCCGGACGGTCGATTTTGTTGACACAGACAATAACCGGAAGATTGAGCTCCAAGGCCTTGCGTAATACAAATTTGGTCTGGGGCATGGCACCTTCAAAAGCATCAACTACCAGAATAACACCGTTGACCATTTTTAAGACACGTTCAACCTCCCCGCCAAAGTCTGCATGACCGGGGGTATCGATGATGTTGATCTTGGTACCCTTGTAAGTGATGGCTGTATTTTTGGAAAGAATGGTAATACCACGCTCTCTCTCAATATCATTGGAATCCATGACGCGCTCAGCGACTTCCTGGTTTTCACGGAAAACACCGCTTTGCTTTAACAGTTCATCAACTAAAGTTGTCTTGCCGTGATCTACATGGGCAATGATCGCTACATTTCTTACATCTTCACGTTTTGTCTTCATAACTAAAAATCCTTTCGCGCTTTTTCGCACCGCGCCCAACATTGCTTTTTGCTAGTAATCATCATGTTTACAAACTATTTTAGTCTATCACATTTCATATAAAAATCAAGTAAATTCATGTCGTTTTGTGCTTTTTTTGTCGGAATAAAAGTCCGAATGTCGATTGAAAATTTACATTTTTTAGCAAAAATGCAATAAGATATTACTACATGACAGGAAAAAATTCTTTATTTGTGTAAGAAGGGAGAACAAGAAAATGGATAAGATGAATGAAAACAACAAAGCAACCGTCATGGGAGAAATAACAGGATCATTTACGTTCAGTCATGAGATATACGGAGAGGGTTTTTACATGATTGACTTACTGGTGCCTCGACTGTCGGAAAGTGCTGACCTGATACCGCTTATGGTTTCGGAAAGACTGATCAATGTAAATGACAACTATGATGGTATGAAGGTACGGGTATCCGGACAGTTCCGCTCCTACAATCGTCACGAGGAACGGAAAAACAAACTGGTGCTGTCTGTGTTTGTCAGAGAATGGGAGTTCATCGATGAAGTCGAAAGAAGTGAGATGACCAATTATATTGAGCTTTATGGTTTTATCTGCAAGGAACCGATTTATCGCAAGACACCGCTTGGAAGGGAAATCGCCGATATTCTTTTGGCCGTTAACAGACCTTATGGAAAGAGTGATTATATTCCCTGTATCAGCTGGGGCAGAAATGCCAGATATGCCAATGATTTTGAGGTTGGCAGCCGGTGCCACATCATCGGACGGATCCAGAGTCGGGAGTATATGAAAAAAATCTCCGAGGATGAGGTCGAAAAAAGAATTGCATATGAGGTTTCAGTCAGCAAACTGGAGATTCCGGTAGAGGATTCTGTGTATTAGGAAAATGTATCAGATGATCGGTCGGATAAAATCTGTCAGGAAAGGAAATCTATCAGAAAATAAAATCTGTCAGAAAAGGAAACCAGTCAGAGGAAAATCAGTCAAAAAAGAATATAATTGCCAGAAAAACGAATTTATGCTATGATTCAGCCGAATACTGTATTCGGACAGAAAATGACAAAAGGTCCGAACAAAAGAAAATGATGGTGGGTGGATCATGAAAAGTGGAAAGATTCATATTTATACGGGCGATGGACACGGCAAGACACCGGCGGCCCTGGGCGAAGCATTGTATGCGGCATCTGCGGGAAAGCAGGTTGTTGTGATCCAGTTTATGAAGGGAAAGGGCATTTTTGAAAATGACTTTGTCAAAAGACTGGAGCCTGAGATCAAGTTTTTCTGCTTTGAAAAGGCGGAAAGCGAATATGTTGATCTGAATGATGAGCAGCGGGCAGAAGAAAATATCAACATCCGGAATGGTTTTAATTTTGCAAAAAAGGTCCTGTCAACAAACGGATGTGATCTACTGATCTTAGATGAGATTTTAGGAGTGCTGGATGTCGGGGTGATTACCGTCGATGATCTAAAAGGGCTTTTGGAAGCCAAATCCGACGAGACGACGATCATCATGACGGGAATCCAGTTAAAGGATGAGGTGGTTTCCCTGGTGGATGAAATTTCCAAAATTGAGTCCATGCCTATTGCATAAACAGGAAAAGAGTGATATTCTTTTAATAATCGGTGCAGATACATATATCTTAATCTGTAGAGATGCACCGGACATATATAAAGAGATAGAGGTTGCGTTTTTTATCAGTATTCATCCGGATGTTCAGGAGCAGAGGAAAGATGATGAAAGGGAAGGACGCCGAAAGGGGGATATTTCCTGACAATATTTTCCTTGGGCATGCAGTTAAGAGCTGTATGACTGTCATCGTTTTCGATGGGGGGCTATCAAAGGTTAGAAAGATATGCCGTTTCCCGATGGAGACGGCTTTTTCGATATTATAACCCGGAAATTTCTTTTTATATGGGATTAGCATGAGCCATCATGCACATACATATGATGATTTAGGAGGAAAAAAGGATGGCTATTTTTACAGGCGCAGGTGTTGCAATTGTCACACCTTTTCATGAGGATGGAAGCGTTAATTATGAAGCATTTGCAGAGCAGATCGAGCTTCAGATTGCAGGAGGAACGGATGCCATTATCGTATGTGGTACGACGGGTGAATCTTCCACACTGACACACGAGGAGCATCTTGACGTGATCCGATACTGTGTAAAACAGGTCAACAAGAGAATCCCGGTTATCGCAGGTACCGGTTCAAATTGTACAGAGACTGCAGTCTATCTTTCACAGGAAGCTGAAAAAGCAGGTGTGGACGGATTATTGATCGTTACACCATATTACAATAAGTGTACCCAGAAGGGATTGTATGAACATTTCAAAATAGTGGCTGAAAGTGTCAGCCTTCCGATCATTCTGTACAACATCCCCGGACGTACCGGCGGCGTGCTGATCCAGCCCGAAACAGTTGTTTCGCTGTGCAGAAATGTGAAAAACATTGTGGGTGTCAAGGATGCGACAGGCAATATTTCAGGAGTTGCCAAGGTACTGCAGTTAGCAGACGGTGACGTGGATCTGTATTCAGGCAATGATGATCAGATTGTACCGATTCTTTCTTTAGGCGGCAAGGGTGTTATCTCCGTACTTTCCAACGTGGCACCGAGACAGACACATGATATCTGCCAGCTGTATTTTGACGGAAAGGTAAAAGAGAGTGCGGCATTGCAGCTCAAGGCTCTTCCGGTAATCACCGGACTTTTCTGTGAGGTCAATCCGATCCCGGTTAAGAAAGCCATGAATCTGATGGGATTAAATGCCGGACCGCTTCGTCGTCCACTGACCGAGATGGAAGAAGAGCATGCAGCAAAGCTTGCTGATGCGATGAAAGCATTTGGTATTTTATAATTTTACACAATTATGTAAACCTAAATAAGCCGTGGAGTTATCTGCGGCTTATACTGTAATGAGTAGTGATTTACGTAGTAAATGAGCGGATTTCTCATGTTTGAGAATTGTGGAAGCTGCTTTGCAGCGGAGCAATTCGTGGATATCAAGTTAGTAGAAAAGAGGACCAAACCATGACGAAAATAATTATGCATGGCTGTAACGGAGCCATGGGACAGATGATTGCCGGACTTGTTGCGGCAGATGAGGACGTAGAAATTGTTGCCGGAGTTGATATCAATACCGAGCAAAAAAACGATTTTCCGGTTTTTGCTTCCATCGAGGATTGCGATGTAAAAGCAGATGCAGTGATCGATTTTTCCCACATCAGCTGTGTGGAAAAGCTGTTAAACTGGTGTGCGGATAAAAAGGTGCCGGTTGTACTGTGTACGACAGGTCTTACAGATGATATGATGGAAAAAGTAAAAGAGACAGCAGCAAAGACGGCAGTTTTAAAATCAGCCAATATGTCACTGGGCATCAATATGCTTTTAAAGCTCTTAAAGGAAGCAACCGCAGTTTTGGCACCTGCCGGCTTTGATATTGAAATTGTGGAAAAGCATCACCGCAGAAAACTGGATGTTCCGAGCGGAACAGCACTGGCACTTGCCGATTCGGTCAATGAAGAGCTGAATAATGAATATGAATATGTCTTTGACAGAAGCAGCCGCCGTGAGCAGAGACCCAAAAAGGAGATCGGCATTTCTGCAGTACGGGGAGGAACTATCGTCGGAGATCATGACGTGATCTTTGCAGGCGAGGATGAAGTCATCACATTTTCGCATACAGCCTATTCAAGAGCAGTATTTGGAAAAGGAGCGATTCAGGCTGCAAAATTTTTAAAGGGAAGAGAACCGGGGCTTTATAATATGAGCCATGTTATTGATAATTGATCAAGGGGTAAACAATGGACGAATTAGAATTAAGGTACATTAAGAGTCTGGCGAAGCAGTATCCGACCATTGCCGCGGCAAGTACGGAGATAGTCAATCTGTCTTCCATTATGAACCTGCCAAAGGGTACGGAACATTTTTTGACAGACATTCATGGGGAATACGAGCAGTTCAATCACGTTTTGAAAAATGGATCCGGTTCGGTCCGCCGCAAAATTGATGAAGAATTTGGAAATACCCTGAGCAATAAGGACAAAAAGAGTCTGGCAACGTTGATATATTATCCCAACGAAAAGCTGGATATTGTCATGAAAGAGGAAGACAATCTGGAAGACTGGTACAAGATCACTTTATATCGTCTTGTGCAGATCACGAAGCGTGTTTCCTCCAAGTACACGCGTTCCAAGGTTCGCAAGGCATTGCCAAAGGATTTTGCATATGTTATAGAGGAACTGATCACGGAAAAAGCCGAGGTGCAGGATAAAGAGGCATATTACAATGAAATTGTACATACGATTATCCGAATCGGACGTGCACCGGAATTTATTGTTGCACTTTGTGAGCTCGTACAGAGGCTTGTAATCGATCATCTGCATATCGTAGGTGATATTTATGACAGAGGTCCGGGACCGCATATTATTATGCGGACACTCCGTTATTATCATTCGGTGGATATCCAGTGGGGAAACCATGATGTTGTATGGATGGGCGCTGCATGTGGACAGCCTGCCTGTATTGCAACCGTGATCCGTATGGCTGCCCGGTACGGCAATCTGGATTCTCTGGAAGAGGGCTATGGTATCAACCTGATTCCATTGGCTACGTTTGCCATGGAAAAATACAAGGATGTTGACTGCAGTGTATTCAATATCAAATACAATACCAATTACAATACCAAGGATCTGACGCTTGATATGAAGATGCATAAAGCAATCTCCATCATACAGTTTAAGCTTGAAGGCCAGATCATCATGCGCAGACCGGAATTTGAAATGGAAGACCGTCTGCTTCTCGATAAAATTGATTTTGATAAAAAAACAGTCCGTATCGACGGAGTGGACTATCCGATGAAGGATACCGATTTCCCGACAATCGATCCGGCCCATCCTTATCAGCTGAGCCACGAGGAGGAAGAGGTCGTGGAGCGTCTTGTTCAGGCATTTAAACGATGTGACAAGCTGCAAAAGGATATCCGTTTCCTGTTTTCAAAAGGAAGCATGTACAAGGTATACAATTCCAACCTGTTATTCCACGGTTGTGTGCCAATGGATGAGGAGGGTAATTTTTTAAAGGTCAATCTGTTCGGAAAAGAGTATGCCGGCAAGGCCCTATATGATGCACTGGATAACTATGCGAGAAAAGGCTATTACGGCAATCGCGATTCGGATGAAAAATTAAAGGGGCAGGATATCATCTGGTATATCTGGGCAGGTCCAAAATCTCCGGTATTCGGCAAGGATAAGATGGCAACCTTTGAACGGTATTTCCTGGATGATAAGGAAACACATAAGGAAAAGAAAAATGCATATTATCGCCTGTATGACAGAGAGGATATCCTCAACAGGATTTTGACAGAGTTTGGATTGCCGACGGACAAATCCCATATTGTCAATGGACATGTGCCCGTCGAACAGAAAAATGGCGAGTCGCCGATCAAGTGTGGCGGAAAGCTGCTGGTCATTGACGGTGGATTTAGCAAGGCATATCAGAGCAAAACCGGAATTGCGGGATATACACTGGTTGCCAATTCGCACGGCATGCGGCTGGTTTCCCACGAACCGTTCGAATCTGCCGAGACAGCGATCAAAAATGAATCCGATATTTTTTCTGACTCCATTATTGTTGAGACCAGTGCTTCCAGACAGAGGGTTGCAGATACAGATATTGGTAAGGAATTACGGGTTCAGATCCATCAGCTTGAAGAGTTGCTTGAGGCTTATCGAGAAGGAATAATCGTAGAAAAAGATATATAAATAAAAAGAAAATACTCAAATCCGCGAGAAGATGGGTATTTTCTTTTTTTACTTCCTGACTTGATATCCACGAATTGCTCCGCTGCAAAGCAGCTCCCACAATTCTCAAACATTCGAAATCCGCTGATTTACTGCGTAAATCGCTACTTTCTCATGTTTGGCGGGTCCCAAGTTCAAAAGTCTTATCGT
>Ga0129314_1000346_pt1 | contig 51809 bp, 53 predicted proteins | sample O1111metagenome_FD_94431 | JGI IMG/M metagenome (GOLD analysis project Ga0129314, IMG submission 94431) | Orangutan individual fecal microbial communities from fecal samples from Wisconsin, USA - O1111 metagenome | ecosystem: Host-associated > Mammals > Digestive system > Large intestine > Fecal... | reverse complement strand
TCCCCTGGACGATTGACTTTCCCCGCCGAATCTGATAGGATAAAAACGCCCCGGTGGGAGTTTCAGAGGAAGGAAGCGTATCGTCATGTCGGCCAGACGCATTGTGGCACTGCTTCTCGCGGCGTTTTTGGGACTTTCCTCATTGAGCGCGCTGCTGATGCTCCGCTGAAAAGATTGCCGGAGCAGTTGACAGCCGGCGCCCGCCGCGCTATAATATTTTATACAATTGAATCACTTATCAAGAGTGGCGGAGGGAACAGGCCCTGTGATGCCCGACAACCTGCAATCTGCAAGGTGCCAAATCCTGCGGTGTCAACCGAAAGATAAGAGCTTTTTCGCGTCCGGCACCGTCCGGGCGCTTTTTGTTTGCCCCGCTCTCGCCATGAACACAGAAAGGAAGTCTTATTATGGCTCATCATCTTTTCACCTCGGAATCGGTCACCGAGGGACACCCCGACAAAATCTGCGACCAGATCTCCGACGCGGTGCTCGATGAGATTCTCGCCCACGATCCAATGGGACGGGTCGCCTGTGAAACCTGCTGCACCACCGGCATGGTAATGGTGATGGGAGAAATTTCCACCAGCTGCTATGTCGATATTCCCAAACTGGTCCGGCAGGTAGTGCTCGACATCGGCTACGACCGGGCGAAGTACGGCTTTGACGGAAACACCTGCGCCGTTCTCACCTCAATCGACGAGCAGTCGGGCGACATCGCCATGGGGGTCGACGCCTCGCTCGAGTCAAAGGAGGGGCTTGATTCCGCCGAAAACGGCGCCGGGGATCAGGGAATGATGTTCGGCTTCGCCTGCGACGAAACCCCCGAGCTTATGCCGCTGCCGATCTCGCTGGCCCACCGGCTTGCATTGCGGCTGGCTCAGGTACGCAAGAACGGAGCTCTGCCCTATCTGCGCCCCGACGGAAAAACACAGGTGACGGTCGAATACGATGAGGAAAACCGCCCTCTGCGGGTTGATACCGTCGTTCTCTCCACGCAGCATTCCGACGCCGTCTCTCTGGATCAGATCCGCGGGGACGTGATCCGCGAGGTGATCCGCCCGATCATCCCCGCCGAAATGCTCGACGAATCCACCCGAATCCTTGTCAACCCCACAGGACGCTTTGTCATCGGCGGCCCGCAGGGGGACAGCGGCCTTACCGGACGCAAGATTATCGTCGATACCTACGGCGGCTATTCCCGCCATGGCGGCGGCGCTTTTTCGGGCAAGGACCCGACCAAGGTTGACCGTTCGGCCGCCTATGCCGCCCGCTGGGTTGCCAAAAACGTCGTTGCGGCCGGGCTGGCCCGCCGTTGCGAGGTCCAGCTCGCCTATGCCATTGGGGTTGCCCGCCCCGTTTCGATTCTCGTCGATACCTTCGGCACCGGAAAAGTGTCCGATGAGGCGCTGTCCGGCGCGATCAGCAGAACCTTCGACCTGCGCCCCACCGCCATCATCAACGCGCTCGACCTGCGCCGGCCGATCTACCGGCAGCTCGCCGCCTACGGACACATGGGCCGCGAGGATCTTGGGGTCAGCTGGGAACGCACCGACCGCGCCGAGGCTCTGCGCGCGGCCGCGGGCCTTTCACTCTAAGCGATAATACAAAACAGCCCCGCGGAAGGACTTTCCTTTCGCGGGGCTGTTTCATTTTGAGGAATATTCCGGTATTGCACGGTGCCCGCCGGAACCGTGTCTCACCCCCGCGCTGCTTTCTTCTGCTTTCTCTTCTCAAGAAAAACCGGCAGAAAAATGCCCAAAAGAATCAGGGCGATCAGGGCGACGCAGAGCGGTCTGGTTAGATAATATGTCACAAGATGACCCTTGGCCATGACAATCGACTGACGCAGGCCGGTTTCCGCCATCGAGCCGAGCAGCATCCCCAGCACCGTCGCCGATGCGGGGAACTTGGCGCGCCGCATGAAATAGCCCAGGAATCCAAACACAATCATGACATAGACGCTGTACATCGTCTGGGAGATCGCATAGGAACCGACAACCGAAAGGACCACGATGATCGGGCAGAGGACCCCCGGCGGCACCTTGGTCACATTGACGACATAACGGGCGATCAGCAGCCCTACCACGCCCATGAAAATATTGGCCAGAATAAAGCCAAAGATGACGGTGTAGGTGATGGTTGCCTTTGCAGTGAAGAGTTCCGCGCCGGGAATCATCCCCTGGATCATCAAGCCGCCCATGATCACCGCCGCAGCGGCGCTGCCGGGGATTCCCAGCGTCAGCATGGGAATCATCGCGCCGCCGGTAACGGCATTGTTCGCCGCTTCAGAGGCACAGACCCCCTCGAAAGAGCCCTTGCCGAACAGCTCCTTATGCTTGGAGTAACGTTTTGCTTCGTTGTAGCCGACCCAAGAGCCGATATCCCCGCCCGCGCCGGGCAGGATGCCGACGCCGATGCCAAGCACCGAAGAGCGCAGAATAGTCGGAATCAGCAACTTGAACTCGCTCCAGGGAGGCAGAACCCGCCCCTTGATCTCACCGATCTCCATCTTCTCCTTGGAGCTGGCGCGTTCGATCGATTTTCCGATGAGCGAGAGCACCTGAGGAATTGAGAAAAGGCCAATCAGGGCCGGAACGGCCGGGATGCCGCCCATCATGTGAAGCGATCCAAACGTAAAACGCGGAAAGGCCGAGTCATTATCGATGCCAATGGTGCAGATGATCAACCCGAGACAGCCCGCGGCCAATCCCTTGGCCAAAGAATCGGAAGCAAGGCTCGCGATCAGGCTCAGACCGAAGCAGGCAAGCAGGAAATATTCCGGGGCGCCGAATTTCAGCGCCGCCGACGCCAGCAGCGGCGACAGGAAAAGCAGCGCAATGGCGCTGAGCAGTCCGCCGATCATCGAGGAAACCATTGCCACACCGAGGGCCTGCAGGCCCTTCCCCTGCAGGGTCAGCGGATATCCGTCGAGCGCGGTGGCCGCGGAAGAAGGGGTACCCGGCGTATGAATCAGAATGGCAGAAATCGACCCGCCGGCAATCGCGGAGGTATAAATCGCCATCAGCATGGCAATCGCCGCGATCGGAGTCATGCCATAGGTAAACGGAATCATCAGCGCGATGCCCATGGTTGCGCTCAGTCCGGGCAGAGCTCCGATCACCATACCGCCCACAACACCGAGAAACAGCGCGAACAGCACCTCGGGGGTAAAGAGCTGGGATGCAATAACCGGGAGGGATGCAAAAAGACTTTCCAGCATAACGATCCTCCCTTCTTAAAACAGGATGCCCGCGGGCATCGTCAGTTTGAGCTGCATCACGAATAGAACATAGATAAAAACCTCGACCGCCAGTGTGGAAATCAGCAGCATCGGAATGCTCCGGATCTTGAGGCACCACATATACGCCAAAAGGAACAGCCCGGTGGAGACAAAGAACCCAATCAGCGAAATGGCGGCGATATATGCCACGATTCCAATCAATCCGATCATTGGCTGGCGAAGCTCACGCCCGGTAATGGGGGCGTCTCCGCTCTCCGCGTCCTCTCCTTGCTGAAGGAGGCGGGTCTTTTGCACTCCCTGCCATATGATCAGAGCGGAGATCAGGATCAGCGCACAGGTAAAGAAACGCGGGAAATAGGAGGATTCCTTGGGGAACTCACCGGTCAGAATGAGAAAGAAGGCTGCAAACGCCATCAGGATTCCGCCGATATAGATATCATGGTGCAGGACTTTTTTCAAAAGGCATCTTCCTCTCTGTGAGATAGCGACGTGTTTCGGCGGCTTCCTTCGCCGCCGAAACACGTCAAGCGGGAGTAAAAACGGAAAATTATATCAGGTTCGGAGAATGAACGGCAAAGAACGCTCCCGGCGTTCTGACGCGTTGGAAGGGGCAGAGTTCCGCCGTTCACTGAATGCCGCCGGTATTTTCAGCGCCCGCATCAGTTATAGCCAAGTTCATCGGCATATTCGATGACAACGGCCTCCATCGCCTTCATGTAATCCTCGTACTCCTGGCCTTCCATATAGTCGACCTCATACCCGGCTTCTTCCATTGCCTTGAGGTACTCGGGATTCTCCTGCGCGCGGCGCAGTGCCGATACGATGATTTCTTTCAGCTCAGGGTCCATGCCGGGCTGCGCGACAATACCGCGGGAGGAACCGTTGACAATGTCATAGCCCTGCTCAATTGCAGTGGGAACATCAGGCATCAGCTTGGACCGTTCATTGCTCATAACGCCAAGCACTTTGATGGTGCCGTCCTTATAGCCCGCGAGGGTATCGCCGACCTTGCCTGAATAGATATCGACATGCCCGCCGAGGAAAGCGGATTTCGCTTCCGAGATTCCCTTGCTGTGATTGACGCCGGTGATATTGGTAATGCCTTCCGTCTTGTTGAAATCAAGCATCACCAGCTCATCCGCGCCGCCCTTCGAGGTCAGCGCAACGAGGAACTCCTGATCGGCATGAGCCTTAATATACTCGGCAAAGGATTTCAGATCATTCACGTCGGCAAAACGCTCATCGTCGGCCCGCACCGCGATCAGGCAGTAGTCAGTGACACAGTTGCAGAGCAGATTGAAGCTTTCAAGGGTGTTCTGATTCTTGAGCGACTTATTCAAATAGGAATATACCTGCGGAGTATGGATGTTCGAAATCGTATAGCCATCGGGAGCCGCATTCATCATTTCGCCCCAGCCAACCCAGTTCGCACCGCCGGTAACATTCGAAACGGTCACAACCGCATCTTTGCCGAGCTCGGCCTGAAAATAAGGGGCGAGCATCCGCGCACAGATATCAAGCCCGCCGCCTGCCGAAGCGGTGATGATATAGTTGACCGGCTTGGAGGGATAATCGGCATACTTTCCGGCATCAGCGGCTGGTGCTCCGGAGGCGGCCGTCTCGGAGGAAACGGGAGCTGCCTGAGATGCGGTCGCGGCCGAGGAGGAAGCTCCGCCGCAGCCGGCGACGAACAGAATGCTCATAGCAAGCGAAAGAGCCAAAGCGATTGTTCTTTTCATTTTGTCATACTCTCCTTTATTCTCTTCTCTTTTTTCATTGCATTGTTACAGGATGGCTGCCACTCGCCTGAATATTAAAGCAAATCTCGTGCCAGACAGGATGAAGCTCTCTCTTTTCTCTGCTTTCGGCAGCGAATCCCGACCTTGTCCGACAATTTCTCTGGAAACAGGGCGCCGTTTGCGTTACAATATAGAACAGTTAAGTTTCATATTGAAACTGCAGAAACATAAGTCTTTGAATTTGAAACATCAGGGAAAGGATAGAATCATGGATGAATCCATTGCCATGCTTTTTACCAACCGCGCTACCGTCATTGAAGCCCAACGGGTCGTGGAACGGCTTGGTCTCAAGATCAAGATTCGTTTTTCGGACCATGTGGGAGCGCGCGGCGCGGCGGAGCAGCTCGTGGAGGAGGGCGCCCGCATCATCATCAGCCGCGGCGGCGTGGCCAATCTGCTGCGCGGTTTTCTGACGATTCCGGTGGTGGCGGTGGAATACCGCTACGGAGATTTTGCCCAGGCGATCGAAAACGCATCCAAAATTTCCAAAAAGATCGCCATCGTGAGCTTTAATCAGGGAATCCATGCGGCGCTGCGGGTCGAACAATATCTGGGGCAGGGGATTAAGCTGATCCAGATCGACGATTTTTCCCGCTTTGACCAGACCATGCTCCAGCTCTGTGAGGAGGGCATCGAGGTGGTCATCGGAGGGCATTCGGCACAGACCTTTGCCCGCAAGCATGGGCTGCAAAGCGTCCCGATCATGACCGATCCCCACGCCATTGAAACGGCCATTGAGGAGGCGCGCCACACTCTGACTGCCCTCTATCAGTATGAGTCGAAGATGCAGACCATTCTGGCGATCCTCAACTGCGCCCCCTGCGGCATCATTTCCATCAACAGAGAGGGCAGGATCACCAACCTCAACACGATTGCCCGGGAAATTCTTGGCCTCGGCGCACAACCGGTGGACGGTATGCATTATAACACAGTTCTCCCATTTCCGGAAATTATCGAATCCGCGCTTGCGGGCCGCTCCTTTTTCCGGCGGGTGGCGGAGTACCGCGAAAGCTTTCTCGCCGTCAACTGTGTTCCGGTGCTGGTCGATGGTGCGGCGGAGGGAGCTGTGATCAGCCTGCAGGGAGCTCATGAAATCCAAATCATGGAAGGAAAAATCCGCAAGCAGATTCTCAGCGGCGGCCATGTGGCAAAGAACACGCTTAAAAGTATTATTGGAAGCAGTGAGACACTGAGGCAGGCAAAGAAAATGGCCTTTACCTACGCCTCGGTGGACAGTACGGTTCTGATCACCGGGGAAACCGGCACCGGCAAGGAGCTGTTCGCCCAGAGCATCCACAACGCCAGCACGCGGCAGAAGGAACCCTTCGTGGCGGTCAACTGCGCCGCGCTGCCTGAAGCCCTGCTGGAATCCGAATTGTTTGGATATGAGCGGGGAGCCTTCACCGGCGCGCGCTCCGACGGGAAGAGCGGATTTTTCGAAATTGCGCATGGGGGCACCATTTTTCTTGACGAAATCGGAGAGCTGCCGGTTGCTCTTCAGGCGCGTTTGCTTCGGGTTCTGCAGGAGAAGGAAATCGTCCGGGTCGGCGGAGAAAAGGTTATTCCGATCGACGTGCGGGTCCTCGCGGCCACCAACCGCAACCTGCTAGACGAGGTGGCAAAGGGAAACTTTCGCGCCGACCTCTATTACCGGTTAAGCGTCTTGGTGCTGCAAATTCCTCCTTTGCGCGCCCGGGGCGGGGACATCCGGGAGCTGGCGGAATACTTCATCGGACAGTTTTCCAATAAGTATACCCGCGGTATCCGCTCGATCCGCGAGGACGCTTTGACTCTGCTGGAGTCCATGCCCTTTCCCGGAAACGTACGGGAACTTGCCAATCTCGCAGAACGTGCCGTCGTCCTCTGCCAAAGCGCGGACCTTTGTGCCGAGGACATCCGCAGTGCTTTGGTCGGCGGCCTGAAAACGCCCCCGGAATCCCCCGCGGTCTCCGCTTGTCTGCCGCGGCTTCGTGAGGCCGACCGGCTTCTTTCGCTCCCGGCCGAGGAACAGCGCCGGCGAATCACACACGCCTTTGAGGAAGCCGGAGGCAGCCAGCAGCTTGCAGCGGAAATTTTGGGGGTCAGCCGCACCACTCTCTGGCGAAAACGCAAAGAGCTCGGGCTCTGAACAATAGATGGCATAAAAATTGCTCTCTTGTTGATTGCAAAAAAGATGGTTCCACTCAAGCCATGCTTCGGCCGCTCTAAACGGCCTGCAATCTGATCAAGGGAGAACAAATCATGCTGAAAATCGGTTTAACGGGGCCATACAGCCCCAACATGAAGGCCGCCTTCTATGACGCGCTGCCTGACGGCTTCGATGTGGTGGAAATTCCCACCGTCGAGGATTACGGCGCCCTTGAAGACGTCGATTTTGTGGTGCTGCGCACCCTGAAATTTGATAATGCAACCATCAACCGCTGCAAGCAGCTCAAAATGATCCAGAAATATGCCGTCGGCTATGAGACGATTGACATCGGAGCAGCAGCAGCCCGCAACATTCCGGTGGTGAACTGCACCGGCGTCAACACCGTGTCGGTGGCCGAAATGGCGGTGCTCCAGATGCTCGCGGTTCTTCGGAACCTTCTTCCCCTCAACCGCAGGCTCTGCGCCCACCAGTGGGCCAAGGACGAGTTTGTCCAGTGCTCCTATACCCTGAAGGGAAAGACGGTCGGTATCATCGGCCTCGGAAGTATCGGACGGCATGTTGCACAGCTTCTCCGGGCGTTCGGTGCAACCGTGCTCTACTATGATATGTTCCGTCAATCGGAGCAGACCGAACAGGAACTTGGCGTGACCTTTTTCCCGTTCGAGGAGCTGCTTCCCCGTGTGGACCTTCTTACCCTTCACGCTCCCTCCACTCCGGAAACCATCAACCTGATCGACCGCGAGGCTCTTTCAAAAATGAAGCGCGGCGCAATTCTGATCAATACCGCCCGGGGCAATCTGGTCAATGAAGAGGCTCTGATCGAAGCCTTACAATCCGGACAGCTCGGCGGCGCAGGCCTCGATGTTTTTTCCAGTGAACCCCCCGCGGCGGATTCCCCTTTGCTGCACCTTGAAAACGTTGTTGCGACCCCTCATGTCGGCGGCAGCACAGCCGGAAATGACAGCAACATGATGCGCCAATGCGCCGGAAACATTGTAAAGTTCTGCGAAAGGAAGCCGATCCTCAAGCGCAACATCGTCAACCTCTCGATGCTCAGCGATCCGCTTCCGATTGAATACCAGTGACCGGCGGGAGGAATCCGATGGAAAAACAAAAGATGCTGGTTGTCTGCGCGCACGTCGGGGATTTCATCTGGCGCAGCGGAGGCTCCATTGCCAAATACGCCCGCGAGGGGCACGAGGTCACCGTCATCGCCCTGACTTACGGCATCCGCGGCGAGTCGAACGGATACTGGAAGCGGGGCGGCAGCTCGGCCGACGAGTGCCGGGAAATCCGCCGCCGCGAAGGCGAGGAAGCCGCCCGCATCCTCGGGGTCAGCCGGATTGAATTCTGGGACTATCAGGATTACCCCCTCTTGATGACCGACGAACGGATTGAGAGGCTTGCCTGTAAGATCAGGGAAATCCGCCCCGACTTTATCCTGACCCACGACAAGGAGCCGGACCCCTACAACATGGACCATAATCTTGCCTCCGATGCTCTGCGCACCGCTTATACCATCGCATCCGGCGCCGGTGCCGTCTGCAATGGGCTTCCTGTGGCCCCGCGCCAGACTCCCATGTTCGGCTTTGAGCCGCATATGACCGAGATCAGCTCATTTACACCGGGCATCTATATCGATATCACCGACGTCTTTGAGCAGAAGAAGCAGGCGATGGCCTGCTGTACCACCCAGGCCAATATGTCCGCGCATTACATTCGCAAGGCGGAAATCCGCGCAAGTGAGTGCGCCAACCGGGGCGGCGTCTCCGGCTGCCGTTATGCAGAGGCCTTCTCCACCTGGGGAGCCGTCTGCATGCATGGGCATTTTGTATGGTAGCCGGACAAAATCCACGAGATGCGAAAGAGGAAATGCCAATGAAAAAACAAACGATGCTGATCGTAACGGTCCGGGCCTCCGACGCGGTGGAAGGCTGCGGCGGTGTGATCGCCAAATATGCGGCAGAAGGGCACCATGTCGAGCTGATCGTCCTCTCGGATGCGGAAGGGGCAAAACGCGAGCCTCTGCTGCGGGAGGTCCTGAAAGGACTTGGCGTCTCGGCCCTGGAATTTGCGGACCGCCCGGGAATGCCTCTCGAATGGAGCGATGAGGACTGCGAATGGCTTGCCTGCCGTTTCCGCTCAATCCGGCCGGACTTTATCGTCACCCATGCAAAGGAACCCGATCTCCGCAGCCCCGACCGGGGATATGCCTCGGCGGCAGTCATGAAGTCCTACTTTATCGCCTCCGCGGCAGGCGCACCCTGCGAAGGACTTCCCGTCTCGCCGCGCCAGACTCCGATGTTCGGACTGGAGCCCACCCACTCTGAGGAAATCGGCTGGGTGCCGGGAGTACTGATCGACGTTACACCCTTTCTCGATCAAAAGATGACCGCCTTCGACCGGCTCTTTCCCGGTGACGAGCACCGCCGGGAACGCTGCATGGAGCAGATGAAAAACCGCGCGGTGCACTGCTCAGGACGCGGAGGGGTCACCGGCTGCAAATTTGCGGAAGCCTTTTCGAGCTTTGGGCCGATTTATGCCCATGGCCATTTTGTCTGGTAAGGAGGCGCGGCATTGAAACAACGAATTTTAGTGATCGCGGGCCACGTCGGAGATTTTGTCTGGCGCAGCGGCGGTACCATCGCCAAGGCGGTCCGCGAGGGACATGAGGTGCACCTGATTGTCCTGACTCTCGGCCTGCGCGGGGAATCAAACGGCTACTGGAAGCGTCCCGGCTCAAATATTGAGGAGGGACGCGTCCTCCGCCGCGCCGAGGGGGAGCAGGCGGCGTCGCTGTTGGGGGTCAAAACAGTGGAAATCATGGACCGGGTTGACTACCCTCTGGTCATTGACCGCCCGCTCCTCTATCATTTGGCACGCCGGGTACGTGAACTGCGTCCCGACATCATCATTACCCACGACGGCCAGCGGGACCTCTTTAATGCCGATCATACCTTGATCGGCAAAAAGGTCAACGATCTTTGTGCCATTGCTGCTTCGCCCGAGGTCGAGATGGAGGGCTTATCCCCTGTCAGACAGCCCGCCATTCTAGGCTTCGAGCCACACATCGCCGAACTTTGCGGGTTTGTGCCCCGTGTTTATGTAGACATCAGCGAGACGTTCCCGATCAAACGACAGGCCATGGAATTCTACGCCCTTACCCAAAAGGGGATGTTTGCCCCTTACACCACCAAAAATCTTCTGCGCGCTGCGCAGACTGGAGATCCGAAATGCCGTTACGCCGAGGCGTTTTCGGTGCAGTATCCCAACCGGGAGCTCGATTGCATCGCATTGAGAAGGAGAGACGCATATGCTGACTAAGCTTGACCATATCGACATTAAGGCAGCGGATTTCGATGCCACCGTTCGAACTCTTTTGGACATGGGGCTGGTGATCACCCGGCGTGCCCCCGCCCCCCGCAACTCGGTGGAGATGTCCCTTCCGGGGGAAAATCAAGTTGTGCTGGAGATTCACCCCGCTAAGGAAGGAGGCTTTACCGGAATTCACCACATTGCTTTCCAAACGGATGGGAGCGATCTGGAGGCACTCAAAGCAAAGGGCATTACCTTCAAGACCGAAAATATGCTGATCAAGGATACCGGCCGTACCGTCAGCAGCTTCAGCGATCCGAACGGACTGACGTGGCAGCTGACCGACTGAGCCGAAGCCATACAGAGCAGGGCTCTACTGCCCCGCGAAAGTTTCCGCAGGATAGAGCGGTGTTGGCGGTCAAGATTCCCGATGAATCCCGGAACTTGAGTCAGCCCGGCAATGTTTTGTACCGGAAAGAAAACCACTCAAGAACCGCTGAAATTTCTCCTCTTGCATCGCTTGCTCCGCAGCCCGTAAACGGGCTGTTCCCGCTCTGTCGGCGCGTTTTTTCTATCGTTCAAAGGCGGGTTTTTGTTAGTTGCTGACTACTCAGCCCGCGAACAGGCTGTTCCCGCTCTATCGGCGCGTTTTTTCTATCGTTCAAAGGCGGGTTTTTGTTAGTTGCTGACTACGCGGCCCACAAACAGGCTGTTCCCGCTCTATCGGCAGGTTTTCGATTATCCAAAGGTTCTTATTTGCTGCTCGCTTCGCTCTATCCTTGCAGCAAAAGCTTTTTTCTCACCAGCAGAGCCGTTGGTTCTGTGCGCTAAATCTATCAAAGGTTGATCCCCCGTATGATTACTATCATACGGGGGATCATTTTCTGCACATTCTACAAATCTGCCGGCGGAAAGTCCGCGGAAAGCAGCCGCTTTTAGCGGCGCAAAAAGGGGATAACCGCCTTGGCGGGGAGGAACGACACAGCATTCATGGTCATGCAGTTCCCCACTGCTGGCGAAGGATAAAGCTCCGCGGGACATGATACTCCCGGTAGGAAAATACAGAAGTACGCCGTCTGGTTTCTAAAGAGATTTTGCAAGGGCACGTTAAATTGAGGTCAACGCATACACGCAGTTACAAATTTGATTGGCACATCCATCCGTTCCGCGGCCTGCCCCGGCGTCATACCGCCGTCTAAAAACCGCCTGCAGACTGCTTTCATATTTTCTCCAACTTCAACGATATGTTTGTCCGGGTCATAGAAACGAACCACACGCTGTCCCCACGAATGCTCCTTGACGGGATGGACATATTCGATGTCGAATTTTTTCAATTTCTCCGCGAACGTATCAAAATCATCTTCTTCAAAATAGATTTCAGCATTATTGCCGCCAAAGGATATCTCATCGGTGCCGATAAACTCTTCCCATGCTGCAAGTGCCTGCAAACATAAACCACCCGTTAAAGTTTTGTTTGCCCCAAAATCCATCACTACACGAAGTCCCAGAACTTTTTTATAAAATTCAACCGTCTGATTTATATCTGCCACAACCAACATCGGAGCTTTGAATTTCATTTTTAATGCCTCGCCAAATTCATAATTTGCTGTTTTGCAGGGTAAAGAACATCACAAAAACCGAGGAAAATTCCACCATCCGCACAAAAAGCACCCAAACAGTCTGAAAATCTTTCAGGCGTTCCCCAGTGTATTCGTCTAACGATTTTCATCGGCTCTCGTTTCGGCGAACCGCGAGAAGAACCACACGCTCTTTGTAATATTTTCCGCGGGAATGGCGGCTTGAAGCGGGCAGTCGGTACGTTCTCATAAGCACTTGGCTGTCGGCAGAGAATTTTTTTAATCCTAACTTCAGGAAGGCGCGCCGGTATTGCCGGCCTGACGCGCATTACAGGCGCACCAGAGGCATAATGTAATGATGACGATGACCCCGCCCGTCAGGGCAAGCGGCCCCGGAATTTCGCCGACAAAGATTGCCACCCAAATCGGGCTGAAGATCGGTTCGAGCATCCCGATCAGAGAAATGGCAAGGGGCGGGCAGACCCGCGCGGCATAGGAAAACAGCACATAGGGAATACCAAGCTGGAACACCCCCAAAAAGAGAATCGCCCCCACCGAAACCGGAGTAAAAACCGGCGGTTCAAGAAAGAGAAACGGCACTCCGATCAGCGCGCTGAGCAGATGCCCGATCAACACTCCGCTCATCGTTTCATGCAAAGATGCGGCCGAAGACGCAAACAGGAAAGCCGCCGCCAGCAGCACCGCGCTGAGCAGCGCGACGGTGTTGCCAAGCAGTCCGCCCGGCGAGAGATCATCGACAAAAAAGAGGACAACTCCCAGCATCACAACCGCCACAACGGTCAGATCCCGCCGGGTGATCCGCTGTCCGCGCCCCATCGCGCAGAACAGCAGGACAAAAACCGGATTGGCCGACTGAAGCACAATCGCGTTGGCGGCGGTGGTCAGCTTGTTGGCCATCACAAAGAGAGCCGTGGTCCCGCCAAGGCAGAGACCGGTCAGCAGAGTGCTGCGGTTCCAGACCGGACGCGGAGTGCCCCTGCGCCAGAGAACGATCCAGAGCACTGCCGCCGCGATGGCGCTGCGAAAACCGCCGATGACAAGGGAGTTCCAGTCAATCAGCTTGATAAAAACTCCCGCGGTGCTCCAAAGGGCCGCGCAGAGGGCAAGGTAAAGGATTCCTTTGTTTCGGGTCATGGCTTTTCCTCCGGCCGTCGAACTGCCTTATCATTGTAGCGTAAAGAGGCGGCGATTGCAACGCCATTTTAACGCCGCTTTTGCCCGCACAATTTGCGGCTGGGACTTCCTTTTGGGGCCGGTTCGAGTTATAATACAAAATACGGGTCCGCCGGAGGCGGCATCCCACATGCATCGATCAAGAGCCGGAAAGCCCGGCCTGCCGTGAGGTTTTTACACCGATGATTTTTGCAGACCTGATCTTTTTATACCTTTTTCTTCCCGCCAACCTGCTGCTCTACTATCTTTCGGGCAGCCGCGGCTGGCGAAACGGAATCCTTGTCGTCTTCTCCCTGCTTTTTTACGCCTGGGGGGAGCCGGTTTATCTGCTGCTGCTTCTTTTTTCCGTTGGACTCAATTACCTCTACGGCCGGGTGATCGAATTGCTGCGCGGCACACCGCAGGCCGGTCTTGCACTGGCGGTAATCCTTTTCATCGATCTCGGCCTTCTCGGTGTCTTCAAATACAGCGGTCTGGCGGTCGAGACGGTCAATTCGCTGCTGGGGCTTTCGATTCCGGTGCCCGGGCTGTCGCTTCCGATCGGCATTTCCTTTTACACCTTTCAAATTATCTCCTACATCATCGACGTCTACCGCGGGGAATGCCCGGCACAGCGCAGCTTTTCCAAATTTCTGCTCTTTGTTTCGCTTTATCACCAGCTTGTCGCCGGGCCGATCGTCCGCTACACCGAAATTGCCGAACGGATCGATTCCCGTACCGAGAGCTGGAACGGGATTGCGCGCGGCTTTGACCGTTTCTTTATCGGACTTCTCAAAAAGGTGGCAATCGCCAACACCGCCGGAAAACTCGCCGCCCCCTATCTTGACGGTCCGGCCGGCTCGCTGACGGTTTTGGGCGGATGGTTCGGCGCGCTGCTTTTTTCATTGCAGATCTACTATGACTTTTCCGGATATTCGGATATGGCGATCGGCCTGGGCGAGATGTTCGGGTTTTCCCATCCGGAAAACTTTGATTATCCCTATGCCTCCCGTTCCGCCACCGAGTTCTGGCGCAGATGGCACATGACCCTCGGACGCTTCTTTCGGGATTACCTCTACATCCCGCTCGGCGGAAACCGCCGCCGCATGGTCCTGAACCTGATGCTGACCTGGTTTGCCACCGGGCTTTGGCACGGCGCTTCCTGGAACTTTGTTCTCTGGGGGCTATACTACGGAGTTCTGATCCTGCTGGAGCGGCTTTTTCTGGGAAAACTTCTGGAGCGGCTCCCCCGTCTCATTTCTCATTGCTACCTCCTGCTGGCCGTGCTTTTCGGCTGGATTCTCTTTTACTTCACCTCGCTCGACCGGGCGGCCGCCTACATGGGCCGGATGCTTGGGTTCGGCGGCGCGCCGCTCTGCGACCTGCCCACTCTGGTCGATCTTGCCAACAACTGCTTCTGGCTGCTTCTTGCCATCCTGTTCTGCATGCCGGTTGCACGGTGGTTCGGAAATCAGATCCGCAATCTTCCCGAAGCGGGACAGACCGCGGTTTTGCGGGTTCGTCCCGCGCTGAACCTGCTGCTGCTCGCCCTCTGCACCGCTCTGCTTGCCGGACAGAGCTACAATCCTTTCCTCTATTTCCGCTTTTAACAGCCCGTTTTGCCGCGGCCGTTTCCAAATGATTTTCTGCATGGACTGCATAAGGGGGCCTTTCTGATGCCACAAAAGAATCGCCGGCGGGTCGGACCGCCCGCAATGGGCGGGGTTCTGCTGACCGTCGCTGTTTTGGGGGCGGTCGGCGTCATTGCCCTCTGCTACGACCGGCCTGCCGTCTCGGAGATCGAAAAGCGGGAACTCGCCGCCAAGCCCGCGCTGACCGCCTCGGCGCTCCTTTCGGGGAGCTACACGCGGGAACTCTCCAACTTTTTTGCGGACACCTTTCCCCTGCGGGAACAGCTTGTCGCCTTTTCAGGCGCGCTCTCCGATTTGCGCGGCATCCGCTTCAACGAGATCAAAATTCACGAGGCAAAGCCCGACGACGGAGCGGTTTCCGCCCCCGCGCCCATCGTTTCCGAGGCACCCGCGGTTTCCTCAGCTCCGGAGGAAAGCGCCGCTTCTTCCCAGAGCACCGAACCCGCGCCCAGCGAAGAGGTGGAAGCCGGGGTCCGCAACGGCTCGATTATCATCTACCAGAATGCCGGATATCAAATTTTCGGCGGCGGGGACAGCATGGGCCAATGGTATGCTCAGGCGATCAACCGCTACGAGGCGGAGATCGGAGCCAAGGTGCGGATCTATAACCTCGTCGTCCCCTCCTCCATCGAATTCGGGTTGCCGGAACGCTACCGCAGCGCCACCGCGGCGCAGCGGCCCAAGCTTCAGAATATCGCCTCCAGCCTCGACCCCGGCGTGGAATTTATCAACCCCTATTCCGCGCTCGACGCTCACCGGGACGAATATCTCTATTTTCATACTGATCATCACTGGACGGCCCTCGGCGCCTATTATGCCTACACAGCCTTTGCCGGACAGGCGGGCTTCGAGCCGGTCGAGCTCTCCTCTCTGGAGCGCCGCACCCTCGAGCCGTTTCTCGGAACCCTCTATTCCCAGACGCAGGACACCGCGATGGCCTCCCACCCCGATCATGTCGACTACTATATCATGCCGCAGGATTTGAGCTGCTGCTACTTTCTCAAGGGTTCTCCGTTTTACGGCTCCCACGGACCGCTCTACGGTGAATATGCCAAGAGCTACAACTCCTATTCGGTCTTTTTGCAGGGCGATATCCCCGTGATCCGCATCACCAACAACGGGCTGGTCAACGGGCGGCGGATCGCCGTTGTCAAGGAATCGTTCGGCAATGCCTTTGTCCCCTGGCTCGTCAACCACTATGAAGAGGTTCTCGTAATCGACCAGCGTTATCTTGAGCGCGGCTTCTACGGCCTGCTCGAAGAGGAGGGCATCAACGAGCTGCTCTTCATCAACAATATCTTTGCCGCGCACACCCCCGTCCGAATTCAGGAAATCGAAAGCCTGCCGCTGCGCGTCTATATCCCGCCCGAGCCGGAATCCTCCAGCGAAGCGGAACCGGAAGGCGAAACGCCGGAGGCCGAAACAAAGGAAGAGTCCGAACCGCAGGACTGACCCTGTCTGCCGAAAGGAGAAGCTTATGAAACGAATCGCGGCATTGCTGCTGTGCCTTTTCCTGCCGCTCCTCGCTTCCGCCTGCCGGCAGGAGTCCGTCCCCATTCGCCCGACCACCGTGCTCCAGCTCGCGGTACAGCGCGGGATTTCCAGCGAGTCGACGGCCGGCCTCGACTGTTTTACGAACAAGGTCCGGGAGCTTTCCGGCGGGGAAATGATCGTGGAAACACTGCCCAGCGACGATGTGCTCGATTCGCTTGACCGCGGCTGTGCGCTGATCCTTGCCTCCAACGCCGAAATTGCCCGCGCGGACTCCAACTTTTCCTCATATACCTCCCCCTTCTATTTTTACGATTACAACCATCTGACCTTGACCCTGAACTCAGAGCGCTTTCGGAAAATCATTTCGGACGAGGCCCTCAGCCTTCTCGGCGCGCTGCCCCTTGCCGCCTTTTACGACGGGAACAGCGTCATTCTTTCATCCGGCCCTCTCTCCTTTGATACCGTCGATCAGTTTGAGGGGGCGGATCTGACCATCTCCAACGATCCGATTCTTTCGGATCTCCTGCGCGGTCTGGGCGCGCGGGTCCGCATCCGCGAGGAGGAGTCCCAGCGGCTTGAGGGCTTCTGTCAGGGCGGTGATCCGGCGGTCGAGTGCCGGATTTCCTCCCTCTTTGCACTGACCGAGCTGCCGGACGAACAGCCCTTTACCGTCTGCCGCACCTTTCATCGGGCACGGGTCAACTGGATTATGCTCTCAGAAACCGCGCGCCAGACTCTTACCGTCCGGGAACAAGCGGTTCTTACCGAGGCGGCCGCTTATGCGATCTCGGCAAACGACCATCTGGTGCTGTCAAAGGAGGCGCAGGCCCTCGCGGCGGCTGAAGAACTCGGCGGAGACGAATCGACAGTAATTTTTGGGGAATTCTTTGAGCCAATCGCGCAGGTTCTGCGCTCATCGGACCGCTACGGCAGCATTTGGAATTGGGAACAGCATTTCGAAGTGCAGCAGCTCTCAATCAAGGAGGAGAGCTGACCTTCCGCCCGCGCAGGTTCTGCGCTCATCGGACCGCTGCGGCAGCATTTGGAATTGGGAACAGCATCTCGAAGTGCGGCGGCTCTCACAATCAATAGGGAAGCTGCCCTTCTGAAAAAAATCCCGCTGCGATGCAGCGGGATTTTTTATTCTCACAATGGCGGAAATAATGGCAAGAACCGGGTTCCTGTATCCGCTTTTTGCAAAGGAACGGCGGCTGTCACATTCCATCTTCTTTTGGAAGACAGCGTTCGTAGAGAAGATAGGCATCGGACAGATTGTAAGGCGGAGACTGGCCGTCTCCCGGAGCGCCTACCGTAACCAATGCACGGCGAAGGCCCCCTCTCTCGGCCGCACTGACCAGGCAGAGTCCCGCCTCCTCTGTGTAGCCGGTTTTTCCGCCAATGATAGGCTCGGGAGTCTCCCGTTCCAGCATTCGAAGCTTCGGCACCATCGTCGAAACAAGACGCAGCCCTTCCGGATGCTGCTCGGTTGGCGTGGTGGTATAGGTCAGGGAACCGGCGGCGTCCATCAGGTCCCGGTTGTTCATTGCGGCCCGCCAAAGAAGGGCCAAATCGGAAACGGTGGTATAATGCTCTTCATCGTGCAGCCCCGTAACGTTGGAAAAATGGGTATCTTGCATTCCCAGCTCCTCCGCAAGCCGGTTCATCCTCTCCACCGCGGCCTCCACCGAGCCGGAGCCTGCCCTTGCAAGCGCCCGCGCCGCTTCCGCGCCGGAGGGCAGCATCGCGGCATAAAGCAGGTCGCGGACCGTCACAGTCTCCCCCATGACAAAACCCGCCATGGAGGCGTTTGCCTCGTAAAGCCCCGCATAATCCTCGTAGATCAGCATAATGGGGGCATCGAGATTTTCGATTTTCTCCAACGCGGCATAGGCGGTCATCACCTTGGTCAGCGACGCGGGATAAATCCGTTCTTCGGCGCCCTTGGCATACAGCACTCCGCCGTTGGAGGGATCAAACAGCAGTGCGTTGCTGCTTTGAAGAACCAGCCCCGGCGCCCTTCGTCCAACGCCCGGCGCGGTGGCGGTCAGCAGCGCGCCGGGAACGTTCCGGTCCGCCCGGGTGCCAATTTCCCGCCACAGTGCTTCCGCCGCGAAACCGGCCGCCAGCAGGAGGCTCAGTATCCCGCAAAGCAGAAGCCCTCTTCCCTTTTTTCGCTTTCTTCTCATCGCCGTTCTACCCTCTTTTTCATATCTTGAATAGTATAGCAGAAGAGACGGCGTTTCGCAATCCCGCCGCCCGGAAACGGCAGGTCCTCTGCATTCCGGCGGCAGCGGATCTCCATACAGAAATTGGTCTGCGGTAAAACTGCGCTGGAAGGTCACAAAAAATCCATCCACTCATACTATGTAGTGAGTACAACTTGATTTATCGAACAGGAGGATTAGCATGGCACTTTCCAATGACAACCTTGCCGGAGGAGCGGCAAATGTCTTTCGTGAGGCCGTTTGCATCGATACGCGGAGGATTTATGACGCCTGCAGCGACAAAGACTGCGTGCGGGATCTCCCGGTCTACTTCACCGATGCCGGCCAAAGCGTGATCGATCAGGCAACCAACATCAAAGTCCGCAGCGCAGAGGTCTGCGGCGTCCATTTCGAGGTAGAGCCTCTCGCCTTCAACAAGGGGTTCTTCTCGGTGGATATGACCTTCTTCTTCAAGGTGTGTGTCGCCGCCTATCAGGCGCCCGGATGCCCCCCTGTCTGTCTGGAAGGACTTGCCACCTTCTCCAAGAAGGTCATCCTCTTCGGCAGCGAGGCCAGCGTCAGAACCTTCTCGACCGATGCCGCATTGGCACAGACCTGCGGAAACGCCCCCATCGTCAATGTGCAGGTGGTGGACCCGATGGTGCTGGCTTCCCGGGTATGCCCCTGCTGCCCGCCCAGGCCGCGCCGCTTTGCCCCCCCGCAGGAAATCGCCTGCCAGTTCGACGGCTGCTTCCATGAGGTCTGTGCCGAGCGCGAGCTCTGCATCACCCTTGGACTTTTCTCGATCGTCCAGCTGATGCGTCAGGTCCAGATCATGATCCCGATCTATGATTTCTGCATCCCCGACAAGGAATGCACCGCACAGGACAACACCGACGATCCCTGCGAGCTCTTCAGGAAGATCGCCTTTCCGACCGACGAATTTTTCCCGCCCCGTCTCGCGGATCTCGAATCCAACAGCTGACCAGATTTTCTGTCTGCGAGCCCCCTAAAGACGCCCGAACCGCGGCCCCGTTTCAGGGACCACACGCAGGGCGTCTTTTTCGGATAACAAACAGCCGCCCACTGGAGAAGTGGGCGGCTGTCTTCGCAAGGATCATTTGCCGGATAACCGGAATTTAGGCTCTCGCGCCGGTGCCGGGGTTAACAGGAGTTACCGGATCAACGGGGGTCACAACGATGTCATCGCTCTCGTCGCTCGATTCGGTGGCGCTGGTGTCCAGCTCCATATCGGAGACGACATAGCTGCCGAGAGTACGGGTCTTGAAGTAGAAGCCCTCATCGGCGTCGTCATACTCGGCATTGGCCACCTCAGAAAGGGAGCCATCCGAATTGATCTGATAGAGGTAGTAGTTGTCGTAGTCCTCATCGCCGATCGAGAGGAACATCTCGCCGGTACGGTTGAACTTCGCACCGTTTCCATTCCAGAAGTTCAGTTCCGCAAGCGGATACTTCGCAGCAATCGAGGAATTGAAGTCGGTGTCGAAATAAAGCAGGGTCTTGGGCTGGCCGGAAACGTCAACGGTAAAGGTCGAGTCGTCATTAAAGCCAAGCTCAATCTCTTCGTCGCAGTCGAACTTCAGCGCGTAGTAGGTCTCGGAGTAGATCGGATCATAGTCGCCCTCAATGGTCAGATCCTCGGTCTTGCGATAGCTCTGCTCCCAGTCGACATTGATCGCAACGTCGAAGTCGATGTCGTCAGCCTTCGGCTTCTTGGACTTCGAAAGGGTCAGGGTGCCGATGATGTCCGCATCGGAGGTCGAGGAAGAATCCTCAACAGTGATAGCGACCATGTAGTAGTATTTGCCGGAAACAAAGCCGTAGTCATTCGCCATATCAGAGGTAAAGTCTGCGTCCTCTTTAAAGTTATCCTTGTCGTCAAGGTCGTCATAGACGCCGAAGCCGTTGACCTTCTTCTTGGTGATGGCCATTCCATCGACAAGGCTCTTGCCCTCTTCCCAATCGCCCTTGACCTTCAGCTTGTCGGTGCTTTCGGACTGGGTGACCAGACGGGTCTCCTCGCCGGAATCAAGATAATATTCGGTGAGCAGGAAATAGGCGGTCTTGCCATATTCCACCGAATCAATGGTCAGGTTCTTGTCGTCAGAATTGTAGCCAAACGGTCCAATGAGGGTGGTGTCGATCGGATAGCCGTCGTCATCGTCATACTTGCCATCCTTAATCATCGATGCATAGGCATCGGCAGGTGTGGTTTTGTCAGGGGTGCCGGTCAGAGTACGGCTGCTGCCGGAAACCGCAAAGGAAACCGCGGACATGCTCGCAACCATGGACACTGCGAGAAGCATCGCTAAAAATTTCTTCATGTTTCAATAATCCTCCTTAAAATTAATCTGCCGTCCGGCTCCGGAACTCTCCATCATCCTCGCCGGAACATATTAGGATTATAGCATACCATCCGTTGGAATGCAATGGATTTTTCCGGAAAATTGTTATTTTTTTGTGATAATTTCGTGAATTCGTTACATGATGGTAACAATAAAAGAAAATTTTTCCTCCAGACCCTTGTCGAATCATAGCCGCTGGTTCAGCTGGCGGCTTCAAACAGACACATTATTGCCACAGACATCTCAGGATGCACCGACGGCCTGACCAGCTCCGATTAGAGCGGAGGCCGCTGCCGCAAGTGCCTACAGGATGTGCCGCATTTGCATTCACCACACGCCGTTTATCGCAGAGGTTTGTAACAGGGAAGCCACTGCCGTTTAGCGGCGTTTGCCATCAAATGGAACCGTCAGTAGTTCATTTCGTCCGGCGCTTAAAGTAAAATATTTAGCGATTCCTCCGCTGGCAGAGCCAGTGGGGTTTCCGTAATCAATAAAAACGCCCCGTGGAAATTCCACGGGGCGTTTTTGCATCAACTGAACCGATTGGTCAAGGATTTAGGCCCTGGCGCCAGTGCCGGGGTTGATGGGGGTAACGGGTGTAACGGGCTCAACGGGCGAGACAACGATGTCGTCATCCTTGTCGGAGCTGCTGGAGCCGCCGACCTCAAGCTCCATGTCAGAGAAGACATAGGTGCCGAGGGTGCGGGTCTTGAAGTAGAAGCCGCCGTCGGAGTCGTCGTACTCAGCGCCGGCAACCTCGGAGAGGGAGCCGTCCGAATTGACCTGATAGAGGAACTGGGCATAATCCTCGGCGTCCTCACCGACCGCGAGGAAGAACTCGCCGGTACGGTTGAACTTGGCGCCGTTGCCGTTCCAGAAGTTCAGCTCGGCAAGCGGATACTTCGCGGCAATCTTGGAGTTGAAATCGGTATCGTAGTAAAGCAGGGTCTTGGGCTGGCCGGAAACGTCAACGGTAAAGGTCGAGTCATCCTCGAAGGTGATCTCAATCTCTTCGTCGCAGTCGAACTTCATGGCATAGTATTTCTCGGCGAGGACGGGCTCGAAATCGGTGGTGACAACCAGCTCATCGCTGTCCTTGCGGTAGCTGTACTCCCAGTCGACATTGATCGCAAAGTCAAAGTCGATATCGTCGCACTTCGGCTTCTTGGACTTCGAAAGGGTGAAGGTGCCGATGATGTCATCGTCGGAAACCGAGGAGGAATCCTCGATGGTGAGGGCGATCATGTAGTAGTACTTGCCCTCTTCAAAGCCGTACTCCTGAAGAAGCGCCAGCGCATCAGGATCGGCGATGAATTTGTCATCAAGATCGGAGCCGGCTTCATGCTCATAATAGCCAACATCATTGATCTTTTTCTTGGAGACAGCAATGCCCTTGATCAGGTCCTTGCCTTCCTCGAGGTCCTCCTTGATCTTCAGGTTGGAGGTCGAGTTGGAGTCGGTGATCAGGCGAACCTTGGCGGCATCAAGAATATCATCCATATCCGCTGCGCCCTTGTTCACATTGGTATAATCCTTCTCCTCGTCGGAACCCTCAAGGCTCAGAGCGGTGAGCAGGTAATAAGCGGTTTTGCCGAACTCAATCGAGTTGTCGGTCTTGAGGTTCTTGTCCTCGGAGTCATAACCAAACGGTCCAATCAGGATATCGGCGATCGGGTAGCCGTCGTCGTCATCATAATAATAGTTGCCGTTCTTTTCTTTGATCATCGCTTCAAAGGCGACCGAGGGATCATCCTTATCCGGGGTGCCGTCCTTCACTTCATACGCAAAGGAAGTAGCGGCCATGCCCGCAACCATCGAGACGGCGAGCAGCGAAGCTAAAAACTTCTTCATCTCTAAAAATCCTCCTTAAAAAATTACGTTTCCAGCCAAGAATCAGGCAACTTTAACCTGTTCTACTAGAACTTGTTTGCAGTATAACACAGCCGTTTCCAAAATGCAAGAGTTTTCCGCTTAATTCTGTCATCCTTTTGAAAGATTTTTTTATAATTGTTACAGTTGTGTAACAAGATCAAAAAGTTTTTCTTTCAGCCCTGTTCCGCTAAGAACGAAAGCGTCCGGCCGCGCGCAGCGCCCTCACTGCGTCGGAGAGATCCGCAAACTGCTGAAGGGTCAGCCGTTCGGCGCGCTGGCCGCAATCCACTCCGGCCGTCCGGAATGCCTGCGAAAGCTCGTCCTTGCCAATCCCCAGAGAGGCGGAAAGGGCGTTGAGCACCGTCTTGCGGCGCTGGGCGAAGGCCCCGCGCACCAGCTCAAACATCAGACGCTCATCGCCGGGGCTTACCGGAGGCTTCGGCCGCAGGTCGAGCCGGATTACCGCTGAATCCACCTTGGGCGCGGGCATAAACGAACCCGCGGACACCGGGAAAAGCACCCGCGGCTCGGCATAATAGGCAATCGCGGCCGAGATGGCCCCGCATTCCCGCTCGCCGGGAGCGGCGCAGAGCCGGGCCGCGGCCTCCTTCTGCACCATCACGGTGATTGCATCGACCGGGAGCCGCGACTCCAGCAGCCGCATCAGAATCGGGGTGGTAATATAGTAGGGCAGATTCGCGCAGACCACCACCGGCATCCCGCCGAAGCGTTCGGCGATCAGGCTTTGGAGGTCAACCTCCATCACATCCCCGAGCACGATTTCGACGTTGTCGAATTCGGCAAGCGTCTCCGCGAGGATCGGCGGCAGCCGGGAATCCAGCTCAACACAGACCACCCTGCCGGCCCGGCGGGCCAGCTCGGCGGTCAGGACCCCAACCCCCGGCCCGATTTCCAGCACCCCAACCCCGGGAGCGGCTCCGCCCAGCTCGGCCATCCGCGGACAGACCGACGGGTTGACGAGAAAATTCTGCCCCATCGCCTTTGAAAAAGTAAAGTCGTGCCGTTCCAGCAGCTCGCGCAGCCGGGCGCGGTCGGTCAGAGCCATCGCAATCCCTCCTGAAAGGCGCCGGGCGGACAAATTTTCGCACCCTCTTGCGCCGGATTGAATTTTATTTTATGATAGAACAATCAAAATGAAACAACCTGCGGAGCATCCCCCGCGAAAAGGAGGCCACCTTCGATGGACAGACGTGATAAAATCAACTACTACCTCGACATTGCCGAGGTTGTATCGGAACGCGGCACCTGCCTGCGGCGCAATTTCGGTGCAATCATCGTCAAAAACGACCAAATCATCTCCACCGGCTATGTCGGCGCGCCGCGCGGCCGGAAGAACTGCTCGGACCTTGGGTTTTGCACCCGCGAGAAGAACAACATTCCGCGCGGAGAACGCTATGAGCTCTGCCGCTCGGTCCACGCCGAGGCCAACGCCATCATCCACGCCGCGCGCAGCGACATGCTCGGCGCTGCCCTCTATCTGGTCGGGCGTGAAGTATCCACCGGCGCCTATGTGCAGAACGCCAACGCCTGCGCGATGTGCAAGCGTCAGATCATCAACGCCGGCATCGCCACCGTCATCATCCGGGATACGAAGGAAAGCTTCCGGGTGATCAACGTCTACGACCAGTGGGTGTCGCAGGACGAATCCCTCGATCTTGTCACCGGATATTGACCCTTCCGCCGCAAACGGCGCGCCCATTCCCGGGCGCGCCGTTTTCTTCTGCCCTGCCTGTCACTTCTTCCTATAGAATTTGTTTTCGGTCCCTTCGCGCAGCCGCCTGAGATTCTCCCGGTGGTTGCCGAGAATGATTCCCACCAGAAGGATCGCCAGAAGCAGCGAAAGCTCATCGATTCTGCCACGATAAAGCATCGTGCCCAGCAGAATGAACGGATAGAGCGCCGCCCCGGTCATCGATCCCAGCGAAACATAGCCGGTGATCAGAATCAGCGGCAGTCCGACGGCGATCAGCACCAGCAGAATCAGCGGATGCAGCGCGGCCACCGCGCCGAAGGCGGTAGCCACCCCCTTCCCGCCCTGGAATCGGAAATAGACCGGATACATATGCCCGAGCATCGCGGCGATGGCCGCCGCCGAAGCGGCGTGCACCGCCTCAAGCCCAAAGGCCGGCGCGAGCCAGCGGGCGATCAGCACCGACAGGGTGCCCTTGAGCACATCGCCGAGGAAGGTGGCAAATCCGGCTTTATAGCCGAACGTCCGCATCATGTTGGTGGTTCCCGCATTGCCGCTGCCGTGATTGCGCACGTCATCGCCGAAAAAGAGACGGGAGATCAAAACGGCGCAGTTAATGCTCCCGAGCAGATAGGCGGCGCCGGAAAGGCCCGCCATCGCGCAGAGTATCTTCATGAATGCTGGTCGCTCCTTACTGCTAGTTCTTCAGGCTCTGCATCGGCGCGGGAATATATCCGCCGCGGCGGATCAGCCCTTCGGGGGAGAAGCGGCTGACCGGCATCACCGGCCCGCCGCCGAGCAGTCCGCCGAAGTTGAGCTCGTCGCCGACCCGATAGCCGACCGCCGGAATCACGCGGACGGCGGTGGTTTTCTGATTGACCATCCCGATTGCCGCCTCATCGGCGATCACGCCGGAGATCGTCTCGGCGGTGGTGTCGCCGGGCAGCATAATCATATCGAGGCCCACCGAGCAGACCGAGGTCATCGCCTCGAGCTTTTCCAGCGTCAGCGCGCCGGCGCGGGCCGCATCCATCATTCCCGCGTCCTCCGACACCGGGATGAACGCCCCCGAAAGTCCGCCGACACGGCCCGAGGCCATCACGCCGCCCTTTTTCACCGCGTCGTTCAGAAGCGCGAGGCAGGCGGTGGTTCCGGGACCTCCGCATTTCTCGAGGCCCATCTCCTCGAGGATATGGGCGACCGAATCCCCGACCGCCGGGGTGGGGGCGAGCGAAAGATCGATGATGCCGAACGGAACCCCGAGGATCTCCGACGCCTCCGCTCCGACAAGCTGGCCCATCCGGGTAATCTTAAAGGCGGTCTTCTTCACGACATCGGCCAGCTGCTGAACCGGCACGTCCGGACCGGCCCGGCGCAGGGCGGCGCGCACAACTCCCGGGCCCGAAACGCCGACGTTGATGACGCAGTCCGGCTCGCCGACCCCGTGAAACGCCCCCGCCATGAAGGGATTGTCCTCGGGGGCGTTGCAGAGCACCACCAGCTTGGCACAGCCGATCGACTGCCGGCCGGCGGTCAGCTCCGCCGCTTCCTTGACGATCTTCCCCATCAGCGCGACGGCGTCCATGTTGATGCCCGCCTTGGTGCTGCCGATGTTGACCGACGAGCAGAGCAGGTCGGTTTCCGCCATCGCCCGCGGAATCGAGCGGATCAGCTCGAGATCGCCCGCCGAGAAGCCCTTCTGCACCAGCGCCGAATAGCCGCCGATGAAGTTGACCCCGATGGTGTCCGCCGCCCTCTGGAGGGTGTGGGCGTATTTGACCGGGTCTCCGCCCGAAACTCCCGCGAGCATCGCAATGGGGGTCACAGCCACCCGCTTATTGATGATCGGGATGCCGTACTTGCGCTCAATCCCCTCGCCGGTGGCAACCAGCTTCTCTGCAAGGCGGGTAATTTTGTCATAGACCTTCCGGCAGGAGCGGTCAATATCGCTGTCGGCGCAGTCGATGAGCGAAATGCCCATCGTGGTGGTGCGGATGTCAAGGCATTCGTCCTGAATCATCTGCACCGTTTCCAATATTTCATTGATGTTCAGCATGGGCGGCTCTCCTTATATCCGGTGCATGGCGTTGAAGATATCCTCGTGCATGACATGCGCCACAAGGCCCTGATCCGCCACCGCCTGCTGCATCTCCTCCGAAAGCGCCGAGATGTCGCAGGTGAGCTTTTCGATGTCGGCCAGCATCACCATCGAGAAAATCTCTCCCATGACCGTCTGGGTCACATCGATGATATTGGCGTTATGGCGGGCGCAGACGGCCGCCGCCCTGGCAAGAATTCCGACCGCGTCGCGGCCGACAATGGTAATCACAGCTTTCATAATAGCCTCCTAGAATGTGATGGTTTCCAGCTCGCCGATCAAAACCGCCGGATCGAGGTCGGACGGGATTTGATAGGCGGCGCTGTGCAGGCTCACATCGGTGAGTCTGGCGCTGTCGGGCGAACAGCTTCGCTTAAACTGGCCCGAGACAAAGCGGCGAAGGAAGAGAATCAGCTTTTCCCGAAGATAGTCGGGCTGGTAGCGCCCCGCAAAAGCGGCGCAGCTGTAATAATAGAGCTTTGCCGGGCGGAAGCGGTAGCGCAGCATGTGATAAAGGAAGTAATCATGCAGCTCGTAGGGGCCGATGATTTCTTCGGTCTTCTGGGCAATCTCACCGCTCTCCGCGGCGGGCAGCAGCTCGGGGGAAACCGGCGTGGCGAGAACGTCGCGGAGAAATTCCTCCTCTTCCCCGCCGCGGGCGGCCCTGCGCTCGACGATCAGGCGCACCACCGTCTTGGGGATGCAGATGTTGACGTTGTAGCCCGCGAGCTGGTCGCCGCCGAAGGTGCACCAGCCGAGCGCCGCCTCCGAGAGATCGCCGGTGCCGAGCACCAGCCCGCCCTGCTCGTTGGCAAGATCGAAGAGGATCTGGGTGCGTTCCCGCGCCTGAGCATTCTCATAGGTGATATCCCGCACCGCAGGGTCGTGCCCGATATCCTCAAAGTGCTGGGTCACCGCCGCCCGGATCGAGATATCCCGGCTGGTGACTCCGAGCGCCTCGAGCAGTCCGAGCGCATTGAAGTAGGTGCGGTCGCTGGTGCCGAAGCCCGGCATCGTCACCCCGATGAGGTTTTCACGCGGCAGCGAGAGCGCGTCGAGCGCGGCGGCCCCCACCAGCAGGGCGAGGGTGGAGTCAAGTCCGCCCGAAAGGCCGAGCACCAGCTTTCTGATCCGGGCGTTTTCCATCCTCCCGCAGAGGGAGCGCACCTGCAGCTCGAAGAGCTCGTCAAGATACGCCTCCCGCGCCGGGCCCTCGGGAGGAAGGAACGGATCGGTGGGCAGCGGGCGCAGCAGCCCGCGCTTCTCGCCGTCCGCGGCGGCGGAAAAGAAAGCCGGCTGATAGTCGTGAAAGGTTTTTTGGGAGTGGATCACATCGGCGTCAAGGTCGCAGAGCAGCGAAATTTCCTCCTGTCCGGCGATTTTGACTCCCAGCTCGCCGCCGCACTCAAAGACCGCCGCAAAGCCGCGGTAGAGGTGGGGGGAGGAGCTTTCTCCAACGCCGCCGTTTGCCACCGCAACAGCACAGCCGAGCGAGCGGGAAACCATCCGCGCCGCTTCGAGACACCGCTGGGTGGAGCCGACGGTCACCGGTGCGCAGGCGGGAACAAGCAGCAGGTCAAATCCGGTCCGCTGAAGCGCCGCCGCCCGGGTGAGCAGCCGCTCCGGATTGCCGGGACAGACCGCGAAGCGAAGCGACCCGCAGGAAAAAACCGTGTCGGGCGGCAGAAAACGCTCGGAATAGGTGTTCTGCATCCCATAGGGCGGGTCCTGATCCGGCAGAAGACCGATCAGCCTGCCGCGGTGCAGCACCGCGACCGCCGACACCGCTCCGCCGCATTCAAAAAGCGGCAGGCCCGCCACCACAAAGCACGAAAGCTCGGCGGAAATGGAACAAAGACGGTCCAGCTGGTCGGAAGCGGCGTCAAGCAGCTCCCCGGAGGAAAAGAGGTCCCCGCAGGAAGCGGAGGAAAGCGCGCAGGCGGGCAGCAGCACCAGATCGGGGGAGCTTGCCGCCGCGCTGAGCAAAAGGGCTTCGGCGCTGTCGGTACAGGCCGCGGGATTTCCGGGCTTTACCCGGTTGCAGGCGACCATGACGCGAAGCATGGAATTCATCGGTGCATCCCTCCTTTTTCTTTCGGCGTCCCGGCCCGCATCACAGGCCAAGCTCCTCGCCGACCAGCACCACGACACTGCGGGTGCCGATGATCGGGCGCATGTGGATGACCATCGCATTGCAGATCCGCCCGGGACTGTTGCAGTCGATGCAGCGGCCCAGCGCGGCACACGGGGTTTTGCTGCCCAGCCGCCTGGCGTTGGCAGGTCCTGCAATCTGACGCGCGCGGGTCACCGCGTCCTCGAGGGTGGGAGCCAGCTTGTTTACGCCGCAGACAAAGTAAACGGTCCTGGCGCCGAACAGCGAGGCGGAAAGGCGGTTGCCGCTTCCGTCAATGTTGACAAGCTCCCCGGTTTCGGAAACGCCGTTAGCCGACGTAACGTAGGTGGTGAATTCCGCGAAGCGTCCGCGGTCCTCCGGGTTCTTCCAATGCCAGAGGACGGTGTTTTCCCGGCCCAGCAGCTCATAAAGCCCCAGCTGCTCGCAGGTCACCGACCCGCCAAAGCCGACCGTCTCTCCCTTGATCTCGTCGGCAAGGTACTGGCGCGCCTCCCCGGCGGTATCAAAATACACCGCTTCAAAGCGGTGCCTGCGAAATGCTTCAAGCGCCTTGTTCCAATCCATTCAAGCACCTCCTGCTGTAATTTCCCATTATCGTTTTATTTTCGCATAGATGCCGCCTAAAATCAATCAATTTCTTGCAATCGGTCGAAATTTCATGCTATAATGCAGGCATTAAACCGGGCTGCGGCTGAAACTTCCAGAATTTTTTGCGGCATGCGGCAGCCGGCTGTAAGGATGAAATATGCAAATGCTGTTTGACCACCATACCCATTCCCACCATTCCTTTGACGGCAGCGAGCCCATTGAAGCGCTGGCTGAGGCGGCCGTCTCACGCGGCCTGCACGCCCTGGCCGTTACCGACCATTGCGATCTGGGCCTTCAATGCGTCCCGGATTGGGAGGAACGTCTTTCCGGCTCGATGGAGGAAATTTCAAAGAACCGCGCCGCCTTTCAGGGGAAGCTGACCCTGCTGGCCGGAATCGAACTGGGACAGCCGCTGCACGATTTGCAGCGCGCCGCGGATGTGCTGGGCCGTTTCTCCTATGATCTGGTGATCGGCTCCCTTCACAATCTGCGCGAAACCGAGGATTTTTATTTTTTGCAGGATGCCGGCGCCGACCCGCGGATGCTTCTGGACCGCTACTTTGACGAGCTGCTCGAAATGACCCGCTGGGGCGGCTTTGACATTCTGGCCCACCTGACCTATCCCTACCGCTATCTGGGATACACGGACACTCCGTCCATCGCCTGCTTCGAGGAAAAGCTCCGTGAAATCTTCATCGGCCTTGCCCACGGGGGCAAGGCCCTGGAGCTCAATACCTCGGGACTGGTCCGCTCCCCCGGCGAGCGGACCAGTCCCGGGCTTTGGGAGCTTCGCCTGTTCCGGGAATGCGGCGGTGAATTTGTCACGCTCGGCTCGGACGCGCACCGCTGCGCGCATGTGGGAGGCGGAATCCGCGAAGGGCTTGAGCTGCTGCGCGCGGCGGGCTTCCGCTATCAGGCGTCCTTCTCGCGGCGCCGCGCCGCGGCCTTCCCAATTTGACCTGAAAGGAGGAATTTTTATGAATCAGGCCAGCTCAGTCGGTATCATCGGCGGAGCGGACGGACCCACCGCCGTCTTCATTACCTCCCGTTTCCCTGTTATGACGGTGCTGCTCTGCGCCGCGGTGTGCGCCGCGGCGGTGCTGCTCGCCCTTTATTTCCGCAAACGGTAACCGCCCCCCTTTTTCCCCCACGACAAAAAAGACAGGCAGTGCCTGTCTTTTTTTGAAACCGCCGCCCTCCCGCGGCGGTTTTTGCCGTACCGAAACGAAACGCCATCCCGCGCCGAAGATATTCTCAGCGCTTTCTGGCAGCCTCGGCGCCAAGATCGGCGGCACAGTGAACGCAGACGTTCTTTCCCTTGTAAGTGGTCATCTGGTCGGTTTCGCCGCAGAAAACACAGCAGGGCTCATATTTTTTCAATACGATGCTGCTCTGGTCCACATATATTTCCAAGGCGTCCCGCTCGGAAATTCCCAGTGTTTTCCTCAGTTCAATCGGCAGCACAATCCGCCCGAGGTCATCAATTTTTCGCACAATTCCGGTCGCTTTCATAACGTTCCCCTTTTCCTCTCTCTGTACTCTCCATATCCCATCCTTTTTTCCAAGGATGTCCTGTTGGTATTTGTAGTATAACGGATTTGCAGTGGTTTGTAAAGAATTTCAATGTTAAAATTTGTAAAATTTTTTTGATTTTTCCGTTTTTTCCACAGATTGAGGAGAAAACGGCAGGAATTTTTCCCCATTTTTTCTCATAAGGTAGGAGGGAAGGGAGTGACGGAATATGATGACCATCCTGTTCTGCGGCATGATCCTCTCGGGAATCCTGCTGGGCGGACTGACCGGAAGAATGCCGCAGGTGTCTCAGGCCGCGATCGAGCAGTCCGGGGAAGCAGTCCGCCTCACCCTTTCTCTGCTCGGAAACTTCTGCCTTTGGGGAGGGATGATGAAGGTTGCGGAGCAGTCCGGGCTGACCCGCGCGGCAGCCCGCGCCTTCGCTCCCCTGACCCGCCGCCTGTTCCGGGGAATCGACACCGGCGGCGCGGCGATGCGTGCCATCACCATGAATCTGACCGCCAACCTGCTCGGCTTGGGCAATGCCGCGACTCCATTGGGCATCACTGCAATGAAAGAGCTTAAAAAAGAGGAGCGCGCCCACAATGCCGCCACCGACAACATGGCCCTTTTCGTCGTGATGAATACCGCATCCCTCCAGCTGATTCCGACCACCACAGCGATGCTGCGCAGTGCGGCCGGGTGCGAACATCCGCTCGATATCCTCCCGAGCGTATGGATCGCCTCGGCCGTCTCGGTGGTCTGCGGAATTGTCATGGCGAAGCTGCTCGCCGGCCGGAGGGCAAAACGATGAGCGCCCTCGGGGACTGGGCGATCCCATCGGTGATCTTTTTGATCCTGCTGGCCGGCTGGCTGCGCGGGATCAATGTCTTTGACTGCTTCCTCGAGGGGGCGCGGGAGGGAATCGGCACCGCGTTTGACATTCTGCCTTCCCTGGTGGCACTCATTCTTTCGATCGGAATCTTCCGGGCGTCCGGCGCGCTCGACCTCCTGACGGCGGCAGCCGCCCCCCTTGCGCGCCTGCTCCTGATCCCCGGGGAAGTGGTGCCGCTCGCTTTGCTGCGCCCCATCTCCGGCAGCGGCGCGCTGGTAATCTTTCAGGATCTGCTCACCCGCTTCGGTCCGGACAGCATGATCGGACGGATCGCCTCGGTGATGGAAGGCTCGACCGAAACCACCTTTTACACCATCGCCGTCTATTATGGGGCGGCCTCCATCCGCCGAACCCGTCACACCCTGCCCGCAGCGCTTTTCGCGGATCTGACCGGATTTCTGATGAGCGCCCTGACCGTCCGGTGGCTCTTCTATTCCTGAACGCTCCTTTCGGAAATGACAAGCAAACCGCGGCCTGCGGCAATTAAAAGCGGTCTCTCGGCCGGCCGGACGCAAACCTGCCGCGCGGCCGGATTAAGCTGTCCGCGAATCCGGCGGGACCGGGCATTGCAAAAAGCAGGAGGAAGCTTCCCGGCCGCGGACCCGGGCCGGACGCGGGCGGTCTGAAATATCCTTTTGCAGTTTCCCGAAAAGAGCGGCCGCGTTGAACGCGGCCGCTCTTTTCGATTATCCTCTTTCCGAGCCGTCCAGGATTTTTTCAATTCCCCATGCGACCCCATCCTCGAGATTGGAGGGAACGATCAAATCCGCCGCCGCCCGCACCGCCGGTTCAGCGTTTTCCACCGCGCAGCCAAGCCCCGCATATTCGAGCATCTCGCGGTCGTTTTCGGCGTCTCCGAAGGCCGCGATCTGGCGGGGAACAAGGCCCAGCTGTCCGCCCAGCCAAGCGACGCCCGCGCGCTTGCCGCAGTCCCGGTGGACAATCTCGATCAGATGTCTCATCGAGGCGGTAACATAAACTCCGGGAATCTCCTTTTTCAGCCTCTCAATAATCGGTTCCCGCTCCACGCCGCCGGGGAGCACCAGATCAAGCATATCCAGTTCACCGCGGTGCTCACGCACGAAGCCGCGCATATCCGCGACCGCCCTGCGGGTCCTTTTCAGGTACTCCACGCCGACGGCGCTTTTGGGAGAATAGGCGCCCGGGTCCGCCAGATACCGTTCGGAGGCATATCCCTGTCCGTCAATAAACGCCTGAAGCTCAAATGCGGGGTCAACCCGTTCCATTAACAGCCCGGCCGCGTGCGCCGGGAGGACGAGCCTGTGTATGGCGCAGTCCCGCCGCAGGTCGTAGACCGCCGCGCCGTTGGAGGTGACCGCATAGCGCAGCCCTTTGATTGAAAGCACATCCCGCGGCAGCGAACGCCTTGAACGTCCGCTGGCGATGACAACCTCCACGCCCAAGGAAAGCGCCCGCTCGATGGCATCCCTCGTTCTGGGGGTCAGCCGGCTCTCGCCGTTCAGAGTGGTGTTGTCGAGATCGAGCGCGATCAAGCGAATGGAATCCATGCAGTTTCTTCTCTTTCCGGGACTGTTTCCCTGTTTTTCTCAAAAAATCATACCACAGGCTGCGAAACGATGTCAATCAGCCCACCCGGCGGAAATTTCTCTTCCATCATCTCGCTGTCCTGCCAAAAACACATCAGCAATAAAATGAAGCCGCCGGGGCACTCATGTTCTGAACCCGCCGGGCAGCGGCGAGGGACAGCTCCGCTTCCCACGCCGGACATCATGGGCGGGGCGCATCCGGCGCCCCTCGACGGAACCATCCGCCCCGCTATGAACCGCTTTGGAGGAATGCATCCTATGAAAAAAATTTTTGCATTTGGCCTTGCAGCCGCAATGGCCATCAGCATGGGAAACGCCGCTCTGGCAAAAAACGACGAGGAGGTTCTCTACTCCATCGGCTCGATCGGCGCGAGCGCCTACCAGTATGACGACGACCTTTCCGCGGTCGATCTGTCCGCGCCGGTTGACCGGATTGCCTACGGAGAAACCGTCTATTACCCGCTGCTCAACAGCGCAGGCGTCAATGGATCGAGCGAGGAAATCGCAGTGGCCGAGGCCCTTCTCGCCGAGCGGAAAGCCGCGCTGCAGCAGGCTCAGACAAAGTACGACGAGGCAGTGGAAAACGCGGCCGACAAGTCGGCCGTTCTGAAGGCCGCCGAATCGCTCGCGGAGGAAGGCGATTCCGTGCTTCTGAACGCCCGCGCCGAATCGCAGGCCGCCGACCGCCTGACCGCAGAGCGGCTCGAGGCGCTGACCGCCACCCAGTCCGCTTTTCAGAAAGCTGACGAAACGCTTGCCGGCCTGACCGCCGCCGACTTCCGCTACGTGCACGAATCGGACGCGGTAGACGGCGTCAAGATCAAGGCCAAATGGGACAACGGCGGCAAGTATGTCGGAACGGTTGAAATCGAGAAGAAAAAGGCCTCCGGCGTACCCCTCGATCAGAAATACCTCTATTTTGTGGCCGTCAGCCTCAAGGAAAGCGACACGATGGATGTCAACGATCTGACCGGAACGATCCAGCTGCGCAAGAACGGCAGCTTCGACTATGACGAGATGGAACTTGAGGTCAGTCTTGAGCTTTCCTATCCCCGCGCCTCGGAGCCGGTCATCACCAATGAACCCCAGATCTTTGAGGAGGGCGAAGGCTTCACGGGAGACCCCGACGAGGAATTCACCTTTGAAGCGGACCGGGACAGCTACTTTACCGTCAATACCGTGGGCCAGAGCAAGCTGCTGCTTGCGGTTTCCAGCGATTTTGACGCTGAAATCGCCGATCTTTACCCGGAAGCCAGCCTCAGCTTCTTCTACGGCAACGGCGCCGCTTTCAATAAAACCGGCACCCTCTTCCTTGCGGCTGACGAAGGCGCCCATCTCTACAAGGTCAATCAGGAGGGCGCCCTTGAAGCGGTCAGCGCCAAATACGACGAATTTGAAGGTGCGTTCGCTATCCGCACCAAAATTCTCGGCAGGTACGTCATTTCGGATCTCCCGCTCCTGTAACCAAAAGCCCACACTTCCAAAAAAACGGCATGACCTGTGGTCATGCCGCTTTTTAACGACGCTTTTGCAGATGTGTGTTGGGCGGCAGGATACCCGCGCTCGCCCTCCCGCGCGCCGCTGCGTCCTGCGGTACCCGCCCCGGGCGGCAAAGCAAGGAGGGAGGTGCCGCCCGCCGTTCGGGCGCGCCGGGCGTCGGACGGGCGGGGGCGGGCAGGTAGGACGGGGAGCGTGAGAAAACGAGCGGCCCACGGGCCGCCCGCGCCGGGCACCGGACAGGCGGAGTGAAGGCCAGCGTCATTCAGGCGCTGGATGTGTTAGGCCCCAACAAGAAGCGTTCTGCCCGCTCCTTCGGACGGGCATGGTCCGCCGCCTTCGCAGGGATTGTAAAGCGGCCTTCGCAGGGATTGTAAAGCGGCCTTCGCAGGGATTGTAAAGCGGCCTTCGCAGGGATTGTAAAGCGGCCTTCGCAAAAACGGCGAATGAAAAGCACGTGTCATTCGGCGCGGACTTTCTGCCGAGTCCTGATAAAGCTGCGCCGCCTTGTAAGCGCGGAAGTCACATCTGTTCTTCTTCCACCAGCGAGCGCCTCCAGCGATTCGAGTGGGTATAGAGCATTCCGATTGGCACCGAGATCGAAGGGGCGATGGCACAGGCGGCAAAAACGCCGACAATTCCGAAAAAATGCTCGAAAGAGACCGCCAGCACAACGCGAAAAAGAATGCAGTTGGCAAACGAAGAGCCAAAAACGCACCAGGTGTGCCCCGCCCCGATCATCAGGGCATGATAGCTGATGAAGATCGCATAGAAAACCTGTCCGAGCACCTCGATCCGCAGATTCAGCGCGCCCGCGGCGATCACCTCCGGGTCGGGGGTGAAGATGCCGATGAGCAGCGGAGCGGTCAGCTCAATGAGAAGCGTCATGACCACCGCGGAGGCCGCGGCCAGCTTCATCGCGGTGTAAAGAATCTCCCGGGCCCGTTCGTAAAGGCCAGCGCCCAGATTCTGCGCGATCATTGAGGAGGCGGCGGTGCCCATCGCGGTGATAAACATCATCGAAAGGTCCTTGATTTTGACAGCGAAGCCATTTCCCGCCGAATAGACTACTCCATACCGGTTGATGAGATAGGTTACGGTCAGCCATGAAATTCCGGCCACCGTCATCTGCACCGCGCAGGGGACGCCGACTTTGAAAATCAAAAGGATGTATTTTCTGCGCATCCGCAGGTTTCCGCGGCAAAAGGAAAACAGATTCCCGGCACACAGCAGATAAAAAAGCGCCAGCAGAAAGGCCAAACCCTGTGAAAAAACCGTCGCAGCGGCCGCGCCCGCTGTTCCCCAGCCGAATGGACCGACAAAGAGCAGATCCAGCAGGACGTTCAGCCCGGTAGAAATCATGACAAAGCGCATCGGCGCTCTGGAATTTCCCACCGCCCGCAGCGCCGAAGCCAGCGCATTATAGCCGAAAATAAAGAAGAGGCCCAGCGTGGAAATCCCGAGGTAGGCCGCCGCCTCCTCAAGGGCGGGCGCCCCCATAAAGACGAGAAAGCTCCGGGAAAAGGCGCAGGCCAGCACCGAGAAAAGCAGCCCCAGCAGCGCGAAAAGGCTGAAAAAGCTGCCGGTCGTCTCCTGCCGGCGTCGCTCATCCCCCGCCCCGAAATATTGCCCGATCAGTACGTTGCCTCCGTTGGAAAGCCCGATTGCAATCTGTGTCAGAACCAGCATGGCCTGAGAGGAATTGTTGACCGCCGAGGCCCCTGCCGGGCCGAGCATTCGGCTGACAATCAGCATATCGACCAGATTGTAAAGCGCCTGCATCAGGCTGGTGAGCACCACCGGGACCGCGTAGCGGATGAGCTGCCCCGGAACCCTGCCGGTGGTCAGCGCCGTATAGGATTGTGCCATTTTCTCATCCCTTTCGCCGTCATGCCCGTATTGTTTCAGCATACTTCAAATTTGCGCCCGCCGCAAGATGCAAAATCAACGCAGCAGCTTTTGCAGCAGCCCGATCAAAATTCGCGCATCCTCACTGAGATAGCGGTCACTGCGGTAGGTGACGGCAAGTTTGCGCACCGCCGGGTGCCCCTGCATCACACAATAGCACATCGTCCTGTCATGGACCGCGTGGCGGACAAAAAGCTCCGGGACCAGTGTGACCCCCACTCCCGCCTCCGCCATCGCGTGGGCGGTCTGCAGGCTGCGGCACTCGAGCGCAATCTGTGGAACAAAGCCCTCCTGCGCACAGAGAGAAAAGCAAATTTGCCGCAGCATCTGATCCTCAGAGAGCAGGACAAAGGGCTGATCCGAAAAATCAGCGAGGGAAACGGACGGGAAGTCCCCGCCGGACGGCCGCACGGAACCGGCAAGATTCGGCGGCACGGCCAGCAGCAAACGCTCTTCGGCCAAAAGGACGCTGGTATCAAGCAGCGATTCATCATGGGGAACGTCAATCAGCAGGTCAAGATTATCCTCCTGAGACAGAAGGCTGGTGGGCCGCTCGACTAAAATGACCGAGCAGTTTGGCCTTTCCCGGCGGAACTGCGCCATCACGCCCGGAAAAAGATAGGCGCTGCGCGAAAAGGAAACCCCCACCACCAGCCGCGTGCGAACGCCTTCCGCAACATCGGCAATGCGCCGGACCGTCTGTTCCTGTGAACGCAGGCTTTCCTTTGCCCATTTGGCAAACAGCTCCACCGCATAGGTCAGTCTCAGGGGAGACCGCGTGCGGTCAAACAGCGGTGTTCCCAGCTCCTGCTCAAGCGCGCGGATGCTCTGACTCAGCGACGGCTGGGCGAGATAGAGCTTCCGCGCCGCCTTAGAAAAACTTTTCTGCTCCGCGATTTCCACCACATAGCGCAGAGTGTTCCAATTCACGCCTCATTCCCCCTTGATCTCATTGTAACGGAGCGGAAGTTCAAAAATCAATAGGCTGTTCCTATTATTTTAATTAGATTTCTTATATTTTACATAATAATATATCTGTGTTAGGATGACAGTGAAGAAAGGGAAACCACGCCAGAAAGGGGATGACGGTATGGATACGCTCACACAGAGAACAACCGGCCTCTTCGGGATGCAGCGCCCGAAAAGAGAGCCGATCGCCCCGCCCATGCGGCGGAGCAGTCCGTCATGCAGGATCGCACAGGAAGCCGAGCAGTACCGGGCGCTGACCGGGAAGCTCTGGTATTCCTCCCTTGGATGCAGCGATTGATCCATTTCCCCATCTTCGCCTGTCCGGGTGACCGCTCTTTCACCGGACAGTCCTCCGAAAAGCGAAACCTGCCTAATCGGCAGGCTTCGCTTTTCTTTTTCCTTGACATTTATACGAAACAAATTATAATAAATTCAGTAAACTGAATAATCTTTTTGAAAGGACTGAAACACAGATGAACCGCCGCTTTGACCTCGTCATCATCGGCGCTGGGGTAATCGGCAGCGCGATCGCGCGGGAGCTTTCCCGATACCGGCTGAAAATCGGTGTGCTTGAACGCGGTCCGGACCTTCTCGGCGGGACGAGCGCCCGCAATTCCGGGGTGCTTCACGCAGGTTTCAACAACGAGCCGGGCAGCAAAATGGCGCGCTTTTGTGTTGAGGGAAACCGCGCCTTCGACCGGATCGCGGCCGAACTGGATGTCCCCTACAAGCGCACCGGCAAACTGATTGTCGGCTTTACCGCCGACGATTACGACCGCCTGCTGGCCCTCAAGGCACGCGGGGAACAGAACGGTGCTCCCGGCTTTGAGATGGTCGGCCGGGAACGGATCCGAGAGCTGGCCCCGGCGGTCGAAGGAGAGTTTGCCCTCTATTCCGGCTCCACCGGCATTCTCAGCCCGTTCCAGTACACGCTGGGGCTGGCCGAGAACGCCGCCAAAAACGGCGCGGAATTTTTCTTCTCCCACCCGGTCACCGAAATTACGCGCACAAAGGATTCCTGGCTGCTTGCCGCGGGCGGCGAGCAGTTTGAAACCCGCTGGGTGGTCAACGCGGCAGGGCTTTTTGCCGACAGGATTTCCGATATGCTGGGAATTCCGGGATATGAGATTTATCCCTGCCGCGGGGAATATTTTTTACTCGATCCGCGCCTCGGGCCGATGCTCCCCCTGCCCGCGTACCCCGTCCCAAACTATAAGACGGGCGGGCTCGGAATCCACCTGACCCCCACCGTTGACGGAAATATCATGGTGGGTCCGAGCAACGAGTACATCGACGGACGGGAAGATTACGCCGTCACTCAAAAGGTGATGGATCTGCTGATCGCCGACGGATCACGAATTTTTCCGCACCTGAAACGGGAATTCTTTATCCGCAATTTTTCCGGGATCCGTCCCAAGCTCAGCGGCAAAAAGACGGGCGGCTACCATGACTTTGTCATTGAACGCCGGGATGACCTCGCGCCCCGCGCGGTCAACCTCGTGGGCATCGAATCCCCCGGCCTGACCGCTGCGCTGCCGATTGCCCATGAGGTGATCCGGCTGATCCGGGAGATTGAGCCGCTCGAGCAAAACCCCTTCTTTGATCCGATCCGGCGGCGGATTCCTTCCTTCCGGGACAAAACGCCGGAGCAGCAGGCCGAACTGATCCGTCAAAATCCCGATTACGGCGAAATCATCTGCCGCTGTGAAACGATTACCAAAGCCGAAGTGCTGGCGGCGCTTCGTTCCCCGCTGCCCGCGCGCACCCTGACCGGCGTCAAATACCGCTGCCGGGCAATGATGGGGCGCTGCCAGGGCGGCTACTGCCAGACGCGGCTGGCCGATCTTCTGATGGCGGAAACCGGTCTCAGCCGGGAGGAGCTGCTCTATTCCCGAGAGGGCTCCTGGCTTTTCATCGGGGAGGTGCATCCACAATGAAGGCAGTTGAAAAAAAGATCGTAATCATCGGGGCCGGCCCGACCGGACTCGCCGCAGCGCTGCGGCTTTACGACCGCGGCGAGCGGGATATCGTCCTGCTGGAACGGGAACGGGAACCGGGCGGGATCCTGCGCCAGTGCATCCACGACGGATTCGGCCTGACACGCTTTGGAGAGACCCTTTCCGGTCCGGAATACGCCGCGCGCTTTACCGAGCGCGCCGCCGGGCTTGGCCTTGAGATTGTCACCGGCGCGACGGTCATCGGCCTGACCTCCGGCCGGGTGGTCACCGCCGCGACCCGCGAGGGGCTGCGGGTCTATCGGGCACAGGCGGTCATTCTGGCGATGGGCTGCCGCGAACGGACCCGCGGCGCGCTTTCCATCCCGGGGCGGCGGCCCTCCGGCGTCTTTACCGCCGGGGTTGCCCAGACCTATATGAACCTCAAAAACACCATGGTGGGCCGTGAGGCGGTCATTCTCGGTTCGGGGGATATCGGCATGATTATGGCGCGCCGTCTCACCCTCGAAGGGGCTCATGTCAAGGCGGTCTTTGAAATTCAGCCCTATCCCAGCGGCCTGCCCCGCAACATTGAGCAATGCCTCAACGACTACGGAATTCCGCTGTATCTGAGCCACACCGTCACCCAAATCAACGGGGATTCCCGTCTGTCCTCCGTCGTGGTCAGCGAGGTTGACGGGGCCCGCCGTCCGATCCCCGGAACCGAGCGCGAAATTCCCTGCGACACACTGATTCTTTCGGTCGGACTGATTCCCGAAAATGAACTGACCCGCATGGCGGGCGCCCAAATCGACCCGGGCACCGCGGGTGCGGTGGTGGACGAGCACTATCAGACCAGCATTCCCGGAATCTTTTCGGCGGGCAACGTCCTGCATGTCCACGATCTGGTGGATTTCGTCTCGCTCGAGGCGGAAGCACTCGCCGATTCGGTGCTGGAGTTCTGCTCCGGCTCGCTGCGCGGATGCCCCATTGAGGTTTCCGGCGAGGGCTGCGGCCATGTCATTCCCCAAACGGTCAGCGGGAAGGCGGATGTCACCGTCTCCTTCCGCCCCCGCCGCCCCATGCGGGGATGCATCGTTTCCGCGGTGCAGGACGGGAAGCGGATTGCTTCGAAGCGGCTTCCCCGCGCCAACCCCGCGGAGATGGAGCGGTTATCCATTCCCGCGGCCGCCTTCCTCTCTCAATCTCCGATCAAGGTGGTGCTTCAAGATGACTAGGACTTTTACCTGTATCCTCTGCCCCAACGGCTGCGAAATCACCGCCTCCGCCGAGGGCGGCGGGCTGACCGGCTGTGAAGGAAACCGCTGCCCGCGCGGACGCGAGTATGTCCGGCAGGAGCTGACCTGTCCGATGCGGAACATCGCTACCTCGGTGACGGTGCACGGCGGCACGCTCCCCCTCTGCTCGGTGCGCCTGACCGGACCGATTCCAAAGGAAGAAATCTTTCGCGCCGTCAGCGCCATCCATGCCGTTTCTCTCGAAGCGCCGGTCCGGCGGGGCCAAACGGTCCTTCGGAATCTGCTCGGCCTCGGCGTGGACGTCATTGCCACCCGCGCGGTTCTGGCTTCCGATGGGAGGGACGGCTGATGGACGCCCCTCTCTCCCCCATTCGTTCCCAGAAAGCCTACCGTACCATCGTCCGTACCATCGTCGGCCTGATCGCGCGGGGGGAGCTGGAATACGGCAACCGGCTTTATAACGAGCAGGAGCTGATGTCCATGCTCGGGGTCAGCCGCCCGACTCTGCGGGAGGCGCTGCGGGTCCTGGAATTTCTCGGCATCGCCACCGTCGCCCCCCGCCGGGGAATTCTCATCAACCAGCCGCGGGACAGCGAAGGATACCTTCCGCTGCTCTCGGTGCTTCTCTTTGAGCGGATCACCGACCGCGAACTGTTCGAGCTGCGGCAGGCACTGCAGATCGAAGCGGTCGGCCACGCCGCCGAACGCGGCGGTGCCAAACAAGCCGCCGTCCTCGACGAAATCAATCTCCGGCTCGAATCGCTTCTGAACCAAGCATCTCCGGAACCGGTACAGTTCGCCGACATCGACTACGAATTTCACGAGCAGGTGGCCTCGATGGCCGAAAACCGGCTGGGAAAGAAGCTGATGAATACCTTCGGCGTGCTGATGCGCGACCAACTGCTCGAGATCAGCCGGGCAATGACTCCGGAGCTGAGGAAGAAAACCCTTTCCTTTCATCGGGAGATCGCCCGGCAGATTTCCCTGCACGATCCCGAAACTGCGCGCCGGGTCATGCGGGAGCATCTCGACCGCCCCTATCGGACGATGACCGGACGGCCGGTCGGCCTTCCTCTCTCCGGGGAGCTTTAGGCTTGCATCCTAAGCCTGCGGCGGTGTATGATGGAGCCAGAACAAGACAGGAGGAAACATGCCATGTCCATTTCCGAACACATCGGGCGGATCTCAGATCTGCCGGTCAACAACGAATCCAATTTTGTTCCCAATTCTGAAAAGCGGGTCGTTTTCGGACCGGAAGGCCGGTTCTGGAGCGACTATGTGATGCGCTGTTTCACCTTTGCGCCGCACGCCGGAATCGAAAAGGTTCACACCCATCCCTGGCCGCACTGGATGATCTGTCTGAATGGATGCGGCAAGGCGGAAATCGGCGGAGAAACCGCCCCGATGGAGGCCGGAATGTGGATGCATGTCCCCGGCGGGCTTGAGCATCGTTTTTACAATGATTCAGAGGAACCGCTTCGCTTTCTCTGCATCGTCCCGCCCGAAGGGGACGTCAATCCTGCCAAACAAAACTCCCGGCCTTAAAAACGGGCCTGTGGACGCGCAAAGAGGAACCGCTGCAAAAAAATTCGCAGCGGTTCCTCTTTGTTTTCCTGAATATTCCACCGGAGGATGGGAGCACACCCGCCCGTTCATTTTCCATCCGCCAGAGCAGGAAGTTCAAGCCCATCCGGCTGGGCGGGCGCGGCGGGCAGCGGCTTGGAAATCCTGCGAATTTCGAGGGCCGAGCCCTGCGGCGGCAGGCTCATGGTATAGATTCCCCGGTGGAAGATATTAAGCTGATCCCCCGGTTGAATCTGCGTGAGATCAAGATAGAGCTGGGTCTGCCCCACCGCATAATGGTAGACAACCTCCTGTCCGTTTTCGATATCAAACAGAGCGATTGTCCCCGCGCCTTCCGAATCGGGCCGGAGTTCCCCAACCACGCCGTTAAAATTCACCATCTCGGCAAAGGGATAAAGATTTGCGGCAATGACCGTAACCGGCTGCGCCTCAAGCGGACCGCCGTAATAAATCTCAAGATATCCACCCTCCTCAAGCTCACCGATCGGGAAGGTGAGGACCGCCTCCGGCGGCAGAAGCGCCTCAATCGAAGCCGCTCCAAAGTTGGTTCCCTTGGCCTGTTCCAAAGTCAGGAGCAGGCCGGACGCTCCCTCCGCCATCGACGTAATCGTCCCCCGGTACATTGCGGCGTCGGCAACCAGAAGATCGGGCTCCTCCGGTTCGCTCTCGGGCAGGGATGATTCTCCGCTTTTCAGCGACCCCGGCTCGGAGGGAACCTCCCCCAAAGAGGTCCGCGGCCCGCAGCCGCCGACCAGAAGAAAGCCTGCGCAGAGCAGCATAACCAGCGCCTTTTTCATCGGATAGCCCCCCTTTCCTTTACCTTCTCTTTGAAACAACGGGTACTCAAAGCCCGGCAGATTCAAATCTGTCCTTTGAGCCATGCCACCGCCTCTGCAAGTCCTTCGTCGCTGATCGGCACCTGGGTCTGTTCGGGGGCCTCCTGCGCCTCAAAGCAGCGGTCATCCTTCCATGCGCTTACCTCAATGCAATCCCCCTTAGGGGCCAGCCGGTAGCGCAGAGGGCCGCAGCTTCCGACAAAAATATTCTTGTTCTGGAAATAGGTCAGGTGGCGCAGCTCAAACTGCGTTTCCATCGGATGATTCCCCCCTGCCCAGCCTGCGCTCCCATTCCTCCTCGCTAAAGCCGACCAGCACCGTTTCTTTCCCCACGAGAATCGGACGGCGCACCAGCATCCCGTCGGTGGCCAGCAGCGCGAGCTGCTCCTGTTCGTCCATTCCGGGAAGCTTCTCCCGAAGGGCAAGGGACTTATAGAGCAGGCCGCTGGTATTGAAAAACTTTTTGAGCGGCAGCCCCGATTCCCGATACCAGCTTTCCAGCTCGCCGGCGGCGGGATGATCAGATTTAATATCCCGTTCGACAAAAGGGACGTCATGTTCCATCAGCCAGCGCCGCGCCCTCTGACAAGTCGTACATTTGGGGTAACAGATGAATTGGTAGGACAAAGCGATCCATCCTTTCAGCATATTTTATTTTTTATTCTACCGCGGCAGAGCGCTTTTGTCGAGTCCGCGCCGCAAATCATGGCCACGTTCAAGAGAATGCGGCATGAATGACGGCCGCTTTATAAGAACAAACAATACCAGCGGCGTCTACAGGCGTCTGGTACGGCACCGACGCATGTTGGTGTTCTCACAGTCAGGACCTCCGGAAAAGTCGTGAGCCTGAGTCGGCCCTGAAACGGCTCCGTACCGGAAAGCCTCTCAAACGGCGCCGAAGTTCCTTCTCTTGCAGTGCCCGCGGACGGGTAATGACCCCTCTGTGGGCAGGCTTTCCATCATCCAAAGGTTCTTGTTCGCCGCCGGATTTGTTCTGTCCTTTGGGTGAAAGCTTTTTATTCTCACCGGCATGGCCGGCGGTTCTGCGCACTAAAGCTACATAAAAATCCCCCATGGAACCCATCCGGTGTTTCCATGGGGGATTGACAGCCCGAACTTCCCTTACTTCTCCGGGGCAACGGTGGAGCCCTGGAACTTGGAGGGGTTGATCTTAACGCCGGGGCCCATGGTGGTGGCCACAACGCAGCTCTTGACATACTGGCCCTTGGCGGCGGCAGGCTTTGCCTTGACGATCGCGCCCATCAGCGCGTCGAAGTTCTCCTGCAGCTTCTGGGTGCCGAACGAAGCCTTGCCGATCGGGCAGTGGATGATGTTGGTCTTATCCAAGCGGTACTCGATCTTACCGGCCTTCGCCTCGGTGACAGCCTTGGCGATATCGGGGGTGACGGTGCCAGCCTTGGGGTTCGGCATCAGGCCGCGCGGTCCAAGGATCTTGCCCAGACGTCCGATCATGCCCATCATGTCGGGGGTGGCGATCACGACGTCAAAATCCATCCAGCCTTCCTGCTGGATCTTGTGAACATACTCATCCGATCCGGCAAACTCGGCGCCGGCGTCGATGGCCTTCTGAACGTTGTCGCCCTTGCAGAACGCAAGGACGCGGACGCTCTTGCCGGTTCCGTTGGGGAGAACGACCGCGCCGCGGACCTGCTGATCCGCGTGACGGGAGTCAACGCCCAAACGGACGTGGATCTCGACAGTTTCATCAAACTTGGCCTTGGCGGTCTTGGTGCAGAGCTCCAGACCTTCCTCGGTATCATAGAGCTTGAGCTTCTCAACAAGCTTCGCGCTCTCGGCGTATTTCTTTCCGCGCTTCATTGCATTTCCTCCTTGATGTGGTGGTTAACGGAGTATTTCCTCCCACGTTCGGCGCATGCCCCATCCGGTTCGGGGGGCGCGCCACGCCATAAGCCCGTTTTGGGCGGAGTGTTCTTAGTCGACGACCTCAATACCCATCGAACGGGCGGTGCCGGCGATCATGCTCATCGCAGCGTCGATATCCGCCGCGTTGAGGTCGGGCATCTTGGTCGTGGCGATCTGGCGGACCTGCTCACGGGTGATCTTGCCGACCTTCTGCTTGTTGGGGACGCCCGACGCGGTCTCAATTCCGATTGCCTTCTTGATCAGAACCGCCGCAGGGGGAGTCTTGGTGATGAAGGAGAAGGAACGGTCGGCGTAAACGGTGATCACGACAGGGATCACCATGCCGATCTCGTTCTTGGTGCGCTCGTTGAATTCCTTGGTAAACGCCATGATGTTGACGCCGTGCTGGCCGAGAGCCGGACCGACAGGCGGAGCCGGGGTTGCCTTTCCGGCGGGAATCTGCAGCTTAATATAGCCTACAACCTTTTGTGCCATTGGTTTGCACCTCCAAAATTAGTGGTTCATCTGCGGGGACGCGCCCCTCCCACAGGCCGCGCTTGCAGCGGCCCATCCGCATCCGCAAAAGCGGTGCGCTTTCTTACACAAACGCGACGACCTGATCGAGCGAAAGCTCAACCGGTACGTCCTTGCCCATCATCGAAACGGTCAGGCGGACAATCCCCTTTTCCTTCTCGATGCTGGTGACCTTTCCGATAAAGCCGTCAAAATACCCGTCGATGATCGAAACGTTATCGCCGACCTCAAAGTTGATCTCGATCTCGTTCTTTTCGACGCCGAGACGCGCGACCTCCTCGTCGGTCAGCGGCACCGGCTTGGAACCGGGGCCGACGAAGCCGGTAACGCCGCGAATGTTGCGGACGACATACCAGGTTTCGTCATTCATGACCATTTTAATCAGGACATAGCTCGGGAAGATCTTGCGCTCAACCTCCCGCTTTTTGTTGTCCTTGATCTCGGTGACCGTCTCGCTGGGGACCCGGACCTCACAGATCAGGTCGTGCAGCTTGCGGTTTTCCACAGCATTCTCAATGCTGCCCGCCACCTTGTTCTCATAGCCTGAATAGGTGTGTACGACGTACCATCTGGCTTGATCAGACATCTTGTCCCTCCATTACGCGCCGATGAGCAGCCTGACGATGAGTCCAACGACCCAGTCAAAGACGCCGACAGCCACCGCAAAGATCACAACAGCGACCAGAACAATCGCCGTGTTGTTCAGGACCTGCTTTTTCGACGGCCAGACGATCTTCTTGACCTCGCTCTTCTGGTCGCGGAAGAACTTGCCGATCCGGGCGAAGAACGACTGCTTTTCAGCTTTTTCTGCCATGCTGTTCTCCTGCCTCTCTTATTTGGTTTCCTTGTGAAGGGTGTGTTTCTTGCAGAATCTGCAATACTTGTTCATCTCAAGTCTGTCGGGGTCGTTTTTCTTGTTCTTCATGGTATTGTAGTTGCGCTGCTTGCATTCGGTGCAAGCCAAAGTGATTTTTACCCGCATGTTCGGCACCTCCTATGAAACGGATTAATTTCTGCCTCCCTCAAGGGGATCTTGTGCCCTCATTTTTGGGCACAAAAAAATAAGCCCCTTTTTGAGGTATGACCATCCTACCATATTTGCCTTTCCCCGTCAAGTTTTTTTTGAAAAACGCCCAACGGAGAACCAAATCACGACTTTCATCACAAAAGGGGATGCCATACGGGCATCCCCTTCCATGGATCAAGAGTCCTGCGCTGTCCCGGTTTTCAAAAAAGCGGGGTTACTTTGCCAGCGTCCCGCTGCTCACCACATAGTATCCCTTGGTATTGGTGGTAAAGGTCAGCCTGCCGTCGGCTCCGACCTTCGGGCGGTTGGGGGACTGAATCAGCCGGTTGTTGGCTCCATCGTAGGTATAGAGGTACAGATTCGCGGCATCCATGCCCTCGAGCGAAACCGAAACGGAATAGGTCGCGGCCTGATCGATGGTTCCATACTCGGTTCCATTGCTCACCAGCACAAAACGGTTGGAGAAATTGCGGGTGATGATTCCCTGCAAAGCGGCAGCACTCCCCGCCGGGGCCGAGGAGGCGGAGGAAGAGGGGGTGCTCACCTGCGCGGCGTTGGAGTAGATTCCCTCCGAGGTGGAAGCGGACCGCAACGGAAGATCAGACGCCACATAGGAGCCGAGATTCCGGGTCGTAAAGCCGAAGTAACCGTTGTTGTTATCCTCCGAAAGCAGAACGAGGGTGTTATCCTGCTTGATTTCGTAGAGGTATTTCTTATCCGCGGGCGCCTTGAATTTGAAAACATCCTCGTTGGCAAACCGCGGGCGGGCATAAAACGAGAGGAAATAGAGGGAGGCCTTGGGATTTGCCTGCACGATAAACTGGTTGGCGACATTGGTGTAGCCGAAATTGAACTTCGTTGCGGTGGAAAGGCGCAGGGTATAATAGCTGCCGTCCTCAAAATCGAGCCGGCACAGCTTGAGATCCTCGTCAAACTCGATCGCAGGATTGCTGTTGTCCACATTGTACTGCGAATCGTCAACCACTTCGCTGATCTCGCCGTCCGAATAACCGATCGTCAGGTCAAACTCGTACCAGGAACGCTTATCGGTATTTTCCTTATCCTTGGCCAGCACCATGATATGCGCGTCCAGATTTTCGAGATAGGAGAAGCTCATGCTCGCGCGGAAATGGAAGAAGTACTCCCCGGTTTCCTCATTTTTGACGAATTCGGCCTTCTCGACCCGGCGGCGGACCGCCGAGGAGGAGACGTCGTCATCATCCGAGCTGACGCTGACCGAAACCTTGTAGTACTCAAAGAAATCGTCGTCGATCGGGCTGCCTTCCCAATCGGTTTCAAAGTAATAATCCTGCCCCGGACAGAGGGTTTCGTTCGTTTCCTTGACCTCAAAAAAATCCAGATTGTCGTAATCGTCCTCATCGAACGCGGAAACGGTCAAGGCGCCGGTTCCCATGACCATGCCGACGGCCAGAAGCAGAGCCAGCAGCTTTTTCATAATATCGCCCTCCAAACGGTTCAATTTAGTTGGATCATTTGGAGATATCATACCATATTTCAATGGAAATGCAAAGGGAATGAAACAAAATTCATATACTTTCCATTGATTTCCTCTGATTTCCTCATCTGCCGACTGTTTTTTACAAAACAAAGAAAAAAACGGCCAAAAAGTGCAGCAGTGAGCCAGCAAGGATAAACAGGTGAAAAATTTCATGGAACCCAAAGTTTTCACTGATGACCGGGCGCTTGACCAGATAAAACACCGCGCCGATGCTGTAGGCGACTCCGCCCGCCGCGACCAGAGCAAGGCATCCCGGCTCGAAGCCGCCGAGGGAATTCCAGTCAAAAACAATCGCCCACCCCATCAGCAGGTAGAGGGAGGTGTAAAGCCAGCGCGGCGCGGAAAGCCAGCAGAGCTTAACCAGAATTCCCGCCGCCGCGATCGACCAGATGACCGCAAGGAAGGCCGCGGCGTGCTGATGCTCCATGCCATGCCAGATGATCGGGGTATAGCTGCCCGCGATCAGGACATAAATAATGGAATGGTCCAGTTTGCGCAGCCGCAGCAGGGTTCGGTCGCTTCCCTGGTAAAAGTGATAGAGGGTGCTCGCCGCATAGAGCGCGACAAGGGAAAAGCCAAAGACGAGCGCGCAGAGGATGGTGACCGGGTCCTTCCCCGCAATGATTCCCCGCAGCACCAGCAGGAGGCTGCCCACCGCCGCGCAGCACATTCCGATCCAGTGGGTAAAGCTGCTGATCGGGTCCCGCGCATGTTCATAAAAGTATCCCATTGCAATTCTCCTTACACAAACTCTTTATATAGTTTTTATAACTGCTTATTATCGTTATTATATTCTAAATTTTCGATTTTATCAACAGCATTTCTTGATTTTTAAAACATTTTTCTCTATACTGGTCAACAGCCATCAAAGGCGAAAGGAGAAATCAAATGAACCGTCTCAATGAATTGGTGGAAAAGGCTTTTTCCCGTCAGGCACTGCATACCGCCGATCTTCCCGGGCTGGATCTCTACATGGATCAGGTGATCACCCTTGTGGAAAACGGATATGCCGCCAACAAGCGCACCGCGGAAGAGAAGCTTCTGACCAAGACGATGGTGCAGAATTACAGCAAAGCGGGGCTGGTGCAGCCAATCAAGGGCAAGAAATACACTCCCGGTCATATTGTGCAGATGCTCGCAATCTATTCCCTCAAGCGCACCCTGACCATTGGGGAAATTAAACAGGCGCTCGACGCGCTTTATGCGCAGGAGGGAGGAGAACAGGCGCTTCCCGACTGCTATGAGCGCGCGCTTTCTCAAAAGGATGCTCTTGCCGGCGCCATCGCCGGGCTGCTGGAACAGAACGGATTCTCCGAATGCCGGAGCCGCAGCGACGCCTTTACCTCCCTTCTCACCGCGGCCGCCCTTTCCGAGGCGTTTGCCTGCCTCGCGGAAGGAATTCTTGACCGGTATCTCCCCGCCGAGCAAAAAGCCCGCCGTTCCTGACCGAAACTTTTTCATCCATGAAAATTTTCCCGGCCGCATACACATACTAAAAGAGACGCGGCAGGCATCGTGAAAATTTCAGGAGGTGGATGAAATTGTTTTTCCAGAATAAATCCGACGGCAGGCAGGAAAGCGGTCCGGGCATACCGCTTTCCATGGAGCTGCCCTGCGGCGCGCCGGGCGGCGCGGAGCAGATTCCGCCGTTTTACCAGATGTCGGAACTGCTGGCGCAGGGCGCCCAAAGCATTGCGGCCGTCTCCCAGAACAGTATTTTTCATGGAAATGTCGAGACGACAGACGATATTGCCGTTTTCGGCCGTCTGGAAGGCGATATCTCCGGAGCGGCGGCGCGGATATTCGGCGCGGTTGTCGGAACCGTCCGCTGCGGCTCTATGCAGGCGGCGGGCACGGTGGAGGGAGACATCTTTTCGGCCGGCCCGGTCGAAATCAGCGCGGAAAGCCGGATTACCGGAAATATCCGCTGTGAACGCGCCGTCATCAGCGGCGCCGTCACCGGAGATGTGGAAGCGGCGCAGAGCGTCGTCCTGACCGAAACCGCGGTGCTCAACGGAAATCTCCGCGCGGATGAAATTGAGATCCGCAAGGGCGCGGCCCTGCACGGCCTGGTTAAAATTGAAAGGTCCGAATTGTGCCGGGAGCAAAGCGCCGGCCAGGCGGGGGAAATTTCACAACCGGAACCCATTGTGCTGTGACGGCACAGGCCCTGTCGGCCGAAAGGCTGAAAGCTTCCGGACACGCAAAGCACCCGGGGAAACCATAAAGGTTTCCGGTTGAAGTGTGAAGCGCGGCGCAAACAATCCCACGCAAAGCACCCGGGGAAGCCATAAAGGTTTCCCCGGGTGCTTTTGGTAAGCCCGAAAGACGCCGGCTCAGTCCGGCAGAGCGGTCCATAAAGCCTTTGCTCCAAATACCGGGCAAAGCGGACTGCCAACAGAAATCTCTTCTGATGATAAAACGCCGGCATCAGAACAGGCCGGACCCCTTTACGGGCCGCGAGGCGGGTGAAAGAGCTTCCGCGCGTCCTTGATGCCGATTGGCGATAATCCTCCCCTGCCGGCCGGTTCAGCCGTTGGCCATGGCTTCAGCGGGACACCGCGATTCGGGCGCGGTGTCCAAACCACAGAAGGCTTCCGATTGCCATGCCGCCCAGAAGATTGCCGGCCGTCACCGGGAACAGGTTGGCAAACAGGAAATTCTCCCAGCTCAGGGCCGAAAGCTCGAGTCCGGCCCCGGCGGCCGGCGCCGCATACTCCGGTATCGAAAGAGCCAGAAGTCCCGCCGGAATACAATACATATTGGCCACACAATGCTCAAAGCCGCAGATCACAAAAAAGCAGACAGGCAGATAGGCTCCCATAATCCTGCCCCCCGTATCCTTTGCGGTCAAACTCAGCAATACCCCCAAGGCGACCAGCAGGTTGCAGAAAAAGCCGAGCATCGCCGCCTGCGGAAACCCAAGGACGCATTTTGCCGCCGCGCCCCGAATCGTGGCGAGCGCCAGCCGCCCGCCCGCCATTCCCAGCTGACCGGAATAAACACAGCCTGCCGCGACAAGAAGGGCCCCGGCCAGATTGCCGAGATAGACAAAGAGGAGGCTGCGTGCCACCGCGCCCGGCGTCACGCGCCGCTCATAAACCGAAATGCAAAGCAGGCAGTTTCCGGTAAAAAGCTCCGCTCCGGAAAGGACCACCATCCCCAGCCCAAACGGAAAGAGAAGTCCGCTGATCAGCCGGGCGGTCGAGGGGTTTTCGACGGTGCAGACGGCGGTATTCACCGCCGCGCTTCCCATCGCGATGAGCATTCCGGCGAGGACACCCAGCGCGAGCATTCGAAAAAGCGGAAGGGAAGCCTTTCTTCCGCCCGCATCGGCATAATTTTGTATGACCTCCGCCGGTGAAAAAAGATTCATCGCGCCTCCCTCAGCCTTTGCCTCACGGCGGCAAGAACGCGTTCGGCCCGCGGCAGGAATTCCCCGAGCAGGGCGTCGGCTTCCCGGTCATAGCGCCCGGCGCGTTCCCGGTCGGCCATCGCTCTGGTATTGAT
>Ga0129314_1000343_pt1 | contig 52440 bp, 50 predicted proteins | sample O1111metagenome_FD_94431 | JGI IMG/M metagenome (GOLD analysis project Ga0129314, IMG submission 94431) | Orangutan individual fecal microbial communities from fecal samples from Wisconsin, USA - O1111 metagenome | ecosystem: Host-associated > Mammals > Digestive system > Large intestine > Fecal... | reverse complement strand
TTTATGATTTAGCCGCCGCCTATCAGTCGGTGCACGTCAACTGTTGAAACCGCCGTGTACCGAACGGTACGCACGGTGGTGTGAGAGGACGGGAGCTAATCACTCCCTCCTACTCGATTTTGGCTTATGATGATAGCTTATTTGCGATTCTTCTTGCAGTGACGGAGTCTCAGGTATTCGCAGACGGCATCGTGGGCATTGTTGATCTCCTGACGGCCACGGCTGGACTTCAGATTGATCTCAATGCAGATATCATCAATGGACATCCCCTGCAGGCTCAGACGGATGATCTTGGCGTAGCGGGGGTTTTCCTTGTCGAAGTGAGCCAGAAGCTTGATCTTTAGTTCTTCTTCGGTGGGCTCCGGGCAGAGCTTGTTCAGAACCTGATCTTCGACTGAGGGCTGTGATGTATCTTCGATGTCAAAGGTTTCGCCGTCATACTCATAATCGAGAGACAGGATCTCCACACGCTTCGGATTGTAGCGCTCCAGAAGTCCCTTGTCCGGGCATCCCTTACAGCGTCTGGTGTAAGGACAAAGCTTGTCTGTTCCGTCAGGGTTTTTCCCGATGATGCAGCGACCTTCGCGGCGCATCTCCATGTCTTTGTTCAGCTTAGCCCAAAAGTCCTTCATGTAGGAAGCATAACGGTTTTCGCTGATGGCCATGAAGCCGATCTCAAAGGAAAACTCTCCGAGATGCATGGTGGTGAAGTTGTCCTGGATGTAGTCGCCTTTCTGCAGACTGAACTTCTCTTTGAGGAAGGGGACTAAGACCTTGCCTTTAGGGACTGGATTTCCGTCAAAGGACTTACGGTTGCTGTACTTCTGAGTGTTACTGTAATCTACTTTACGTGCCATGTTGATTTTCTCCCTGGATTTGCGCGGAGGAAATCCGCATGGCATTTGTTAAGTTGTAGTCTCATTTGGCCATTCATAAGAGTTTCCTCCTGTTTGTCTGAATGGCCAGCTACCTCATGAGGCTGGTCTGTTACTTGTTATATTTCCGGGGCCGATGAGGTCCTCCTTAGCTAAGGGAGGCGATTCTCCGGAAATATTGCTTAAAAAAGTATCGTCTTTCTCAAAACTTTATGCGTTTGCTTAAAAAAATCGGAAAAGAGATAGATTTTTAAGCTCCGCTGTGCTATACTATATAAGGCTTTTTATACCCTTCAGGGAGTAACCTGCTGAAATCTGCAGTATTTCGGATGGTTGTGCTCACCATAAGCACATAATCATTTTAGAAAATATGTCCTGAAAAGTATTTGCCACCGTTTTGCCGCTGTTTTCCCGGTCTTTTTCTCTGCATGATAGGAAGGAGGATAATGATGAGAGAATTGAATATTTCAACCTTTATCCAAGTCATGCAGATTGGGTTGAAAAAACACGACACACAATTTGCCGCGGGGACATTCCTTCTGGAAGCTTTGAACCAACCGGATGATGAGAGGTTTGATATATACAGGGAAGATCTGAGCGATAAAAAGATTAGTCTTCTGGTAAGCAGACAGAGACCTGTCCCGGACGGGATAAAGCAGGCATCGTTGGTTCCGGAACTGGCGCAGGCAGCACGTGAGTACTATGAGAATAAGGTGCTGAAGGATATGAATCCCTTCCGTAAGGATGATGTGCTGAATCAGCTGGCGAAGGTCATCAAGGAAGATAAGGAAATCGGCGATAAGAAGCGGGATGAACTATTAGATTTTTATAACAAGGGACAGGAAGGCAGATTCCTTGGAGAGGTATTTCTGTATGTTGTAAACCGGCCTAACAAGCCGGGTGACGATTTTGTCGGATTTGAGGATGCTCCGTTAATTGCGGAAGCCAATTATGAGTGTCCTATCTGCCATAAGAAACTTGTTGACACGGTTAAAAATAAGCCCATCAAGAGATATGTGATTACACACATATTCCCCGAAGGGCTGTCAAAAGATAAAGCAACGGAGTTGTCCGCTGTATATCCGAAACCGAAGGATTTGGAGCAAACGGATAATCTGATTGCTCTTTGCGATCATTGTGCAGAAGACTACTTGTCAGATCCAACAGCGGAAGAGTACCAAAGGCTCTATGGCTTAAAGAAAGTTTTGGCAAGAAACTATAAAGCGAAGGAATCCGTAAATGCGGTCGATCTCGAAGAGGATATCCGGATTGTATTGGATGCTCTTGCAAATGTAGATGATTCGGTACAGTTGGTGCCTCTGGAATATGAGGCGCTGCACGTTGATGAGAAGTTTGAAGCAAAGAACTATATGCTGAAGACTGAGACACAGATAAAGGTTCTTCAGTATTACAGATATATTGAATCGATCTTTTCCGAGTCTGAAACTGATTTTGATCTGATTGCATCGGAAGTCAAGATAAGTTCTCAGAAACTGGAGAAGAGTGGAATGTCCCAGTCCGATGTCATTGATTATCTTACGGATTGGATCAGGAACAAAACGAATTTAGGGACGGACAGCAGACCGGCGTGCAATGCTGTTGTTGCGTTTTTTATTCAGAACTGCGAGGTGTTTCATAAAGATGAAGTTTCCAAGTAAAGTGACTCCATACAAAGAAAGCATTATCGCAAAGTTTCCGGTGGTGCTTGGCAAGTTGGAGAAAAAGGATATGTCTCCGTCAGAACTTTATAAGAGTGTGAAGCGCCAAGTGACGGACATAAGGGAATTCATGGATATCATGGATTGCCTGTATGCATTGAAGAAAGTCGAACTGAACGGGGAGGTGATCCATTATGTTGGTTGAGATACAATGCGACAAGTTCATAAAGCATGGTGAGATCAGAAAGCCGATTCAGTTCCATGCCGGATTAAACACTGTTATCGGTGATGATAATGGATCCAACTCTGTAGGAAAGTCCACATTCCTCATGATTCTGGACTTTGTGTTTGGCGGCAAGGATTATGTGAATAAATGTCTGGATGTTCAGGAGAACGTCGGGGAACATACTATTAATTTCACATTTGTATTTGACGGTCAGCCATACCATTTTTCAAGAAACAATATTGATTACAAGCACGTATTCCGATGTGACGAAAAATATGAACCGCTTGCGGAAGACAGTAAGATGACACTTGATCAATACTGTGCTTTTCTTGCTGAGAAGTATGGAACACAGGTGGAAGAGGATCTGACATGGAGAGGTGTGATATCCCGGTTTATCAGGGTTTGGAAGAGGGATACTCTGGATGAAGAGCGTCCTCTTCGGGCAGCAAAGGATGAAAAAGCTGAATATGCTATCAAAAGGTATATGCAGTTATACGGGAAGTACGCTTCCGTAGAAGCACAGATAAAGCAGGCGAAAGCTGCTGAAGATGAAAGAGACGCATTTAAGAAGTCATCAGATTATAAGCATATCCGTGCTGCAAAGAATAAGCCTGAGTACGAGGATAATGAAAGGCGTATTGTTGCGCTGAGAACACAAGAGCAGGAATTAGCTGAACAGAGCAGCAAGGGATTGCTGGATCTGGATAGCTTCCAAGCACGGCATCTGTCAGAACTGGATGATCAGCTGCTCAAATACAGAAGGGAAAGGGCGCGTGTACAGACACAGCTCAATGCCATTCGCAGAGAGATGACTGAAGGAAAGAAGAGTTTCAAGAAAACGTACAGTGATCTTGAAAAGTTCTTCCCAGGCGTTGACTTCCAGACAATAGAAAGCATTGAGAGTTTTCATCAGCAGCTGGCAAAGGTTCTGGGTGATGAGTTCAAAGAGACAGAGAAGGATCTGGCTACGGCCTATGTGATGCTGGGAAATGAGATTGCACGGATTCTTGAAGAAGTCGAAGAGATCAAGAAGATTCCTAATGTATCGGAGGCAATCCTTAAGGAGTATGCCAAGATCACGACAGAGCTGAACAACCTTATAGATGCAAATAGAAATTATGATCGGATGAATGAGCTCAATGACCTTGTGGCAGAGTATGCGGAAACACGAGACCGGGTTATCCGTGATCAGCTCTTTGCCATTGAGACCATGCTCAATCAGAAAATGAGAGAGATCAGTGTGCAGCTACTTAAGGACGAACAGCATATGCCACCGGTTCTCAGAATGGAGAAGCTGAATAAGTACACTTTCAATACGCCGAATGACGGAGGTACCGGAGCCCAATACAGAGGTGTAATCACCTTTGACCTTGCAAATATGGAACTTTCTCCGTTGCCTTTTATCATTCATGATATGCAGATGCTGTTGCATATTGAGAAGAAAGTTATGGCGGAGATCATCAAGGCGTATGATGCTCAGAAGAAGGATAGAAAACAGGTATTTATAGCATTTGATAGGCTTGATACATATGATACAAAAACAAAGGATACGATGAATACGAATTGTGTTCTGGAATTGTCACCTGGAGGAAACGAATTATTTGGACGTGCGTGGAATAAAGAAACGGAGTCAGAAGATGGCGGAGAAGAAAAATAAAAAAGAAACATCAACGCATTTTAATTACAACCGTTTGTGGAAGCTCCTGATCGACCGGGGCATTCAGAAACAGGAATTGCAAAAGATGAGTGACGTCAGTGCAGCTTCTATCGCAAAGATGGGAAGATGCGAAAATGTCACGACGGATGTTCTGCTCAGAATATGCGAGGCGCTTGATTGTAATGTCGAGGACATCATGGAGCGCGTTTCGAATTTGAAGATAGATAAGAACACTGAGTCCTGATTATGGGACATATCGTTTAATATACTGTAATGAGGAAAGGAGTATGACAATATGTCAACCAGGATTGTCTGGGATGAGCATGAACAAGCTGTCTTGCTCCAAGCTTTGGTAGATGTACTAAATCATGAAATTGAAAGGAAACAAGCAATATCAGAAGTATCAAAAAGACTTAGGGAAGAAGCTGAATCACGTGGGATTGTAATCGATGAAAAATTTCGTAATGAAAACGGTATTTCTCTTCAGATGAACTGCCTCGAATATGCGTACACTGGTGGAAAGACTGGGTTACATGTTACACGTGGATGGTACTTTGATATAGTCAATACATATCAAAATGATCAAAACGTATTTGTTGAGTTATTAAAGGGGGCGAGGATTGTGGCAGAAGCTTCCGTAAATAATAAATCCACATTTCAAGAATGGCTTGAGCATACTATGTCTGAAAAGGACTCTTCAACCATTATTGCAGAACTGGGTGTTCTGGAAGTATTGTTGAAGAAAAATGGTGTCATTACTAAACGAATTCTTGAAATTGATGATCCTAATGAAGCATCTCTCCTGATAGACAAAATCAAGAGCAGTAAAGGAATAAAAATTCACTCTAGGAGCCGGAGATACCTTATTATAAGTGGCTTATCCAAGTATAAGGAATTCCTTGAACATAAGAATTTCGAGGAAAAGGTGGAAGAAAAAAACATACATGTAAATAAGTCTGACTTTTATCTTTGGTTGACGGAGGAAAAAGGTCTCGCGGCACCTACAGGAAGAAGTTATGCATCAGCAATTAATAGGTGTGATTCCTTATGCTCTGAAAATAATATCGGTACAGGCAGAATTTATGGCGAGGTGTCGTTAGATAAATTAAAAAGCAATATAGAACTTTTGACTTTGGATGCTGATTTTAGAGCGATTAATGAAATGCAGCATAATAGATTAACTGCTGCATTATCAAAATATCTGGAGTTCCTGCGGGTGGAAGAAAGCGGAAAGGCTCAAGGGACAAATGCTGTACAAGGCTCCGAACAAGAAAAAGTAAGTCAGGATGAGCTAGATCGAATAAGAGAAACATTGAAACTTCCACGGTTTGAATATGGCTTTAAGGACGATGGAGTTGAACTGTATCGATTTAGAGCATCCTATGAGGAAGTAAACGGTACCGATTGCCCTCTAGATGATGATATATTGATTGATTCCATCAGGGATATAGGGTTTGAGTTTGACGGAAAAATCTATCTTATCTCAGATGAGAATATGAAGGCTATCGTCGATGAGATTAATGATTATGATAATCAAGGAATCAATATTATTTACTATGAATCGCTTTATGATCTTAAGTCATATGAATACTTCGATGCAAAGATTGTATCGGCGGATATGCTGAAGGATTTATTAAAGTATCTTATGCCGCGATATCGTTACAAAGGTAATTATTTTGCTTTGACTTTAGAACGTCAAACAGAGTTGGAATTGATAAGGAATGACATTATAAGAGTTTGGGGTGGCAATACTCTGCAGACTTTCGATGAACTCGCCCTGAAGCTTCCGCTGATTCCAATGGAAAAGATAAAATTCACACTGGCTCAGCAGTCAACATTCGTATGGAATTCCGCGGAAACTTATATGCAGGCAGAATGGTTTGATGCAGATGAAGATGAGATAGAACGTCTTGCGGACTACATTGATGAACAGTGTGAAGAACACAGAGGAGTCTCGTTGGATGAGATTCCATTTGACCATTTAATTGAAATGAATCCTGAAATTTCTGAGGCTGCGCTCTATACATGTTTTTGCAAACTGGTTGAGGATAGTTTTGAGAGAAACGCCAGAATGTTGACACGTAAGGGTGCTAGTAAGAATACATATACTGCAGTGATTGAATTTTGCCGGAAACAGGATAAATGCACTTATGAGTACCTTGAATATATAGCTAAACAGGTCGCCGGCACTATTAGACGTCCAGATATTGTTGAGGCAGCTAATGCGGTCATGGTTCGTGTTGATAAGGATGATTTTATTGCGGACAGGCTTATTAAATTCGATACAGATCGTATAGATGCGGCTCTTGATTATGTGGTCACAGATGACTTTATAGGAATGCGGGAGATAACGACTTTTAGTACATTTCCCTTCACTGGGTATGGCTGGAACTTATATCTGCTTGAGAGTTATTGCCGCAGGTTCAGTAAAAAATATAAATATGAGACACGCCGTGCAAATTCATCTAATTCCGGAGCTATTGTGGCTAAATCATGTGCGCTTAACTATCATGATATTATGACACATGCTGTTGCTCGTTCAGAGAGAAAATTGCAGCAGGACGAGGTCTTTGATTTTCTGACAGAGGCCGGATATATGGAAAGAAAAAAATACAGCGACATCGACTCGTTGATTAACGAAGCCGCTCAGTTGCGGGAAAGGAGGAAGTAAGCTTGTATTCATATACTTATGATGAAGAAACAGGCGGGATACTTCTGAATTCCACGCCTACGGTATTTTCCAAAGAGCCAAGGCCGGTCTATGCACCGGAACTGGATATGCTTGGATTTGATAAATACTGGAAATATGACAAGCAATCGGATATCCCCTATATGTGGGCAGAGTCCGTTCAATACTGGTATAGAGGGAAGCAGGTGGCCAAACTCAGAGGCGGCAACTTGTACGAGGCACCTGAGATCATAATTCCGGAGGACAGTGAGAATAAACCTGTTCAACCGGAGCCGGACGGAGGTGTACTGCGTCCTATTGATATAGATGGAATGGTTAAAAAGAATCTCGACATGCTTGATATCATCGAGAATACTACGGTTAAAAAGATCGTAGCGATATACGAGAAATATAAAAGCAAGCTTGATATTTTTCATGTGGCTTTTTCCGGTGGGAAGGACAGCGCGGTACTTTTAGATCTGGTAAAACGTGCACTGCCTAAGGGAAGCTTTGTTGTCGTCTTTGGCGACACTGGAATGGAATTTCCAGACACTTATATCGCAGTTGAAAAAGAAAAGCTGGCATGCGAAGAGGATGGAACACCATTTTATGTTTCAAAATCCCACTTTGACCCCCATGAGTCCTGGAAGATTTTTGGACCTCCTGCAAGGGTATTGCGGTGGTGCTGCAGTGTCCACAAGAGTGCTCCGCAGACGTTGAAGCTTCGTGAAATCACTGGTAAGAATGATTATGTGGGAATGGACTTTGTCGGGGTGCGTAAACATGAAAGCGTGGCGAGAAGCGAATACAAGTACGAAAATTACGGGAAGAAGCAAAAGGGTCAGTATAGCTTCAATGCAATTCTGGAATGGACGTCGGCTGAAGTGTGGCTTTATATCTTTGCAAAGGGTATTTATGTCAATGAGGCTTACAAAAAGGGGAATTCCAGAGCTGGATGCCTTTTCTGTCCTATGGGTGGTAATAAGGGAGACTATATCCAATATTGTGCATATCCCACTGAAGTTTCAAAGTATGTAGATTTGATAAAAACTATGGACGCGAGAGACAAGGATAGTGAAAATGCACTCAACACGTATGTATCAAAGGGTGGATGGAATGCACGAAAAAATGGAAGAGATTTGACGATTAATAAGCAAAAGTATAGGGACGAAGTAAAGGACCGCAAGCTAATTATTACGGTAAAGAATCCATCAACCGATTGGAGAGAATGGATTAAAACACTTGGACAAATTCCATTTGAGTTTTCTTTTGAAGAAAATGCAGAAGGATATGTTGTCTCATGTGATGCATCATTATCAAAGAGGTATCCGCAAGAAATAAAAAAATTAAAGCAGGTATTTCATAAGGCTGCATATTGTACGAGATGTCGGGTTTGCGAGACAAATTGCAGAAATAGCTGCATTACATTTGAACATGGTTTAAAAATTGATGGATGCGTCCATTGTGGACAATGTCATGAAATAGATGATGGGTGTTTGCTATTTCATTCATTAAGAACAACAACAGGAGGAAGTATGAAAGATAAGAGTTTGAATGCCTTTGCGAATCATGCACCCAAGGTGGAATGGATCAGAGAGTTCTTTGAACTTGGTAATGAGTATTGGGATAACAATACTTTGAACAAGAAAAATCAGGAGCCAAAAGTAAAAAGATTTTTCAGAGAATCTGGGATTACAGATAAAGATAATAAAACAACAGCGCTCTATGATATAGTGTCAAAACTTGGATGGGAAAGCGAAACATCTTGGGGTGTTATGATAGCGAACTTTGTCGAGAATCCACAGTTTGCATGGTATGTAAAAAACTTGGATATCGGTATCTTCTACCCTCGAAATAAAGTAAGCGATCTCTTAATGGCTGAGGGAGTAAGTAAGGCAGATGCTACGTCAATTATAAATGCCTTTAAGAGATTTTGTGAATTGCCAATGGGCACTTCATTAAATTGGGGATGTGTAGAAGAGAACGGTAGACAGATTGATTCTATATGTAGAACTAAATGCCTTATCTCCGACAATCGAGTTGTTCTTTATGCTCTCTATAAATTTGCTGAGGCATGCAATGACTACAAGGAATTCACTCTTGCGTGGATGATGAACGACGATATAGATCGAGATGGCCTCAGCCCAACTCGACTTTTTGGGCTTGAATACGAAGAGACCAAATCAATCTTGATGGGATTGACGGCGAAGTACCCTGATTTCATAAATGCTACGTTTACGAATGACCTGGATAAAATATCATTGACGGATAAGACATCGAAGGATGTCCTGCATTTGTTTGAGGAGGATTAATTATGGCTGGATTTGGAAGAGGACAATACGATCAGTTCTTCGATGTCGATGAGAAGTATTTCCCGTGTATCGATGATTCTGCTATTGCCGGAGGGGCAAGGTGGGATACAACCTATCCTCATGCGACGTTCGTTAAGCTCCTTAGAGCAACCGAAAATATGCTGGGAGGAAGTACGAATCGTTCCGTCTGGATTCATGGTGCATACGGAACTGGGAAATCACAGTGCGCATATGCACTGAAGAGTATTCTGGAAGTTCCAGAAGATGAACTGAAAGCTTATTGGGATAGTTATGATGCTCTGAAAAAAGAAAACGATCTGCTCACAAAGTTGCTCGGTCATAGGGACAGGGGTATTGTTACCGCTTATAGATATGCGACAGGTGGTATTACCACACCACAGAAATTTTTTGCTGCAATTCAAGAGAGTGTACGCGAAGCCATGGAAAAGAGCGATCGAGTCACATACATGGGTGAAAATACGCTCAAAGAGAATGTCATATCCTGGATAGAAGATCCAGCGCACAAAAGATTTTTCAATGATCTCCTTCAGAAACCGGAATGGACTGCAAAATTCTCCCAGTCCAATGCGGATGAAGTCCTCAATACTTTAAAGAAATCAGGCGACATCAAGGATCTGATGTCAAATATCTTTGAACTTGCGGACAAAGAAGGCATTACGGCAATGAATCTGGATGCCGATAGATTAAAAGCGTGGCTCAAAGATGTTATCGATCAGAACCATATAAAGATAGTATTTTTCTGGGATGAATTTAGCAAGTTCTTTGAAAACAACAAATACTCGCTCGATGAGTTTCAGAAAGTCGTTGCTCTTTGCCAGGAGAGTCCGTTCTATCTTGTTATCGTTACTCATCAGGCAGGCAGTATTATTGACGATCAGGATGAATCGTGGAAGGTTGTTCAGCAACGCTTTGACAAAGTAGAGATTACCCTTCCGGATAATATTGCTTTTGACCTCATCGGCCATGCTTTCAAAGTTAAATCAGCAGCGGTTGATACATGGAATAATTGTGCTGACGCGCTTAACAGTCGTCTCAGTGATTCAAGAAACGCAGTAATGAAAGCAGCGAATATAAAGGATCAGAAGGTCATAAAGGATATTATGCCGCTTCATCCTATGGCTGCACTTGTCCTTAAAAACATTGCATCTGCTTTCGCTTCCAATCAGCGAAGCATGTTCGATTTCATCAAGGTGAAGGATGATTCGCAAGCATTTCAGTGGTTTATTTCCAATTACGGCCCTGATGACGATTATCCACTTCTGACGATTGATATGCTTTGGGATTTCTTTTATGAGAAAGGCAAGGACAACCTATCCCCTGACATTAGGATGATCCTTGATGCATATCCGCAACAGAAAAATCTCAGGGATGATGAAAAACGTGTTTTGAAAACCATCCTTATCATGCAAGCAATTGATAAGCGCTTGGGCGGCGAGCTTGATGTCCTGAAGCCAACGGAACAGAACATCAGCTATGCTTTTGAGGGTATAACATCCGGAATGGATACTAAATGCAAAAATCTGGCGAAGATGCTCTGCAAGAGCGGTGTACTTGTACAGACACCTATCGGCAACAATAAGTTTGCTTATGGTGTCGCGGTACTTGCCGGAGATCAGGTAAAGATAAACGAGTATAAGAAATCGATTAGAAACAGCAGTTCAACCGCTAGCCTTGTTAGCGACGGAAAGCTTGGGACCTGTCTTTCCCTAAATCCGCCTCTCAGGCTTCGCTTTGCCGAAGACTATACGACTGGGCAGATAACAGCGGTGACGATAAATGACATTACAAAAACAATCAATACATTAAAAAATCGTCAGGAAAACTGGCACTTTAATGTTGTCATAGCATTTGCGAAAGATACAGCGGAAGGTAGCGCTTTGCGCGATAAGATCAAGGCCGCGGTTGCAAGCGGAGATTATAACAATATTCTTTTTATCGATGCAACGACAAGCCCACTTGGTGATGATGATTTTGACTCCTATGTAGAATACTCTGCTATGGCAAATTACTATCAGGGGAATAACAATCCTTCTGCAAGAGATAATGCGAAGAAAGCGGAGCAGGTTCTTACCATAACATGGAAGAATCGTATCTATAATGGAATATTTACGATTTGGAGCAAGGATTACCCTGATGGAGAGAAAGTATCAGGTGGTTCTGCCGTGGCAGATGTTCTTCAAGCTGTCGTACTAAAAAAATTCAGATACGTGTCTGATTTCGGAAAAGGGCTTACAGAATCGCAATTTAAGCTGTCAAATGCAAAAGCGGCTGCCTTGTGCGGTATAAACCAAAAGACAAGCGGCGTAGTGGCTGGTGCAGAAAAGAGCACATTGGCTGGTGCGTGGAACGTTGATAATTATTGGACGAAACCTGAAACATCAGGCATAGGGATTTCAGTCATAAAATCTTCTGTTGAAGACCTGATAAAGGATCTATTCGACAATGATAAATCGGTATCAGTTCTTGATGTGTATGAGCATCTTGTATCCAAATTTGGCTATGCGCAATGTAATTTGACGGCATTTCTCATGGGATTTCTTCTCAAGGAATATAGCCTTACGAAATACCGCTACATTGATCAGAACGGTGCCAATGGAGAGATGAATCCTGACAAGCTTGCAGAGCTTATCGGCAACTGCATAAGTAAAGAAATGTCTACCTACATTGTAAAAATGACGCAGGAAGAGCGCGCTTTCTATGAAACTACTGAAAAAGTATGGGGTGTTCCGAAAAATACCCTCTCATCTCCAGCCAAGGCATCAACTACTGTGAAATCAAGAATGCAGAGTCTGGGTTTGCCGGTATGGTGTTTAGAGGACGTAGATGTTGACGGAGTTTATGACATCGTCTCCAAGTACATTCTTTTTGTTCAGAAGGAGGGCGAAGACGCTCATCAGATTGCAAAAGAAATTGGAGCTGAATCGCTGAAAAATGAGAAATTAGTAGATTCTCTCCATAATTTGCTGACTCCAGAAAACTGCCGCAAAGGCATGTTGAAGTTTATCGAGCATTTTGACGGCGGTAAGCTGCGGGATTTAGCGAATAAGATCGGAGCAAGTGACGACGGTATCATAAAAGATATCGGAAGATTGTTTTCTGTAGAATTTTCAAGTCTTTGGAATCTTGATACAGGTGAAGATCGAATTAAGGAGCTAATAGTAGACTATACATTTGTAAAGGCGACAAACGATATACTACATGTTACAGCTCATGCCAAGAATGATGCAGCTACAGAATGGCAGGAAAAACTGAAATTCGTAATGTGCTCGTGCGAAGCTCTCCAGGATGAATATCCAAATCTGAAAGATGTGTTTGAATTCCTGAGGAAGATTTATCTTGATTCTGATATTCTGCCAGAGCAGATGAAGAATTACACAGAGGGTCTAGTAAGTAATTTAACTGTGGTTGAAAGTTATCTTTCAAATGAGATTCCTGTATTCATGAGAATCTATTCTCCGTATCTGGAAGGCCTGAATGATGATGATGCGGCTCAGCTAAGGACGGCAGAACTTGCTGACATTTTCAAAAAATCAAGAACAGAGAGTAATGCAATAGTAAAGAAAACTGCCGATGAATTCCGCAAGAATCAGACTAAGACGCAGCTTTTCAAGTTATGGAAAGATAAGACGGGTACCAAGACTCCGTCTGCCTGGTCTGCTGCAAATAGTACGCCGATTTTAGCTGTAGTTTCTAAGAAGGAATATGATCAGGCCAAAAAGGCATTCGAGATTCTAAACAGAGGTACCGCTAGTGAGAAGGAATTCAACGAAGCATTAGATTTCCTAAATGGAGCTCAGTTTATTAATTGTCTGAATGATAGGCAGAAGATTGATGAGGCATTTTGCAGCATATTGGGAACTTATAGAAAAATCCTGACTGACATTGAAAAAGTCAGAGACTCTTTGGAGGCTATGCCAATAGATGCCTATGAGTGGGATTCGCACCCTCGAATTCATGACAAAATAAGAGAACTGGCCAAGGCTGAATATGACGCCGGGGGCAGTGACAAGGCCATTGCCAAGATTAATTCCATGGGCAGCGATGAACTGAAGGAGCATCTTATTTCTTTGGTAAAAGAGAGTATGACACTTGGTATAGAGATTATTGATGGAGGTGAATAATCCTCATGAATATGAAGCCAATAGAGGACTATTTTGGTTCAAAAGCCCATAAGCCTTTTTACATGGTGGTTGGAGATAAGGAATATGGCGAAGCAATAGACAGTTTAAAAAGCAGGGCAATTAGTATTTTACACATCAGTGAGTGTTGTAAAAATATCGACAAACTTCCTGACTTAGATGCAATGAGAGAGAAACTTGAAACAGCCGATGTTTCATTTTCCTACAATAACATCGTTATGCTCGGATTGGGCGAATACCTTGCCTTAAGTGGCAACAAAAGATCTAATGATGTCCTAGGGGAGTTGAAAGATTACAATCTAGGGAATGCTCAGGTCGTCTTGCTGCTCAGATGTGTAGAAACTCAGGTAAGAGCGCTTGTGAAAAATGATAAAAGATTGGTTGAAAGTGGCAGGGTTGCATTTGGCGAAGATCTTACTACCTCGCTACGCTTTAAATTTTCTGATCCTGGGCTCGGAATATATAAAATTAATGGAGTAAAAAATCTCCTGAAAGTTCTTGAAGACGGAGCTAATAATGAAATTTCTGCTAATACTGTAATGGAATTCAGAGATTCCTTGCTTCCCATACAACTTGTAAGAGATTCTTATGAAGCAATCGCTAAAAATATAAGTATGGATGAAGTTCCTAAGGAATATGGAACAGAAGACATGTGGGGAAAGTTTCTTACTGATCTTCAAGATAAGAATTTCAAAACGGACAAGCTGTTTGAAGAATATGGATTTGCCGATTTTCAGGATGCGGATTTTTATGGCTTGCTATATGGAGATGAGTACAACAACTGGTTGTTTTACATCTATTTGGTGATGAATGCCAAGGCATATGAAGGTAAATATTTGGGATATGTCCTAAAAAACAGCAAAGGCCTTTCCAGCTTCAAGAGAGAGATATTATGTGCCATTATTGCTATTCCTCATACAAACGCAGAGTATCAGGAATTTTATAAAGAACGGAAAAGACTGCTGTCACACTACCCAGAATCAGAAATGGCTCCTTTTGTAAATGAAAATCGTGTGAATATCAGTGAAAGTGTTTATAAATTAACCGATAATACTCTGGTTGAAAAGCAGGAAGTCATCATTTGGATTGCCAATAATGGTCTTCCTGAGAACCTTGGGGAAATATACCCAGATCTTGCTGCTTATAACAACAGATATCCGTTTAATGGGAATGGGCTTGATGTTAGATTTGCAGCCAGAATTACGGCATATTTTGAAAAGTATAAGGAGCTCAAGCTTCGGAACAGACTAAGTGAAGATTTTTCGACGGAAGTAGACAAACTTGCACTTGAGAGAATATATAACCGCCTCCCAAAGAGAGATGAACTTGTTAAAGAAAAGAATGACGGGTCTACTCAGCTTTTTTGGATTGATGCGCTCGGAGTGGAATATCTTGGGTACATTGTAGAGCTTGCAAGAAGACGAGGACTGAAGGTTTCCATAGAAATAGGGAGGGCTGAACTGCCAACTATCACATGTGAGAACAACGCGTTTTTCAGTAACTGGCCGGAAGATTTGAAACATCCTAAAGAAGAGGAACTTGACGAGATAAAGCATAAGGATAAAGGAGGATACTATTATAGTGCCAAAAATCCTTATCCTATTCACTTGGCAAAAGAACTGGAAATCATTGAGAAAGCTGTTAACGACGTCGCTACCACCTTAGGCCTTAGAAAATATGACCGTGTTGTGATTGCAAGTGATCACGGAGCATCACGCCTTGCTGTGCTGCGCCATAAGGAAGAAAAATATGAAACTGATACAAAGGGTGAACATTCTGGAAGATGTTGCAAGTTCTTCCCTGGGTGTGATCTTCCATTTGCAATAAATGAAGAAGATCGAGGATATATAGTTCTTGCAGATTATGGTAGATTCAAGGGTAGCAGGGCGGCCAACGTGGAAGTTCACGGTGGAGCTTCGCTTGAGGAGGTGATTGTACCGATCATTACCTTTTCACTTAATGATAGCAGCTTTGTTGTTACAATTGTTGATGGAGAAAAGATTAAGGCTGATTATAAAAAGGGGATCATGGTAAACCTGTATGTAAATAAAACCATAAGAGATACTCTGACTATAGGGTATGAGAATAAGAGATATCAATCAGAACGCATAGATGATAACCATTTCAAGGTTGCTATTCCAGATATTAAAAGAGCAGGAACGTATCCAGCAGATGTTTATCTAGGCAACGATCTTGTAGGGCATATTGAAATCAAAGCAGCTGGCAAGAGTGCAGACATGAATGATGACTTTGATGATTTGTTTTGATAAGGAGGAATCCAAGTGACTATTACTGAGGAAAAATTAAAGAACTGCTTTGATGAGATGGTTGTGTACAAAGATCTCAAGAAGCAGAGCAATGTCTTTTCCGCGCTTAGCCTTCCATCTTTTATGAGAGATTGGATACTTCGGAAATTTGAAGATGAGAATGGCGTTTTCGATGTGGATAGGGTATCAAAATTTGTACATACATATCTTCCTAAAAAAGAAGATTGGAATTCTATAAAGAATCGAGTGGTTATAGAACAGGAGACAGTAAGATTTTTAGCCAAGGTATCTATTGATATAGATATAAAGACAGGGCAGGTCTCTTTCTCTCTATCTGATTTTGGTCTGTCTTATAAAGACACAGTGATTGATGAAGATGTCTGGAACGAATGTAAGGCAGACCTTGTTAATGAATATGAGACATGGGGAATGGTCGAATTGGGGTATCAGTCCCCTGACGAGTATGAGCATGAATGGTCATTCAACGTAAATAAAAATCAGGATAGATCTAAAGCTGGAAAAAAGGGAAAAATTAAGCTGCTTTCTTTTAAACCATTTTGTCCATACAGAATAGACCTTGATTATTTTAAGGATGCGCGAAAAGAATTTTCCACAAAGGAATGGATAGATATTGTTCTTGGTGCAGTGGACTATAATGCAGATGGATATAACGATGATGAAGAAAAGAAGCTTACCATGCTTACACGGCTGCTTCCTTTCATAGAGAAAAGATTAAATTTAATAGAATTAGCGCCAAAGGGGACAGGAAAATCCTATTTATTCGGACGCGTAAGCCGCTTTGGATGGTTGTCGAGCGGCGGAATCATGAGCCGTGCAAAGATGTTTTATGATCAAAATCGTCATATGGAAGGGCTGGTGGCAGGAAACGATTTTATCACACTAGATGAAGTCCAGACGATTTCTTTTACAGACACTGATGAAATGAGGGCTGCCCTTAAGGGCTATCTTGAATCGGGTGTCTATACCGTCGGAAATCACGAAGGCACTGCTTATGCAGGAATGATTTTATGTGGAAATATCAGCAAAGCATCTATGGAAGAAGATGGCTATGGGAACATGTTTGTGGAGTTGCCAAAGGTTTTTCATGAATCCGCGCTGATTGACAGATTCCATGGCTTTATAAAAGGATGGAACATTCCAAGAATGAATGATGACCTAAAAGCATCCGGTTGGGCATTAAACTCGGAATACTTCTGCTCCATTATGCATGAACTGAGAGATGATATGAGTTATAGGGCAATTGTTGACGAACTTGTTGTTGTTCCCGATGGCGCAGACACAAGAGATACTGAAGCAGTAAAAAGAATTTCTACAGCATATTTAAAGCTTATCTTCCCTAACGTTAGACAACCAGGAGATATTTCATCTGACGATTTTAAACGGTACTGTTTGGACAGAGCAAGAAAAATGAGAGATACCATCAAATATCAGCTTGGATTGCTTGATGATGAGTACAAAGGAAAGGATATACCTGCATTTACTGTATGCAGAGATTATGACAAGGAATAAGATGATAGACTGTTATATTTGTGGTAAGAAGGATATCAGCAAAAACGAAATAGGGCTTACTAAAAAACTGCTGGGAAAAAACTCCAAGAACTTCTATTGTATATCCTGTTTGGCTGAACAATTGGAAGTGAGTACGGAGGAGCTACTGGATAAAATCGAAGAGTTCAAAAATGAAGGGTGTAAACTCTTTGAATGAGGCAGGTGTAATCGAATGATATATGCGGATAATGCAGCAACAACAAAATTAGATCCAGACGCATTAGAAGCTGCTATGCCATTTTTGCTTGATGAATACGGAAATGCATCACAACCGTATTTATTTGCTAAGTCGGCTAAGGAAGCAATTGCTGATGCCCGCAAAACCATTGCTGCGTGTATTGGAGCTAAACCAGAGGAAATCTATTTCACGTCTGGCGGCACTGAGAGCGATAATTGGGCAATCAAAGGCTCGGCATTTTCTGATAAAAAAAAGCGGACGACTATTACTTCCGAGATTGAACACCATGCAATTTTGAATGCGTGTGCTGCCATCGAACGGCACGGCTTTCCAGTAACGTACTTGCCGGTGACGGATGAAGGCGTCGTGCAACCGAAAAAGTTGGAGACTTACATCACGGATAGGACTAGGCTTGTTTCCATTATGATGGCCAACAATGAAATCGGGACAATCGAGCCTATAGCGGAGCTTGTTAAAATCACACATGAACATGGGGCCTTGTTTCATACCGATGCAGTGCAGGCAGTCGGCCACATTCCGATTGATGTGAAGAAGCTTGGTGTTGATATGCTCTCTGCATCAGCTCACAAGTTTGGCGGAATGAAGGGCAGTGGTTTTTTGTATATCCGTAATGGGGTATCTCTTAGTCCATTTGCCGATGGTGGTTCCCAAGAGCATGGCAGACGTGCTGGCACCGAGAATGTGGCTGCTATTGTGGCTATGGCAGTTGCTCTTAAAAAGAACTGTGACCGGATGGAGGAGACCACGCAGAAGCTTCGAAAGTTGAGCCGGATTTTTATAGAAGCATTAACAGCTGTTGGCATTGATTACAGGCTAAACGGTAGCAGTAATCATCTTCCCGGAAATGTGAACATATCTATTAGGGGAGCCGAAGGCGAGATGCTGCTTCATAGAATGGATCTGAAGGGAATCTGTATTTCCACTGGCTCTGCTTGCGATTCAGTAAATACTCGCTCTTCTCATGTGATAGAAGCGATTCATGTGCCAGAAGAATATGCAGAAGGCACGATTCGAGTTACTTTCGGTGCGGAGAATACGGAGCAGGAAGCTGTTACGATTGCAGAGTCGTTAATAGACATATTGAAGAAATAGTTTTTATTAGAGCATTGTTCAGCTTTTATAATTCTAACAGCCTTTCTTGCTATGCTCACTAAATGTGTGAGCATGACGAAAGACCCTCGGATCACTCCGGGGGCCTTTTGCTGTCAGTCCTTACGGTACCAGGGAGTTTCATATCCATCCGCCCGGAGCAGAATATCCGGCATCCAGTCCGGGGATCTTCCCATTTGCTCACAGACCACTTTCTGGTCAACTCTGGGGTCACATTCGATGATCAGTTCATCGTGGACGTGACCAACGATAAAGCAATGGCGAAGAGTTTTCATAGCGTAGCAGAGGATGTCGCGGCTGATAGCCTGGGCGATATTCTCCACGAACTTAGGTCCATAGGATTCAATGCGTTCCCACTTCTTTGTAGAGCCGACGCCTTCATAAGTGACGGATTCTCCTCCGAACTGATTGGTTACGATCCGGGGCTTCACATATGCGAGCCGCCGTCCTGAAGGAAGCTGGATGAAGAGCATTCTGCTTTTGTAAAAGAATTTGATACCGCGGACTTCTGTTTTGATTCGCTGAGTGATGACGGTCTTGACAGCACGGTCAACGTCCCACCAGAATGCCGTGATCATAGGATTAGAGTTACGCCATGCGTTTACAAGCGGCTGCAGATCTTCTTCCGGGAGCCCCATATCAAGAGCGCCCATCGAGATCAGAGCACCGACGGATCCGCCGTATCCGAGGGCGAGTTCCGCAATTTTCCCCTTCTGGCGGAGATGGCTGTTGATGCCGTGCTTCTCAACAGGAACACCGAACATCTGGCTTGCAGAGGCACAGTAGATATCTTTTCCCTCAGCAAATACTTTGGAGCGCCAGGTCTCACCAGCAAGATAGGCAAGAACACGGGCTTCGATAGCGGAGAAGTCGCTTACAATGAATTTGTATCCCGGGCGAGGCACGAAGGCTGTTCTGATCAGCTGCGATAAGGTGTCCGGGATATCATCATAGAGCAGCTGCAGGGTGTCATAATCACCGGATTTCACGATGGATCTGGCTTCAGCAAGATCATTCATGTGATTCTGCGGAAGGTTCTGTAATTGAATCAGGCGGCCGGCCCATCTGCCGGAACGGTTGGCACCGTAGAACTGGAACATGCCGTGAGTCCTGCCGTCTCTGCAGACCGCATTCTGCATGGCCTGATACTTCTTCACAGAGGATTTGGCAAGCTGCAGGCGGAGCTTCAGCGCTTCTATAATGTTACCGTTAGCGTTACCGTCAGAGTTCTTGACAAATTGAGCGACATCCTTCTTTCCGAGGGAATCCATCTCCACACCATGATCAGAGAGCCATTGCTTCATCTGAACAACGCTGTTTGGGTTATCAAGATTTGTGATATTCTGCATGGACAGCATGAGTTCGGATTTTGATTTTTCATCAAAGGTGATGGCGTTCTCAACTACCTGCATATCAAGCATGATCCCTCTGTCATTGATTTCCTGATCGAAGTGGTATTCATCCCAAAGGAAGTCTGGAACAGGATATTTGGCCAGACGCTTCTTTATTGCCATTTCTACTTCCACGTCCCGGCGGTTGTATTCCCTGAAACGGATCCACTTTTCGCTGTCATGCTGAGGGAGGTTTCGGGTGCGGCCACCGTTTGATTTCGTAGGCTTGCACGGTGTGCAGAAGTATCTGATCAGGTCTTTGCCTTCTTTCAGCTTCTGATCCTGAAGCTTAAGCACGGCACCGACGCCTTCCAGTGATAAGGGAAGCCCCATATATGCGGACCAGATCATGGTGCATTTCCAAGAGGAAGGATCCAGGTATTTTGAAGCAGGGTCTTCGGGGATGCTGTAGCCGTAGAAGTGCTCCGGGTGAAGGCGCTTCAGCCAGTTGGAGAGACAAATGCGCTCAAAACTGGCGTTGAAGGCCCATTTCGTTATATTCTCATCAGATAGTGCTGCAAGGATTTCTTCCGGTACGGTATCGCCGCAGGCAAGGTCATATACCTTGACCGGGGAGCCGTCCACGGAAACACCGAAGAGCAGTATCTCAAAATTATCAGACTCAGCGTACTTGTAAGCCCCACATTTGGAGATATCAACGTCGCTGTAAGTCTCCAGGTCGATTGACAATTCTTTCATTGATTTTCCTTTCTCAGAGGGTGATGATGTATGCCCTGTCTGTCAGGCGTTCCTCCGGTGCTACCTGTGTCTCGTTAATCTCCTTGACCATAGCTGACAATTCATCCAGATGGAGGCTGCTGTCATAAGGGGCGATCATCATTTCATGGATAGATGATGGGAGAACGAAGAGCATATTGGTTCTGTATTTCTGGGTAAAAGTTTTGAGTGCTTTCCGGTTCATAATGGCAGCGGCACCTTTGAATTTCTGCATATTGGTGATTACGTGAAATTTGACATCTGCGTCTATAGAGCTGTCGTAGGGTGCACCCATCAGATCTGACAGGACTTTTCCGAGGCTGGTAATCTGTGTATCTGCGCTAAGGTTTTCAAGAGCCCTGTCCCAGGCATAGTTTTCTTCGATGCCTGCATTAGACAGAAGAACCGGTACGACCTTGACGGAATAATGAGCGCCGTCCTGTTCGCCTCTTAGAATCAGGTATTGTTCGATACCGTCCAGATCACAGGGCCTTTTTGCGATGCACTCATCTGAAGTTCGCTGAAGGGCAATGGTGATGTGATCCAGGATCCATTTCGGGTTATTAAAGTTCATAGTGATATCTGTGATATTTTCTGTGTTCATGGCTATCCTCCTTGTAAAAAAGAGGGCGGCAGCATCGCCGCCACCCTGCAGGTTAATGTCTTAAGATTCGGATGATGTCATCCAGCTTTTCATTGATCTTTTCCAGATTGTCGATGCGCTTCTTCTTGTATTCCTTGGAAGCATCAGCTTTTTTGCAGATAGCTTCCATCGTGAATACGATGATTACGGCGACACCGATCATAGCCAGAAAAGTGATAACAGCAGTCAGTATAGTGTTCATTGATTTGCACCTCATATCTTTGATTGTCGCAGGCAGCGGCGTAAGTACCGCCGCCCGCTTTGGTTGTCAGGTTAGTCGAGGAAATCATCCTCATCGTCCACAGTTGCAAAGTCGTCCTCAGCTCTGGACTTGCCTCCGAGAGGTTCGCCGTCACGGATCTTCTGAAGGTTGTTCAGACCACAGGCGATACCCTTATTGCCGTTGCTATTGAAGGCGTACAGATTGATGGATGCTCTGCCGTACACGCCGGAATAGACTTCGGATCTTTCCAGGATCGGCTGTCTGTCGGCATCCACGATTCCGGGAGCCGTTGCGCTGTTGGCATTGATGAAATAGCTGTTCTTGTAAGCTTCATCATCCGGTCTTTCCAGATCGCCGTCACGGAGCGGTGTCTTGATGGCGGAGAGGGCAGGAACGGACTTGCCGTTACCCTTCAGCTTGCTCTGACCTTCCTCATAGGCTGCCTGGATTGCGGCCTTGATCTTGGATACCGTTGCGGTATCAGACTTCGGGATAATAAGGGAAACGCTGTACTTCGGGGTGCCTCCGTTGATGGACTTCGGATCCCAGACATTGGCATAGGACCATCTGGTATTGACACCGGTAATAACTTTTGTGGGGATAGATACATTCTTTGCCATGATTTTTTCCTCCTTATTCTTCACTAAAATCATCTTTGGCTGTGTTCAGTGCCGGTCTTTTATCTGACTCCGGCACAAGTGTCGGTTTGCCTGGCGGCTTTGTAATGAAGCCTGCCAAAAGTTCTTCAAATTTCTTCTTCCCGAGAAGGGAAGTCATCGCTGTGATTCCGAGCACCTTTTTCTCATAAGGGTCGTATCCGGCATCTGTTACAGCGGAAGCAACGGCGTTCTCATCCGTGTACTTTCTGATTGATCTGCCTTCCACAACCTTAAATCCGGGATACTCTGTTCCGCTCATCGCCTGCTGAAGTGCGTATTCTTTGATATCGCTGGCCCATGCTACCAGATTATCGATTCTGGGAAGGATGGATGTGATCTCCGCATCATCCAGGGTGGAGGGCTGTTCAAAGTCATAGGCTGCAAGCTCCATGTTGTACTCAGCTCTTTTGCGACAGGTAGCTTTGACCTTGCAGAACTGGCAATGGTCGCCGGCGTGAAATTCGCCTTCACCGTTATATGCAAGCTCCGCTGTCGGTTTTAGGAACCCTTCTGCCCATGCAAGCAGATCTTCCTTGCTGATGGTGTAGGTGCTGATGTTCTCACGGCGTGGCTGGAAGATCGTCATTTCTACGGATTCGATATCATAGATTCCGTCGTAGGTATCCAGTGCCCCGAGCGCGTAACACATCATCTGCGGATTGTTTTCCGCTTCTACCAATATTCCAAGACCATATTTGAAATCTATGATCTGAAGGATGTTGTCTGCGATGATGAGACAGTCGCCGGTTCCGAATCCGTCCGGCACCCATTTGGAAAAATCCAGTCTCTGTTCAACGAGGATCAGAGGGTCTTTGCATTGCTGCTTTGCCTTTTCGTACTGTTCTATTACGAAGGAACAGTATTCATCGGTAGCGTCCGCCATTTCTGTATCGAAGAAATCAAGATTCTCTGTCGGGTCCTTGACATCTTCGCCTAACGCATGAAGAACTTTGTACTCACACAGCTCATGGGCGTCGGTACCCTGCTGGGCGTATGGAGAGGATTCGTCCTTGATCTCCGCACAGAGCTTTGCTGAAGGCGGGCATGAGAGCCACCTGTGGGAAGCTGATGCGGAGAGGTATGCGTGTCTAGGCATCTTTCAGTCCCTCCACTTCTTCCACAAGAGCTGGATAGCTTTCTGCAGGTACGTCTGTCAGGCTTCCGCCGCCCGCGTATTTCTTGACGATGGCTTTCACCTGAGCTTTGAATTGGCCTCCGGCTTCGTTTGCCTTGGCTGCAAGAAGGGCTCTGACATCTTCCTTGGAATAGGTCTTTTCAGGAGCCTTTTCCTTCTTGGCAGCTTTTTCTTTCTTCTCAGGTTCTGCTGCGGGTGCTTCTTCACTGAAGCATTCCTTAATAGCATTTGCGGTCTGGATCATCTTTTCTCCGCAGGAGATGAGATCATCCAGGACCTGTGACAATTCGCTCATTTTGCTCATGTTGTCATTCTCCTTATCTTTCATATTTGTTTATCAAGGTTCATATCTTTTGTCCGATCCGCCGCCTCAGTAGTAGTTACCGGGGCGGCTTATTCAATGGTTCTGTCGTTCATCTCTTGCACCTCCGTTTCCCTGTTCTGGTGGTCTAGGTATGAGAAAGTGCTGTTTTCCGATTTTCCTGAAAAATATTTTTTGGAGCTAATCGGTTATCTGCATCTTTCGGAGGTCTAGGTATGAGATGAGGTCGTTTTCCGATTTTCGGACAAAAAAATTTCCAGCCAGATGATGACCGGATTTTTCTTTATAAAAAGAAGCGTTTCTGCCTCACACATAAAAATCTGAAAAAATCTTCCTGGCATCGGAAAACTGCCCGGACTTTTACCTAGACCTTCGGAAAGCCAGGTTTGGCTTTACTACTTCAAAGAAAAGAGGTGGTTCCCTTGAGGGTCGGTAAGAAGATGCGGACAGTAACCAATTTCATAAGAAGATAACAGGAGGCAGAAATATGTTTTTTGTTTTACAGACGGCAAACGTGACTGCCGATGCCAAGAACTGCGTGTATCCGAACAGGAAAGAGATCACGTCAGGGGATGAGCTCAAAGAGGCGGTCAGGGTTGACCACGTATGCGGAGAGTTTAAGAAGAACTACCGCAATATCAGTAACTTCCTGAAGTCCAATGTCATAGTGATGGACTGTGATAATGACCATTCGGAGGATCCGGATGACTGGATTACCATCGAGAAGCTGGAAGAGATCTTTGAAGAGATCGACTATGCAGCGGTGCCGAGCAGGAATCATATGAAGGAAAAGGACGGCAAGGCGGCGAGACCGAAGTTCCATGTGTACTTTCCTATAGAAGAAACAGCGGACGCAGAGCATTATGCGGCGATCAAGAGGGCGGTTCAGAAAGAGTTTTCCTTCTTTGATGACAATGCGCTGGATGCGGCCAGGTTCATCTTCGGGTCTGATCCGGATGAAGTGATCTGGCATGAAGGCTGGGAGACCATCGACGAAGAGGTGACGCCGGATTATTCGGAGGAAGCTTCTGAAGGTGCTCCGGTCAGCTCCGGTCCTATCACCGTAGGGAACCGCAATAATGCCATGAGCCATTTTGCCGGTCGTGTGTTGAAGAAATACGGGATCACCGACAAGGCGAAGGAAGCATTTCTGGAACACGCGAAGAGATGTGATCCGCCGCTTGAAGAGTCGGAACTGAATACGATCTGGGCAAGTGCAGTGAGGTTTTATAAGAAGACCGTCATGACGCAGCCGGGATATATTCCGCCGGATGAGTACAATGCAGAGTTTGATTCCCTGAAGCCGGACGATTATTCGGATATCGGCGAGGCGAGGGTGCTTGTAAAGGAATATGCCGGTGAACTTCTCTATACGGATGCCACGGAGTTCTTAAGCTATGACGGAATCTGCTGGAGAGAGAACAGGCAGAAGGCGGTCGGAACCGTGGAAGAGTTCCTGGACATGCAGCTTGTGAATGCCAGGTCACAGTATTCAGCGGCAATGCAGGCGCTGATCGACGGCGGGATTCCGGAGCAGGTCGTTAGAGCAGGCGGCAAGGCATTGGAGAAGATGATCACACCGGATCTGGATGATGCTTATAAGGATTATCTGGCGGCTAAGGCCTATTACGCATTTGTCATGAAATACAGGAATTACAAAAATATCGTAAATACGCAGAGCGCTGCGAAGCCTATGGTGGCGACGGATATCAATCTGTTTGATGCTCAGGAGAATTACCTGAACACGCCGGAAGCGACTTATGACTTGAAGAAGGGATTAGAAGGCGTAAGAGCGCATAACTCAGCCGACCTTCTGACCAAGATCACGAATGCGTCTCCGGGTGAAGAAGGGAAAGATTTGTGGGAAGAAGCCCTGCAGCTGTTCTTCTGCGGCGATCAGGATTTGATCGATTATGTGCAGGAGACAGTTGGGCTTGCGGCAATCGGTAAGGTTTATGAAGAAGCCCTCATCATTGCATACGGCGAAGGGCGGAACGGTAAATCCACTTTCTGGAACACGGTGTCGAGAGTCCTTGGAACCTATTCCGGGGCGATTTCTGCGGATGCCCTGACTGCCGGGTGCAGAAGGAATGTGAAACCTGAGATCGCTGAGCTTAAGGGCAAGCGCCTCATTATCGCGGCAGAGCTGGAGGAAGGGATGAGGTTATCTACATCAATCCTGAAGCAGCTTTGTTCGACGGACCAAATCAGGGGAGAGAAGAAGTTCAAGGATCCTTTTGATTTTGTTCCCTCACATACGGTGGTGCTTTACACGAACCATCTGCCGAAGGTCAGCGCATCAGATGACGGTACCTGGCGGAGACTGATTGTGATCCCGTTTCATGCAAAGATCGAAGGAAGCTCAGATATTAAGAATTATTCGGATTATCTGTATGAGCACGCCGCACCAGCCATCATGAGCTGGATCATCGAAGGTGCCAGGAAGGTTATCGAGCATGACCACAAGACGGCGAAGCCGAAGGTGGTGCTGGATGCCATTGCGGCATATCGCGGCATGAATGACTGGATAGGCATCTTCCTGGAGGAATGCTGTGATGTCGGTGACGGGCTGGAGTATAAGTCCGGGGAATTTTATGAAGAGTTCAGGGCTTACTGCCTGCGCACGGGTGAGTACCAGAGAACCAATGCGGATTTTGTTTTGGAGCTGGAGAAGAGAGGTTTTTCCCGCAAAAAGAAGAAATCCGGTATGTGGGTGCAGGGGTTGCAGGTCAAAGACACAGACTTTGCAGATTGATTTTACCTAAAAGGTGCAGGGGTTGCAGGACTAATACCTATATCGCGTATAGAGATTTTTTTACTGGAAAATTCTTTATAGGAAGAATAGGGAATGTCCTGCACCCCCTGCACCCTCAAATAAATTCGATTGATGGAGGAATCGCAATGAACTTTTATACATGGATGATGAAAAAGCACATAAACACAAAGGCACCGGTGGGCGACCTTGCCCGGGATATAAAAGATGACCGGGAATTCCCGAATGACGGGGATAAGGAAACGATCCGAGGATACCTTAAAAGCTGTGGGGCCTGCAGCGGATGTATGGATGCTTTTGAAAGAGCCTGGAAGAAATATGAGAGAGAAGCAGGTGGAGCAGAAACTGGTTCGGGCTGTAAAGGCCAGAGGCGGAATCTGTCCAAAGTTCGTTTCACCGGGATTTAACGGAATGCCGGATAGGATCGTGCTTCTGCCCGGAAGACATTTCGGATTTGTGGAGGTCAAGGCACCGGGAGAGGTGCCAAGGCATCTGCAGGTATCCAGACACAGGCTCATGGAGAAACTTGGCTTTCGGGTGTACGTGCTTGATGATCCGGAGAAAATCGGAGGGATTTTAGATGAGATACAAGCCACATGAATATCAGAAATATGCGATCGAGTTCATAAAGAAGAATCCGGTCGCCGCCATACTGCTTGATATGGGCATGGGAAAAACGAGCATTGTTTTATCAGCCTTGAATGAACTTATGTATGACAGCTTCGAGGTGACGAAGGTCCTTATCATAGCGCCTTTGAGGGTTGCCAGGAATACATGGTCCGATGAGATCAAAAAGTGGGATCACTTGAATGGGATCCGGTATTCCATAGCGGTCGGAACGGCTGCGGAGAGGCTGGCGGCATTAAAGGCGGATGCGGATATCTATATTATCAATCGGGAGAATATCCCCTGGCTGATTGAGGAAAGCGGTCTGCCGTTTGATTATGACATGGTAGTTGTGGACGAGCTTTCTTCTTTTAAGAACTGGCAGGCAAAGAGGTTCAAGGCGCTTATGAAGGTAAGACCGAAGATCCGGCGCATTGTGGGGCTGACCGGAACACCTTCATCGAATGGCTTGAAGGATTTATTCGCAGAGTTCAAGGTCTTGGATATGGGAGAGAGACTTGGGAGATTTATCAGTCAGTACAGGGTGAATTATTTCAAGCCTGACAGGATGAACGGTCCGATCGTCTATACCTATAAACTTCTGCCGGGAGCGGAAGAGAGAATTTACGACAGGATATCCGATATCACCATTTCCATGAAAGCGAAGGACTATCTGGATATGCCGGAGCTGATCAGCAATGAATATAAGGTCTATCTGGATGATGACGAGCGTTCAAAGTATGAGGAAATGAAGGACGAGCTGGTTCTGCAGCTTCCGGGAGGAGAGATCACAGCGGCAAATGCGGCTTCATTATCCGGAAAATTATCGCAGCTGTCCAATGGAGCTGTTTATGATGACGACGGTTCGGTGAATACCTTCCATGAAAGAAAGCTGGATGCATTGGAGGATCTGATCGAATCAGCGAACGGGAAACCAATTCTGGTGGCCTATTGGTTCAAGCATGACCTGGCAAGGATCACCGAGAGGCTGAATAAGCTGAAGATTGTGTTTGAGAAGCTTGATTCTGATAAGAGCATCGAAAAGTGGAATGCCAGGGAGCTACAGGTGGGATTGATACATCCTGCTTCTGCCGGTCATGGTTTGAATCTGCAATCAGGCGGAAATGTGATTGTATGGTTCGGAATCACTTGGAGTCTGGAGCTGTATCAGCAGACGATAGCGAGATTATGGCGTCAGGGTCAGACTTCCGGAACGGTTACGGTGATTCATATTGTAACGGAAGATACCGTGGATGAGAGAATCCTAAAGGCGTTGGAAGCAAAAGACCAGACACAATCGGCGCTGATCGATGCCGTGAAAGCGGAGGTAGGTGCCTATGGCAGGAAATAAGAATCTGGCGGAGGATCCGTATGAGCGATTGGCGAATGCTATTATCCTTCAGGCTGTTTCCGATTACAGGACAGCATTGAAGAAGATCAAGGCTCATCCGAAGAACCAGCAGGCAATAGATGAGGCTTTGGAGATCGAGAGGTTTTTCCGTTCCGGCTGGTATCAGCAGCTTACATCCGTGGACGGGGAATACCTGATCAGAAGGCTTCAGGACGAAGTGAGACAATCAGAGTCAATCCGAGGGAATAAAAATAAATCCAATCGGAGGTAGCTTATGAACAGACATCAGCAGGAAGCGAAGAAATATTTATCGCAGGCATTTGGACTGAACCAACGGATCGAGAGTAAGCTGGGACAGATCGAGGATCTTCATGACCTGGCCACCAAGGCAACGGTGACATATTCGGATATGCCGAAGAGCCCGAACAGGGATGGTTCCAGAATGGAGGATGCTATTATAAAAATCATCGACCTGGAGAATGAGATCAACCAGGATATGATGAAACTTGTGGAACTGAAGAAGGAAATTATCCGCAGGATCAAGGCTGTGGAGAGTGCCGAACTTAAGACGATACTGGAACTGCGGTACCTGTCCTATATGAGATGGGAAGAGATCGCCATCGAGCTTGGTTACGGTATCGACAATGTATTCCGTCTTCACAGGAATGCTTTGGATGAAATCAAGATTCCGGAAAGAATACAGTAAAATACAGTTCGATACAGTAAGCCTATGTGATAATGTTAAGATGGCAAAAGCGAAAGATGAGGAAGCCGTTGTGGGAGATTCTGCAGCGGCTTTTTCCGTGGAAGAAAGAAGGTGGACAGATGCCGAGAAAACCGAAGAAGCCGTGTGCTTATCCGGGCTGTCCCAACCTTACGGAAGGGAGATATTGTCTGGAACACCAGACGAAGGTGAACAGTGAGTATGAAAAGTATGGGCGTGATCCCAGGACAAAGAAGCGTTACGGAAGAGCATGGAAAAGGATCCGCGACAAGTACGTGATGGAGCATCCGTTCTGTGAACTGTGCTTTCAGCGTGGAATTATCGTGGAGACCGAGGAAGTGCATCATAAGAAGCCGCTGAGTGAAGGTGGCACGCACGATAGGAGCAATCTGATCGCGTTGTGTAAGTCGTGTCACTCGCGCATACACGCAGAGAGGGGAGACCGATGGGGAAAGCACCCGGAGGGCGAGTAAAAATCCCCACGCGTATGTTTCCCAGGGAACGGCGCGGGGGTCACACGCACAAAAAGAAGAAATCAAACGGGGTATTACCCCGGCAGGGAATTGAGGTGAAGGAAAATGGCTAAAGACGGGACTATGCGCGGCGGCGCAAGGGTCGGTTCCGGCAGGAAGTCCAAAGCCCTGACGGAAAAGATTGACAGCGGGCTTGCGGCAACGGTCATTGACCTTCCGGAGCCTGCGGAGATAAGCGGCGAGGATGTGCCGCCGGTGAAAGACTTCTTAAAGGCTGCTCAGAAGAGCGGCATTGACCTTTGCGCGGAGGATGTGTTCAAGTCAACCTTCCTCTGGCTGAAGGAAAGAGGGTGTGAGAGGCTGGTAAATACGCAGCTGATCGAACAGTACGCGATGTCGGTATCCAGATGGGTACAGTGCGAGACCTGCATATCGGAATACGGATTCCTGGCAAAGCATCCGACCACAGGGGCGGCGATCACTTCCCCATATGTGACAATGAGCCAGAATTACCTGAAGCAGGTGAACCAGTGCTGGTATCAGATCTATCAGATCGTAAAGGAAAACTGCTCTGTAGAGTACGGAGGGGCGAATCCCCATGATGACCTGATGGAACATCTGCTTACGGCAAGGAAGAAATAGGAGGGTTTCGATGAAATATGTGAAGAAAAAGCTGTCAGAACTGAAGCCTTATGAGAACAATCCGAGGATAAATGATGAGGCGGTGGACGATGTTGCGGAGAGCATTAGGCAGTGTTCTTACATCGCACCGATCATTATTGACGAGGATGGCGTGATCCTGGCAGGGCATACCAGATATAAAGCGCTGAAGAAGCTGGGATATAAGGAATGTGAGGTTGTCATTGCTTCCGACCTGACAGAGGAACAGAAGAAAAAGTACCGTCTGTATGACAACAAGACGGCGGAGATGGCTTCTTGGGATCAGAAGAAGCTGAGCGTGGAACTGTGTGATGTGGATTTTCAGGGATATGATTTCGGACAGCCTGAGATGGCACTTCCGGATGAAGCCGAAGAGGACGGACCAAAGATGATGACCTGTCCTTGCTGTGGGGAGGTGTTCGAGGTATGAAGCTGGAAAGACTGAAACTTGCGGACATTGAGCCGTACAAGAATAATCCGCGAAAAAATGATGACGCGGTGAATGCCGTTGCGGAGAGTATCCGTCAGTGTTCTTATATCACACCCATCATTGTAGATGAGGACCATGTGATTATAGCAGGCCATACCAGATATAAGGCACTTGTCGCTCTTGGCATGGATGATGTGGAATGCCTGATCTGCGATGGTCTGACCGAAGAACAGAAAAAGAAATACAGGTTCCTGGATAACAAGACCGGCGAAAAGGCAACATGGGATCTGATGAAGTTGGAAGTCGAACTGGAAGGACTTGATCTGGAAGGGTTCGACTTTTTTGGTATGGCGGAAGATCTGCCGGTGGATGGTGACGGCGGCGGTTCGGAGAAGGAACTGACCGGAACCACGGAATTTGACGCGGAGGTGTTTGGGGATGAAGAGTTCAAATACGAATGCCCGAACTGCGGTTTCCGGTTCAACTGAGTTTCCGTGGAAGTGGAACCTGTCCAATCTGGAAAGCAGACCGAAGCATGGTCATACCGTGTTTTCCTGCTTCTCCTGCGGCGGCGGTTCCTCAATGGGATATAAGCTTGCAGGATTTGATGTCGTGGGAAACTGTGAGATTGATCCTGACATGATGAAGGTATACAAGCAGAATAATCACCCGAAGCATTCATTCCTTATGGATATCAGGGATTTCCTGAAGCTGCCGGATGAGAAGATACCGGAAGAGTTGTTTCATCTGGATGTGCTGGACGGTTCGCCGCCCTGCTCCGTATTTTCGACAGCAGGCAGCAGGGAAGCCGGCTGGAATGTGGAAAAGGTGTTCCGGGAAGGGCAGGCAAAGCAGAGGCTTGATGACCTGTTCTTATTTTTTATCGCAATAGCGAAGAGACTGCAGCCGAAGGTTGTGATCGCAGAGAATGTAAAGGGGATCATTACCGGGAACGCGAAGGGCTGGGTCAACCAGATAGTGAAAGCCTTTGACGATGCCGGGTATGTGGTGCAGATATTTCTGTTCAATGCGGCGAGAATGGGCGTGCCTCAGAAAAGAGAGCGCGTCTTTTTTATCGCTCATAGGAAAGACCTTAAATATCCGAAGCTTTCCATGAACTTCAATTCAAAGCCGATTCCTTTTGGTGATGTCAGGGAACCTTATGGTAAGGCGATGGATGAAAACAGTATGCAGGCAAAGCTGCTGAAGTACCGGATTCCGTCTGACCGGTGTATTGCTGATATCAATGCCAGGGTGAGAAGGAAGAAGAACAGCGGATTTACCACGCCGATCCTGTCCGATGATGAGCCGGCATACACACTTGTAGCCGGAAGCAGTATGTACCGTATGTGTGACGGGCTGTTGCTGACAGACAGGGATATTATCAGCTGCCAGACATTCCCGCAGGATTATGACTTCATGGGTCAGAGTGTCCAGTATATCTGCGGAATGAGCGTTCCGCCGGTGATGATGGCGAAGATCTCAGAGCAGGTTTACAGGCAGTGGCTTAAAGGTGGTGATGCGGATGAAGATGCGGAAGCTGAAGAAATATAAGCCGACAAAGTTCAAGGCGAAGGATTCTGTCTATGACAAGGACGCGGCGGATTTTGCGGTGAACTTCATCCAGTGCCTCTGCCATACCAAAGGAACCTGGGCGGGAAAGCCTTTTGAACTGATCGACTGGCAGGAACAGATCATCCGGGATGTATTCGGAACCATGAAACCAAACGGATACCGGCAGTTCAACACGGCGTATATCGAGATCCCGAAGAAACAGGGAAAGTCAGAACTGGCTGCGGCGGTGGCTCTGCTCTTATGCTGCGGTGACGGTGAAGAGCGTGCTGAGGTTTATGGCTGTGCGGCTGACCGGCAGCAGGCGTCCATTGTCTTTGAGGTTGCAGCGGATATGGTCAGGATGTGTCCGGCTCTGAACAAAAGGGTGAAGATCCTGGCTTCCCAGAAGAGGATCATCTTCCAGCCGACCAACAGCTTTTATCAGGTGCTGTCTGCGGAGGCTTATTCAAAGCATGGTTTCAATATCCATGGGGTTGTGTTCGATGAACTGCATACGCAGCCGAACAGGAAGCTTTTTGATGTTATGACGAAGGGCTCCGGGGACGCAAGAATGCAGCCTTTGTATTTCCTGATCACGACTGCCGGAACGGATACCAACAGCATCTGTTATGAAACGCATCAGAAGGCAAAGGATATTCTGGAAGGTCGCAAAATCGATCCGACATTTTATCCTGTGATCTATGGTGCAGATGAAAGTGATGACTGGACGGATCCGAAAGTCTGGAAGAAGGCGAATCCTTCTTTGGATATCACGGTGGGTATCGACAAAGTGAAGGCGGCCTGTGAGTCAGCAAAGCAGAATCCGGGAGAAGAAAACTCCTTCCGGCAGCTGAGATTGAACCAGTGGGTGAAGCAGGCGGTCAGATGGATGCCGATGGAGAAATGGGACGCCTGCGCGTTTCTGGTGGATGAGGATGAGCTGGAAGGGCGTGTCTGTTACGGCGGTCTGGACTTGTCGAGTACGACTGACCTGACGGCGTTTGCCCTGGTATTTCCGCCGGTGGATGAAGAGGACAAGTACATTGTGCTCCCTTATTTCTGGGTTCCGGAGGAAACGCTGGATCTGAGGGTGAAGCGTGACCATGTTCCTTATGATGTCTGGGAGCGGAAAGGCTTTCTGGAAACAACGGAAGGGAATGTGGTCCATTACGCCTATATCGAGAAGTTCATTGAGCGGTTAGGTGAGAGGTTCTATATCCGAGAGATTGCTTATGACCGTTGGGGAGCAACGCAGTTATCGCAGGATCTGGAAGGAATGGGATTCACGGTGGTTCCATTCGGTCAGGGTTTTGCTTCGATGTCTCCGCCGACTAAGGAATTGATGAGGCTGGTGCTGGAACAGAAGATTGCGCATGGCGGTCATCCGGTCCTCAGATGGAATATGGATAACATCTACATCCGGACGGATCCGGCAGGGAACATCAAGGCAGATAAAGCAAAGTCAACGGAGAAGATTGACGGCGCCATTGCGATGATCATGGCTCTGGACAGGGCGATCCGGTGCGGCAATGAGAAGGAAGAATCAGTTTATGACACAAGAGGATTATTGGTCTTTTGAGATAGGAGGGAACGGCGATGGGAATACTGAGCGGTTTATTTCGGAGCAGGGATAAGCCCACGGACAGAACGGTAGGAAGTTCGTATTCGTTTTTCTTAGGCGGGACGGCTTCTGGCAAGTATGTGACTGAGCGGTCTGCGATGCAGATGACGGCGGTGTACTGCTGCGTGAGGATCCTGTCGGAGGCGGTGGCGAGCCTACCATTACAATTTTACAGATATACCGATGATGGCGGTAAGGAGAAAGCGGTGGATCATCCGCTTTATTTTTTGCTCCATGATGAGCCGAATCCGGAGATGACTTCCTTTATTTTCAGGGAGACTCTGATGACGCATTTGCTCCTGTGGGGCAATGCATACAGTCAGATCATCCGCAATGGCAAGGGTGAAGTTGTGGCTCTGTATCCGCTGATGCCGGATCGCATGAAGGTGGATCGTGATGAGCACGGAAGGCTTTATTACGAATACACCGTTTACGATTCGGATGATGTGGATGGCAGGAAGGGAACAAACAAGGTTGGAAGGACTGTAAGGCTTCAGCCTCATGATGTGCTGCACATTCCGGGATTAGGGTTCGATGGCCTGGTTGGCTACAGTCCAATCGCTATGGCCAAGAACGCAATCGGGCTTGCCATGGCTACAGAAGAGTATGGCAGCAAGTTCTTTGCAAATGGCGCGGCTCCTTCCGGTGTGTTGGAACATCCGGGAACTATCAAGGATCCGAGCAAGGTGAGGGAAAGCTGGCAGGCGACCTTCGGAGGAAGCGGCAATGCAAACAAGATTGCTGTTTTGGAAGAAGGTATGAAGTACACACCAATCAGTATAAGTCCGGAGCAGGCTCAGTTCCTGGAAACAAGGAAATTTCAGATTGATGAGATCGCGAGGATCTTCCGTGTGCCGCCTCATATGATAGGTGACTTGGAGAAATCCAGCTTCAACAACATTGAGCAGCAGTCGTTGGAGTTCGTGAAATACACGCTGGATCCCTGGGTAAGCCGTTGGGAACAGGCAATGGTGAGAGCCTTGCTGACTCCGGATGAGAAGAAGAAATACTTCTTCAAGTTCAATGTGGATGGCTTGCTTCGTGGAGATTACCAGAGCAGGATGAATGGCTATGCGACAGCCAGACAGAACGGCTGGATGTCCGCCAACGATATCCGTGAGCTGGAGAACCTGGACAGGATCCCGGCGGAACAGGGCGGTGATCTGTACCTGATCAATGGAAATATGACGAAGCTGGAGGATGCCGGGATATTTGCGGCGGACGGAAACGGGGAGGAGGAAAATTCCGATGAAGAAGTTTTGGAACTGGAAAAGCAGGAAAATCAGAGACCAGGATTCAGGCGAAGAGGTCAATGAGCGGGTGCTTTTCCTGAACGGAACCATAGCAGAAGAGAGCTGGTTTGACGATGATGTCACACCGGCTCTTTTTAGAGAAGAGCTGAATGCCGGAACGGGAAACATCACGGTCTGGATCAACAGTCCAGGAGGTGACTGTGTGGCAGCGGCTCAGATCTACAACATGCTGATGGACTATAAGGGCGATGTCACGGTGAAGATCGATGGCATTGCGGCTTCAGCGGCAAGCGTAATCGCGATGGCAGGGACGAAGGTGCTCATGAGTCCTGTGAGCATGATGATGATCCATAATCCGGCCACTATCGCTTTTGGCGATACGGCGGAGATGCAGAAGGCGATCAACATGCTGGCTGAAGTGAAGGAATCCATCATGAATGCCTATGAGATCAAGACCGGCATGAGCAGGACGAAGATCTCACATCTGATGGATGCTGAAACCTGGATGGACGCACACAAGGCGGTGGAGCTGGGATTCGCGGATGATGTGCTGCAGAGAGTGGATGCATCGGAGGGCGAAGACCTGGAAGCGCCGGAAGTGTCGATGCTCTATTCCAGGGCGGCGGTGACCAATTCGTTGATGGATAAGATCGCAGCGAAGTGTCATATCAAGGCACCGGAAAGCGGTGCAGCAACTGAACAGACAACGGATAAAGGGCGTTCCTGTGATGAGATCAGGGAACGCCTGAACTTTATCAAGAGATTCATTTAAGGAGGAATCGAGCTATGACTATCAAGGATATGATCGAGAAGAGAGCGAAGGTGTGGGAGACCGCGAAGAACTTTGTGGATACCCATGAGAATGAAAACGGCATTCTGTCTGCGGAGGATAATGCGACTTACAGCCGTATGGAGCAGGAGATCGAGGATCTGACTGCGGCTATTGACCGTCAGCAGAGAGCCGAAGCAAGAGAGGCAGCGCTGAATCAGCCTATGAATACTCCGCTTACCGGAAGACCGGCAAAGCAGGTGGAGGAAAAGACAGGGCGTGCTTCCAATGCGTACAAGGAAGACTTCGGTGCGCATCTTCGTGGTAAGAGACTTGTTCACAACGTCCTTTCCGAGGGCGTGCAGGCAGACGGCGGCTACCTTGTGCCGGAAGAGTTTGAGCGTCAGATCGTGACCGGTCTTGATGAGGCAAACGTGGTGAGAGGCCTTGCGAAGGTCATCACTACCAGTGCGGAGAGAAAGATCCCGGTTGCGGCAACTCACTCTACCGCGCAGTGGACGGCAGAGAACGGTGCCTATACTGAGAGCGGTCCTACTTTCGACCAGAAGACCATTGATGCCTTCAAGCTTACTGACCTTGTGAAGGTTTCCATCGAGCTTCTGCAGGATTCCATGTTTGACCTGGAGTCTTACATTGCCGGTGAGTTCGCAAGGGCATTCGGTATTGCTGAGGAAGAGGCTTTCTGTGTCGGTACCGGAACCGGACAGCCTACCGGTATCTTTACCGCTAGCGGCGGAACCGTAGGTGTAACCGCGGCAAGCACAACGGCGATCACAGCGGATGAGCTGATCAACCTGATCTATTCGCTGAAGAGTCCCTACCGCAGAAATGCGAAGTTCCTTATGAACGATGCAACGGTATCCATGATCCGTAAGCTGAAGGACAAGAACGATGCTTATCTCTGGCAGCCTTCCCTTCAGGCAGGTGAGCCGGACAAGCTTCTGGGCTATGACCTTTACACTTCTCCGTATGTTCCTACGGCGAAGGCAGGAGCTCTGACTGTGGCATTCGGTGATTTCAAGAATTACTGGATCGCTGACAGATCCGGCAGAACGGTTCAGAGGCTCAATGAGCTCTACAGCACCAACGGCCAGGTTGGCTTTGTTGCGACGGAGCGTGTTGACGGCAAGGTGATCCTTCCGGAAGGCATCCAGCTCCTGAAGATGAAGGCAAGCGCCTGATCGTAAGAATCAGTAATAACGGCGGCAGTACAGATGATTGTGCTGCCGCCAATTTGTGAGGTGATGCAGATGACTGTGACTGTGGAAGAGATGAAAAGTTATCTCCGGGTTGACTTCGAGGATGACGATGCTCTGATCGAAAACTTCATAACGGCGGCAAAGAAGCAGTGCATGGATATCCTGCGGACGGACGATGAGGCGGACCTGGATGCGGCTCAGAACGGAAAGATCGCTGTGATGTTTACGGTGGCTTATCTGTATGAGCACAGGGAAGAAGCTGACCATCACGCAATGGATCTGACGCTTCGGGCTCTGCTGTTCGGCAGCCGGAAGGAGGGATTCTGATGGATGTGGCAGCACTCAGATCAAAGGTGACGTTCCAAAAGAATGAGACCGTGACCGACAAGTACGGCAATCATAAGAATGCATGGACAGATTATTATACCTGTTTTGCCACGATCGGCGGTGAAGGTCTGGCCAGTTCCAAAGAGGACGAAGTAGCTGGGACTACGGTTGAGGATTTTTCCATGACTGTATCTGTCCGGTACTGCCGGAAGGCTGCTGCGATTGATTCCACGCATTTCCGGGTGATGTTTATGGGTGAGCTCTACAACATCGTGAACATCGACCATTTGAACTTCCGGAAGAAGTCACTGAAGTTCACCTGCAGGAAGGAGCGGCGCTGATGGCACAGACGATAAAGATTGACCAGCTGGCGGATACCGTGATGAAGGGTATGGAGGAATACGCGAAGCTTGCTGCGGAGGACCTGAAGAAGGATGTCCAGAAAGCAGGTAAGACCGTAAAGCAGCAGATCGAAAGCACGGCTCCGAAGAAGACGGGAAAGTATTCCAAGAGCTGGGCTGTGAAGAAGACCAGGGAAACGTCCGATTCTATCCAGATCGTAGTGCATTCAAAGCGGTACCAGCTGACACATCTTTTGGAGTTTGGCCATGCGAAGCGCGGCGGTGGAAGGACAAGGGCGTTCCCTCATATCGCGCCGGCGGAGCAGGCAGGTATCGAACAGCTGACGAGGGATATCGAGCGTGACCTGCAGAAAGGCGGTTAGAGATGGAGATATTGCTTTTGTTATTCGTGATCGCCGTCGGTTTTACCGTGTTCGTACTGGTGATCTATCACGGTACCCGGAGGGGCGAGGATTGTCATGGTTATCCCTATAACTGTCCGGTTTGCCGTCATGCTGCGGAATGCATTATCGAGATCGGGAGGAAGAAGGATGACGCATGAAGATGTAATGCAGATGCTGGCTGAAACGGAGATCCCTTTTGCGTATGACCATTTCGCGGAAGGAGAAAGTCCTGATCCGCCATTCATCTACTTTTTATTTCCGGGTTCGGAGAACTTTGCTGCGGACAACGTGGTGTACATGGAGTTTTCCAACCTGAGCATTGAACTTTATACCGATGAAAAGGATCCGGAACTGGAAGACAGGGTTGAGGCAGTGCTGAATGCCCACGAGCTGTTCTGGAACAAATCGGAGGTATGGATCGAATCAGAAAAACTATACGAAGTGCTGTACCAGATGACGGTATAGCGGAAAGAGAGGTTTATTATGCCGAGTACAAACAACAAGGTGAAGTTCGGCCTTAAGAACTGTCATTATGCGAAGGCAACACTTGATCCGGATACCAATGCCGTGACATTTGGTACGCCTGTCGCGATTCCCGGAGCGGTGAATCTGTCTCTGGATCCGGAGGGGGATACCGAGCCGTTTTATGCGGACGATATGGTGTATTACACCACGGTGGCCAATAACGGTTATTCGGGTGATCTGGAGATCGCGCTGATCCCGGACAGCTTCAGAAAGGACATTCTGAAAGAGACGGAGGACAGCAACGGTGTCCTGGTAGAGGATTCCACGGTGGAGCCGGAGCATTTCGCTCTGCTTTTCGAGTTTTCTGGGGACAAGAAAAAGATCAGGCACTGCATGTATTACTGTACCGCTGCAAGACCTACCATCGAAGGAAAGACCAATGAGGATTCCAAGGAAGTCCAGACGGAATCTTTGGAGATCACGGCTACTCCGCTTCCGAGTGGTCTTGTGAAGGTGAAGACCGGGGCGAACACAACGGATGAGGTCTATAACGGCTGGTATTCCGCTGTTTATCAGTCTCCGACAACGGAACCGACTGAGCAGGGACAGGGTTAAGACTATGGGGGCAGGGCTTCGGCTCTGCCCTTTACCTTAGATTGGAGGAAAGTGAAATGGCACTTACAAAGACAGTGAATATCGATGGCAAGGACGTGACATTCAGGGCTTCCGCTGCCATTCCAAGAATATACAGGAACAAGTTCCACAGGGATATCTATAAGGATCTTCATGATCTGCAGAAGAGCATTGATGAGAACAATCCTGAAAATTCTGCATTGGATTCTTTTTCGCTGGAGCTGTTCGAGGATATCAGCTACATCATGGCGAAGCATGCGGATCCGCAGGGAGTTCCGGATACACCGGATGAGTGGCTGGATCAGTTCGGGACATTCTCTATTTATCAGGTACTGCCGGAGATCATTGAGCTCTGGGGATTGAATGTGCAGACGCAGGTGGAGAGTAAAAAAAACTTCGAGCGACTGACCGGGAAATGACAACGCCTTTGTTGTTGCTCCGGTGCGTGCAGCTGGGAATCCATATCAGTGAGTTGGATCTGTTGACGATTGGAACCGTGCTGGATATGTATACGGAACTTCAGAGGGATGACGAGCCACATGATCAGCTGGCAAGTCAGGATGATTTCGATAGATTCTGATGCTGTTTGACAGCTTATTTTGCATTTCATCTTCTGTTTTTTGTCACTTACCTCAAATGCCAGGACAGAACTTTCGATATATTGTATGATTGCATCATCAAAGAGAAAGGAGGCCAGGGCATGAAGGTAAGTGTTGATATTTCTGCTGAATATAAAGAACCATATGCAGTGATCTACACTGACAAGGTGACAGATGAGATACAGCGAATGCTTGATATATTCAGCACAAACGAAACTCCCATAACTGCCCTGCAGAATGAAGAAGATATTATCGTTCTGCAGCCTAAGGAAATATACATGGTCAGAGTAGAGGATGGAGATACGATTATTTATGGTGAAAAACAAAAATATCGTTCACGGAAAAGACTCTATGAGATTGGTCAGCAGTTAGGAAAACAGTTCATGCAGATATCAAAATCCACACTGATCAATCTGTCTTATATGGACAGCATTGAGCCAGGATTCAGCGGAACGCTTTTGCTGAAGCTGAAGAATGGATGCAAGGATTACGTTTCGAGAACATATCTGCCGGAGTTCAAAAAATATCTTGGATTATAGGAGGCGAAAGCAATGAAAGAGACAATAAAAGATTTAGCAAAGAGCACGGTAATCAGTATTGGAATGGCAATGGCTATTTTCTGCTTGGTTGGAATTGTATTTGATATAGGATACAAAGGGAATTTCAGCCTTGAAAATTACAAATTTACGAAGATGGTCATTGGCTGTGTATTAGTTGGCCTTGGCTTTGGAGTTCCGACCATTGTATATCGAAAAGAAAATCTCCCAATGCCTATCAGAGTTTTGATACACATGGGAATAGGATGTGTGGTTTATACAATCGTTGCATATGCTGTTGGATGGATAGGCGGATCCGCTACCATTGGTCAGGGAATTATAATTGCGGCGATTCAGCTGGCGGTTGCATTTCTTATCTGGTTCCTTTTCATGAGATATTATCGTGCAGAAGCAAAGAAGATGAATGACAAGATACAGGCAATGAAGTAAGAAGCAGTAAAACATAGTTTTTGAGAACATCGGTCAGAAATGATCGGTGTTTTCTTTTACCCAAAATCAGGAAGGAGGGACATAGATGGCTGGACGGATCCAGGGTATCACCGTTGAAATCGGCGGCGATACCACCAAACTACAGACTGCCTTAAAGGGCGTAAATACAGAGATCAGAAATACTCAGAGCCAGCTGCGTGATGTCGATAAGCTCCTGAAACTTGATCCGGGAAATACAGAGCTGCTTGCTCAGAAGCACAGGCTACTGGGGGATGCCGTTAAGGAAACGAAGGAAAAGCTGGAGACACTGAAGACGGCTGCGGAGCAGGCAGAACAGGCACTAAAGGATGGAACGATCACGCAGGATCAGTATGATGGCTTGCAGCGAGAGATCGTTGAGACTGAACAAAAGCTGAAGTCCTTGGAGGAACAGGCGAAGGCTTCCGGCACGGCTCTTCAGGAGATTGCTGCGAAGGGTGAAAAGCTGAAGACGGTTGGTGATAACATAACCAATGTCGGAAAGAAGTTCATGCCTGTAACTCTGGGCGTTGTGGGATTAGGTACGGCGGCGGTGAAGACTGCCGCTGATTTTGATTCCGCCATGAGCAAGGTGGCGGCGGTATCCGGTGCGACAGGTTCTGATCTGGAAGCACTCCGGGATAAAGCCCGTGAGATGGGTGAGAAGACAAAGTTCTCTGCATCCGAGGCGGCGGAAGCTATGAACTACATGGCGATGGCAGGCTGGAAAACGGAGGATATGCTTTCCGGTATTGAAGGTGTAATGAACCTTGCGGCTGCTTCCGGTGAAGACCTGGCTACCACTTCGGATATTGTTACCGATGCTTTGACGGCATTCGGATTATCGGCGAAGGACTCCGGGCATTTCGCCGATATCCTTGCGGCTGCGAGTAGCAATGCTAATACGAACGTCAGCATGATGGGTGAGACCTTCAAGTATTGCGCTCCGATTGCCGGTGCTTTGGGATTCTCTGCGGAGGATACGGCAGAAGCAATCGGTTTGATGGCCAATGCCGGTATCAAGGGTTCTCAGGCAGGTACTTCACTCAGAACGATCATGAATAACCTGTCCGGAGAGGTGAAGATCTGCGGATCCTCTATTGGAGAGGTTACGGTTGCAACGACCAATGCTGACGGCTCCATGAGGGATCTGTCGGATATCCTGGCTGACTGTCGGACGGCTTTCTCAGGCTTGTCTGAATCTGAGAAGGCGGCAGCGGCAGAAAGTCTTGTCGGTAAGAACGCGATGTCCGGATTTCTGGCTCTGATGAACGCCGGGGAAGCGGATATTGAAAAGCTTTCCAGTGCTATTGATAACTGTGATGGATCCGCAGCAAGTATGGCTGAGACCATGAATGACAACCTTGCCGGTCAGCTGCAGATCCTGAAGTCTCAGCTGGAAGAGCTGGCGATTTCCTTTGGTGAACTGCTGATGCCTGCAATCCGGACGATCGTGGGATGGATCCAGAAGTTTGTGGACTGGCTCAATTCGATGGACGAAGGTACCAGGAAGGTGATCGTAACGATTGCCCTGGTGGCGGCTGCGATCGGTCCGGTGCTGATCATAGTCGGCAAAGTGATCTCTGCTGTCGGTACCATTATGACTCTGGTGCCGAAACTGGCAGGTGTGATCAATGCGGCGAAGGGTGTATTTGCTGCTTTCAATGCGGTATGCGCTGCGAATCCATATGTGCTGATCATCGCGGCTATCGTGGCTCTGGTGGCGGCGTTTATTTATCTCTGGAATAACTGCGAAGAGTTCCGGCAGTTCTGGATCGATCTTTGGGAGAGCATCAAAGAGATTGCCATTGCCGTGTGGGAAGCACTGAAGGCTTTCTTCAAGGCAGCATGGGAAGCAATCAAGACCACGGCTACAACGGTCTGGAATGCGATCAAGAATTTCTTTACCGGACTTTGGGAGGGTATCAAGAACATCTTCACTACAGTGGTCAATGCGATCAGCACGTTCCTGACAAATGCCTGGAATGCGATTAAGAATACCGTGACTACGGTGTTCAATGCGATAAAGACATTCTTCACGACGGTCTGGAATGGAATCAAGTCGGTTATCACGACAGTGGTGAATGCGATTTCCACCTTCCTGAGTACGGCGTGGAACGGGATCAAGACCGCGATCACAACGGTGCTGAATGCCATTAAGACAGCGGTTACTACGGTCTGGAACGGCATCAAGAATACGATCACGACTATCGTGAACGCAATCAAAAATGCAGTCACGACAGCCTGGAACAATATCAAGTCTGCGGTATCGAATGCAGCCAACGCCATAAAGAATGCCGTGTCAAATGCCTTCAATGCAATGCTGAACGGTATCAAGAATGTCTGCGGAAATATCTATGGTGTGGTGAAAGGTGGATTTGATAAGGCAATCAATTTCGTTAAGAACCTGGCTTCTCAGGCCTTCCAGTGGGGCGCTGATTTTATCGGCGGTATCGTGAACGGTATCAAGTCCATGATCGGAAAGGTCGGGGATGCAGTTTCATCGGTTGCGGATAAGATCCGAAGCTTCCTGCATTTCTCCGTGCCGGATGAAGGTCCGCTTACGGATTATGAGAGCTGGATGCCGGATTTTATCGGCGGACTGGCGAAGGGCATTGAGAAGAGCAGGGGCGTGATTGAGAATGCCATGAACGGTGTGACTTCTGATCTGACCATTACTCCGAGAGTGATGGCAGCTCAGGGAGGTTATTCCGGATCAGCTGCATCAAACGGTGATCTGATCTCCGGTATCAATACGGCACTCAATACGGCTCTGGCCGGTGGCGGTGCTGCAGGGGATATCGTGATCCCGGTTTATATCGGCGGTGACATGATCGATGAGATCGTGGTTACGGCTCAGCAGAGAATGAATCTAAGAAGTGGAGGCAGGTAAGATGGCTCATTTGCAGTATCTTGTTTTTAACAATGAGAATATCCCGATGCCTGCCTCTTATTCCGTGAATCTGTCGGATGTTGAGGCAGACAGCGGAGGCGTGACGGAAGCAGGAACCACACAGAGGGATGTTGTCCGTGAGGGTGTGGTTCAGATCGGCGTGACCTTCTGGGTATCAAAGAAATGGCTGAATAAGTTTTCGGCATATAAGAAGCTGGCAAGCATTACGGTTGGATACCTGGATATGGAGACCATGAACATCGTGATCACGCAGATGTACATTGACGGGTATCAGGTGAAGCTGGTCAGTGATACAAGCTATGGAAGCTTGTGGGAGGTGTCCTTCACACTGAAAGAGTTTTAAGGAGGGCGGCTATGTATCCAGTGAGCAATGCCTTCCTTGAAGCAGTGAAGGCGAATACAAGAAAATATTACTGGACCGGCAGGATCACAACGACTGCCGGAACGGTTTATGAGTTTGATCAGGATGATATGGTCAAGGGCAGCGGGTATATCACAAGCCAGTGCTGCGGAAGTACGGAGATCGAGCTTGGTACGGTGTATGCTGCGGAAATGGGGATATCCCTGTTCTCCGAGATCAACCGGTACACTTTGGAAGATGCGAAAGTGGAGCTATTCTATCATCTGCAGGTGGCTGGCGGCTCTTATGAGCGGATCCCCATGGGGATCTTTGAAGTATCAGAGGCGAACCGGAAGGCGAAGTGCCTGGAGATCAAGGCCTATGATTACATGGTTCGGTTCGAGAAGGCATTTACTTCTCTGGAATCCATCGGTAATGCTTATGACTTCATGGTGCTCTGCAGCACGGCGTGTGGGGTAACGCTGGCTCAGGACAGGGCAACGATTGAAGCGATGCCGAATGGGACGGAAAACCTGTCCATCTATTCTGATAATGATATTGAGACTTACCGCGATGTGCTGTTCTATGTGGGACAAGTGCTTGGCGGTTTTTTCGTGATCAACAGATCTGGGGAGTTGGAGCTTCGGAAGTATGGGAACACACCGGTGCTGACGGTAGAGCGAAAGCACCGATTCTCTTCCAGCTTTTCGGATTTTATCACGAGATATACGGCGGTTTCTTCAACGAACCTGAGAACGCAGATCGCGGAGTATTATGCGCTGGATCCGGATGACGGGCTGACTATGAATCTGGGCGTGAATCCGCTTCTGCAGTTTGGTCTGGAAGAGACCAGGCGGCAGCTCTGCACCAATATCCTGAATGATTTGGCTGTCGTGAACTATGTGCCGTTTGATTCGGATACCATCGGGAATCCGGCACTGGATGTGGGAGATATTCTTTCCTTCACCGGAGGACAGGCGGATGCCACGAAAATCGCTTGCATCACGTCAAACACCATTAAGATCGGAGGCAGGCAGAGTATCAAGTGCGTGGGGAAGAACCCGAGGCTATCCCGGGCGAAAAGCAAGAATGATAAGAACTTATCCGGGCTGTTAAATCAGATCGAACAGGGGCGCATCGGCATCCATACATTTACGAATGCCTCCGCCTATTCGGTTGCGAACAAGGATGTACGGATCATCAGCATTGAGTATGCATCCAGTGATGAGACGCATGTCCAGTTCCATGCACAAGTGATGGTGGACGTAGTGGCGGATGCGGTCAGCCGGAGTGCGTCTGCGAAAGGGACAATTGTGGTTCCCATTCCTTCCTCCGACTCCGACAGCGGCACAGAAACCGGATCTGAAACAGGAGGCACAACAGATGTGCCGGTTGACGTGGAGATTCCTGTCACTTGGACGGAGGACGGGCAGGCAGTATGCCATGTAACTTATGAACTGAATGACGAGGAGATTACTACCCTGTATCCGGTGGAGACATGGCACAGCGGGAAACATATCCTCACACTGTACTACCCGGTGGAGAGAGTCATCCCATACATTACGAACACATTCCGGGTGTACCTTCGGATGGAGGGAGGCACGGGCACGGTGGACATGGGAGATGCCATTGCGTCCATTAGCGGGCAGTCCATGGCAGCAGCAGCGGCATGGGACGGGAAGATTACCGTGGAAGAAACCGTAGGTATGTTTTCTCTCGGCGGAAGCCTTTCGGCAAGGGCATTTGCCGTGGATATTCAGACGGAGACAATGGAGTTGGTGAAGAGATATTATTCTGAAACCATCAGCAGGATTCCGGTAGGCGCATTTGCAGAGCCTATCGAGGTATAGGAGGCATTTATGAAGAGATTAAAAGGGACGATGGTCATTGAACTGACGGACGAGGTGACTGGGGAAGTAGAGACCATCACGGAGGAGAACATGGTTACGAATGCCGTGAACAACATCCTGGGGCAGAACCCTATGGGCGTTTTCTACAACGCAGCGGGGGAATATGATGATCGGGTGGAATGGAACGGAGCACTGCTCCCAATCTGCCCGAACATGATTGGCGGTATATTGCTTCTGCCAAATATACTGGAGGAAAAAGCAGACAATATGTACCCGGCAAGCGGCAATCTCCCGGTGGCGTATGCGTCCAATGATGTGAATTCAACCTCAAATACGGCGAGGGGGAGCTTAAACCAGACGGAGTCAAAAGCACTGGATAATGGCTATAAATTTGTCTGGGAGTTTACACCAAGTCAGGGCAACGGCACGATTTCCGCAGTGGCGCTCACCAGTAAGCAGGGCGGTCAGAATGCATTCGGCAGCCTTGTGGGGGATGCCAGTCCGTTCCTGCTGATTAGGAGGTGTGACATCGGCGGACTTACCGACGCACAGAAAGTGGTTCTTTTTGACGGTGTGGAGATCGATTTTAACAAGGGAATCCTGTATTCCCTGAACTACGAGGGAAGCGTGGTGGACATCCGTCAGGTGCGTGTACCGGTCTTTGACATCGGGCTGAATGAGACACTGGACAATTCTATATACAAACTGATGAAGGAAGACACAATCACGCCGACAACCTTTAATTTCATGGATGACACCTATAACGTATATGGGACATTCCTGGACGGGCATGATGGGTACTGGTACGGCTTTGCCAACGAGCAAAATTCCTCTGGGAGTGCAAAAATGCTTTGGATCAAGATCAAGAAGGATGACCTCAGCTTCACGGAGGGCGAATGGACGCTTTCCAATGCGAAGCTCATGGGCATCGGCTTCCAGCAGCTGGATTCCTACCCGGAGCGAGAGGTGCGGGGCTGTATCCGGGGTGGTTATCTTTACATCATGGCGTACAACAAGAAGGGAATCTACAAGATCAACATATCCAATTCCACGGATGTGACGCTTCTTAATCTGGGTTTCACGTCAAAATGGAAACCGCTTGGGGAGTCTGGCACCTGCCAGCTCTATATGACGCTGGTGAACGACATCATTATCGGCGGCGATTTCCAGATACTGGCGGACGATACCATAGTGCATACCCAGGGGAGTGCAAGGTTGGGTACGTTGGCAACACCGCTGATGCAGTATGGGCACTTCCTGTTCGGTTATGGCGGAAGCTATGGGAATGAGTACAGGTATGCATATCTGCTGATGCCGTACCTTGCGACTATCAACAACCTTGCTCAGCCCATCACGAAGACGGTGGACAAGACGATGAAGATTACCTACACGCTGACAGAGGAGACGGTGGTGTAGGGCACATACGAAAATGTATAACAGATGAAATGGCAGTTGCTTCCCGAATTTGGGAGGTACTGCTTTTTTCATGCAGAAAACAAGGAGGGATTTGCGATGAAGGAATTTTGGAATGTGATTCAGGCGGTTTTTGCTGCAGTCGGAGGATGGATTGGCTATTTCCTGGGCGGAAATGACGGCCTGCTTTATGCGCTGCTGGCTTTTGTGGTGCTGGATTACATCACAGGGGTTATGTGTGCGGTGGCGGATAAGAAGCTGTCGAGTGCTGTGGGCTTCAAAGGGATCTGCAGGAAGGTTCTGATCTTTGCGCTGGTGGGCATCGGGCATCTTCTGGATACGCAGGTGATTGGAACCGGCAGCGTGCTGAGAACGGCGATCATTTTCTTCTACATCTCCAATGAAGGCCTGAGCCTTGTGGAGAACGCGGCATATTTGGGGCTTCCGATTCCGAGCAAGCTTCATAAGGTGCTGGAGCAGCTGCATGACAGAAGTGAGAAGGAAGACGAAAAGGATGGTGAGGAATAATGGCATATACGAACAGTTCTATGGTGGTTTATAAGAAGCTCTCTCCGAACCATTCCGGGCAGAGGACGCACAGCATTGACCGGATCACGCCTCATTGTGTGGTGGGTCAGTGTACGGCAGAGGAACTTGGAGAATGGTTTGAGAAGCAGTCCACACAGGCATCCAGCAACTATGGCATCGACCGGGACGGCAGGGTTGCTCTGTATGTGGAAGAGAAGAATCGCTCCTGGTGTTCTTCCAGTAATGCCAATGACCAGAGGGCAATCACGATCGAGTGTGCATCCGATACCACGGAACCGTATGCTTTCAGGGATGTTGTTTATCATACTTTGATCAAGCTCTGCATTGATATCTGCAAGCGTAACGGGAAGAATAAGCTGATCTGGTTTGGGGATAAGGACAAGACGCTGAATTATTCTCCGAAGAGCGGGGAGATGATCCTGACGGTCCACAGGTGGTTTGCGAATAAGTCCTGTCCGGGCAACTGGATGTATGCGAGGATGAGCGATCTGGCAGAGAAGGTGACAAAGGCTCTGCAGGGATCCTCTGATTCCGGTGGTGGTTCTGCATCCAAGGAAACGCAGGCAACTGACTTGAAGAACCTGTCTGAGGCGGATGCGATTAAGAAGGTTGGAGTACTGTTCACTGCAGATCAGAAGAAAAGCGGCATCCTGGCATCGGTATCGCTGGCTCAGTTTATTCTGGAATCCGGGTATGGAAAGAGCGAGCTGGCTCAGAACGCAAACAATATCTTCGGGATGAAGTGCAGCCTGTCCGGAAATAGCTGGAGTGGATCCAGTTGGGACGGCAAGAGCAAGTACACGAAGAAGACGCAGGAACAGAATCCTGACGGCAGTATGGTCACGATCACCGCAGACTTCCGGAAGTATCCCTGCATTGAGGATTCCATTGCTGACCATTCCGCTTATCTGCTTGGAGCGAAGAACGGCAGCAAGTTGAGATATGCAGGTATGAAGGGATGCATGGATTACAAAAAGGCTGTGCAGATCATAAAGGACGGCGGCTATGCGACAAGCCTGACGTATGTGGAGAAGCTTTGTTCTATCATCGAGAAGTGGAAACTGACGGATTATGATGTGAAGGATTCCGGCAGTGAGGTGATCCGCTGGTATCGTGTCCGGAAGTCCTGGGCAGATGCCAAGAGCCAGAAGGGAGCCTATAAGATCCTGGACAACGCGAAGAAGTGCGTTGATCAGAATCCGGTATATAAGGTGTTCGATGCGGATGGCAAGGTGGTGTATGAGCCGAAGGCAGCGGAACCTTCAGTGAAGGTACCGTTCCTGGTAAAGGTCAGTATCTCTGATCTGAATATCAGAAAAGGACCGGGAACCGATTATGACAGAGTTCAGTTTATCTCGATCGGAGTATACACGATCATGGAAGTCCGAAATGGAAAAGGCAGCTCTGCAGGATGGGGCAGACTGAAGAGTGGGATAGGATGGATTTCGTTGGATTTTGTGCGGAGACTATAAACTGAATAACGAATCGTTATTGAGCCTGCGGGCATTGGGAGAAATCCTGATGCTTGCAGGCTTTTTTTCGTGGAAAATCGGAAAATGCCCTCAACTCATACCTAGACCTTCAGAAAAGCTGAAGGAGGTCTGAGTGATGTATATCCTGGAATATAAGGACGGGGTTAAGCCGGAGAAACTGAGCCCTAAAGCAAAGGCGAATATGGAACGCTGCGCGAATTTCCTTGTCGAGATGATAGATAAATACGGAAAAGAGGTTCTGGAAGAGATCGAGGCGGAGGAACGGGCAGGAACCGCTAAAGAACAGGAAATCAAACATGATGGGGAATGAATGGAGCGTCGTTTGCAAACTTTTTGCGAACGGCGCTTTTAGCGCTGACAGAAGGATAAAAGCCCGACATAATGAAAGTCCAGGGGTACTGTGTGACGATGAGCAACCGAAGGGAGGGATACGGTGAAGAAGAAAAAATGCTATATCTACACACGTGTTTCCACGGCTGCTCAGGTAGATGGGTACAGCTTGGAAGCACAACAGGAAAGGCTTCGTGAATATGCCGATTATAAGAATCTTGAAATAGCTGGTGAATACTGTGATGCAGGAAAGTCTGGGAAGAGCATAGTTGGAAGACCATCATTCCTGAAGATGTTGGATGACATATCTAGCGAGAAGGACAACATTTCTTTTGTACTGGTATTCAAACTGTCGCGATTCGGAAGAAATGCGGCAGATATCCTGAAATCACTTCAGCTGTTGGAGGATTATGAAGTCGATCTCATCTGTGTGGAAGATGCTATTGACAGTTCCACGCCGGGAGGGAAGCTGACGCTGACAATTCTTTCTGCCGTTGCTGAGATTGAGCGTGAAAACATCAATGTTCAGTTCATGGCCGGAAAGATGCAGAAACTGTTGAATGGTGGCTGGCCCGGTGGAGCTGTTCCATACGGATACAGAAGCGTCAATAAAGAACTGGCGATAGAACCGTCAGAAGCGGAGATTGTCAGAATGATTTTTGAAAAATATATACAGGATGACGGGACACTGAACGGTGTGGCTATCTGGCTCAATGAAAACGGCTACAAGCGTTCCAGTAAAGGTGAAGAGAAGCCGTTTACCTATGACTTCATTGTAAATGTTCTGGATAACCCAACATATCACGGAAAGCTGTTTTATAACCGAAGGACAAATCTGAAAGGTGTGAAGCGGAAGCCAAAAGACATAGTTGAGGTCGATGGAATCCATGAAGCAATAATACCAGAAGATCTGTGGCAGCAGGTTAGGGCAAAGAGAGAAGCAACTTCTACCAACAATGAAAAGGTGGATGAACCTGAGCGTGTGAGTCTGTTGTCCGGTCTGATCAAATGTCCTGCTTGTGGTAATGGTCTGATTGCTTCTAAGAACAAGCATGTGAATAAAAACAGAGGCGGTCATTATAAAACTATCCATTATTATTCCTGCCGGTATTACAGAAAATCAGCTGGTAGGGCGTGCGGCTTTAAGCACACATATAATCAGGCAAAGATAGATTCTGCAGTTTATGAGATTGTAAGCAATCTTGGAACTCATCCGGCATTTGAGGAAGCGATGGCTAAGGCGTATGGCGGGGAGGAATCAGTTGAAGCCTATGAGAAGCGGATGAAGGCAATCAGAAAAGACCTGTACCATCAGGAGCATGAGAAGAATCGGCTCGGTGAGGAACTGGATAATCTGGATGTCTTATCGGATGATTACGATTCAGATTATGAAAGAATCCAGGACGAGATTGATGATATCTATGACAGGATAGAGTCGCTGGAGCTTTCGCTGAAGAAACTTAAAAAGAAATATAAGGAAGCGCAGAAGGGGATCCGGTCCGTGGACGGAATCCGGACAATATTACAGAACTTCAGCAAATTCTTTGAGAAGATGACCTGTGAAGAGCAAAGGGAACTGTACCGTCAGTTTATTGAGCGGATTGAGGTTTATCCGGAGGAACAGGAAGACGGGAGGGTACTGAAGAGCATCTGGTTCCGCTTCCCGGTTCGATACGGTGAGAGTAACACCATCGAGACCTGGATCCAGGCTGAAGGTAAGCCGGATGAAGAGATTGCCTTTGTCCTTGACTGTAATGAGGTTCAGGTGACAGTGGCGGAGGCAAAGGCCACTTATGCGGAGATCAGGGCTTATGTGCTGGACCATACAGGGATGAAGGTGTCTTCACTCTATATTGCTCAGATCAAACGGAAATACGGTATTGATATCGGGATAGCATACAACAAACCGGAGAAGAATAAGAACCGGGTGCCTATATGCCCGAAGGAAAAGGAACTGGCAATCATGGATGCGCTTAAGGCATTTAGGATGCTGACGGAAGATACAGAATATATGGAGGCGGTGACATGAAGAAGAAAAAGTTAAAATGTTATACCTACATCAGGGTTTCCACATCGATGCAGGTAGAAGGCTATAGTTTGGAAGCCCAGAGGGAACGGCTTAACATGTTTGCTGATTTTCAGGACATAGAGGTTGTCAGAGAATATTGTGACGCAGGAAAGTCTGGAAAGAATATTACAGGCAGGCCAGAGTTCTCCCAAATGCTGAATGATGTGGCTGAAGACCGTGATGGAGTGAATTTCATTCTGGTATTCAAGCTTTCCAGATTCGGCAGGAATGCAGCGGATGTGCTTAATTCCCTTCAGTATATCCAGGATTTCGGAGTAAACCTGATCTGCGTTGAGGATGGTATTGATTCTTCCAAAGATTCCGGCAAGCTGACTATAACAGTTTTGTCCGCTGTTGCCGAAATAGAAAGCCTGCTAATAAAAAGTCAAGTGTTTTTTGAAGAAAATTTTAAAAAGTCCGATTTGATATTTTAGGGCATAACTTTTAAGCCGCCAGAACTGCCGGCTTTGAAAGGTGTGATATAG
>Ga0129314_1000342_pt1 | contig 52709 bp, 44 predicted proteins | sample O1111metagenome_FD_94431 | JGI IMG/M metagenome (GOLD analysis project Ga0129314, IMG submission 94431) | Orangutan individual fecal microbial communities from fecal samples from Wisconsin, USA - O1111 metagenome | ecosystem: Host-associated > Mammals > Digestive system > Large intestine > Fecal... | reverse complement strand
GTTGCATAAATAAAAGCAAACGTAGGTATGTACCGAAGGCTATTTCGGGAATTTACGACTATGGAGTGTACAAGAACTTGTGAGTAGATATGATTTCGGTCAATCCAAAGCATACACGATGAAATAGTAAGTAATGTTCGTGAGAACTTACATTATCTCGATGTGAGTATATTTAATCATATTTTGAGTGGCAGGATCAAATGAATTACAAAATTATCGGCGACTCCGATGCGCCAATCGTAGATATTACTCTCAGCTCCGGCGAAACCATCAAAGTGGAACGGGGCGCTATGGCATTTATGCAGAACGTCAGCCTTCAGGCGGAAACCAACAGCAAGAAGTCCGGCTTTGGTGGATTGGTGGGCGCGCTTGCCCGCAGTGCGGTGAGCGGCGAGAGCATGTTCATCACAAAAGCAGTCGGTCAGGCGGAAGGTGCCCGGCTGGGCATCGCACCGGCAGTACCGGGAAAGGTGGCATGCCTCAACGTAGGCGGCGGAAAGCAGTACCGTCTGAACACCGGCGCATTCCTGGCTTGCGATGATTCCGTATTCTACAACATCAAGCGCCAGGACATCGGTAAAGCCTTCTTTGGCGGCACCGGCGGTCTCTTCGTGATGGAAACGGAAGGAAACGGTCAGGTTCTGATTAATGCCTTCGGGGACCTGGTTGTCCTGGACATCACCCCGAACGCACCGATGGCCATCGACAATGAGCACGTGGTTGCTTGGGATGCATCCCTGGATTACAACATCCGCGTGGCTTCCGGCACCTTCGGTTTCATGTCCGGCGAAGGTCTGGTGAACGAATTCCACGGAACCGGAAAGGTCATCATCCAGACCCGGAACGTGCACTCCCTGGCAGACGCCGTAGCGAAGTACATTCCGACTTCCAACAACTAAGTCTTGATAAAAAACAGCGGGTGGAATCGCCTCCATCCGCTGTTTTTTGCTAAAATAACATTCTATTCTGCGTGCTCTTCCGCAGCCTCTTCCTTCATAATCTCCGCCAGAGACTTTCTCTGAAGCTCTTCAAACAGGACTTTCTGGATTCGGCAAAGCTCCTTATGGAATCGGCAAGGGGCATCCTCTGAATCCAACGGGCAGTTCACATCCGGATGCAGGCAATCGTTGAGTACCGTGTCCGGATTCATGATTTTGAAAACATCATAGAGGGTAATCTCGCTCATATCCCTGGTTAACTTATATCCACCGGAATTTCCCCGGACACTTTCAATCAGGCCGCCTCGATCCAGTTTTCGGGCAACCTTATAGGTAATAGCAGTGGTCATAAGTTCCTTGTCGATGATTTGGCTGATGCTCTTGTGCTTCTTTGCATCAAGATTCCGCAGCAGCCGTAATGCGTAATCCGTTTCTCTTGAAAAAAGCATTTTTCTTATTCCTTTCGTTCTCCGTCCTCAAATCCCCTATTCTTTCCTGTCGCCTTTGCATTTTGAAATATTATTCACTTTCATGCAACATTATTTAAAAATACCACATACCAAGTCGGTAGTCAACTGCTTTATTCGTCCAGTTTTTTTTGTTCGGTTTCATTCCCCATCTCCGAAACGTTCCGAAGCTTCCGCTGAATCTGCCGAGTCCGCACGCCCACCAGCCGATCCAGATCCGCATTAGCCTGGTTCAGCCGATGCTGCGTGCTCTGCAGCACGTCGGCAAAGGTATCGAATTCCGAGCGCACCGATGCCAGCAGCTTCCACACCTCGTTGGACCGCTTCTCAATCGCCAAGGTGTTGAATCCCATCTGCAGGGAGTTCAGCAGTGCCGCCATGGTGGTCGGCCCCGCAATGGTTACCCGATACTTTCGTTGGAGCATCTCAATCATCCCGTTGCGCACCACTTCCGCATACAACCCCTCAAAGGGTAAAAACATCACTGCAAAATCCGTGGTGTACGGAACGGCAATATACTTATCGCAGATGTCCTTCCCTTCCGACGCAATCCGCGTAAGCAAGCGCTTCCGCGCCAGTTCAATTTCCGCTTTGTCCCCGGTATCATACGCTTCCTGAAGAGCGCTGTAGGTGTCCCCGGGGAATTTGGCGTCGATGGGAAGGTATACGGTCTCTCCCGCACCGGAACCCGGAAGTTTTACCGCAAATTCCACCCGCTCCGAACTTCCCGGCCGAGTAGCCACGTTCTCCTCGTACTGCTCCGGACTGAGAATCTGCTCCAGGATTCCGCCTAGCTGCACCTCCCCCAGAATGCCCCGAGTCTTTACGTTGGAAAGGATTTTCTTCAGATCTCCCACATTGGAGGCGATGGTCTGCATTTCCCCCAATCCCTTGTACACCTGCTCCAATCGCTCGTTGACCAGGCCAAAAGATTGGGTGAGCTTGGTTTCCAGGGTATCCTGAAGCTTCTCATCCACCGTCTTTCGGATATTTTCTATCTGCTGGGCGTTCTCCTGACGAAGCCGGCTGAAATTCTCGTCCAAAGCCTTCAGCCGAGCATCCTGCTGCTGGGCCACTGCTCGCTGCAAAGCATCCTGCTGCTGGGCAATGGCCTTCTGAGTTTCCACCGCAGATTGGTTATACAGCCGGAAGTACTCCCCGGTCTTGGCGCCGCTCCGCCGCACGCCCCCCGCCAGCATCCACAAAAGCGCAATGATGGCGGCACTCATCAGAACCAACAATATCAGCAGCACCTGTTCCAGCATACAAAACTCTCCTTTTCCCTTAATACAAAGAAGCGGAATAACCTAGGTTACATCCGCTTCTTTTCATCGTCTGAAATTCAAAATCTTCCGATTGCTCAGAGATTAGCCAACGATACGATACTTCTTCTCAACGTGGTTCAGAAGTTCGTGACCATCTTCTGTTACCAGAACCAGGTCCTCTACACGAACGCCGTATTTTCCTTCGATATAGATTCCCGGCTCGATGGAGAAGATGTTGCCGACAGCAGCCGGATTATGGTTAATTGGGCTTACATCACCGAATTCGTGGTCGTCCTGACCGATGAAGTGTCCCAGACGAACGCCCCAGTACTTGGTATATCCCATCTCATCGATGTACTCTCTTGCCTGCTTATCGATGTCGCAAACCGGAATTCCCGGCTTGATTACTTCTTCTGCCTTCAGAACAGCGGTACGAACGATGTCGTGAATCTTTGCCTGCTCTTCATCTACGCTCTTGCAGTAGAATGTTCTGGTCATGTCGGAGCAGTAACCCTTCCATACGCAGCCCATGTCAATCAGGATGCACTCGCCGGCCTTCAGAGTTCTGGTTTCGCTCGGTTCGTGGTGCTGGTCTGCAGCGTTCTCACCGAAGCATACGATGGTCGGGAAGCTGTTTCCGGATGCACCTTCCTTGAGGTACTCTGCATCGATAAAGTCTGCAACCTGTCTCTCGGTCATGCCTTCCTTGATGTACTCTGCAACTCTCTCCATTACGGTGTCGTTGATTTCGGAAGCCTTCTTCATGAGAGCGATTTCCTCTTCGTCCTTTTCTGCACGAACATCATCTACGCAGTTGGAACCCCATACGGTCTTCAGATTCGGGCAACGCTCCTGCAGCGGAATCAGGAAACGAGCCGCCCAGGTCTTGTCGATTCCCAGGGTACCCTCTTTGTCGATGTTCTCCATAATCAGACCGATCTGGTCGTCCATGTCGGTGAACCAAACTTCCTTGTATCCTGTTTCGGAAACGAAGAACAGTGTGTTCATGAAGAATACGTGCTCCCCGTTGGACTTCAGCAGCAGTGCCCAAAGTCTTTCATACGGATCTACGAAGATACCGGTCAGGAATGCGATGCTCTTTGGATCGCTGATCAGCAGCTGTTCCAGGCCGTTTTCCTTCATTTTCTCCATTACACGAGCGATTCTTTCGTTCTGTTTTGCAGTGAATTTTTCGTTCATTATTTCGTCCTCCTTAATGCATAATGACTCTGACCCTATAATATCACGATTGGTTTTCATAAACTAGTATAAAGTCTAAACTTTGGTCTACTATTTTGTTTTTCAATAAAAAAGATATTCCCATAGATTACATGTTCCGATGATGCACATCCATCTGCGGAAACGGGATTTCCAAACCGGAGGCGATAATATATCGCTGAATGATGGCCATGGATGCCCGCAGCATCGGCCAGTGAATTTTCGGAGAGCAGTAATAGCGAATCCGATAGATCACCCCGGACGCCTCATACCGCTGAATGCCCAAGTACTCCGCTCGGGTAATCCCCTTCTTCTTGGCGATTTCTTTTGCCGCCTCGCTAAAAACTTCTTTTACCCGATCCGGATCTTCCGAATAAGCCAACTGCAGATCGATGTCGTAGATGCCGTTGACCTTGGCCACCTGCGTAATGTTTCGATTGCACATCACCACCGTGTTGCCCGTGTTCAAGTCCTGAAGCACCGTGGTCATCAGGGAGAAGCTCAGCACGATGCCTTCCACGCCGTTGATTTCCACCACTTCACCCACCACCACGGAATGATCGTTCACGATGTGAACCCCCATGATGATGTCCTTAAAGAAGTCCTGCAACGCGAGGCCGGCAATGGCACTGACCACGCCGACGCCGGTAATCATAGACGTGATGTTGATATCGTTGGCCTGCAGCACCGCAAACAGGCAGATGACAACAACGATTCCCTTGATGGTATTGAAAACGCTCCGCACAAAAGCATTCAGACGAATGTCTGCGGGATCGATTTTCTCCCGATATTTCTTGGATAAATGGTTCAGCACCACTACCAGAACGAAGGCGGCCACAATGTAAGTGGCGCTGATAATCATCCCTTTGGACAGCAGCACGCTCAAAACTTTTTCCAGATTTTTCTCCACTCTTCTCTCCTTTCCTACTGTTCCCGGCTTCGGCCGGATGCTGCCAGCCGGCCGATCTGAGTTGCCATGTACCCGGCACCGTAGCCGTTGTCGATGTTCACCACTGCCACTCCATTGGCACAGGAGTTGATCATGGTGAGCAGCGCCGTCAGGCCCTGCATGTTAGCGCCGTAGCCCACAGAAGTTGGGACGGCGATGACCGGATTCCGCACCATTCCGCCGATGACCGTCGGCAGGGCGCCTTCCATGCCCGCCACCGCAATGACGCAATCGGCTTTGCGGATTTCATCCATGTTGTTGAACAGCCGATGGATGCCGCTGACCCCCACATCGTAGAACCGGTTCACTCGGGCGCCAAAGAATTCCGCCGTCTGCGCTGCCTCCTCGGCCACCGGGATATCCGCTGTGCCGCCGGTGCATACCGCGACCCTGCCGCCGGAGGCAGTACCGATACCGGAGACGCCGTGCACGCCGGTGGTTCCGCTAACGTCGGAGGTGTCACAACTGCCGGAGGCGCCGATATTGCCGGAGGCGCCACCGCTGCGTTCCACCTTCAAGATTCGGGACACCGGGTCATACTCCGCCGCCGGGATAGCCTCTTGTACCAGCGCCGCCTGGTGCGGCGTGGCCCGCGTGCCGAACGCCCGGCCCTCCAGCTCTGTGATTTTGCGGTAAATGGCCACCAAATAATCGTCCGGCTTCCCGCTGCAGAAAATCACCTCCGGAAAACCCGACCGCTCTTTCCGCTGGGTGTCCAGTCGGGCGAACCCCATGTTGGTATAGCCCTTCCCCGGCCGCTCATCGATTTGGCGGATTTTCGCCTCCGCAATCTCCAGGGAAATCTCCCCCGCCTTGTACCCTCTCAAAATCTCCTGAATATCCATACGCTCTCCTTACAACTCCCGTGCCGACTGCTGTGCCGCCCGGTACACCTCCTGGAAAGGAACGTTCTTCTCCCGGGCAATCGCCGCCACGTCCTCATATTCCGGGTAAAAATAAGTTTCATCCCCGCTCCGGCAGATTTTAATTCTCACATTTCCGAAGGGGGTCCGGGCATTTCCGGTCTGCCGCTTCAGGATGCTTCGCTCCATTCGGATGCGCCGAATGCCGATGGTGGTGGTTTCCCGGAAGATGATGCGCTCCAGCGCCGGCCGGTGCTCCTCATCGCAAATTACCTGGAGCTGCCACGCCGGGCGGTTCTTTTTCATGAAACACGGCAGGTAGTGGACATCCTTGGCCCCCGCCTCAAGCAGGCGCTCCAGGGTGTACCCCAGCACTTCCCCCGTGGTGTCGTCGATATCCGATTCCAGCTTCCACACGGAATCCGACGCTTCGTCCGCGGATTCCAGAAGCATGCCCCGAAGGACGTTGGCCCGTTCCGTCTGTCGCTTGCCGGCACCCATTCCGGTGCGGGCGATGGTGCAGCCCGCCGGAAAACCGCCGCCGGTACGAACTGCTTTTACGATGGCCGCACCGGTTGGAGTGACGAACTCGCCCTTGTACGGCAGAATTTCCATCGGAATCCCGGAACCCTCCAGGATGTTGGTCACCGCCGGAACCGGGACCGGAAGAATCCCGTGCTGGCAGCGAACCACCCCCGTGCCCTCACAGAGTTTTGGCACCAGCACCCGGCGGATGCCCAGGTTATCGAAGCACACGGCGAAAGCCACGATGTCCACGATGGAGTCCACCGCGCCCACCTCGTGGAAGCCCACCTTCTCCACAGGAAGGTTGTGGGCCCGACTCTCCGCCTCCGCGATGATGCGGAAGATTTTTTTGGCCAGGGCATTGGCGCCGTCGGTCAGATTGCCGGCATCAATGATCCGATTGATTTCCGCCAGGTGGCGATGAACATGAGCGTGGGAATGATGATGGGCATGGGCATGGTCGCCGCCATGCGAATGTTCGTGCTCGTGTTCATGCTCATGGGTGTGCTCATGCGCATGCTCGTGGTCGTGGGCATTGGTATGACCTTCCCCTTCCCCGTACAGGTACTCCATGTCGTGGTCGTGATTCTCCTCCTCCAGAACCACGTCGAAGTCGCAGCAATCGATGCCGTTCCGGTTCACCCTGGAAATCCGAATCTCGTACCCCTGCAGCGGCAGGGATTTCAGGGCCTCTGCCAGAACCTCCCGGTCCGCTCCCAGGTCCAGGAGCATGGCCACCGACATGTCTCCGCTGATTCCGCTTTCACACTCCAAGTACAATGTTCTATCCATTGACAACTCCCTTCTTCTCCTCATCCTTCAGAATTTCGTTCATGCTTCCCGTGCGGTACCCCTTCAAGTCCATGGTGACGTAGGTAAAACCAATTTGCCGAAGGGCTTCTGTTACCGAATCGCTCAGAGACAGCAACTTCTCCTGCTGTTCCGGCGTCACCTCCAGCCGGGCCAGATCGGCCCCGTGGATGCGTACCCGAACCTGCCGGAAACCTTGATCCGCTAGGAAGTCTTCTGCCTGCTCCACCATGCGGAGTTTTTCCCGGGTGATCCGTTCGCCGTAGGCGAAACGGGAGGCCAGGCAGGCGGCGGAAGGTTTGTCCCAGGTGGGAAGGTGCAGGTCTCGAGAAAGCTGCCGAATCTCTTCTTTATATAAGCCCGCCTCTTTCAAGGGGCTCCGCACCTGCAGCTCCCGGAGGGCGCGGAGTCCCGGCCGGTAATCCCCCAGGTCGTCCATATTGCTGCCCTCGGCCACGTGCGCGATGCCGTGACTTGCCGCCGTATCCAGCAGACTTTGAAAAATTGTTTTTTTGCAAATGTAGCAACGGTCCGGGGGATTGTCCGAGAAACCGGGAATCTCCAGCTCGTTCATCTCCACGATTTCCTGTCGGATGCCTTCCTTCCGGCAGAATTCCTTTCCCTGGGACAGATCCCGTCCCGAGAACACACTGCCCTTTGCGGTCACCGCCAGCAGCCGGTCCCCCAGTTCCTCATGGGCAACCTTCAGCAGAAAGGTGGAATCCACCCCGCCGGAAAACGCCACCGCCAGGGAGCCCAAGTTCCGCAAGTTCTCCCGCAGCTGCGCTTCCTTCTCTTGTAACTTATTTGAATTCATCTCTAAGTCCTTCCTTTTCCATCCGGATAATCCGATCGCTGATATGTTCCACCATGGGAATATCGTGGGAGATGATCAGTAGGGTTAGATTGCGGCGGTCCCGAAGCTGCTTCAGCAGCCGAAGGATTTCCATCTGCACCGGGGCGTCCAAGGAGGATACCGGCTCGTCCGCAATCAGGAATTCCGGATCCATGGCCAGCCCTCGGGCGATGGCCGCCCGCTGCCGCTGTCCCCCGGAAACCTCATAGGGATACCGGTCCAGCAATGCCTCTTCCAGCTCCACCTGTTCTGTCAACTCCCGGAGCTTTTCTTTTCGCCGCTCCGGCGGCATTCTCCCGATGACCAGCGGCTCCTGAACAATCTCGCCCAGGGTCATCCGTTCGTTGAAGGAGGCCACGGAATCCTGAAAGATCAGGACGGGTTTCACCGGGCGAAAGAATTCCACCTCCCCGGCGGAAGGTTTCAGTATGCCGCAAAGCACCTTGGCCAGGGTGGATTTGCCGCAGCCCGACTCGCCGATCAGGCCCAGGATTTCCCCTTCCCGAATGTCCAGACTGCAGTCCCTCAGCGCCGGCTTTGGCGCTCCGAGATACCGCACCATCAGGTGATTCACCGCTGCCAGGCGTTTCCTTTCCGACTCCGGCTGTAATGATTCCGCAGGAGCTTTCCCGCGTCCCCACTCCGCACAGCGCACCAGCTTCTTCGTATAATTCTCCTTCGGCCGAGCAAAAATATCTTCCGTGGTTCCCTGCTCCAGGATTTCCCCATTCTTCATCACCAGTACCCGGTCCGCCAACGCCGACGCCACCGCCAGGTCGTGGGTCACAAAGAGGATGCCCTTCTGTTTCTCATCCGCCACCCGGCGAAGGAGGTCCGTTACCATCTTTGCGGTTTCCGGGTCCAATGCGGTGGTGGGCTCATCGGCGACGATCAGAGACGGATCTCCCGCCAGCGCGATGGCCACCGCCACTCGCTGCCGCTGTCCTCCGGAAAGCTGATGGGGATATTTTTCCAGAATCTCCTCCGGCTCCTTCAGACCCATTTCCAAGAGAAGCTCCCGAGAGCGAGCTTCCAACGCGCCGGCATCCTTCATGCCAAGGTGACGGCGCATGGGTTCTTCCAGCTGCTCCCGGATTCGGTACACCGGATTCAGGGAACTCAGCGGATTCTGGAATACCAGCGACGCCGCCTTGCCCCGAATCTGCTCCATTTCCCTTTCGCTGCAGGTCCGCACATCCCGGCCGTCCAGGAGAATTCTTCCGGACAGGTACCGGGCATGGGCGGAGTGAAGCATCAGGATGGCCCGGCACAGTGCGGTTTTGCCGCAGCCGGATTCGCCCACCAGGGCCACAATCTCGCCCCGCCGGACTTCCAGATTGGCATCCCGCACCGCATGCACCGCGCCAAAGCGACCGTTAAAGCATAGCCGGAAATCTTCCACCTTCAGAACGGTTTTATTTTTGCCCGTATTCCTTTCTTCCCTATTGCCGCAATCCTTTGTCATCTTCTATCGTTCCAGTTTCCAATCCGCTACGTTCCAGAAAATCCCCACGCCGTGGTGCCCCAGGACCACGTTCTTGTCCACGCCTTTTACCGCCTTGTTCACGCCGTAATTCGCCTTGATATAAGCGATGTAGGTGAACGGCATCTGTTCGGTCATGCTGTGAAGGAAGGTGCTGTAATACTGCTTCCGCAGGTTGTTGTCGTCGGTGGAGCGCGCCGCTTCCAGGGTCCGGTCCACATCGGCGCTGGAGTATCCGGTGTAGTTGTCCCCCGCACCGGTGGTGAACACCTTATAGGTATGGTCGTCCGCGTCAAACGGGCTGCCCCATCCGATGATGCAGGCATCCTGACCCGCCCAATCCAGCTCCTTCCGGTTCTCCGCCGTGGCATTGATGCCTTCCTTCTTCAGCTGCTCCGCGCACATGTTGGCCATATCCACCCGCACCTGATCGTCGGACATGGCCGCGATGGTGAACTTCAGCTCCGTGCCGTCCTTTTCGTACCAACCGTCCTTGTTTTTCTTCCAGCCGTCCTGCTCCAGCAGGGATTTCATTTTCGCCGGGTCGTAATTGAACTTCTCGATGCTGCTGTCGTTGAACGGATTCTTCTGAATCGGCGAGTAGGCAATCTCCCCCTCGCCCAGAAGCACGCTCTTCAGAATCGCCTGCCGGTCGATGCCGTAGCTGAGGATGTTCGCCAGCTCCGGATACTTCTTGAACAGCTTGCTGCCCGCAAAATTATACGCAATCGCCCGATAGTCCGCGGTGTCCATCTCGTACACGCTGCAGTCCGAATCCTTTTTCATCAGGGCTTTGCCGTCCTTCGGAGTCAGCTGGGCCATGTCCAGGTCGCCGGATTCCAGCTGCAGGAGACGGGTGGCACTGTCCGGTACGATTTTAAAAATAATTTTCGGAATGTTGGCTTTTCCGGCATAGTATCCGTCGAACCGCTCCAGGGTGATGCTCTGTCCCTCGTCCCACTCCGTCAGCTTGTACGGTCCGGCGCCCACCGGCTTCTGATTGAACTCGTCGGTGGTGAGGTCCTTCCCCTCCAGGAGGTGCTTCGGCAGGATCCCGATGGTCATGTATTCCGGGAATCCCACGTTCTCTTCCTTCAGCTGAATCTTCACCGTGCAGGCATCCGGGCAGGAAATCTTCTTTATGTCCGCGTAGTTGGACACGATTTCCGACCCGTTCTTCTCGTCCAAGATGGATTCCAGGGTGAACTTCACGTCCGCTGAGGTCAGCGGTTCGCCGTCGTGGAAGGTCAAATCTTTCCGCAGGCGGAAGGTCCAGGTTTTGGCGCCCTTGTCGTAGCTCCACTTCTCCGCCAGTCCGGGAACCACGTTGTTGTCCGCATCGTGGGCCGTCAATCCGGCAAAAATAAGCAGGTTAATTTCTCCGTGCTCGTACAATGCCGGGTTAATGGCGGTATAGTCCTGACTGCCGTACACCATGGTGTCGCCATCCGGCTTCGCCTCGCCGCCGCATCCGGCCAGGAGGGCCAATGCGGAAACCAACAGCGCCGCCGCCAGAATTCGCTTCCACTTCTTAGAAATATTTTTCATCTCGTTTCTACCTTTCGCTTATGCAGAAATAACGCCGATCTCTTTTCCCATTTTTCCTAGAATGACTTATAAATTGCTGTGCAGCCGGGTGTTTCCCTTCCGCACCTGTTCCCCCAGCGCCGCGATGGCAATCAGTGTTCCGATCAGCACGATGCCGGGGATCAGGATAATCCACCAACTGCCGGAGAGCAGTGCATTCTGGGAGTCGGACAGCAGGCTTCCCCAGGATACCTCCGCCACCGGGAGTCCCAGTCCCATAAAGCTTAAGGTAGCTTCCGTCATCATGGCCGCACCGATGCTGCTCACCGCCGCGTACAGTACCGCCGGCAGAAAGCCCGGCAGCAGGTGCTTCCGAAGGATATATCCGAAGCTGCCGCCCATCATCCGGGCCGCGGTGACGTAATCCGTCTCCCGAATCCGCCGCACCTCGTTTCGGATGATTCGGGCCATAGCCATCCAGCCCGTCACGCCGATGGAGAGAGCCAGGGACAGGTATCCGGATTTTCCGAAAACAGCCTGAAGAAATACCACAATCAGAATCTGGGGCACGCTGAGCATCAGGTCCGCAAAACCCATGAGTCCCCGGTCCACCCACCGGCGGCTCATTCCGCTGATGGATCCGTAGACCATGGCGATGCCGGTGCTGATGGCCGCCGCCATCAGTCCAATGCACAGGCTTGCCCGCCCGCCGTACAGAATACGGCTCAGCAGATCCCGGCCCATGGAATCGGTGCCGAACAGGTGATCTGCCGAAGGAGCATGATTGATGGCCGGTCCCATCTCGTTGGGGCCGTAAGGTGCCAGCAGAGGCGCCAGCAGCGAAGCGATGCCCACGACGGCCAATAGGGTGATGCTCAGCCGGACGCCCGGGCCGAGGCGATTCTTTTTTTTATTCATAATCCACCTCCCGGAAGTCCGCCGCATCGTCCCTCATTCTCGGATCGATGGCCGCACTGAGGACCTCTCCCAGCATGTTGCAGAAGATGACCAGGGCGCCGGTGAGCAGGGTCACCGCCATCAGCACGTTGAAGTCTTTGTACAGGGCGCTTTCGAAGGCCAGGGTGCCCAGTCCCGGATAGCCGAAGACCATTTCCACCACGTAGGTACCGCCCAGGATGTGGGGCACCGCCATGGTCATGGCCGGAATCATGCCCGGCAGGATGTTCTTCATGCAGTATTTTCGGAGGATTTTCTCCCGGGGAATGCCCTGGGATTTGTGCAGCAGCACGTAGTCCTTTCGGGTTTCCTCCACCAACAGGTTCCGCACCATCAAGCCGTAGTAGCCCACGTGCTCCAGCACCAGCACGGCGCACGGAAGCACCAGGTGCCATATGCGATCCGGCAGGCTGTGAGCCATACCGTAGGAATAGGCGCCGCCGGTTGGAAAGAGCCGGATTTTCACGGCGAAAAACAGAATCAGCAGCAGTCCCAGGAAAAAGGAAGGAATGTTTCCCGTCACCACGGCGATGCGGGAGAGCCGGCGGTCCTTTCGGCTGCCCTCTTTCAGGGCACAACTGCTCCCGATTCGGAAAGCCGGCAGGAAGGTCATCACGTAGGCCAGCAGGCCCAGAATGGCGGTATTTCCCGCCACGCTGCCCAGCACCGCCGTCACCGGTCGCTTGTATTTAAGGGAGATTCCCAGGCTGCCTTGAAACAGGTTCCGAAGCCACAGGCCGTACTGCATCCACAGGGATCGGTCCAGTCCCAGGTTCCGGCGCATAGTCTCTTTCTGTGCCGCACTCAGCCGGTCCACCCCGTCCCCGTACCAGGACCGGAGCGGATCTCCGGGGCACGCCCGCGCCAGAAAGAACACCACCAGCGACAGAACCAGCAGCAGGAACAAGCCCCGCACCAGACCTCCCGCCGCAGCACCGACCCGGCTCCGCCGGATGCCCGGGTTCTTTCGATTTTCAATCCGGCTATTCATCCGCTTCCCCGTCTTCCCGAAGCAGCTTCTCCAGCGCTTCGCGGGCCTGCTCGTAATTCTCAAAATGCACGGTGTGGAAGCCCAGTTCCCGGGCCGCCTGAATGTTCTTCCCGTTATCGTCCACGAAGACGCACTCCTCTGCCTTCAGCTCGTACTTCTCCAGCAGGATGCGGTAAATCTCCGGCTCCGGCTTGATGCGATGCACCTGATAGGAAAACACTCCGCCATCCAGGTGCGGCAGGAAATCCAGTGTATGTGTGCTTCGCTTTCGCACATGTTCCGAATAATTGGACAGGAACAGCACCCGGTATCCCCGAGCTTTCAGATTCTCAATCCACGGGATGGCATACTCCTTTCGCTCCGTACAGCATCCCACCTGGTCAAAGGCGACCCGGATTTCCTTCTCCCGTTCCGGTGCCCGGGCGATGAACCGCGCCAGCACCTCTTCCTCCGACCAGATTCCCCGGTCCATCTCGTTCCAGATTCCGCTGCCGAAGGTGGCATCGGTCACCCGGGCTTCCACCTCCGGATTGCCGAACAGTCGGTGGACGTAATCCTTCCACTCGAAGCCGATCAGCACCCGCCCGATATCGAAAATAACTGTTTTTATCATATTCATCGCCTCGTTTTCTTTCCCGGTGCCTTCGCCGACCCTATGCTACCGTTCTGCCAGGTACGCCAAAGCATGGGGAACATAGGCCTTCACGTGAATGCCGTCCCCCTCGTATTTTTCTTCCAGCAGCTGGCCGAATTTCCGAACCTGCTCCAGAATGCCCATCTCCGAGTAGGTGAGCACCGTATCCACGTACACCCGAGATTCCCGAACGATTCGTCCCAGCTCTTCAAACATCTCTTCCAAGCCCAGGTTCTTTTTGGCGGAAATCATCACCGATGCGTCTGCCTGAAAATCCTGCCGCTTCTCTCCTTCCGGAAGCAGGTCCATCTTGTTCCACACCGTGATTACCGGTTTGCCCACCACGCCAAGTTCCTTCAGGGTGTCCAGTACCACCTTCCGGTGCAGTTCCCACTGAGGGTTGGATGCGTCGATCACGTGCATGATGATGTCTGCGTACTTTGCCTCTTCCAGCGTGCTTCGGAAGGCATCCACCAGATGGTGAGGCAGCTTGTTGATAAAACCAACGGTGTCCGTCAGCAGCACCGACTGTCCGTCTGGAAGCACCGCGGTTCGGGTGGTGGGATCCAATGTGGCAAAAAGCTTGTTTTCCGCCAAGATGCCCGCATCTGTCACCTTGTTCAGCAGGGTGGATTTCCCCGCGTTGGTGTATCCCACGATGGCCACGGTCATGGTAGCGCTTTCGGACCGCTTTTTCCGGGTGGTTTCCCGCACCCGCTTCATATCCTCGATTTCATCGGACAGCACCTTGATTCGCTTCTGAATCACTCGGCGGTCCGTCTCCAGCTTGGTTTCGCCAGGTCCCCGGGTACCGATGCCCGCACCCAGCCGAGACATGGCTTCCCCCATTCCCCGGAGGCGAGAGGCCCGGTATCGCTGCTGGGCGATTTCCACCTGGATCTTTCCTTCCTTCGTCTTGGCGTGAGCCGCAAAAATATCCAGAATCAGCAGGGTCCGATCCAGTACTTTTGCCCCGATGGCTTCCGACAGATTCCGGAATTGGGACGGGGTCAGTTCATCGTCGCAGATGATTCCGTCCGCTTCTTGCACCTCCAGCATCTCCCGAATTTCCAGGGCTTTGCCGCTGCCCACATAGGTGGCTCGCTCCGGATGGTCCAGGTTCTGCACCACCATGGAGGAAACCTCTGCGCCGTCGGTGCGCACCAGTTCCCCCAACTCCTCTAGGGATGCCCAGGCCGCCTCTTCCTCGCCGGTGGCTACCGCCACCAAAATATATTTTTCTGTCTTTTCGATTTGTTCCATATCCTATTTCCTATGTTCCGCTTCGGTGTCGGTTCTAGCCCCAGCTCTGGCCGATGCCCTTCTCCACCGCTTTATCGTAAATGACCTTTGCCGCCACCAGATCCAGAGCCGCAATGCCCACGTTCTCAAAGACGATAATCTCGTCGTCGTTTTCTCTGCCGGCCACGGTGCCGTTAATCACGTCTCCCAGGCTTCCCAGCACGTCGCTTTCGGAAATGATGCCCTCTCGAATCGGAATCAGCAGATCCCCGCTTTCCGCCATCACTGCGTCTTTGGAGTCACAGATAATCTTAGCGGTTCTCGGCAGCACCGCCGGATCCAGCTCGTGTTTGTGCGGTTCGTAGGTGCCCACGCAGCTGATGGTGCAGCCCGGTTTTACCTTGGTGCCGTCGAATACCGGCTCCGAAGATCCCGTTACCGTAATCAGCAGATCCGCATCCTCCACCGCTTCGTCGGCGCTGTCCGCCGCATAGATTCGGGTACCGAATTCCTTCAGTTCCTCCTGCATCTCCGCCGCAAAAGCCTCCCGCTTCTCCTTATTCCGGCTGTATACGGCCACCTCTTCCAACTTTCTTGCCGTCAGCATGGCTTCCAACTGGCACGCCGCCTGTCCGCCGGTGCCGATCATGGCCCCTTTGCGGCACTCCTTCTTTCCCAGAATATCGAAAGCGGCGCCCGATGCCGCACCGGTGCGAGCTTCCGTCACATAGGTGCCGTCCAGGATGGCGCTGATGTATCCCGTCTTACCGTCGATGAGCAGCACCTGAGCCGGAGAGGTCTTCAGCCCCTGTTCCGGGTTGTGGGGAAAAATATCCACCACCTTCAGCGCCGCCGCATCCAGTCCCGGTGCGTAGGCCGGCATGAACACAAAGGATCCGTCATATTTTCCCGGAATTACCGTGCGCAGCGGATTCTCCACTTCTCCGTCCACCACGCTCTTGTAGGCCACCTTGTTGCCCTCGATGATATCTGCCATGGTTACGACTTTGCGAATGTCTTCTTTCGATAGTAACAGCATTTTCCTTTCCTCCTATAAAAACATATTTCTTTACGCCGGTCTCTGCCGGTTTTCCATCGCCTGAACCGCTGCCTTGGCCGCGGCGGTGGCATCATCCGTATAGATATCCGCGCCGATGCTGTCGCAGAAATCCTGAGTTACCGGAGCGCCTCCTACCATGATGGTCACATCCTCCCGGATGCCCGCTGCCTTGCAGCCTTCCACCACCTTCCGCATCTCTTCGATGGTGGTGGTGAGGAGTGCGGAGCAGCAGATGATGTCGCACTTCTCTTCTTTGGCGGTGCGGACGAAGGTCTCTGCCGGCACATCGCTTCCCAGGTCGATCACGTCAAAGCCGTTTCCTTCCAGCATGATCTTCACCAGGTTCTTCCCGATGTCGTGCATATCCCCTTGTACCGTACCGATACACACTCTGCCCAAGGATGCGCTTGCATCGGCTACCAGCATGGGCTTCAGCAGATCCAGCGCTGTGGTCATGCATTTTGCGGACATCAGCATTTCCGGGACGAACACCTCTCCCCGGGAGAAGGCATTGCCCACTTCCGTCATTCCGGTAATCAATCCCTTGTTCAGAATTTCCTGAGGCGCATATCCCGCATCCAGGGCTTCCCGGCACACCTTCTCCATCCGGTTCCGGTTTCCCTTCATCAGCACGTCCGCCACCCTTCCCAGCGGGGTTTTCCGAACACTGTCGGACACCTTCTGTTCCCCGTGAGACGCGGATTTATTTTTGCCCGTGGAAAGGGCATATTTCTTTTCCGTCACCGGATAGTTGTAGTGCCGGAAGTGAAGTTCATTGTTGTACCGGGCAATTTCTTCGTCGATAATCGGATCCACGTGCTTGAAAATGGTGCCGCTCAGCCCATATGTGATGGATGGGATGAAGTGCTCCAGGGATCCGTTCTGCTTCAGCATCTTCCGCATATATTCCCGAATTTCCTCTTCCGTGGCATCGCTCCGGTCAATCTCAGCGCCCACGCCGCCCATGACAATCATTCGGCCGTCCAGGTGACGCACCACTTCCGGGATGTTGTTCTCCGGCAGAATTCCCTGCCAGCACTGAATGCCGATTTCCACCATATCATCCAGAATCGGCACCAGATAGGAATCGGAGTGGTGGATGGCGATACATCCCGCATCCCGAATCTCTCCGTAGAACTTCCGATACGGTTCCTTAAAGAATTCCCGCCAGATTTCCGGCTTCATGAACAGCTGGTTTTTCGCACCCCAGTCGTCGTGGGAGAAGATGACGTCCGGCTGCAATCCCTTAATCAGCATCCGAACATACTCCAGGCGGTAACTGAGGATGTAGTCGATCAGCTCGTGCATCTCCTTCGGGTGCTCGTAGAAATTGGTCAGGGTGTCTTCGAAACCCATCAGGAAGTGGCATTGCTCGAAGATACCGGTTCCCATAAAACCCGCCAGAAGACGCCGGTCGCCCGCTTTTTCTCGCTGGGCCTTCTGGAATTCCTCCCAGCCCTCTTGGCAGTTGCTTTTAATATCCGGTGCGTGGACCACCTCTTTCCATCGGGTAATGTCCTTCAGCACCGTGGCTTCCTCCGAGTGATACGGGATGGTGCCCGGCGCATCTTCCGGAAAAAGAATGGTCACGCCCCAGCGGTCGATGGTCCGAGACCCCCGAACCTGACCGGCCCGAAGGTACCGGCTCACCGGATCCCCCAGCGCCATCTGCAGGGCTTCATACTGGTCCAGCAGGCGCTCCGGGCGCCCCTCTTTCTTCAACAGTTCCAGAAATATTTCTTTTGGTGTCATTTTGCGTTCTCCTTTGTCCCTAAAACAATCCCTTTTCTAGTCAATCAGTACCGCAGCGGAATAGGTGATGGTGCCCGGCCCGTAGTCGTACCGAAGCCCGGAGGCCTTTGCCACATCGTTTACCAGCAGGCCGTAGCCCTCCATGGAAGTGAACATTTCCTCCGGATGGCGGCAGGGCCGGTCCGGATAGGTGCACTTTCGGCACAGGGTACAGGCCCCCGTTCCCATGGGCAGGCAGTTCGGATATCCGTAACGAATCTGCCGCACCAAAGTGGCAAACCGCTCTTTGTGGCGTTTCTCTGCCTGTAAAATTCCCTCACTGTCAAAGTCGTGGGCCATCTGCCCCGTGGTCTGTACCAGGATCCCCCGATGATACTTCTCCGTACGCCGACGGCTGCGTTCCAGATCCCCCACCGCCGGCGGGCAGCTCCACCGGGTGCCGTAGGCCCGGCAGCGTCCGCTTGAACACATGTCCCGCACCTCCGGCCGGAAGTCCAGTGCCTCCATATTCAGCTCTCCGGCATGGTCGAATCCCACCTCCAGTGCCAGTTCGATGAATTCTTCTGTTTTCATTTCCCTACCCCCTCGGTATAATGATTCATTATACCATTTTTGATATTTTCTTGACACCTCCAAAACCCTCTGCCTATAATATTAAGAAAAGATTTTATAGGGACAAAGAGACAAATATAAAGGAGAATATTATGGAACTTCATTTTCCGATTCTGCTGGACGGCGCCACGGGGACCGAGCTTCAAAAACGGGGCTACCGGGGTGGCATCAGCGCAGAGCAGTGGGTGTTGGAGCACCCGGATGCCATTACGGATCTGCACAACAACTACATCGAAGCCGGAAGTGACGTACTGTACGCCCCTACTTTTGGGGCCAACCGGGTCAAGCTGGAGGAGTACGGCGTCTTCAATCAGGTGCCGGAGTACAATCGGCGTCTGGCAAAAATAGCATTGGATAATGCCGAGGGGCGCGCGCTGGTGGCGGGGGATATCTCCCAGACCGGCAAATTTCTGAAGCCTATCGGAAACACCACCTTCCGGGAGATGCTGGAAATCTACCGGGAGCAGGCGGAAGCCCTGGAGGAAGCCGGGGTGGATCTGTACGCCGTGGAGACCATGACCAACCTGGCGGAAGCCCGGGCGGCGGTGCTGGCCATCCGCCAAATTTCCGATAAACCCATCATGGTGTGTTTTACCTGTGAGGCCAACGGCCGCACGATGATGGGCAACGATATTGCGGCAGCGCTGGTGATCCTGCAGAACATGGGCATCGATGCCTTCGGGCTGAACTGCTCCACGGGGCCGGATCAGATGCTGCCCCACATTCAGCGGCTGCAGAAGTATGCGGAGGTGCCTCTCATCGCCAAGCCCAATGCGGGCATGCCGAAGACGAAGAACGGGGAGACCTACTACGACTGCGGTCCGGAGGAACTGGCGGCCTACGTGAAGGATCTGGCGGCCGCCGGCGTGGGTATTTTCGGAAGCTGCTGCGGCTCCACGGAGGAGCACATTCGGGCGATTCACCGGGAACTTCAGAATGTGGAATTCCTTCCGCCTCACCCGGATTTTCAGGGCAAAATCCCTCTGGCGACGGAGAAGAATCTCTACCTCCTGCCGACGGATCTTGAAATCGGCAAAATCTATCCTTGCGATGAGCACCTGGAGGATTCCTGCGAGGAGGCAGAGGAGGACGACGAGGCCCTCTTCATGACGATTGAACTGAAAGCGGAGGAGGAGCTGGACAACCTGGAGGACTTCCAATACGCCATCCCGCTGCCGCTGTGCATTCTTTGCAATGATGCGTCCCTTCTGGAGCAGGCGCTGGAGATTTATCAGGGCCGGGCTCTCTATGCCGGCGATCTGCCGGAGGAGGAGCTTCTGCCGCTGGCCAACCGCTACGGACTGGTAATCTAGGGGGCTTGTCGGACGAGCGGACCGCGGCGAATTTGTTTTTACCGCTTGACAAGGTTTTTCGCCGGTGCTAGAATCTATGATTATAAAAATAAAACGATGACGAGGACAGTACGCTTGTCGGGGGAATCTTACAGAGAGGGATAGCCGGTGAAATTATCCCAGATTCGGACTTGCGGAACACCACCTCCGAGTGGCACTAATCCTGCCCGCCGGCCGCGTGAAAAGCCATAATGAGTGCCGGGATTTTCCCGGAAGATGGGTGGAACCACGAATACGAAATGTATGCGTCCCTTCTGACAGTATATCTGCGGAAGGGACTTTTTTTGTACCTTCCGTTTCAAGAAGGAGGAAACCAAATGATTATTACTTTGAAAGACGGAAGTACCCGTGAATACGGAGAACCGATGTCCATCTACGATATCGCGAAGGATATCAGCGAGGGTCTGGCCCGTGTTGCCTGTGTGGGCGAGGTAAACGGTGAGGTGAAGGACCTGCGTACCGTGATCGACAGCGACTGTGAGCTGAACATTCTCACTTTCGATTCCGATGCGGGCAAGCACGCGTACCGCCACACCTGCTCTCACGTTCTGGCGGAGGCGGTGCTGAACCTGTACCCGGAGGCAAAGCTGGCCATCGGACCTTCCATCGACACCGGATTCTACTATGACTTCGATATGCCGCCGCTGACCCGGGAGGATCTGGACAAGATCGAGAAGGAGATGAAGAAGATCATCAAGAAGGGCGACCGTCTGGAGTACTTTACACTGCCGAGGGAAGAAGCGATTCAGATGATGAAGGATCGGGAAGAGCCGTACAAGGTGGAGCTGATTGAGGATCTGCCGGAGGGCGAGACCATTTCCTTCTATCAGCAGGGCGATTTCATCGAGCTGTGTGCGGGACCGCACCTGATGAGCACCAAGCAGATCAAGGCGTTCAAACTGACTTCTTCTTCCGGTGCATACTGGAGAGGAGACGAGCACAACAAGATGCTCACCAGAATCTACGGAACCGCGTACACCAAGAAGGCGGACCTGGAAGAGTATCTGGAGTACCTGGCAGATATCAAGAACAGAGATCACAACCGTCTGGGCCGTGAGATGGACCTGTTCACTACGGTGGATGTAGTGGGGCAGGGCCTGCCGCTGTTCATGCCGAACGGTACCAAAATGATTCAGAAGCTACAGCGCTGGATTGAGGATCTGGAGGATTACGAGTGGGGCTACGTTCGTACCCGTACTCCGCTGATGGCCAAGTCCACCCTGTACAAAATCTCGGACCACTGGTACCACTATAAGGACGGCATGTTCCTACTGGGCTACGATAACCTGGAGGATCTGAACAATACGGAGGATGCTTCCCGTGAGATTCACGGTGTTCAGGACCTGAAGATGATTGAAAACGATGCGGACAGCGATGTATACGCCCTGCGTCCGATGACCTGCCCGTTCCAGTACTATGTGTACAAGGCGCGTCAGAAGAGTTACCGCGATCTGCCATACAGAATGGCGGAGACTTCCACTCTGTTCCGTAACGAGGATTCCGGCGAGATGCACGGACTGACCCGTGTTCGTCAGTTCACTATTTCCGAAGGCCACCTGGTGTGCACTCCGGAGCAGATTGACGAGGAGTTCAAGAACTGCGTTCGCCTGGCAAAATATTGCCTCACCACTTTGGGTTTGGAGGAAGATGTAACCTATCGGATGTCCAAGTGGGATCCGGAGAACTCCGAGAAGTATCTGGGAACTGCGGAAGATTGGAACCGCGTAGAGGATGCCATGAGAACAATCCTGGATGAAATCGGTCTGGACTACACCGAGGCGACCGGCGAGGCAGCGTTCTACGGTCCAAAGCTGGACATTCAGGCTAAGAACGTATACGGCAAGGAAGACACCATGATCACCATTCAGCTGGATATGTTCCTGGCAGAACGCTACGATATGTACTACATCGATAAGGACGGTTCCAAGAAGCGCCCGTACATCATCCACCGTACTTCCATTGGCTGCTACGAGAGAACGCTGGCATGGCTCATTGAAAAATATGCGGGCAACTTCCCGACATGGCTCTGTCCGGAACAGGTTCGCATCCTGCCGATTTCCGACAAGTACGATGACTATGCGGAAAAGGTATTCCGTGAACTCCGTCGTAACGGCGTCGATGTTCACGTGGACCACAGTACGGAACGTATCGGTTACAAGATCCGTAAGGCGCAGATGGAAAAGATTCCGTACATGCTGGTTCTGGGTGCCAAGGAAGAGGAAGAAAATGCCGTTTCCGTTCGTTCCAGATTCGCCGGTGACGAAGGCAGCAAGCCGCTGTCCGAATTCGTCCGCCAGATTGTGGAAGAGATTGAGACAAAGGCGATTCGGAAGAAGGAAGTAGAAGAGAAATAAAAAACGGGGCTGTAAAATAAGTCCGCAAATAAAGAAGCGCCAGTTCCGGAGAATTCCGGTTCTGGCGTATTCCTTATTCCTCTTTCGATTCCTTCTTTTTCATGTCCTCAATTAAGAGGCGGCCAAAACGAATGGCAAGTAGCAGCGGGAAAAATGAGAGTGCATAGGTTCCGTGACCACTGATGTCCTTGATGTAGAATACGTAATTTATTCCAACAAATGTAATCATCAGTAGTACGATTGCAAAAACAAAATCACTTTTTGGCACAGAGATTGACTTTTTCATCGTTCTAGCCCTTTCTTGAACAATAGATAGATTAAGTTATCGCAGGAATCATTCGACTCTTGTTGCAATATTGTACCATTCTAATGTTACCGAAATGTTTCTGAAACGTTATTTTTTATTTCAAATTTTTAATAGATATTTTTATTTCTATTAATGGCGTTTTTATGTATAAATGCTAATCTTGCACACAAACCAACGAATACGCTTGTAGCCCCGATTAATATTGGCCACACCGGGATTGGACAGACGCCTTCGCGAATGAGGTGGAGTCCCTGATATAGTGTGTACACTCCAAAGATAGAGAATATCACGAATGCAAGACTGTTCAGAAGTCCGTCCGGCGTCTTGCTTTTCAGCAGATATCCCACCATCATCCCCAGGATATCCGCTGCGAACAATCCAAGGGAGCAAGCAAGCCAGACGATGAGCGCCGCACTCATTCCCTCATTTGCACCAAAAGTGATGGCAGTAAGCTGCGTCTTGTCTCCCAGCTCCGCCACAAAGAATGTGCAAAAGACAGCCAGTGGCGCGAACTGAATTCCGGATTTCGCATTTTCTTCCTCTTCTTCCTCATCCCCCGCAATGGTAGATGCAGCGAAATAGAAAAATGCCAGTGCAGCAACAATCTTAATGACCCAATCTGGGATAAATTCACTCACCAATCCACCTGCCAGCACTGCAAGTCCATTCAGCACGAGAATCGCCACCGCAGTTCCCAGTATAATGTCCCTTAATTTGTATTTCGAAGTAAGCGCAATCAGCATCAGCTGCGTCTTATCCCCCATCTCTGCAATGAATTCCGTCAAAAAAACTTTAAAGAATAGCATCGTCCATTCTCCTTTCTCCGCGTATGCCTCAGCCGTCCGCTTTATTCAATGCTTTTATCTGATAAAAAAAGGCCCACGTATATCAGTACTATCAAATATAAGTTTTCTTGTCAACAAACAAATTTCATCAAAAAACACAAATGCTCGAATCCGAGGATCCGAGCATTTGTGCGTTCTTTATATTTGCCTTAAGTTAAAGTCTCACAACGAGTCTTTAAATTAACCCCAGAAGCTTGTGAGCTGTCCGTAAACTACCATTGCCAGGAATACCGGTCCAATCCACTTGATGCAGAAGTTATAGAAACCCTTGGTCTTGAACGTTCTTGTTCCGCCATTGGTAATTTCGTCATCAAGATATCCAGGTACAACCCAGCCAAGCAGGATTGTCAGGATGAGACCGGTCAGCGGCATCAGGATACCTTCTGCGATGCAGTCCCATACGTCCAGTACATCCGGCTGTCTGAACAGGCCGCGGAATGCTACGAAGAATGCATTCTGGCTTGTGCCCAGTCCGTCAGCAGTGGTCAGGAAGTTACCGATCCAAGCCATCAGAGCCATGATAACGGTAACCTTAATTCTGTTAGCGCTCTTTCCTGCCTTAACTCTGGAGTCCAGAATTGCGGAAATACCGGCCTCCATCATACCGATGGAAGAAGACAGTGCTGCGAAGAATACCAGCAGCCAGAACAGCAACTGGAAGATCTTTCCTGCAGTGCCCATGGATGTGAATACGGTTGTCATAGAAACGAACAGCAGGCCAGGTCCTGCGGATGGCTCCAGTCCGAATGCGAATACAGCCGGGAAAATAGCTACGCCAGCCAGAACAGCTACCAGAGAGTCTCCGAATGTGATGATTGCTGCGTTGGACTCCAGGTTCTCCTTCTTATCCAGGTAAGAACCGTAAGCAATGATACAACCGGACGACAGGGAAAGTGAGAAGAAGCACTGTCCACCTGCCGAAGAGAGTACACTGAAGAATCCCTTTGCACTTCCCCAAGCGCTCAAATCCGGGCTGAACAGGAACTTCAGTCCAGGGCCTGCGCCAGGCAGTGTGCAAGATCTTACTACTACGATGAGCAGCATGAAGAACAGCAACGGCATTGCTACCTTACAGAACTTCTCGATACCACCGGATACACCACCGAATACGATTACCATTGTCAGGAGCAGAAATCCTGTCATCCATGCAACGGAGTTTCCGGTGTTGGTCAGCAGTCCGCCGAACTGTGCACCCGGATCGGCAGTGTTCAGAATACCTTTACCGAAGAGCGCCAGAATGGAGTCTCCCAGGTACTTGGTGATGAATCCACCGAATGTGCAGTAGAAGCAAATCAAGAGCCAAGGAACGATGGTCTGCAGAACACCGTTGAAGGTGAATCTGTGATCGGCTTCCTTGTAAGCTTCGATTGCTGCCTTCTGAGTCTTACGACCGAGAGCCATCTCGGAAAGCATCAGCGGGTAGCCGGCTACAATTGCCAAAATAACGTACAAGAGCAGGAAAGCGAATCCGCCGCCCATACCCATCTTGTAAGGGAAGGACCACAGGTTACCAAGACCTACGGCCGATCCAAGTGCTGCCATCAAGAATCCAAAATTGGAATTAAATTGGCCTTTTTGGTTTTCTTGTTCCATTTCAATACCTCCATACAAAAATGAAAACGACACATATAAGAACTCTGTATAAGACATTACACCTTTTGGACTAAATCGGAATAATCACTCTATTGGTTAATCCGCCCTATACAATTTATGCTCAAAGTATATCACCTGCTCTTCACATTCGCAACATATGTTCTGTATATTTAGTTAAAAAAAGAAAACTTTTTACAATTTTTAATACTGGCGGAAACCTATTGAACAATAGGGTTTTGGAAATTTGTACGATTTTAAAAGCAAAATTTCGTTATTTTCTTGTCGTACTTTTTTGAAACAGCTACATATTGTGTTCTCTTTTCATGTTTAAATCAATATACACGCGCGTATTTGCCTGATTGTTGATTAATTATCCATTCAACCAATTTTTAGTATAAATTGAAAAATTTTTCCAACTCATTTTTCAACTGTTCTTTTTTGCTATCATGTTTTTTCATATCGACTTCAGTATGAACCCTCGCTTCCGCAATCACGTATAACAGAAAAAACACCGCCTCCGAAACCGAGACGGTGTTTCCCCTATATAATATAGAAATTAGTGTTTTAAGCGTTTTTATTCTGCTTCCAGCCTCTTCCCTGCTTTCAGTTCCTTTCCGGAGAGCAGAGCGGCATCTTTCTTCCAGAATGCACCCAGACCGCAGCCGATCAGTGCCGGGATGACCCAGCCCAGTCCGAAGGATGCGAACGGCAGGTTGTCGATGAACGCAATCGGATGTCCGGAGGTGCTGATGGTGCTCAGGATGCTGGTAATCAGCGCCACATAAGTTCCCACGCAGATAACGTGATCGTTATCCGTAATTTTTTCCACATAGGCGCCCAGTACCAGTACAATCAGCGGCGGGTACAGGATGTTCAGCACCGGTCCCGCAATGGCGATGATCTGGCTCAGTCCGAAGTTGGACATGGCATAGCTGATGGCAATCAGGGCAACAACAATCTGCTTGTACTTCAGCTTTCCGTGGGTCAGTTCTTCAAAGTAGTCTCCTACGATGGAACTGAGTCCCAGTGCGGTGGTGACGCAAGCCAGGATTACGATCGCCGCCAGAGCGTATACGCCGTATTTACCCATCAGGTGATAGGTAATCGCTACCAGCAGGCCGGCCTGATCCAGTCCGGCATATTCCGGAATGCCCGAAGCGGTGGAACCCAGATAAGTCAGTCCGCCGTACACGATGGCCAGCAGCGCTGCGGAAATGAGATCCGCGCCGACGATCATCTTTTTAACGTCTTCGTGTTCCTTGTAGCCGTAGTTGTACGCAGCGGTAATCAGCATGATGGTAATAAGCACGCCGCCGATTCCGTCCAGTGTCTGATATCCGTTCTGAATGCCGGATGCGATAGGAACGATTTCCTCCGGGGAAACGGAAGCACCCAGCGGATTGATGATTCCGATTACGATTAGAAGAATCATCACCGCCAGCAGACATGGGGTGAGGTAATTACCGATAATGTCTACTACTTTCGATGGGCGGATAACCAGACCCAACGTAATCAGGAAGAACACCAGACCGTAGAGCCACAGCGGCACGCTTGGCGCGATGGTCTTGAATCCCAGCTCATAACTGGTAGCTGCGGTTCGCGGAATGCACACGCACGGTCCCAGACAGAGCATGATAGTGGTGAGCAGTACCTTTCCCGGCTTCGCTCCCATCTTGCCAACCACTCCGTCTACGTTCCCTTTTCGGTTCAGCACTACCGACGCAATCGCAATTGCTGCCAGTCCTACGTCCATGATGAAGAATCCCATGAATCCGCTGATCCAGCTGCTTCCCGTTTCTCTTCCCAGAAACGGCGGGAAGATCAGATTTCCCGCACCGAACTGTGCGGCAAACAACGCAAGTCCCATACACAGGATTGCGGAGAACTTACTTCTTTTCTTTTCCATTTTTTCACCTTACCTATTAATACATATAACCAATACGTCACCTACTCTACCATGAAGAAATGTGTTTTAAAAAAGAATTCTTTTCATCTTGCAAGCACTTTTTTTCATATTCTGACATACTAAACCAATTTATTCTATTGTTTATTATTTTTTATTCGTTATAATAAAAACGAGAGGTAAAGGTTATGGACATTCAGAAATTAGACTATTTTTTAACAGCAGCAGATACCGGGAATTTCACCCAAGCTGCCGATCAATGCAGAATTGCGCAGACAACCATGAGCAAATACATTGCCCAACTGGAGAGCGAATTCAATTGCAAGCTGTTCTATCGAACCAATAAGGGCTGTGAGCTCACTGACCAGGGACAGATTTTCTACGAAAAGGCGCTGGCCATGAAAAAAGATTATGCCAACCTGGTGGCCGCCCTGAAGCAGGACCATTCCCGGGATTTGAACCTGGGGCTGGACGGTTCTCATTTCTACGTATCCCTCTTTACGGATTTTCAAACCGCCTATCGGGACGTAAACCTGAAAGCCGCCTTCGGCAGCGAAAAGGAATTGGTAAGCGATCTGGTACACCAGCGACTCCACGCTATCGTCATGCCGGACAACATCAGCGAAAAAGTTCGCGCCTATCCGGAAATCCGCAGCATCGACATTCTGAAGGCCTTGGACTACCTGGTTTTTCCGCCGAACACGGTACGCCACTTCGGTTCCATCGAGAAGGCGATTGAGAGCCTCCCCCTGATTACCAAATCCGTGGATGAAGAATATTACGATTACTGCCGCACCAATCTTCACAAAAAATACGGCACTACCTTCCACGATGTTCGGGTCGCCCGCAGTCAGGATGTACAGACCATGATGCTGGCTCTGTCCCAAGGTTTTGCCATCCTTCCCCTTTCGGAAGTCGACGCGGACAGCGACTTTGAATGTTTCCCGCTGGGAGAAGAATTCGTGGAAATGCTTCAGCTCTTCTACAGCACCAAATACATGAATGACCCTCTGCGGAAGCTCATCGAATTCATCAACCAGCACGGCATCGTCACCTGCTAATTTTTTTCATAAAAAAAACCGGCAGGCGCTCCACTTTCGTGAAGCGCCTGCCTTTTCGTTTTGCATCCATTTCCGGGGGGACCGGAAATCGGGTTAGTCAATGACCGAGGCAAAGCTCTTTTTATAAACTTTTAGTCGAGATTCACATTTTCCTTCAGGTTTTCTGCCTTCTTGCCCTGTGGCTTCGGAAGGAATGCGCCTACCACGCATCCGATTACAGCCGGAACAATCCAGCCCAGGCCATCTGCTGCGAACGGCAGCTTTGCAGCCATGTCGGAGATTGCACCCATCGGCAGGGTTCCCGCCAGGCTGGCCAGCAGGGATACATATGCACCTACGCATGCAGACATCTCGTTCTTTACCACCTTCTCCAGCAGTGTCATTACTACCAGAACGATCAGCGGCGGATACAGGATGGACAGAATCGGTCCTGCCAGTGCGATGATGTTGCTCAATCCGAAGTTGGAGAGAATGTAGCTGAATACGATAACTGCGACAACGGTGTACTTATACTGCATCTTTCCGTTGGTGAGATCTTTGAAATAGTCGCCGACTACTGCGGAAAGTCCGATTGCAGTGGTCAGGCAAGCCATCAGTACGATGATGGTCAACGCGATTACGCCGTAGTTGCCCAGCAGTTTGTTGGTGATTGCCATCAGCAACGGAGCCTGTTCCAGATTCTTATATTCTGCGATGCCGGAAACGGTGGAGCCCAGATAGGTCAGTCCGCCGTATACCAGAGCCAGTAAAGTTCCGGAAATCACTGCGGAGCCGCTGACGGTCTGACGAATTTCATCCTTTGTGGTATATCCGTAAGCACATGCCGCAGTAATCATCATCAGTGTCTGCGGAACGCCGCCGATACCGTCCAATGTCTGGTATCCGTTTACGATACCGTCGTGCATCGGGGATGCGTTTGCCAGGATTGCGGCTTCGTCAATCGGATTCACGATACCAATCACGATCAGCAGTACCATTACTGCCAGCAGAATCGGTGTGAGATAGTTTCCGATAATATCTACTACTTTTGTCGGGCGGATTACCAGCAGCAGTGCGATTCCGTAGAAAATAGCACCGAATGCCCACTGCGGAAGTCCCGGAATCATCAGCTTAATGCCCATTTCATAGGTGGTTGCTGCCGTACGCGGAATTGCAATCAGTGGTCCCAGGCAGATGATGATGGCGGTTACCATCGCTTTTCCCGGGATACGGCCAATTTTGCCCATAACGCCGTCAACGCCGCCCTTCTTGTTGGATACGGTTGCAATAATCGCTGCTACCGCCAGACCAACGTCCATCAGGAAGAATCCGATGAATCCAACGAACCAGGAAGAACCGGTGTCTCTTCCCAGGAACGGCGGGAAAATCAGATTTCCGGCACCGAACTGTGTTGCAAACAGCGCCAAACCCATGATGATAATGGCGGAACGCTTGCTTCTTGTCTTACCATTCTGTTCCATAATTTCAATACCTCTCATACTTTTCATCCCCGCTTCTCCGAGGATGTACCTAAAGCACTCTTTCCTTACGGTACAGATGTTAACATATTCACAATTCCTTGAAAAACGAATTATTCCTATGGGTATAGCACTTTTTTTCATGTCGCCCGATGTTATGTGTTCGTTTTGTAAAAATATTCTTTCTGCTATTCCTATATTCTACCGATACACCTCATTCCGCACGGTGGGTTATTCGTAGCGCTCCTCCGAATCTGCTTTTACCAGGTCGTAAATCAGTGGATCTCGAATCAGATGCCGCCACACCGTAGTGGTGGCCTTCACAAAATCATCATTCAATGGGAGGGCCTCTTCAATCAGCGGACAGGCGTACGGTACCTCCGTATCATCATAAATCATGATGAGCTCGCCCTCCTCCGTCAAATGGGGCAGCAGCGGAAAGGTCCGGCACTGAATGGGCCGCAGCGCTCTTTGGCAATGAGGGGGATTCATGCAGTGCAAAAAGAACACCTTCCCCTTCCAGGATTCCGGGAATTCGAACTCTTCTGTGGATTCTTCCGTCCACCGATATCCCTCGCCTTCCCGGCGGTGGATTTTGTCCTCCCCCGGCAGCAGGTAGATGCCCATTTCCATATCCGGCTCCGATTCCACCATACAACATGCGGCACCGCAAAGGGTGCCGCAGTCGTAATCCACCGGAGATACCCGGTCCAGTAACCGATATATTGCGCGATAGGTGCGCTCCCTAATTGTGGATTTAATCAATTCTATTATTCCTCATCGTCATCGTCGTCATCAAAATCCAGCTGAGCGTCGAAGAAGCAAATAATGTCTTCTACCACTTCATCCTTCAGATCTTCGTAGTTGTGGATTTCGTGGCGGTAACCCGGATACAGCTTCGTCTCTACGGCATGGCCGCTTTCCGTCAGCCAATTGGATACCTGATACACTCCTTCGCCATACTGTCCCACCGGATCCTGATCGCCGGCAATATTGAAGATTGGGAGTTCTGTCGGAACATTTTTCGCCCAGTCCGCTCCGGTAATGGCGGTAATCATCTGACAGAAGTAGAGGAAGGACCGATTGGTGGTCGGCTTTGTGAAGGCGTCAAACGGGTCGTGGGCGTGGTCATACTGAACGCAAGGATCCGAGCAGATCCACTCGTTGCCCAGTTTGATTTCTTCATCGCAGCGCCCGAACATCCAGCCCATCACCACATTCGGTGCCTCGGTGGCCGGATCCTCTCCGTGACCGGCTGCCACTTCTTTTTCCAGGAGCTCGATTCCTTCTTCTACGTGCGGGAATACGCCGCTAGTGCCGCAAAGGGTTACGCCGGCAAGCTCATCGCCGTATTTGGTGATGTAATCCCGTGCGATGAAGGAACCCATGCTGTGGCCGAACATGAAGTACGGAAGATTCGGATACATTTCCTTGACCAGGGTGGTGAGCGTATGCTCGTCCTCCATCATGGTGCGGAAACCCTTGTCGCCCCAATCGCCCCAGGTGTCGTTCACCATGGCGGTTTTGCCGTGACCTACGTGATCATCGGCCGCGACGATATAGCCGGCCTCCATAAAATTCACGATCATATGGAAATATCTTCTGGAATGCTCTCCGAAGCCGTGCACCAGCTGAATGATTCCGCAAGGCTCTGTTGCCGGAACGTAAATCCAGCCTTGCACATCATCTCTCTCATTAAAGGATTTAAAACTTACTTCATGTAACATCGTACACCTCCCGACACGGGGCTTTCACCCGGTCTGTTTTTTTATAGAGCAATCCGGACACGGAATCTTTCGATCGTGTCCGGATTAAAATCGATTAAAGCACGGATGTGCTGTCAGTTCTTATTTGTCGTATTCGTTCATCCACTTGATCAGCTCAACGCAGTAATCATCGTGTCTGTCTACGAATGTGGTGTGTCTTGCATTTTCCCAGAGGATCCACTTGGTGTGCTGGATTCCGTCTGCCATGGTCTTTGCAACCAGTGGGGAGCACAGATCGGAGATACCGCTCATGATCAGGGACGGTACTTCGATTTCAGGCAGTCTGTCGATATACTCGAAGTCTCTCAGTGTACCGGAAGGTACGAATTCGTTCGGGCCCCATCCATACAGATATGCTTCGCCGCCGCTCTTCTTTGCTCTGGTGCAGCACTCCGGAAGATCTTCTCTCCAGTATGTGCAGTATCTGTCCATATAGTGATCTACTGCCTTCAGATAATCTTCGCCGGTGAAGTCTTCGGTTTCCAGTGCGTGGTTGATGGCTTTCTGATCTGCCTCATCCATCATCTTAATTCTTCTCATACCTTCCTTTGCCCACAGGCTGCTGCTTGGGTGACCGGAGGAGATGATGAAGGATTTTACGCCCTTTGCACCACGCTCAATTGCGTATGCAATCTGCATCATACCACCCCAAGACTGACCGATGATGTGGCACTTATCCAGACCCAGGTGCTCTCTCAGAGCATCCAGCTCGTCCAGCCACAGATCCTGTGTCCACATTTCAGGATGTCCGTCCAGGTAAGAATTTCCGCAGCCAAGCTGGTCGTACATTACGATCATACGATCATCATCGTCTGCTACGTTGTCCAGTACTTCGAAGTAGTTGTGAGTGGATCCCGGACCACCGTGCAGGCAGATCAGCGGAGCCTTTCCGTTATCCTTCTGCTCACCAACGATTCTGTAATAAGTCTGATAACCTCTGAACGGCATGTAACCTTCTGTAATCTTTGCCATTTTTTTAACTCTCCTTTGTAAATTAAATGCCGCAGCCCGCAGACCGCGGCACCCTTATCATTTCCGTTTTATTCCCTCGGAAGTGTCTGCCGAGGCGAACTTTGTTTTATCAACAATTATTCTCCGTCCGGAACAACGACGATTTCATCCTTCGGATACTCGTTGAGCACTTCGCAGCCATCTTCGGTGATGTACAGGATGTCCTCGATTCTTACGCCGATACCCTCGTCATAGAGATAGATTCCCGGCTCAACGGAGAAGCACTGTCCCGGTACGATGATTTCGTCGTTAGCCAGGGATACGTCGCCCACCTCGTGGTCTTCCAGACCGATGGAGTGACCGGTTCTGTGTGTGAAGTATTCACCAAAGCCCTGTTCGGTGATGTAATCTCTTGCAGCCTTATCTACGTCGCTCATCTTGTTGCCCGGCTTTGCTGCTGCAATACCTCTCTTGTTGGCTTCCAGAACGATGTTGTAAATCTGCTTCTGTCTCTCGCTTACTTCGCCGATGAATACGGTTCTGGTGATGTCGGAAGCATAACCCTTCCACATTCCGCCGATGTCCAGGACAACGGAGTCGCCGTGCTTACCCTTGCTGTTGTCGGTGATGTGGTGCGGATCTGCGCCGCCCTTACCGTATGCAGTGATCGGGTCGAAGGACATGCCGCTAAAACCAACTTCCTTGCACAGTTCTGCAGTCTTCTGGTTCAGCTCGATTTCGGTGAGACCCTTTGCAACCCATGGAATCAGTTTATCCATAACCTGATCGATCTTCAGAGCGGATTCCTTCATGATCTTGTGCTCATCTTCACCCTTTACCTGTCTAACTTTATCAATTACGCATGCGTTGTTTACGAAGGAGCTGCCTGCGCCCAGTTCCTGAAGTCTCAGAACGAATCTTGCCGGCCAAGTCTTGTCGATACCCATTGTCTTCTCTTTGTCGACGAAACGGGACAGAATCTCTACGCCGTCCTCCACGTCATCGTAATAGGTAATCTCCACGCCAAGGTCTTCTACCTGTGGGAACAGCTTGTTCAGTACGAAGTGAACGGTACCGTCAACATTGATGTACAGCGCACCCATTCTTTCGCCGAAAACAAATGTCTTGTCCAGCAGGTAGTACAGAGCGTACTGATCGGAAACGAGCATCTGAGGGATGTCTTTTTCCTTCATCTTAGCAATGGTTCTCTCCAAACGATCTTTTTTCAACATGATGTAATCCTCCATTTCTTAAGTCTTTCCGGATTGTTCCGAAAATAACATCCATAAATCATTATAGCACGACCGCCGGCACTTTGATAGAGAATCTACAGTTATTATATACTTTCTTTTTATAAAATAATTATTTTTTAAATTCCAAGTGTCCGAGCGGTCCGGCGGTGCAGAGCTGCACCGGGCTCTCGTTCGCCGAGAGCGTTGGATTTCTAACTAGATGGCTCTGGTGTACTCCTTGAGCCATTCCTTCTCCTCGTCGGTGAGGAACGGACTAACCTTCTCGTAGCAATCCTTGTGGTAATCGTTGAGCCATTCTCTCTCGGAGCGTGTCAGCTCTTCCGGATCGATGCCGTCCAGGTCGATTGGTACGAAGTTCAGTGTCTCGAAGTGCATGAACTGACCGTACTTGTTCTTCTCGCCCTTTACGGTGAGCAGGTTGTTCTCGATACGGATACCGAAATCGCCTTCTTCGTAGATTCCCGGCTCATTGGTTATAACCATGCCTTCTTCGAACTGGTGATGCTCATTCTTGGACGGAACGATGTACCAGCGGAATCCGGTTGGCGGTTCGTGAATGCTGCCCAGATAACCGAATCCGTGTCCGGTTCCGCACTGGAAGTCCTTGTTCAAATCCCAGATTGGCTGTCTTGCCAGTACATCCAGGGACCAGCCGTGGTTTCCGTACAGGAAGTTTGCCACGCTCAGGTGCTGCATTGCTCTGTATACTGCGGTGTAGTATTTCTTCAGCTCCGGTGTGATGTGACCCAAAACGGTGGTACGGGTGATATCGGTGGAACCTTCATAGTAGCCACCGCCGGTATCGGACAGCAGCATGCCGCCTTCTTTCAGCGGAACATCGGACTCCTCTGTCGGGGAGTAGTGCATCATTGCTGCGTGTGCACCAAATGCCTGCAGAGGTTCGAAGGAATCCCGAATATATCCTTCCTGTTCAGCGCGGAGGGATGTCAGCTTGTCGGATGCGGACAACTCGGTGATCTCCATCTTGTCGTAGTTCTTTTTAATCCAGTACATGAACTTGGTGAGGGCAACGCTGTCCTTCAGCTCTGCTTTCCGGATGTTTGCGATTTCCACTTCGTTCTTCATGGCCTTCATCAGGATGGTTGGGTTGGCACCTTCTACCACCTTGCATGGCAGACTCTTGTAAAGTGCGTAGTTCATCTTCATCGGGTCGATGAGAGCGACTTCGTCTTTACCAATCTTCTTGGCATCTTCGTAGATGTCGTTATATGGGTGAATCTGAACGTTGTTCTTCGCCAGCTCTTCACGGATTCTGTCGTTCAGTTTGCTCTCGTCGATGTACAGGTGTGCATCGTCTTTGCCAACGATTACATAATCCAGAACCAGTGGGAAGAAGTCGATATCGTCACCACGGAAGTTCAGCAGCCACGCATTGTCATCCAGAGATGCAATCAGATGTACGGTAGCACCGCATTCTGCCATCTTTGCCCGAACTCTTGCCAGTTTGGATGCAACATTCTCGCCGGTGTACTTGTCTTCCAGGAAGAAGCATGGCTTCTTAGACTGTTCCGGACGATCGGTCCAAATCTGATCGATCAGATCTACTTCGTATTCGATGGTGATGTTCTTTGCTCCCAGAACTTCTTCGTATTCCTGACCTTCGCCCATGGAGAGCACGCGGCCGTCGAAGGCAACCTTGCCGCCTTCCGGAATCTGTTCTGCCAACCACTCGGTGGTGGATGGAGTGTCATCAACGAACATCTTCATCAGACGAACGCCGCTGCCTTCCAGCTCGGTCAGTGCCTGGGTGAAGTATCTTCCATCCGTCCACAGACCGGCATCGTTCTTTGCGATAACAGCTGTTCCATAGGATCCGCTGAAACCGGTAATAAACTGTCTGGCTTTGAAATGTTCGCCAACATACTCGCTCTGATGAAAATCTGCAGTCGGAACGACATATGCGTCGATGTTCTGCTCTGCCATCAGCTTGCGAAGCTGTTCAATGCGCTTTGCAACTTCTGTCATTTTGTTTCCCTCCTTAATAACACGCGGTAGAACTCCGGATCATAGACCGTGTTCTATACCTAGTCAAAATTGTAACACTTTCAATAAATAATTCAACCGGTCCGGCTACTCAAAAAATTAATACTTCCCCCGGAAAGCTCTTGATTTTTTTATGGATACAATTTTAATTTTCGGTTGTAATTGTCGGAAAGGGCTTATTTTTCACTTTTTGTGCCCATGCTCCCTACTAAATTTCGATTCGAACAGAGTGGGCAGAGCCGCTAGCAGGGGCCCTTCGGGGACCGGGCAGGCCCGCTGGGAAGAGGGGCACTTTAGAAGAAGAGCACGCCCTGTTGGCGTGGCCCGACGGTGGACTAAGGCTTTGCCGGCGGGACGGCGCCAACAGGGGCCGGCGCCGGGTGGGGTAAAGGGAGAAAGTGATGTTGACGCCCTTGTTTTTCCGCCTCATGCATCAACTCCACTTTCAGAGTTAATGCATGAGTACCCGTTTTTCCATCCCATGCATCACTTCTAATCATTTTTATACTATTTATCTTCTACTTTACTTTCAATCAGGTATTAAAGTGATGCATAAGCAGCTGTTTTCAGCATTCCGACATCACATCTTGCCATTTCCGCCGGGCATCTTTTCTCTAATCTGCCCGGCGACCACAACAAAATGATGCAGGAATCTCTTTTTTCCGCGTTCCTGCATCATTTTCCCGATTTTGTCCCGGCGGCCCGGATTAGACTCGGGGCGGTGTGCCCAGTCGCCTTTGTATGCTAGTCTTCCTGACACAGTTTTCGACTGTGGGCTTTTGCCAATTCCAATCCTTTCCGGTTATACTCTTTCCGGAATTCCTCCCGGATAATTTCTGCGGGGCGACCGCCCGGTTCCAGTTTGCGCCACTGGAAATCCAACGCTTCCCGGATATATGCCCACTCGGCGGAGGCGGAGTCTGTCACAGTTACTGTAACCCCCACGAGGGCGGAGCCTCCACCAATCGCGGAGCCTGTCACAGGCGCTGCAACCCCCTCGGGGGCGGAGCCGTCAACGTGGGCGGAGCCGTCACCAATCACGGAGCCGTCATCCTCAAAGAACGCTTCCATTTCCTGCAAAGCCTGCGCCGCGTTCTCCCGGATGCTGAGGCCATTGGAAAGGCAATTGGAATCATCGAACAGCGCGGCGCGCTTCATGTCACGAAGCGCCCGAAGCTGCTCGCCCTCCGGGAACGGTTTCGGCGCCCGACTCGCCAGGTACACCATCAGGAGATGTAGAAAACGCACGTCCTCCCGAAAAATCCCGATTTCCGAGTACGGATTTTCATCGATAATCCGAATCTCGATATGGCTCACCCCTTCCCGCCGCAGGCGCTCCAAATCATACAGTCCCGCTGACTTCAGCCGCACCGGGTAGTACAGCTCCGCCGGGGACATCAAAGTCCCGTCCTCCGTGTATTTTAGGATGGAATCCACGTACCCCTCCAAGCTGCGGTAATCCAGCACCGGCTCGAAATCGTTCCAATAGCCGATTTCACTGCTCCGCGGACTGGCATACTTCAGGCAAGGCGTGCCGTCTTTTTTCCCCGGACAAAAATAGCTTTCATCCAGTACCGAACTCGCCGCGAAAAGGTACACGATCAGCCACGCATACCGGGTGGTCCACGCCGCCAAATTCAAATAGGCGGCATCCGCACTTCGCCGCTTTTCGCCGGCATCCCCTATTGCCGAAATTGCTTCCCAGAATTTCTCCGGAAAAGACAAGTTAAAGTGAATCCCGGAATACAGCATCAGCTGCGTGCCGTACCGGTCCCTCAAATGGTTCCGGTACGCCGTCTTCCATGCCTTCTCCCCGCAAAACTCCATGGGCGGATTCTCCCCTTCCGCCTGAACATAGGGCGGGTTGCTGAAAGGCCACAGATACTCCGGCCCGGTCTCCCGTTTTTCCAGCACCCGGGCCGCCTTCCCGTGCAGCCGCCGCAAAGCCTCCCAGACCTCATCCGCGGAATCGCACACATCCGTGACAAATTCCAACTGATTCCCACTGAAATCCACATCCAATTCCGCATCATCCGGAAACGGGTGGGACGTCTGAGCCAGCCGGCCGCGTCGGTCTACCCGAAGACTTTCTTTTTCCAGCCCCATTCGCGCTGCCAAAATATTTTTATCCAGTCGTTTCATATTTTTACTCCTACCCCCAATATGGGAACGATTTTATCACGGCAAAAATCCCATCGCAAGGAAATTCAGAGTGATTTGATAGGAATTTGCATGAAAGATTTGTGAAAGGTGTTGCATTTCCTTGAAATCAATGGTATTGTAACTTTCGTAGAAAATTTTTCCTAAGGAATATGAAGGGAGTTATATAAATGGCAATTACGAAGGACAACGTCATCGGCGAAGTTATCACCGCACATCCGGAACTGATCGAGACATTCTTCCAGAACGGAATGATGTGCATCGGCTGCCCGGCTTCTCAGGGTGAGTCCATCGAGCAGGCATCCCAGGTTCACGGCCTCGACGCGGACGCACTGGTAAACGCTCTGAACGACGCACTAAAAGCAGAATAGTCCGCGGCTCTAGGCGACCGGCTCGGCGAGCTCGATCGGCGGAGCGACGACAGGGACCGGCTGTGCCGGTCTGACATGGAGATGAAAAACGGAGGCGGCTTGCCCGGCGCAGGCTGCATCCGTTTTCCTTTGCCCGAATTCCTTTTCCGCGCCCTCGGCTGCTCATCGGCGCCTTTTCCCCCGCACTCTTTGCTCCCCGCTCCCCGCCCTTAAAAATTTTCTGTTTCCTTTTTCAATCCTTTAAGTTGGTTTAAGGTTTTTGCATATAATAATAACTGTAAACAGAAGAGATACTGTTTACAGAATTCTATCACCACCCAATCTCAAACATAAGTTAACACGAAGGAAAAGACAAGGCACCCCCCCATCGCCTTGTCTTTTTCGTTGCATTTTTCGGTTCTTCACTTTTTCCTCGTCGGAGGCTACCGGACCTTCACCACACACACAGCTTTCAGCTTCCGGTTTTCCTTGGAGCGGGCGGTGACCCGGATTTTGGCGCCGCGGCGGGCGCTGCTCCGGATGGTCACCTTTCCGGATTTGGTCACCTTGGCATACTTCCGGTTGGACACCGTCCAGATGACGCTGCGGTTGGTGCCGTTGGCGGAAGCCTTCAGCTTTATGCTCTTTCCCCGCTTCAGGCTCACGGATTTCCGGTTCATCTTCACCTTGGTGCAGATTTTTCCGAAGTGCACCGTAATCGTGGCATCCTTCGTGGCCTTCAGCTTGATGCTTTGGCCCTTCTTTGCGGCCGACGTCGGCTTCTTGAAGCTCTTCTTTTTGCCGTAGCGGCTGATGCTGTAGGAGTAGACGTAGGATCCCTTCTTCGGAGTGATTTTTACCGTGATGGTCTCCCCGTTCAGAACGCCGGCGATGCCGGTGACCGTGCCGGAGCCCTTGCCGCTCTTCTTCACTTTGAAGGTGCGGTAGGCACTTTTAACCGGGATGCTCTTGAACGTCTCATAGGTGATATCGTCATCGTAAGACACGTATTCCGCATAGAACCGGTTTCCGGCTGACGAACCGTAAGCGGCCGTCTCCTGGCCTTTTCCCCAGAGGGTATAGCTCAGGGCCTCGGTTTTGCCGGTGGAGGTGTTGAACCGGTAGGTATCGCCCTTGCCGTCGGAGGAGGCTCCGCCGAACACGATACCCTTGGCATCCAGGCCCACGGCGCAGCTTACCAGATTCTGTTCAAAAACATCCTGCGTAAGGGTTGTGTTCAGTACCTTTGGCAGGGTACCCGCCTTCTGCCACTTGCTGCCGTCAAAGGCCATCACGTCGTAATTGAGTCCATTGCTGTTCCGGCCCAGGACGTAGTACAGCTTTCCGTTCTGAGCGAAGGCCTTGCCGTCGTACAGGCCTTCCGGCAGGTTCGCCTTCTTCTTCCACACGGCGCCGGATTTTACCGGGCAGCTCCAGGTCTCAGCGGACGGCATAATCTTCTTGCCTTCCTTCTTTGCGCCGCCTGTCAGATACAGGTTCCCGTTCATTCCTGCCAAAGCGGTGCAGCCGGCGCTCTCTTCATCGATGGTGTCCGGCATGCTGCCCTTGTCGATCAGCGTGTCGGAGTATACCGTCCAGTTCTTCTTGCTGCCGGTCAGATTCATGCCCACCAGCATGTAAGACTTCCGGTCGCCCAGATCACAACAGATTACCTCATAGACGTTGCCCCTCATGTACGCTGCGTTGGTCACCAACGTAATTTCCGGGCGTTCCCCCTTCTTGAGCTTCCAGAGGAAATGCTTTTTCTCCTGACTCTTCGCATACTTCGTCACTGCGTCATCCAGGCTCTGACCCACCTGGTCGTAGTCGTTCTTGTCCACGGTATACAGATTTCCGCTTCCCGCATCGTATCCCAATTTCCGGATATCATTCGGAATCCACTGGACGTTATCGCCATCGGAGCTTGCATCCTCATCGTCGTCGAGCAGATCCTTGGATGAGGAACTCTTGTTGCGGGCCGCTGCGTCGCTGCGTTCTTCCTCTTCATCCGACAGGACGAACTCCTTCTTGTATTCGGCATTTCCTTTTACCAGATAGAAGGTGCCTCTGCCCGTCTTCTCCCCGTTCTTTATGCTAAAAGCAATACTGCTTCCCGCCAGGTTGTACGAGGATGCATTGGAGATGGTGATTTTGCTGCCGTCGGAGGACACATCCTTGGAAGCGATGTCTCGCTTGGTGTCCTGAACCGTATTGGTCACCGTGATTTCCGGATTGGTTCCGAATCCGGCACCCTCCAGAATTACCTGATTTTTCTTCGGGTCCACCTTGGCCGACCGGACGGCCGGTTTGGCGGAAACGCTGCCCGCAGTGTATTCGTCGAAATCGATTCCGCCGCCGGTGGATACTTCGTTCTTATATCGATCGTTGGTGGTCTGATACAGGATGGATTTCAGCTGCTTCGCATCCGCAGTCGGATTCATCGCTGCAATCAGGGCCACGGAACCGGTAACCACCGGAGTAGCCATGGAGGTTCCGGAGTACAGGGCGTATTTGCCGAATTGATCCGCATCCGCACCGGCTTTGGAAATTCCCAGGGAGCTGATTTCGATGGTGGCATCGCCTTCTTCTCCCACCTGGTAAATGAATCCCAGACCGAAGTTTTCCCCTTTCGCACCGGATGCGGAAAGCAAATCCGTATTTCCTTCGGCTCTCCACACATCGTTCATGCCGGAATCCGTCTGGTTAATATCCTCGGAGGCTACGTTCAGGGACTGGATGGTTCCCTGATCCGATACGTCCGCCGCAATGTCTCCTGCGATGAAGAATCCGGAACCCCCGCCCCGGGTGATGGTCCGGTAGGCGATGTTGCAGTAGGTATTGGATCCATCCGATTCTCCGTTCTTCTCGTATGGGAAGTACAGCAGGAACATGTCACCGTTCTTCGCTCCGGTAATCTTCCACTTCAACGCGGTTTTGTCGCCGGAGGCGCGGAAATTAGCGTCTTCGGATTCGTCGATGGACAGCTCCGCTTTTCCCTTGCTGCCCTTGCTCAGCTTCTTTCCGGTCACCGCGGCGCCGAATTCCTTCATGCCGTCGATGGACTTGCCGGAAGCGTCCGTTCCGGTTACCGGGGTGATGCCGTTTTCTTTTATGGAATCTTTATTGAATTCCCCGTAATACTCCGAAAGCTGCTTCACCTTATCGGCGGAGTACAGCCACGGGGTGTAGTTCGGATAGCTTACCGAGGAAAGGATGTTGGTGCCCGGCGCCATCACATCCACGTTCCGCTTTCCGTAGTTGGAGTAGGATGCCAGGGTGCCGTCCTCGGCGGAAGCCGCCACCGAAACGCCGTAATCGGAGCCGGTGTTGGCCGGAGCGCTGGCGATTACATCGTTGTCCGACGTCTCGTTTCCTGCGGCACAGATGGTGAGAATTCCCGCTTTGCCCGCTTCGTCGATGACGGAGTCGTAAATGTCGGAATCCACATCCGCGCCAAAGGAACAGTTGATGGCTTTCAGGTTCACGCCCAGCTGCTTGGCCCGAATAGTATAGTAGAAACCTTTGAGGATTCCGCTCAGGGTGCCGCTGCCGTCGCTGTCCAGCACCCGGACGCCCATCAGCCGGATGCCGCTGCTGTCGCCGGATTTGTCGCTGCCGAATACGCCGGCGGTTCCGGCGCCGTTGTTGGCCTGAGCCGCGATGATGCCGGCACAGTGAGTGCCGTGGCCGTTCTGGTCCATCGGATCGATGCCGTCCGGGTCATCGGAAGTATTACCGCCCAGGAGAATGTCCCAGAAATCCGCCTCTTCCTCTACAAAATCGTGACCGTAGGTGCCGGTGAGCTTGAATCCCTTCGGGGCCTTCCACATGTGGCTCTTCAATTCCTCGTGCTCGTAATCGATTCCCGTATCCATTACCGCAACTACCACGTCCTTTGCGGATTTCTCTGCGGTCTTGTCATAGGCCTTCCAGCCGGCGGAGGCGTGGATGCCGTCCAGATGCCATGCGGTGCGGAGGTACTCATCGTTCCATCCCGTCCCGGTTCCCGTATCCTTCGCCTCAAAAATATAGTTCGGCTCCGCGTTCTCGATTTCCGGGTTCTTCTCCAATTCCTTTGCCAAGGTCTTGGCGCTTCCGTCCTTTGAGGACACGATACTGATGACCGTCTCATCTTCCGAAGATTTCGTCGGGGTCAGGGCAATCGTATCTTGAATCTCGTACTTGTCCAAGGATTTCTCCAGGATTGCCGCCTGCTGTCCCAAAGTGTTTTCCGCTTTCTTCTGCCGGTCGCCGGACTTTTCCTTCATGGCACTGCCGAAGGATTCCGCCGTGGCGGCCCGGCGCGCCATCTTCTTCTCCTTGGCCGTCGGTGCATCCGTGGTAACGGCGCCTTCCTTATACTGTACTACCACCTGATTCGGTACGCATTCCGGATATTTCTTCCCGGAATTGACAGATCCTGTGAGGCGGCTCCCCTTGGCGGAGGCGGCCAGGTTCGGCAGCTCCGATTCCGTCGCCGCTGCAGCTTGGAACGGCATCATGCTGATGGTCATTCCGCAGGCCAGCGCCAGCACCGTCAGCTTCTTCCCTGTGGTCTTCATTCGGTGAGTCTTTTTCTTCATTGCTCTTACCCCTGTCTGTGTTGATGTGTTCTGTTCGGTAAAAATAAATTGCGAACCCGGCCCTACCGGTTTGCCGAGCGCTCGAATCGGGGGGAGATGAACACCCGCCGGCAGCTCCGGCATCCGCAATTTATAAACATTGTACCATAGGAAAAAGCGGTGAAATCTTAAGATTCCTTAAGATTTCACCGTTTTTTTCTTTTATCGCGCCCTTCCGGCGCACCGCCTTACTCCGTCACCAGGTAGCTGGCCACATTTCGTTCGCTTCCGTGGGAGGCGATAATCGTCCCCCTCGCCTGTCGGGTGAACACCCCGGCAAAACTTCCGTTATAGGAATACAATCCGTTCATATTGATGTAATCCCACGTCCTTCCGTCTCCGAACATGAAGTCCACATTGGGAGTCGCATACTGCTCCGCATATTCCTGACAGATAAATCCTTTGTTGTAATATGCCTCGCACACCGCCCGCCATTCCTCCGGCGACCGGCCCCGGCCGTCCGCCACGCTGTCGGATCCGTAGGAATCGTTGGGTTTGAGGATGTATTTGTCCTTGTTTCGAATCACTTCCTCCAGATTGATGCCTTCCTCCCCGAAGTCGCAGGTGTACGGCACATGCTCCCGCACGAACCGGTTCTCCTCTGCCGTGAGAATTGCCCGGGTCTCCTCCCGGTGCAGCATACTGAAGAAGGTTTTGGCATGGGCCACCTGAGTTCGGAAAGAGCCGCACAGAAAAACATTTCCCTCTCGATAGGCATCCAGCAGCGCCGTGACCGAATCGTACTCCTCCATCACATCCGCCGTCACCGCCCGGCGGTAGATTCCGTGAATCTCATAGCCCTCCGGCGCCAGCAGCCGGCCGTCCTCGTAACGGAGCGACCGGATGTCGATGACCTGGGCGTAAATTCCTTTTTGCCGAAACCGCGCGGCGAACTCGTAGAACTCCGGCACGTTCCCCTTATCCAGAAAATCCACGATGGCTACCGTCGGCACCAGCGGCATCTCCGGATGTTTTTTCCGGTAGTGGGTGTACAGCTCCAGGAAGGTCTCCACCCAGCTGTCGAACAGCTCGTAGCTCCGGAGCCGATACTTCCGGCAGATGGCCTGGTGAGCCGGGTTTCGCAGGTTCAGCTTATCTAGATGGAAATCCTCGTTCATGGCACTGGTTCCGTCCGTGTTAATCTCGCAGAACTTGAAATCCCCGGTATCCTCGTGATAGAAAATATCGAAGCGGGCCATCGGCAGTTCGTCCGGATATCCCGGATCCGCCAGAATCAGCTCCTCCAGTTTCTCGGAAAAGCCGAAGCCCTTCCGATATTCCGGATCCGCCACATAGCGATCGATTACCTTGCAGCAGATTCGGTGGGTCATCTCCACGATTTCCCGAAACCGCCGGTCGTCCTCCCGGGTATACACCTTCTGCATCGCCAGCGGCTTGTCAATCAGGCGTCCCCGGGAAAACAGCGGGATATGCTGCAGTTCTTCTTTCATCGCCTCTGCCGCCGCCCGATTCTCTTCGTAATGTTCCTTCAACTCGCGGATGTAATCCGCATATATCCGTTCCCGTAAATTCATTGCTACCCCTTCATGATGACTTCGTAATCCTCATCCACGTATTTGAAACCGTGCTTCCGGCAAACCTCCGCGTACGCCCGGTCCGTCCGAATCATCACCCGGCTCTCCCGTCGCCGATGCTCCCGCAGGTAGTCGCCCAGTTCCCGAAGGAGGTTCTCCTCCAAGTGCCGTTCCCGGAATTCTTCCGCCACCATGATGTCGCACACCAGATAGTACAGCACCCCGTCTCCGCAGATGCGGCCAAACGCCACCAGCTGCTCCTCTTCAAAGATTCCCACGGTAAAAAGACTGTTTCGTATCGCTTCATGGGCCGACTTCAGAGGGATTCTCGCGCCGCACTTCTGCGCCAATGCCGCGAAATCCGCCGGAAGCGTTTCGTTATAACGATATTTCATTTTACAACCCTTTCCTTATCCTTCCAACGACCCGTTTCTTCCCGACAGGCTCCACTCCACCGGTGCTTCGCCGTGTTCTTCCAGGAACTCATTGGCCCGGGAGAAGTATTTTCCCCCGAAGAAGCCCCGATAGGCGGACAGCGGACTGGGATGTACCGATGTAATGATGAGATGCTGCTTCCCGGTGATCAGTGGCACCTTGGATTTGGCGTTGCTGCCCCAAAGGATGAATACAATAGGCTTCTCCCGCTCATTCAGCAGCTCAATCACCCGGTCCGTCAGCTGCTCCCAGCCCTTCCCCCGGTGGGAGTTGGCCTGATGCGCCCGCACCGTCAGCGCCGTATTCAGAAGCAGCACGCCGGACTTGGCCCAAGGAATCAGGCAGCCGTTTCCCTTCGGCGGAATTTCAAACCCCACATCTTCGTGAAGCTCCTTGAAAATATTCTGGAGGGACGGGGGTTCCGGAACGCCCGGCTGAACGGAGAAGGCCAATCCGTGGGCCTGTCCCGGTTCGTGATACGGGTCCTGTCCCAGGATGACCACCTTTACATCCTGATACGGGGTGTACCGAAAAGCGTTGAAGATATCGTTCATCGGCGGATATACCGTCCCCTGAGAATATTCCTTCTTCAGGAACTGCCGCAGGTTCAGATAGTAGCCCTTGCTGAACTCCTCCCGGAGTACATCGTCCCAATCATTTCCAATATTTACCATTTTGAAAGCACATCCTTTCGTTCATAGAATCGGCATACCAGCAGCGCAATGACGGTTCCGCTGAGAGCTCCGCAGAGCACATCCAGCGGGTAGTGCACGCCCACATACAGTCTGGACAGGGCGATGAGGAATGCCAGGGTCAGCGCCGGCACGCCGTACTTCCGGGGAAGTTCCCGGAACATCACCACCGCCGTCACAAAAGAAGCCGCCGAGTGACCGGAGGGGAAGGACCAGTCCGAGGGTTTTTCCACCAGCCGCTGAACTCCGGTGAACATCTCGTACGGCCGGATTCGGCCCACCAGGTTCTTCAGCATCAGGTTGTTCACCACGAAGGAGAGAATCAGCGCCGTCGCTGCAATGACTCCGACTCTCCGGGTCTTCTTAAAGCACAGCATCAGCAGAATCAGGGCAATCCAAATACTTCCGGCGTCCCCCAGGTGGGTGATGAATTTCACCAAAGGTGTCAGTCCTTCGTGTATGACAAAATGCTGAATTTCCATCAGCAGATTTCCATCCCATTGGGTAATTGTGCTGCCCATTCTTCCTCCGTTTCCAAGCCGCTCCGGGCGGCCGTCCTTCCTGTAAAATCCTTTTCTTAACGATAAAAGCCTGCGGCCAGGCCGCAGGCTCTCCGCTCTATTCCATATTATATACGATGAATGGAGTCGATGTATGAATGTTCTGTATTTTTTACCGGAAAATCAGCTCGTCTCTTGCCGGACCGTTGGAAACCATGGTAACCGGAACGCCAATCAGCTCTTCGATGCGCTCCACATAGTCTCTGCATTCCTTCGGCAGATCTTCGTACTTCGTAATTCCGGTGATGTCGCACTTCCAACCCGGCATGGTCTCGTATACCGGCTTTGCCTTCTCCAGCTGAATGGTGTTCGGGAAGTCGGTGGTGATCTTTCCATCCACGTCGTAACCCACGCAAATCTTCAGCTCGTCCAGGTATCCCAGTACATCCACAACGGTGAGTGCCACTTCGGTTGCACCCTGCATCATGCAACCGTACCGTGTTGCCACGGCATCGAAGTTGCCCACTCTTCTCGGACGTCCGGTGGTAGCACCGAACTCTCCGCCGTCACCGCCGCGTCTTCTCAGCTCATCCGCTTCCTCCCCGAACAGTTCGGATACGAATGCACCGGCACCTACGGCAGACGAATATGCTTTTACCACACAAATAATCTTCTGAATTGCATACGGCGGAACGCCCGCACCGATTGCACCGAATCCTGCCAATGTGGAGGAAGAGGTGACCATCGGATAGATACCGTGGTCCGTATCCTTCAGCGCACCCAGCTGACCTTCCAGAAGAATCTTCTTGTCGTCCTTCAGTGCCTGGTGCAGCACGGCGGATGTATGTGCCACGTACGGTCTCAGAATTTCCGCATTCTCTTTGATTTCTTTGTAAATTTCTTCCGGATCCAACAGCGGCTTGTGGTACAGATGCTCCATCAGCGTGTTCTTAATCCGGCATACGTTCTCGATCCTCGGCATCAGGGTCTCTCTGTCCGCATACAGTTCGCCCACCTGGAACCCAATCTTTGCGTATTTATCCGAGTAGCACGGCGCCATTCCGGCCTTGGTGGAACCGAAAGATTTGCCCGCCAGTCGCTCCTCTTCATACGCATCCAAAAGCATGTGATAGGACATTACCACTTGCGCCCGGTCCGAAACAATCAACTTGCTGTGCTCTACGCCGGCATCTTCCAGCGTCTTCAGCTCCTCTGCCAGAATCTTCGCATTTACCGCTACGCCGTTGCCGATTACGCTGACCGCGTCCTTGCTGAAAATGCCCGATGGCAGAAGGTGCAGTGCGAATTTGCCCCACTCGTTCTTGATGGTGTGACCGGCATTGCTGCCTCCCTGAAAACGAACTACATAATCTGCGTCCTGTGCCAGGCGATCGGTAATTTTCCCCTTACCTTCATCGCCCCAATTTGCTCCTACAACTGCTGTAATCATATTTCCTCCTTTAATGCAGCACTCTGCTCTCATAAAGGCTTTGTGACCTCGTCCAATGAATGACCTTCTGCATCGCCCAATTACCGTTGTAAAAATAGCTTTTTTTTGAATCGCATGGGCTTCCGGTTCTTCCTTACAAAAAGGAGAATCCCCGAGCCACATACACAGGTCATTGTATAACAATTTCCTGTGCAATGCAAGGCTTTCGGGGATTCAATCGCACTTACGCGCTATTTCGTCTTCGTATTCTTCGATGCGGACCAAGCGGAATAGTAGGTCGCCTCAGCCGAAAGAATCTTATTTTTGTGGGCGTATTTCTTGAACAATTCTCCGGCAGGTGGTATATTTATTGAGTCAAGTCTTATTATGTACAGCAAAGAATGGAGTTATGAAAATGAAGGAATATACCCCGGTTAAAGAAGGAAAAGTTCGTGAGCTCTACGATGCGGATGACAGCCTGATTATGGTTGCTACCGACCGCATTTCTGCGTTTGACCACATTCTGCAGAACGATATCGTAGACAAGGGCGTGGTTCTGACCCAGATGTCCAAGTTCTGGTTTGATTTCACCAGCGATGTGGTTCCGAATCACATGATTTCTACAGATGTAAAGGATATGCCGGAATTCTTCCGGAATGAGAAGTTCGAAGGTCGCAGCATGATGTGCCGCAAGCTGGAGATGCTCCCGCTGGAGTGCATCGTTCGCGGATACATCACCGGAAGCGGTTGGGCAAGCTATCAGGAAACCGGCGAGGTCTGCGGAATCAAGCTGCCGGAAGGACTGCAGGAGTCCCAGCAGCTGCCGGAGCCGATCTTCACTCCGAGCACCAAGGCAGAAATCGGCGATCACGATGAGAACATCTCCTACGAGAAGAGCATCGAAGTTCTGGAGAGAGATTATCCGGGACACGGCGAAGAGTACGCTGCCAAAGTTCGGGATCTCACCATCACCGTATACAAGAAGTGTGCGGACTACGCACGGGAACACGGCATCATCATCGCCGATACCAAGTTCGAGTTCGGACTGGACGAGAACGGCGAGATCGTTCTGGCAGACGAAGTGCTGACACCGGATAGCTCCCGTTTCTGGCCGCTGGAAGGCTACGAAGTGGGCAAATCCCAGCCGTCTTACGACAAGCAGTTCGTTCGTGACTGGCTCAAGGCAAACCCGGACAGCGACTACAAGCTGCCACAGGATGTCATCGACAAGACCATTGCGAAGTACAAGGAAGCTTACACGCTCCTGACCGGCAAGGAACTGTAAAAACAAATGCATACTGTTCGGGCGATACCGATTCATCGTTGGTGTCGCCCTTATTTGTCTCAGTAGCTCAGGGGACAGAGCACCGCTCTCCTAAAGCGGGTGTCGGAGGTTCGAATCCTCTCTGGGACACCAAAAAGGGGCTGTAAAAGAACGCCTGACAAACAGAGCGACGTTGGCTGTGGCCAACGTCGCTCTTGTCTTAGTAGGAAACAGTCATTTTCGTTTTAATTCCATTCCTCTGCCAACAGGAAATCGCGGATATTGCGGTGCTTGATTCCGTTTCTGCTCATGTCGAACTCATCCAAAGAGACAACATATTTCGGGTAGTTGTCGCGGATATTGTCATACGCGCCGAACTCACGCCGGACGGTCTCATCGGATGCCAGCAGATAGGCAACCTGAACATATAGTTTTTCTCCACGCTTGTCACATACAAAGTCGATTTCCTTGTCTCCGGTTCTGCCGACTGTCACTTTGTAGTCCCGGCGCAACAACTCCAGATACACGATGTTCTCCAAAATGAGGTTTATATCACGCATATTGCCGCCGAAAACAGCCTCCCGGATGCCGTGGTCGGCAATGTAATACTTCTCATTGGAGGCGAGAATCTGCTTCCCCTGCAAGTCCTCACGCTTGACCTGATAGAACAAATACGCGTCGCAGCAGTATTTAATGTAGTTCAGGATGGTCTCCGGTGCGACAGTTCGCTTCTCGTTTTTGAAGAACTTCGCTAGAGAAGTTGCGGAGAAGGTCGTACCCACATTCGCAATCACATAAGCGATGATGCGTTCCAGCAAGTCTATGTCACGGATCTTGTTCCGCGTCACAATATCCTTGAGCTGGACAGAGTTGAACAGGTCATGAAGGTAGAGTTTGGATGGAGCATCCTCGTAGCGGATGTTGGCAAGGTACGGCATACCGCCGGATAATAGATACTTCTGAAAGCATTTCTGAATCGTCTCATCCGGTGCGATGGGACGGTACAGTTCCAGAAATTCCGCGAAAGAGAAGGGGTAAATAACGAACTCCACAAAGCGTCCGCCGAGATAGGTGGAAAGCTCACCGGACAAAAGTTTTGCGTTTGAACCGGTGATATAGATGTCGCAGTCAAGAGATACCCGGAGGGAATTGATACACTTCTCCCAGTCTTTTACCTCCTGAATCTCATCAAAAAACAGATAGACCTTGCCGTTGATCTCTGCGGCTCTCTTGGTAATCTCATCATGCAGTGACTTTGCGGTTTGCAGATGAGAGAAGTTTAAATCCTCAAAGTTGATAGAGATGAACTGAGCAGAGCTGATACCGGACTCCACAAGCTCCTCTTTTATAAGCTCCAGCATAACCGATTTACCGCACCGGCGAATGCCGGTCATGACCTTTATCAGCTCCGTTCCGATAAACGGACGGATGCGCTTCATATACATTTCACGTTTAATCATAATCATAAGCCTCCTTGCCTGTGGTTGAACATAGCGTAACACATTTACGGCTGAAACTCAATGGCATATTCCGTAAAGCATAAGATACAACTGATAAAATCTATATTTCTATAAAATCGACAGTTACGAACGAAAAAATTCAGAAGAGCGTACACGATGAATCCTAAGAAGCAGGGGCTGTCGCATTAACAACAAATAAGACAGCTCCAAATGTAAAAGAAACAGGCCGCAAAACAGATTCTCTGCCTATTTCTATATTCTTTGGTCAGTTCTGCCGCCAGTGCATCCATCATGGCGGTACCATATTCGGCTCTCTGATTGCCGTCCTGCTCCTGCTCTACAATGCGTCTGCCCACATTCCAGTAGGTTAATACCATCGCGCAGCTTGTGGCATTGTATGCACTTTCCATGCTGGAGGAAATAATGTCTTTTACATCATCAGGTAAAGCCCGTATAATGGTGTAAATTAGAAAATAAAAAATGAGCCATCCTCTCAACCTTTAGGTATAATGTAGGTTAGCTAAATCAAAAAACACCAAGGGGGTTTATACAAATGGCTCAACTTAATATTACATTGAATCAAGAAATTAAAAGAGGATACCCGATCTCCTCGATAAAAGTAAGTGATGTTATGATGCCGGGCAGCTTCAATCCCGACCGTTATCAGATACATCACCGGGATTCTTCCTGTTCCGGAATGAGTATATTCCCTGTGGATGTGGTGAGTCTATCTCCATCACACCTATTGGAATCTCCATCATTTGATGATAAAATGATGGAGATAAATCTGAAATGAAGGAGATTCCTATGAGAGATTTTGATTATATTGCAAGTCCTGCGAAGTTGCTGACACCTGAAATTGTTCAGATGGTTAGCAGCATCCATGAACATAAAGGCAGACAGGAATTATTTCTCGAAGCCAATGTAGATGAGCTGAAAACACTCTTAGAAGTTTCATTAATTCAGAGTACGGGAGCCTCCAATCGAATCGAAGGTATTTTTACAAGCGATAAGCGGTTGGAAGAATTGGTAAGCCAAAAAGCAGAACCTCGCAACCGATCTGAGCAGGAAATTGCCGGTTATCGTGAAGTGCTTTCCACAATTCACGAAGGTTATGAATATATCAATCCAAGGCCGAACATTATTTTGCAGTTACATCGAGATCTGTACTCCTATTCACACGGGGCTGCCGGTGGAAGTTATAAGGACTCCGATAATGTAATTGCAGAAACAGATGCCGAGGGTCATCAGAAAGCACGTTTTATACCAGTTCCCGCATTTCAGACTGCTGAAGCGATGGAAGAACTTTGCGCTCGCTTCCTTGAAGCGTGGGAAGCTGACCGCATTGATAAACTGATTCTGATTCCCATGTTCATTCTGGACTTTCTGTGTATCCATCCTTTCAATGACGGAAATGGTAGAATGAGTCGATTGCTCACTTTACTGCTTTTTTATAAGGCAGGATACATCGTTGGGAAATATGTCAGTATAGAAATGCTGATTGAAAAAACAAAAGAAACATATTATGAAGCCCTTCAAGCAAGTTCTACCGGCTGGCATGAGGACGAAAACAACTATGAGCCTTTTGTTAAGTATTATCTGGGTATCATACTGAAAGCATATAATGAATTTGAAAGTCGTGTAGAGCATTTGAAGCATCGCAGTCTTTCTAAGCCTGATAGAATTAAAGCAGTTATTGATAACAAGGTTGGCAAGATTACAAAGAAAGAAATCATGGAGCTTTGTCCTGATATAAGCAGAGTTACCGTGGAAAGGACTTTGACGAATCTGGTTAAGAGTGGGTATATCGCAAAAGTTGGTGCAGGTCCATCTACCGCCTATGTCCGTATTTAATATAATATCTTCCAGGTCAACGGAATTGTTTTTACAGTGCTCCGTGAAGAAGTGTAAGGACCTGCTTCAGATCTTCCACACCCATCTGACCCGGAGCGGATGCCTTTGCGGCTGCCCCGAATGTTAGAGCGGATCCGAATACTTCACCGCACAGACGGCTGATGACGCCGGTGCCCGCCATCGACATGGTGATAATCGGACGGTCTGCGTGAATCGATACCATCTCTTCTGTGGCTGCCAGGAGGGTCAACACGTCCTTCTTGTTCTGCGGCATCACGGCAATCTTCGGAATGTCCGCACCCATCTCCTGCATTTTGCAGAGACGGCAGACGATGTCATCCTTCTCCGGTGTTTTGAAGAAATCGTGGTTGGACGCCACAACCTTCACGCCGGCGGCATGTGCGCCCTCGATGATTTTCGTCACAACTTCATCCCCCGTGAAAATCTCCACATCGACCATATCCACATAACCGGTCTGAGCTGCTTTGATGTTGATGTCCGCATAGACTTCATCCTCGATGGCCTTCTCGCCGCCTTCTTTGGAGGTTCGGAAGGTCATCAGCAGCGGCAGATCGCCCAGCACCTGACGAAGATCCTTCATCACATCTTCCAGCGCTGCGAAGTCGAACACGTTCTCGAACCAGTCGATTCGCCATTCCACTACGTCTGCCGGAAGCCGGGTGATGGCTTTCGCCTCCTCCAGAATGGCTTCTTTTGTAACCCCCACAATCGGCACGCAGATCTTCGGCATACCCTCGCCGATTACCGTATTTCTAACCTTAACAGTATTCATCTCTCTTATCCTTTCCATTCCGCCTGATTATGGGGATTTATGAAATCCCCATTGGACTAATTATACCTCAGTCCAATTCTTAAGCCACCCCCTTGCACCGTCTTTTTCCTTTGTGTTACAATCCCTTCATACACGGAGGTATATCATGGCACATTTAAATGAAAATGCAATTGCATATATGAACAAGCGGGGCTTTCGCCACGTTCTCCTTTCGGTGGAAACCATCACCAGCTGATGTGCGCCTCCACGATTGGAGATATCGGTAAGGTTTACCGATGATGAGAAGGAGTCCCTGCTGGCACAGGGGTACACCTGGGAACCCAGTGAGCTGGGAAATGTATATTATCCGGCGGAGGGCGTCATCATCGATGGGGAGATTACGGTGCGATACGAAGAGCATCCCTGGCTCACTTGTTTTGAGGTGGATGGACTGCTCCCCGCCAAAGACGACGAGGAAGGCGGACACTGAAGACTTCCGCGAAACTGTTTTTATGGAAAGCCTACTAATAAAAAGTCAAGTACTTTTTGAAGAAATTTAAGAATTGAAAAATAGGTACAAGAAATAGGCTACCCAAAACGGCTAGCTTAACGGAGGTGATAATCGTTTGATATTTAAGACT